>VFQM010000105.1_pt1 | contig 103057 bp, 88 predicted proteins | sample 3512391 | NCBI WGS metagenome assembly VFQM01 (sample SAMN10412369, study PRJNA504923) | tailings metagenome | isolation source: Replicate 1 from Balatoc abandoned mine | place: Philippines | reverse complement strand
CAATCGTTCCCTCTCGACGCTTCCTGGATCCCCGCTTTCGCGAGGATGACATCAGAAAGGTTTCAAACTCCTTCTTACGCCAGCACACTGTGCCTCAAACATATGATCCACCCGTGGGTCATTCCCGCGAAAGCGGGAATCTAGAGCTAACTTTTAATCTTGTACCTGTCACGCACAGGGATCATTACTTTTCCCACCTTCCTTCCACCTCTTTTCGTCAGGCAAAGAGAGGGCATTCACTCAAAAAGAGTGTTTAAGTCCTTGTTTTTTAATAATCTAGGTTTTTAAATCCCTGTCTTATTATTCTTTTTTTCTTTAGATGATCCTTGAGAGGGAGGTGAAAGAATTATTGGGGTTTCTAGAATATCCAATAAGGAAAGAACTCCCTTTCTGACCATCTACAACCACACTACCATAAAACGCTACAAATATCAAGAAAATTCAACAAAAAACATCGCAAAATTACCTTAGAAAATATGGAAAGAGAGCTAAAAAAAGACCCTTTCCTTCTTTTGAAATATAAGTTTTTCACCTTCATTTTCTTGAATTACAAACCCTCAAAAAACAAACCATATTGACAAAATTGTTTCTAAAAGGTTATGATCATTAGATTTTAACAAAGGAGAACATTGTGTCAGTAAAATTAAAATTATCGAATATTGTCTTAAGTGCACTATTTATTTCAGTGCAAAGCCAAGGGGTAAGAGCAAGTGACGACTTTAAAGAGGAACAAAAAAAATCAAGCTCTTCTTATTCAACTTCTAAAAAAAAATCCACTAAGTCTCCAAATGTTAGTGAATCATCTTCAACAAGCGCTGAAATTACAAAACCAGGAAAAAAGAAAAAATCTTCTTCACAACCAGCCCAACCAGTAGGCGACCTTTTAGACTCACTTATAGGGATTCAACTAAAAAAAGACATCTTTGTTGCTCCTAAACAGCTTGATAAGTATGAGACACTACTTGTTTTATTCTCAGAGCAGGATATTCATAAACGAAATTGTAAAATTTATTTAGCGGCCCAAGGAGCAGCATGTAATTTTGATACATTACATAAGGGAAAAATAGATGCTTTATATTCTTTTTTTCATGCTACTCGCATAAAAACCAATGAAGGATTCAAAGGGCTTAAGGATGCGTATTTGATAGAAAATCCTAAAGCTAAAGTAATTACAACGAAAGCAGAAAAAATTACCAAAAGTTTAAAGAGTACGTCTGGAGTTACTGCAAAATTATCAAGTAAAAAGACACAATATTCAGAAGTTGAACGTGCTCAACTTAGATTAGAACTTACTCAAATTGAAGATAACCAACGCGCCTATCAAGGAATTACTAACTCAAGAGCACTGGTAGATGCTTTGCTTCTTGAATTAAATCCAGGTGATGATGAAACTAAAAATTTATTTGGTATTAATGCAAGATATGAATACGATGAGAGAAGGCCAGTTTCAACGCTTGCGTCCCATAACTCTGTTTATGGTTGGTATCGCTTGTATTTGGACAATGACCCAACAGAATTCGTATTTGGGGTAAATCTATACCGCATGCAAGTGAAATAAACGAATCTTTCTGAGATAAAAAGCGAGGGTTAACTCTCGCTTTTTTTATATTCGGGAAAATCTTAAAGTGATCCTAAAGTATTACTTTTTCTTCTTAAATGTTTCACGTGAAACATTTTTCATCAAGCCTTTTCATGATTTTTTCTGAGAGGATGTCATAGATTTCGTCGTTATATTATCTTTGATAACTTACGAGTAGGACATCATATTAAGGGCAATGGATGAAACTTATTCAGTTATTTTTAAGAAAAATAAAGCTAAGAACGAAAGAAAAAGGCTCCTATAATAGGAGCCTTTAAAAGTCGAGGTTAACTTGTTCTAAGCAATCTTAAAGTTGTTCTGTCTAACTTTGTTAGACCTTGGTCAAGTTCTTGTTTAACATTTTGTAAATGGCGAACTTTTCTTTTTGAACGCTTTGTTTGTTGAGATTTAAGATCTGTTATTTCAACGTCAATTTTTTGTCTTATTGCATTGAGTTTTTCACGCTCTAAGGCAAAGGTTTTTAATTGAGTCACTCTTTCGTCCAAATCAAATCCTGTTTCATTTGCTGCTTCCTTGAGATGATCAAGAACCTTGGGAAGTGGAGATACAGCTTCTCCTAAGCTAACCTTTTCAAGATATTGTTTTAAGCATTCTTGTGTAAGTGAATTATTTTTGTAGGTTGAATAAGTATATTTTAACCTAACCCCAGAAAAGCTTGATCCCCCTAACTCAGGATCAGCCCCGAAAAGTAAGGCTCGAGCACGTAAAAAAGTGCTTATTTCACGTAATTCACGCCCTGATGGTTCGCCAGCAGACAAAGGAGGATTTTTGTAATCGTGTGTTCTTACGATATAATTAAAATCAGCTTTTTTTTGTGCCAATGCATCGACAATCGCAAGTCGGTCTTCCTTTGATACAAACGCTTTCGCAAGCGGATATTGAGGATCTAAGGCCATATGAGCAAGGGTATACGGTTGGCGATATCCCCATGCTAGACAGTGATCACTGTTAACATCTTCAATAACTGAAAGAAATTTTTTAACGAGAGATACTTTCCCAAGAGAAACAGCTATACTTATTGGCGTTGTTTTTTCAGTATTTTCAAAAAAGAAAGTTGGATAGGGGCAATCTTTAATTTCTTTAAGATCTCGACTGAGTCCTTCTGTTAATTTTTTTTTATCTAAATCTTTAAGATTTTTTAGTTTCTCAAGGTACTCATCGTTGATAGGACGCGTCACGATGAGATATCTGTTCTGATGACCTTCAGTGTGATCAAATTCATTTTCAATCAGATCTAGATATTGGTCATAAATAGAAGATGATTTTGCTTGGTGAAAAAAAGACAAGCTAAAAAATAAGAAGAAAAATGGTTTTATAAGTGAAGTTTTTTTTAACATGATTTGGACCCTTATGGTTGTAAACAGAAAATATGTGAGCATTTATTTATAAAATTGTCAATAAGGTTAATTTTTTTATAAAAGAAACTTTTTTAAAATAGTTAGGTAAAATTTATTTTAAAATTATTCATTTAATATTAAGGGAAAAAGTGCAGAAAGCGATAGGCAACTCTCACTTTTTTTATATTTAATAACATCTTTAAGTGAGTCTAAAGATTTTGTAAAAAGATCCTTAAAATCCTTCTTTCAAAAGAAGAGTTGCCTTAAATTCATACTCCAGAATTATAAGCCTTAAGAGCTAAAGATTCTTTCAGGTCGTTTGTTAACTCCGTTACTCTTTCTTCCAAATTAAATCCTAATTCGAAGGCTGCTTTTTTTAAATGATCAAGAATTTTAGGAAGTGGATCCACAGGCTCTCCCCAGCTAATCTTTTTCAAATATTGATTTAAACATTCCCTCGTTAAGTTATTACTTTTGTAGGATGAATCAGGGTATTTGAGCATGACCTCATGAGAGGTTGGCTCTATTAAATAAGGATCAGCCCCGAAAAGGATAGCTCTGGCTCGCAAAAATATTCTTATTTTTTGTACTTCATGACTTGATGAGTCTCCAGCGATTAACGGAGGTTTATATTGAGTAGATGCAATTTCTATACGATTAAAATCAGCGTTTTTTTGGGCTAATATATCAATAATCATAAGTCGATCTTCTAATGAGACAGGTGTCTTTGCCCAGGGATATTGAGGATCTAAAGCCATATGAGCAAGGGTATACGGTTGGCGATATCCCCATGCTAGACAGTGATCACTATTAACATCGTCAATAACTGAAAGAAATTTTTGAACCAGAGATACTTTCCCAAGAGAAACAGCTATACTTATTGGCGTTGTTTTCTCAGTTTCTCTGCTAAGTCCTTCTGTTAACTTTTTTTCATCTAAGTCCTCAAAATTTTGAAGTTTCTCAAGGTACTCATTGTTAATCGGACGCGTCACGATGAGATATCTGTTCTGATGACCTTCAGTTCGATCAAATTCTTTTTCAATTAAGTCAAGGTATTGTTCATGAATCAAGGATGATTTTGCTTGATGAAAAAACGACAGGATAAACAATAAGAAGAGAAATTGTTTTATTAATGAGATTCTTTTAAACATTATTTTAATCCTTATAGTTTTAAACTGAAGCATCCGAGCACCTCACGAAATAAGTGTCAATAAGGATTTTATTATAAAGGATAATTTTAAAAAATAGTTAGACTTGCGAAAGGCTAAAATTTATTTCAAAATCATCCAACCTAATATTAAGAGAGGAAGTGCTAAATTATGACACCGTCTCAAAGGCCGGTTTCGCCTCATTTGCAGATCTATAGACCACAATTAACTTCTATTCTTTCAATAACCCATAGGTTCACCGGAGGGTTTTTATGGTTGGGTATTTTGGGAATTATTGCTTGGCTTTATGGCCTTGCAAGCAATCCTGCGTGCTTTTCTTGGCTTGTGGCGATCAGTCAAACAATTTTTGGAAAAATAATTTTGTTTTCGATAATGTATGCCTTCTTTTATCATTTGACCAATGGCCTACGTCATCTTTTTTGGGATGCTGGATATGGCTTTGAAATTAAAACTGTTTATCGAACAGGATGGTTGGTTGTGGGATCCTCCCTTGGATTAACGATCCTTTACGGGATTCTTTTTCAAGGAGGGTGCTGTGGCTTCTAATCCGCATGGAAATGAACATTGGCGGGCGCAACGTCTCACAGCAATTGCCCTTTTGCCGCTAAGTTTTTGGTTCTTGGGATCTCTTTTAATTGCCTCGCCGACGGACTATGCCGCGATAGTTGAGTGGCTTAAATCCCCCTTTACGGCGACAGGAATGATCCTTTTTATAGGGCTTTTGCTTTATCATGGACAGCTTGGTGCGCAGGTTGTTTTGGAAGATTATATCCACTGCGCTGTCTTTAGACTGGGTTTGATTTATGGGTTGAAAGCTTTTGCTTTAAGCTTGTTTGTTTTTGCCTTTTTATGTGTGATTAAGATCCATTTTCATCCCCTTTAGTGCTTGAGGAGTTCTTGACGTAATATGACGAAAGCTTATGAAATTATTGATCACAGCTATGATGTAGTGATCGTAGGAGCCGGAGGCGCAGGCTTGCGAGCGGCTTTGGGGATGAGTGCCACAGGACTTTCAACGGCTTGTATTACCAAAGTTTTCCCGACACGCAGCCATACAGTCTCAGCCCAAGGCGGTATTAGTGCGGCTCTTAATAATATGGGTGATGGAGATGACTGGCGTTACCATATGTATGATACGGTAAAGGGCTCAGATTGGTTGGGCGACCAAGATGCCATCGAATACATGTGCCGCAATGCCATGGATGCCGTTATTGAGCTTGAGCATTATGGTGTGCCGTTCTCACGCACAGAAAATGGCAAGATCTATCAGCGTCTTTTCGGGGGGCATACCATTAATAAAGGTGAGAAAATGGCCCAGCGTGCTTGTGCGGCAGCAGATCGAACAGGACACGCCATTCTTCATACGCTTTATCAACAATCGTTAAAGCATAAGACACGGTTCTTTATTGAGTATTTTGCTCTAGACTTAATCATGGACGATGAAGGCGTTTGCCGTGGTGTGACGGCGTGGAGTCTTGAAGATGGCAAATTGCATCGCTTTTCAGCCCATATGGTTGTGTTAGCCACTGGGGGGCATGGCCGAACATTTTTCTCTTGTACAGGAGCGCATACGTGCACAGGAGACGGCAATGGCATGGTGCTTCGTGCAGGTCTTCCTTTGCAGGATATGGAATTTATTCAGTTTCATCCGACCGGGATTTATGGAGCAGGTTGCTTAATCTCTGAAGGCGCTCGTGGTGAAGGGGGCTATCTTACAAATAGTAAGGGCGAGCGTTTTATGGAGAAGTATGCGCCTCATGCTAAAGATTTAGCCTCACGTGATGTCGTTAGTCGTGCAATTACGATGGAAATCCAAGCGGGACGGGGATGTGGTCCTCACAAGGATTATATTGATCTTCATCTTGAACATTTAGATCCTAAAACTATTCATGAGCGTTTGCCGGGTATTTCAGAAACTGCTCGAATATTTGCAGGCGTGGACACGACTAAAGAGCCTATTCCCGTGATGCCGACAGTTCACTATAACATGGGCGGCGTGCCGACTAATTATCATGCAGAAGTCGTGAGTCCACGCGGCGGTGATATAGAAGCCGTTGTGCCTGGGTTGATGGCTATTGGTGAGGGCGCTTGTGTTTCTGTTCATGGGGCGAATCGATTAGGGACGAATTCGTTGCTGGATCTTGTTGTCTTTGGACGTGCAGCAGCTTTAAAGACGCAATCACTTCTAAAACCAAATACACCTCATAAACCTCTTCCAAAGAGCGCAGGAGAGATGTCATTTGCTCGCCTTGATCGACTGCGTTATGCAAAAGGGTCTCTTAAAACGGCAGAAATCCGTCTTCAAATGCAGAAAACAATGCAAGCTCATTGCTCAGTATTCCGCCAGCAAGAGATTCTCGCTACAGGGCTTAAAAAAATGCAAGAGATTAACGCTTCTCTTCAAGATGTTGCTCTTTTTGATCGTTCTTTGATTTGGAACTCAGATTTAATGGAAGCGCTTGAGCTTGAAAACCTTATGGGGCAATCTTTGGTAACGCTTGCGTCAGCCTTAGCACGACAAGAAAGCCGAGGGGGCCATGCGCGGGAAGATTATCCTAAAAGAGATGACAAAAAATGGCTTAAACACACGCTGTCGTGGGTTGATAAGAAAGGCGAAGTCAAGTTGGATTACCGGCCTGTTCATATGTATACCTTAACAGATGAGGTCGACGTCGTGCCCTTGCAAGAACGCGTCTATTAAGGAGATTAATCATGGTTCAATTAACACTCCCTAAAAATTCTAAAGTCATGAGAGGGAAAACTCATAAAGCCCCTTCAGCAGCGAAAAACACAAAAGTGTTTGCCATTTACCGTTGGGATCCGGAAAACCCAACAGTTAATCCTCGTTTAGATTACTATGAGATTGATCTTGATCAAAGCGGAACCATGATCCTCGATGCTCTCATTCACATTAAAGATAAGATCGACCCGACCTTAACTTTCCGACGTTCATGCCGCGAAGGCGTCTGTGGCAGTTGCTCAATGAATATCGATGGCGTGAATACTTTAGCGTGCATTAAGCCGATCTCTGAGATTAAAAATGACGTTAAAATCTATCCACTTCCTCATATGCCCGTGATTAAAGATCTTGTTCCTGACCTTTCAAGGGCTTATGAGCAATTGGCTTCAGTTGAACCTTGGTTAAAAGCTGATCTCCCGAAAGAAGGCGATCGAGAACGACTTCAAAGTCCGGAAGAGCGCGCAAAGCTGGATGGATTGTGGGAATGTATCTTGTGCATGTGTTGCTCAACAAGTTGTCCTTCTTATTGGTGGAATGGCGATAAATATCTTGGCCCGGCAACGCTTTTACAATCCTATCGCTGGATTGCCGATAGTCGAGATGAACATACGAATGAGCGCCTCGATAACTTAGAGGATCCTTTTAAGTTATATCGTTGTCATACCATTATGAATTGTACCAATACCTGTCCAAAAGGATTGAATCCAGCAAAAGCGATTGGCGAAATTAAGCAAAAAATCGCGCTTAAAAAAGTCTAAATTTTACTGTTGACAATAAGAAAAATTTATATTTAAAATTGAGTTGAAAAAACAATAAAAATAAAGACTTAGACATGATAAAATTTTTAACTTTTTTATGTTTTACTATTTACTCTTTTTCTTTCAGTTTTGCTTCTACTCTAAACGATGAATCAGAAAAACTTAAGAGATTACGCTTACAAGCAACGGATTACTTCGAAGCAGGTGAGCTTGAGAATGAACGATTAACCTTAATTGAGATTTTAGTCTTAAGACAAGATTTTGAGACTTTAAGTCTTGCAGTGCAATCTTGTATCATTTGTGAAAAATTTGAAGCAGCAAAGTATTTATTGGAAACTTGTAGTCATAGTCTTAAACCCTTTCAAATCAAAAACTTACGTGATTATTTTCAAGATGAGAAGATAAAGCTAGAGAATAGTAAAAAAGATTTTAAAGCTGAAGAACAAGAAGAAATTTTTGAACTTAAAACAGATAATAAAGGACAAGTTGTTACTTCGTTTAAGTTGCAAGTTAGGCTTAGCTTACTTAATTTGCTTACTAAAGAATACTTTCGTAAGGGCGATCGTGAGCAAGAACGGTTAACCCTTATTGAAATTGCAAAAATTAAAAAAGATCCCCCAAGTTTTAAAAGAGCCCTAGAGCAATGTGTCGTATGCGAGCAATTTAATGAAGGAAATGCTTTGTTAGATAATGCCAAGGGTTATTTTTCGATAACTGAATTTCAAACTTTAGGGGACTATTTTCAGGAGCAAGAAACTAGATACCGTCAAAGAACGACTATCTGTGTAGTATCTACGAAAAAGAAGTAAGGTTCTTGATGAAGACAGATGTTGACGGTGTCACGGAAGTTGTGTATAAGCACGTAGATTAATTTAATATGAGAAGATAAAGTATTATGGCAAATATTCGTTCAGCAAAGAAAAGAGCGCGTCAAGCTATCGTTCGTACAGACCGGAATCGTGAAAGAACTTCACGTGTGCGCACTTTCGTTCGCAAAGTTGAAGAGGCAATTGCCTCCGGCAATAAAACACAAGCTGTCGAAGCATTAAAAGATGCTCAACCTGAAATTGTACGTGGCGCTGTAAAAGGTGTCTTGCATCACAAGACAGCATCTCGTAAGATCTCAAGGCTTGCTTTGAGAATTAATGCGCTCGCTTCTTAAATATGTCTCATAAGTCCTTTTTTATTGGGTCATAAGGGCGCTTTTTCCACTTTTTTCTAAAGGCTTTTGAAGGTCGGCCATAAAGACCTTATCGTTTCAATTGTATTGAGTTTAAATGATGGGACTTCTTTTATCTTCATCTCGCTCAACGCGACAAAGCGCGAGGAATTGATGTCCATCCCTATGGAAGATCTTTGGAAGAAGATTCAATCTCAATGCTTAGAAGCGTTTGGTGAAAGTACTTATCAGAATTGGATCTTTCCGCTTCGTTATAAAGATTTCTTAACAGGTCGGCTTGTGATTGCCGCTCCTTCGCGCTTTGTTCGTGATTGGGTTCAAAAAAACTGTACTCAGAAGATTTTGAATTTCTTACAGACAGAAGATAAGACGATTTTAGCTTTAGATTTCATTGTGGAAGCGCCGCTTCTTGAGTCTCAAAATAATCAGAAAAATGTTTCACGTGAAACAATTTCTGATGATTCAAATGGCTTATTTGAAGAAGGTATAGAAGAGGTTTCTTCGCGCCTTGAGCCACGCTATACATTTGAAGCGTTTGTAGTAGGAAAACCAAACGAACTGGCTCATGCAGCTGCTCGACGCGTTGCTGAAGAAGAAAAAGTCACGTTTAACCCCCTTTTTCTTTATGGGGGTGTTGGTTTAGGTAAGACGCACTTGATGCATGCCATTGCCTGGCATATTCGCAAAAATCATCCTCAACGCAAGGTTATTTATCTATCTGCTGAAAAGTTTATGTATCTTTTTATCCGAGCGTTGAGATTCAAAAATGTAATGGCGTTTAAAGAACAATTTCGATCTGTTGATGTCTTAATGATCGATGATTTTCAATTCATTAGTGGGAAGGATTCAACTCAAGAAGAATTTTTCCATACTTTCAATGCTTTAGTGGATCAAAATCGTCAAATTATTATCTCTGCGGATAAATCTCCTTCAGACCTTGAAGGGTTGGAAGAACGAATGCGCTCACGCTTGGGATGGGGCCTTGTGGCAGATATTCATCCCACGACGTATGAGTTGCGGTTAGGGATTTTGCAATCTAAAGCCGAGCAACTTGAGAAACCTATCCCTGATCGAGTTCTTGAGTTTTTGGCTCATAAAATTACTTCAAATGTCCGTGAACTTGAAGGGGCACTAAACCGCATTGTTGCGCATTCAATGCTTGTTGGGCGCGAGATTACACTTGAGTCCACGACAGAAGTTTTACGGGATGTTTTACGCGCCAATGATCGACGAGTGACGATCGAAGATATTCAGAAGAAAGTCTCTGAACATTTTAATGTGCGTATTACAGATATGCATTCCCCTAAACGGCTTCGATCTGTAGCGCGGCCGCGGCAAATCGCTATGTATTTGGCAAAACAACTTACCTCTTATTCTTTGCCAGATATCGGGCGAAAATTTGGGGGCCGCGACCATACGACTGTCATGCATGCTGTGAAAAAAATTGAGGAAATTCAAATAAATGATACAACGTTGGCAGAAGATATAGATCTTTTAAAACGTATGTTACAGCAAGGCAATTGATTTATCCTTACTTTAATGAACGACGATATCCTCTATAGGCGAAGAGGTATTTTTATGGTAGGTATAATTTTACCCCTAAAGAAATTAGCAAAGCGGAATTTAAACCATGCAATTGACTCTTGAACGTAATCAATTTTTAAAGGCTTTAAGCCATGCGCAAAGCGTTGTTGAGAAGCGCACAACCGTTCCTATTTTGGCGCATGTCCTTCTAGAAGCAGAAAGCGGTCAATTACGTTTAACATCGACAGATCTTGAGCTTGCAATTGTTGAGACAATTCCAGCACAAATTCAAACTGCAGGTGGAACCACGGTTTCTGCACAACTTCTGCATGATATCGTCCGTAAATTAAAGGACGGTTCAGAGATTCAACTTTCTCTTGAAAATGAAAGTGGTCAATTACAGATTGTATCTGGCCGTTCTGAATTTAAGCTTGCTTCTTTGCCCCCTGAAGATTTTCCAGCGATTAATACGGTTGATTTACCTCACCGCTTTACCTTAGGCAGCAAGGACTTTTTGAGTCTTCTTGAACGCACACGTTTCGCAATGTCGACAGAAGAAACACGGTATTATTTAAATGGAATTTATTTGCATCCTGTTCAATCTCATGAGATTCGTGCAGTTGCGACAGATGGCCACCGTTTAGCGCGTTTATCTCTTTCTACATCTCAAACCATTCCAGATTTCTCAGGTATTATTATCTCTCGGAAAACTGTCAATGAAGTAATGAAAATTTTGAGTGAAACCGAAGGTGATATTGAAATTTCGCTTTCCGAGACGCAAGTTAGCTTTAAGTTTAACGGTATTTATTTAACCTCACGATTAATAGATGGTTCTTTCCCAGATTATGAAGCCATTATTCCAACACAAAATGAAAAAATTTTGAAAATGTCGATGGCTGCATTTTCAGAAGCTGTTGATCGTGTTGCTACTGTTTCGACAGAAAAGTCCCGAAGTGTGAAATTGGCAATTAACACCAATAAAATTATTCTCACAGCTACGAATTCTGAATTTGGTAGTGCTGTTGAAGAACTTGAAGTTGAGTATACAGCTTCTCCTATTGAATTAGGATTTAATGCACGGTATTTGTTAGATCTTGCTCATCAACTTAACAATGTCGAAGCCGAATTCATGATGGCAGATTCAGCAACACCTGTGGTCGTGCGTGAGGTTGCTAATCATGATGCGTTCTATTTGCTAATGCCTATGCGAGTATAATGGCCTTTTTACGCGAAGTTTCGAGCTCTCCCCCCTTGCTCGAATGTCATTTAAGTCATTTAAAACTAAATAATTTTCGCTGTTATGCTGAAGCAGAATTTCAGTGTGATTCACGTCCTATTATTTTAACAGGCCCAAATGGTGCTGGGAAAACAAATGTGCTTGAAGCTATTTCTTTTTTATCACCGGGGCGAGGCTTAAGACGCGCAACTCTTTCAGAAGTAAGCCGCCATCGTGAAAAAGGGCATTCTTGGGGGGTTATGGCGACTGTTCAAGGAATTAATTTTTCTCATGACCTTGCAACAGGTGTTGAAATTGGTCAGGAATCTGAGCGCCGCATGATTAAAATTGATCATGAAGTTGTACGTTCCCAGGCAATTTTAACAGAATACTTAAACGTTATTTGGCTTACGCCTCAGATGGATCGACTCTTTCAAGAAGCAAGTTCAGCGCGTCGACGCTTTCTTGATCGTCTTGTTTATGCCCTTGATCGAGAGCATGCTCGGCGTTTGGCGCGATATGAGCATTATTTTCGAGAAAGAGCACGTGTGTTAAAGCTGGGCGTGAGAGATCCGTATTGGTTGGCAACGCTTGAACAACATATGGCAGAAACTGGGGTAGCTATTGCCGCTTCACGAAAAAATTTCATGGAAATGTTTTTTCAAAATCAAACATCATCATTAAGTCATTTTCCAAAACCTATCTTGCAACTTGAAGGAAGGATTGAAGAATGGCTTGAAACGGAACCTGCATTAGCTGTCGAAGAGCGTCTCACCCATCTTCTAGCTTCGTCTCGAGACCGGGATGCGGAAATAGGTGGAGCTAGTGAAGGACCTCATAAAAGCGATCTTAAAGTTTATTTTAATTCTCAAGATCGACCTGCAGAGCAATGTTCAACAGGCGAACAAAAAGCTCTTTTATTAGCAATTATTCTGACGACAGCTCGTCTCAAGGCCCATTCTGATCAAAGAAGACCAATTATTCTTTTGGATGAAGTCGTAGCTCATCTCGATAAATTAAGGCGCCAAGCATTATTTGAAGAAATCCTTTCTCTTAATATGCAAGCTTGGATGACAGGAACAGATTCTTCAGTTTTTTTATCAATGACGACGAAATTTCAACATTTTCATGTTGAAAATGCTATAATCCGCCCAATGAAAGAAAGTTTATAAAGGAAAATGCGATGACAAACCCTCAAAATCCTGAAGTGCAATCCTCTGAAGAGTATGGTGCTCACTCCATTAAAGTGTTGCGAGGATTGGATGCTGTTCGTAAAAGACCCGGGATGTATATCGGTGATACGGATGATGGGTCAGGTCTTCATCATATGGTTTATGAAGTGGTTGATAATGCCATCGATGAAGCTTTAGCGGGGCATTGTGATCGTGTTGAAATTAACTTGAATGTAGATGGTTCAGTGACTGTTAACGATAACGGACGCGGGATCCCGGTTGGTATTCACCATGAAGAGGGGGTTTCTGCAGCAGAAGTGATTATGACGCAGCTTCATGCGGGTGGAAAGTTCGACCAGAATTCTTATAAAGTATCTGGAGGTCTTCACGGTGTTGGTGTTTCTGTTGTGAATGCCTTGTCAGAAACCCTTGAGCTTAAAATCTGGCAAGGTAACAAAGAGCATTTCATGCTGTTTCGTCATGGAGAACCTGAAGAACCCTTAAAAATTATTGGGGATGCCATAGGAAAAAGCGGAACCCAAATTACTTTTAAGCCTTCATCTGAGACATTTACACAGACAACCTTCGATTTCTCAACCCTTGAACATCGTTTTCGTGAGCTGGCGTTTCTTAACTCGGGTGTGCGTCTTGTTTTAACGGACTTAAGAGAAACAGAACCTAAAGTTAGTGAGCTTTATTATGAAGGCGGAACTAAGGCGTTCGTTCAATACTTAGATCGAAGCAAGAGTGCAATTCATACCCCCTCAATTGCCATTTCTGGCGAGAAAGAAGGCATTACAGTCGACATTGCTATGGAATGGACGGATACCTATCATGAAACACTTTTATGTTTCACCAATAATATTCCGCAACGCGATGGGGGAACGCACTTAATAGGATTTAAAGCGGCTTTAACACGTATTGTGAATAATTATGCTAATGAGAGTGGAATTGCTAAAAAAGAAAAAGTGACACTGTCAGGAGACGACGCACGCGAAGGCCTCACAGCGGTCGTTTCAGTTAAAGTACCGGATCCTAAATTTTCTTCGCAAACAAAAGATAAACTTGTTTCTTCAGAAGTAAGGCCTGTGGTTGAAAGTCTTGTTTCAGAACGTCTACAACAATGGTTTGAAGAACATCCTCAAGAAGCGCGCAAAGTTGTTCAAAAGGTTGTTGAAGCTGCGACAGCTCGTGAAGCTGCCCGTAGAGCGCGTGAATTAACACGCCGTAAAGGCGCTTTAGACATTGAGTCTTTGCCTGGTAAGCTGGCAGATTGCCAAGAGAGAGATCCTGCTAAAAGTGAGCTTTTTCTTGTGGAAGGAAACAGCGCGGGTGGAACGGCTAAAGGAGGGCGTGATCGCCGCTTCCAAGCTATTCTTCCTTTACGCGGTAAAATCCTTAACGTTGAGAGAGCACGTTTTGACAAAATGCTAGGCTCACAAGAAATAGGGACTTTAATTACAGCCTTAGGCACCGGTATCGGCACGGAAGAATTTAATGCTGATAAGGTCCGTTACCATAAAATTATTATCATGGCGGATGCTGACGTGGATGGAAGCCATATTCGTACTTTATTGTTGACCTTCTTTTATCGTCAAATGCCTCAACTTATTGAAAGAGGATATTTGTATATCGCACAACCTCCACTTTATGGCGTTAAGAAAGGAAATTCTGTCCTTTATCTTAAGAATGAGCGTGCTTTGGATGATTATTTGATGAATGCAGGAAGTGAAGGAATCCACGTCACACTGCACGGAGGAAGTCAAATTGGAGCAGGCGATCTACAAAATTTAGTTACGCTTTCACGAAAAGCAAAAACACTCATAGATTCTCTAGCAAATAAAGTTGGCAATGCAATGCTCGTCGAACATGCGGCTATTGAAGGCTTGTTTGATCCAGCTGTTTTCAATTCTCCGAACCGTCTTCAATTAGCCCAAAAACTTGCTGAGCGGATGAACCACTTAAAAGACATTAATGAAGTAGGAGAATGGAAAGGCGAGACTACCGATGAGGGGCTTCACGTAACAAGAACAGTCCGAGGAGTAACAGAAACCTTAAAACTTAATTCACTTATGATGCAAGGCGGGGACGCATACCAACTTTCTCAACTTCATCAAGGACTTAAGGAATATTTTGAAAAACCTATTACCATCGCGTTTAAAGAGAAACAAACAACAATTGAAGGACCTGTTCGTTTTATTGAAACCATATTAGAACAAGGCCAAAAGGGAATTTCAATTCAGCGTTATAAAGGTCTTGGCGAGATGAACAACGATCAATTATGGGAAACAACCTTAAACCCCGAAGCGCGTAGTTTATTACAAGTAAAAATCACGCATGCTGATTCAGCGGAAGAAGTATTTTCAACGCTTATGGGAGATCTTGTTGAGCCGCGGCGTGAGTTTATTCAAGCAAATGCCTTGAAAGTGGTAAACTTGGATGCTTAAACATAGTTTGATAAGAAACAGGGAGAAAAGAAATGTATAAATTTATAGTTATCCTGTTAATTGTTTGTGGTTGTAGCAATCATAATTCCGATTTGGATCAACCTAAAACGTATAAAAATAATCCCCCATCCCAAGAAATATCAAAAAAGGGAACGGTTGGAGAATATTGGCAAAAAAATCGTCATAAAAAATAAAATATAATTTTAAGAAAATTTCATGAAAGTATAAAATGCTAAAATGTTTTCTATTAATTTTTACAGTATGCCTAGCTGCTTGTAGTTGTGATCATGACAATTGCCGAATAAATGAGATTTTTTTTAACAAAAATAAGCCCGAAGAAGAAGGTTTAAAACCTTGGGAAAAACCAACAGAAACTGTGAGCGGTGTTAAAAAAAAGGAAGAAATTCGTCTTAAGAAAAATTTTTTGACGTTGGATACGCAATCGTTGTCAACCAAAGAAATAATCTTAAAGAAAAAACGAGAAGAAGAGAAAAAAGCTCTTGAAATAGAAGTTAAATAAAGACAAGATTTTTTAATGCAAAAGATTTTTTCCCTCATTTGTTGTTTTTTTATTGCGGCTTGCCAGCAAGAAAGGGCGTCTATGACCCTCTCACAAAATTTTCCTTCTTCTATAAATATGTTGAATGAGTCTCAACTTTCTAAAGAAATAGGCCAAATGATCATGATTGGCTTTCAGGGAACAAAAGTAACAGATCCTGAAGTCCAAGAAACATTGCAACTGGCCCGTGAAGGTAAAATCGGTGGTGTTATTTTCTTTGGATATAATATTGTTAATCCTCAACAAGTTAAAAAACTAACGACTGCTTTCAGGCAAGCACAACCCAGCCTTTTAATTGCGATTGATCAAGAAGGTGGGAAAGTTCAACGGCTTTCAGCACGAAATGGGTTTAAAAATTTTCCCTCGGCAAAAGAGATTGCAGATAGCCATTCTCCAATGCAAGCATATCAAATATATTTGAAAATGGCCCGTATGATAAAGTCAGCTGGCTTTAATCTAAATTTTGCACCTGTTGTTGATTTACATGCTGATATGATTGGGTATGAAAATCCTGTTATTGGAAAACTGGAAAGAAGTTATTCTTCTCATATTAATAAAGTTATAGATTATGCTTCTGTCTTTATAAAAGCGCATCGCCAGATCGGTATATTAACAAGCCTAAAACATTTTCCAGGACATGGATATGCGCGTCAAGATAGTCACAAAGGAATGGTCGATATTACGGCAACTTCTCATCCCCAAGAACAAGACCCCTTTTATCGTCTTATTGCAGAGGGGTTAGCAGATACCATAATGACGGGACATCTTATCCATCGGCAATGGGATCCTGAATATCCTGCCACTTTATCTTCGCATATTCTCAAAAATTATTTAAGAGAACGAACCAAGTATGAAGGCGTCCTTATTACAGATGACTTGCATATGGGAGCTATTGGTCAACACTATGTTTTAGAAGAAACAGTTCTGCAAGCAATTCGCGCAGGTAATGATATTCTTCTCTTCTCTAATAATAAGGCGGCTGCGCAAGGTGTAAAAAACTTTAACGCGTCAACTTCATTAGCAGAAAAACTTCATGCTTTAATTGTGAAGGCAATCCAGAAAAGGAAGCTTTCCACTTCTCAAATCAGAGAAGCTTTTTTTAGGATTGAGACCTTAAAAAGACAATTTTTTAATACATAAAAAATAACGCAAGAACTGACATTATCAAAAAAATTTACAAGCGATCTAAAGTAGCTTAGATATATAGAATTAAATAACCAAAGGATTAGAGAATGAGAGCTCCTTTTTTGGCCCCTGTACATCGTGAAGGATGGATATTTGTAGGACTATTTTTTATATGTTCCCTTCTTCTTAACCAGCTATCAGGTTTTTTAGGGACAGTTGGTTTTATTCTAACAGGTTGGTGTCTCTATTTTTTTAGAGATCCTCAACGTGTTACACCCACACGAGAAGGGTTAGTTATTAGTCCAGCAGATGGATTAATTGTTGCCATTACAAAAGCAAATCCACCTTCTGAACTAGGCTTGAAAGAAGGTAAGTGGCAGCGTATTAGCATTTTTCTAAATGTCTTTGATGTTCATATTAACCGAATTCCTATGGATGGACACATAAAGAAAAGCATTTATTATCCAGGAAAATTTTTTAATGCGTCGCTTGATAAAGCTTCAGAATTTAATGAACGTCAATCTCTTGTGTTGGAAAGCACTCAAAAACATGAAATCGCTTTTGTTCAAATTGCGGGTCTTATCGCACGACGTATTCGATGTGATGTTCAAGAAAATCAGCAAGTTCAATCAGGGGAAAGATATGGGCTTATCCGTTTTGGAAGTCGTGTAGATCTTTACCTTCCTGAGAAAACACCAATTCTCGTAATTGAAGGACAAAAAGTTATTGGAGGAGAGTCTGTTATCGCAGATTTTAATTCTAAAGAATCTTCCCGATTAGGCGTGGTACGTTAAGATTTATGGTTAAAAAAGTGACTAAGTTTGAACGTTCAAAAGCAAAACTTAAAAATCTTTCTTTTGCTCATCTTTTACCGAACATGGCAACGGTGATAGCTCTTTGCATAGGATTGTCTTCTATTCGTTTTGCTCTCTTAGAACGGTATGATTACGCTGTTATTGCTATTATTATCGCTGCTTTTTTTGATGCTATGGATGGTCGTCTTGCAAGGCTCCTTGGAGCCGCAAGTGATTTTGGTGCAGAATTAGATTCACTTTCAGATTTCATAAGCTTTGGCGTGGCGCCGGCTGTTGTTTTATATATTCTAACTATGCATGTCTGGGCAGGTTTGGGATGGACAATAATTTTATTTTTTGTTGTTTGTTGCGGTTTAAGACTAGCACGTTTCAATACAAGCTTACGAGCATCAACGTCTCAAGAAGCCCCTATTTGGGCTAAAAAATTCTTTATAGGGGTACCAGCACCGGCGGGAGCCATGATTGCTTTACTTCCTTTAATTCTTTACCAGGCAACAGAATATGAGTTGTTGCTAACACCATTTATTGTGATGTGTTTTCTTGTTTCCGCTGGAGTTCTCTTTATTAGCAGAGTCCCAACTTATTCATTTAAGACTTACCAAATTCCCCCAAAATGTGTGCCTTTAATGCTTGTATTCGTTGGGTTACTTGTTGCTTCTCTTGTAAGTGCACCTTGGGCAACATTTTCATGTCTTGTTGTTGCGTATCTTGTAAGTCTTCCTTTTAGTTATCGAAATTATCAAAAATTACTGGAAGAAACGCCATCAAAAGTAAAATCTAAGAACATCTCTTCTTTGGAAAACGAATAAATATTGATAGTACGATTAACGACTTTTTAAATACTTCCATTTATTAATTAAAATAAATCCTTTTCAAATTGAAAGGGATAAAAAAGTATTTATAGGTTGGTCATGGGTAAAGTTACAGCCAAAAATAAAATAGTGACTCTAAACATTAGAAAAAAAGATAAGGATACAACGTCAGTTGAAAATCAACTATCTCAAGTGTTTAAAAATCATGATCGCGTTTTAGCCTCATTGTTAGGGCAAGTGACGCAAGGTATTTCTCCTGCAGCCCTACTATATGCCTTTGCAGATTGGTTACTTCACTTATCTCTTTCGCCAGGAAAACAAATCCATCTTTGTCATAAAGCTTATAAAAAATATTTAACTCTAATCAATTTTATGAAAGATTTTACATTAGGAAATGCAGAATCTCCTTGCATAGACCCACTTCCTCAAGATAAGCGCTTTGCGCACGAAACTTGGCGCCATTGGCCATTTAATATTTTTTATCAATCTTTTTTATTAGTCCAACAATGGTGGTGGAATGCAACAACTGATGTCAGTGGTGTATCTCAGCATCATACAGAAATTGTTACTTTTATTGTGCGTCAAGTTTTAGATATGGTTTCACCCTCTAACTTTATTATGACAAACCCAGAAATATTAGCAAAAACTTACGAAACGCAAGGACATAATTTAATTCAAGGATTTCTTAACTATCTTGAAGACCGTAAATTAGAAAAATTTCATGAATTACCAAACGGCGCTGAAAATCATTTACCAGGTAAGAATGTGGCGGTAACTCCAGGAAAGGTTGTTTTTCAAAATGATTTAATAGAGCTTATTCAGTACTTCCCAACGACAGAAAAGGTTTATGAAGAACCTATTTTAATCGTGCCAGCATGGATTATGAAATACTATATTCTTGATCTTTCTCCTCATAATTCACTTGTCAGGCATTTGGTTCAAGAAGGTCATACGGTTTTCATTATTTCATGGAAAAATCCATCACGAGAAGACGAAAATTTAGGACTAAATGATTATATGAAATTAGGCATCCTTGAAGCTATGAAAGCTATTGAAAAAATAACTAACCAACAACAAATGCATGCGGTTGGTTATTGTTTAGGAGGGACGATTTTATCAATAACCAAAGCTTATCTCGCTCGGCACAAGGATACGCGTTTAATAACACTCACTTTGTTAGCAACACAAACAGATTTTTTGGAACCCGGTGAGTTGGGTTTATTTATAGATGAAAGCCAAGTTACTTTTCTTGAAAATTATATGTGGTCTAAGGGTTATTTGGATGCTTCTAATCTCTCAGGAGCATTTCAAATCTTGAATTCAAAAGACCTTATATTTTCAAAAAATGTCCAAACTTATCTTCTAGGTGAACGGCAAGTTATGACTGATTTAATGGCTTGGAATGCTGATAAAACACGCTTACCTTATAAAATGCATAGTGAGTACTTAAGAAGATTATATCTTCACAATCAACTGGCTTTAGGAAAATATGAAGTGGAAGGTGAAAATATTACACTTTACGATATTACAACGCCTATTTTTTGTGTTGCAACTTCACGCGATCATGTGGCTCCTTGGCGGTCTGTTTATAAAATTCATCTGTTAACGAAATCTGAAATTACTTTTGTATTAACAAATGGAGGACATAATGCAGGAATAATTAGTGAGCCAAATCATCCCGGTCGTCATTATCAAGCTACGACAAGATTTCATCATGAAAATTATATAGATCCGGAAGTGTGGGAACAAGAAACCGCTCTCACTGAGGGTTCTTGGTGGTCTTTGTGGTTTAATTGGCTCAAAAAACATTCTAGTCAAAACTTACAAACACCACCTTCTATGGGAACAAAAGAAGAGCTTTACAAAGCAAAAATGGCTGCACCAGGTCAGTATGTGCATATGAGAACTTAAAATATATCTTTAAGCATATTGCGTACCCTAAAAAAACATGGTACTTTTCATTGTTTTTTATTTAACAAGGAGTTCCATTTATGAAGTTTAATCTTATTTCAGTATTAACACTAACTCTTGCTCTAGGCGTAGCTGCTTGTGAGAAAAAAGCTGAAGAAAAAGCACAAGAAGAAGCAACAAAAGCTGAAGAAACTCAAGCTCCAGCAACAAACTCAGCAGAACCAGCTCCTGCGGCACCAACAGAGCCAGCAGCACCTGAAGCTCCAGTAGAACCTAAAAAAGAAGAGACAAAGTAATACTTTACTTTCATTGATTTTTTAAAACCCAGCAGAATATCCTGCTGGGTTTTTTTGTTAATTATCTGAAATGTCGAAACCCTTTTTTGATCAAGAATCTAGTTTGTTGAGTCCTTTATTGTCACCTGTGACGACAATAGAAGGCATAGGACCAGCCATAGCTTGCCTTTTACAAAATCTAGGTTGTACGACAGTACGAGATCTGTTGTGGCACCTTCCTTACGAAATCCAAATTAGAAGATTCTCTCCTGCCATAAAGTTTGCAAACCCTAATGAATTAGTCACATTACACGTAAAAGTCGTAAGCCATCTCCCTTTTTTGAAAAAAAAAGGACGTCTAATCCCTTATCGTGTCATCTGTTCTGACAGGGAAGATTCAATTCAACTTATTTTTTTTAATCCTAATCCAAGCTATCTTAAAAAGTTACTTGCTGTTGGAAATGATGTGATTATAAGTGGTCGATTTGAAGTTTATAAAGGTCATTTCCAAATGACTCATCCCGATCATATAGGTCCCTTGAATACAAAAAATTTATGGGAAGGAGTTGAACCTATCTACTCCCTTACTCAAGGAATTCATCAAAAAACACTACAAAAAATAATAAAATCAACCCTTACAAAATGTCCAAATCTACCAGAATGGTTATCAAGTCATATTCTCAAAAAATATCGCTGGGTTTCTTGGAGAGAAGCTGTACAAAAAATGCATACGCCTCTTCAATTAGAAGATTTGAATCTTAACCATCCTTTTCGTCGTCGTTTGGCTTATGATGAGATTCTATCAAATCAGCTATCGTTAATTTTAACACGTTGCCGAGCTGAGATTTCTCAAGGACAAGCTTTACGTGGGAATCGTCGCCTTCAACAAATTGTTCTCAAGGCACTCTCTTTTTCTCTTACGCAAGATCAAATTAAAGCACTTGAAGAAATTCAGAGAGACATGGCTTCTTCTTCCCGGATGGTGCGATTACTTCAAGGAGATGTAGGAAGTGGAAAAACAATTGTTGCTTTTTTGTGCATGCTTCATGCTGTTGAAGCTGGGTATCAAGTGGCTTTATTAGCGCCAACAGAAATTCTAGCGCGTCAACATTTTAAAACAATGGAGGAGTGGGCTAAATTAGTCAATTTGAGGCTTGAACTTTTAATAGGGAAAGATAGTTCCAAGCGTCGCCAAACAATTTTCCACGCTTTAGCAGAAGGTACAATTGATATTGTTGTTGGTACGCATGCTCTTATCCAACCTGAAGTCCGGTTTAAAAAACTAGGATTTATTGTCATTGATGAGCAACATAGATTTGGCGTAGAGCAAAGATTTAAGTTATCAGAAAAAGGGGAAAATATCGATATCTTATCTATGACAGCAACCCCAATTCCACGAACTCTGATGCTAGCAACATTTGGTGATCTATCAAGTTCTTATTTATATGAAAAACCCGCTCATCGCAAAGATATTCTTACGAAAACACTGCCTTTGTCACGTATGGAAGAGGTTATTATAGCTCTCCAAAGAGCATTGCATAAAGGAGATAAAATATATTGGGTTTGCCCTTTGATTGAAGAATCTGAAAGCCTTGATTTGGCAGCAGCTGAAGAAAGATTTTCAATGTTACAAACTCTTTTTCCTCAACAAGTTGGATTAATTCATGGGCGCTTAAAAAGCGAGAAAAAAGAAGCAACAATGCAAGCTTTTATTGAAGGATCAATTAGAATACTTGTCGCGACGACTGTTATTGAGGTAGGCGTTCATGTTGAAGATGCTTCGATCATTATTATTGAACATGCTGAGCGATTTGGATTAGCTCAACTTCATCAGTTGAGGGGGCGCATAGGAAGAGGCTCTCAAGAGTCATATTGTTTACTTCTTTATAATGAACCTCTCAACCCTATAGCTAGATCCCGTTTAAATGTCATGCGATCGACAACGGATGGGTTTAAAATTGCAGAAGAAGATTTAAAACTTCGTGGAGGAGGAGAAATCTTTGGTATTAAGCAAAGTGGCATGCCGTCTTTTACGTTTTTTGATCCTATTACTCATCAAGATTTACTTATCCAGGCTCATGAAGATGCGCAAGCTATTCTCTCTAGAGATCCTCATTTAATTGGTCCTCAAGGTCAGACGTTGCGTATCCTTTTACGTTTATTTGAAAAAGGACAAACTTTGAAATATCTTAAGTCTGCTTAATAAAATCAATAAATTATTATATTTCAATATATTATCTGTATGTAGAATAAGATTTAAAATTTTTTACTTAAGAATTCATCAATTTATTAAATCTTTTTCTTGACCATAGGCAAGATTCTCAGCACCATATGCAATTGTCATTAAATAAGGTAAAAAATAAGGAGCAGTTAAATGGAATCCTTCGGAAGAAAAGTGAAGCAAGGAAAAACACCATTACAATCTTCAATGACACGTATTCAACCCTACGTGCCAGCCGAGAAAAACCTCCCTGAAATTACATGGAAAGCTACAATTTTAAGTATCTTCTTAGCTATAATCATGGCAGGGTCGAATGCTTATTTAGGATTGAAGATAGGGATAACTGTTTCTGCTACTATTCCGGCTGCTGTTATTTCAATGACAGTTCTTCGCTTTTTTCGGAATTCAAATATTTTAGAAAATAATATTGTTCAAACAGCCACATCGGCGGGAGAAGTAATTGCGGCTGCTGTTGTATTTACTCTTCCTGCTCTTTTAATGATGGGATACTGGAAAGAATTTCCTTTTGGGACAACAACAGCTATCATTATCGTAGGAGGTTTATTAGGTGTATTATTTTCCATACCTTTGCGTCGCGCTTATATTGTGGAAAATGAAGAACTCAAGTTTCCTGAAGGAATTGCAACAGCAGAAGTCTTAAAGGTTGGAGATAGTGAAGCCCGTGAAGGAACAAAAGACTTATTAGTTGGTGGTTTATTAGCTGGTCTTGTTAAGTTTGCTCAATCAGGTCTTATGATCATGAGCGAGGGGGCGCATTATTGGTTTCAAACAACGCGCACTGTTTTTGGATTTGGTTCTGGTTTTTCTCTCGTCTTGGTAGGTGCTGGTTATATCGTAGGTATTCAAGTTGGTGTAAGCATGTTGATTGGCGCTATTATTGCATGGATGATAGCAGTACCTATGTATGGCTTTCTTTTTGGTCTTCCTGAAGCAAATAGTGCCTATGAAATAGCTGTTACTATTTGGAATAAGAATATTAGAATGGTAGGCGTTGGCACCATGGTTGTTGGTGGTATTTGGACGTTAGTTTATCTCGTTAAGCCTATTATTCAAGCTGTACAGTCTTCTATTGCAACATTAAAAAAGACAAGATTAGGAACGCATGGTTCTTTACTAAGAACGGAATATGATATTCCTATAAATTATGTTTTAATGGGGATTGCAGTATTAACAATTCCATTGGCTCTTATTTTTCATCACATATTAACTCAAGCAGATATGCAACTTCCGATGACAACTCATATTGTAACAGTAGGTGTTGTTACTATCTTTGCAATTATTGTTGGTTTTTTATGTGCAGCAATCGCTGGCTATATGACAGGGCTAGTTGGTTCTTCAAATAATCCTCTCTCAGGTGTTACGATCATGGCAATCCTTTTTATTTCTATGGTATTGCTTTTGATATTAGGCACACACATAGATTTTGGAACAAAAGGCGCAAATTCGCTCGCAGCAGCAGCAATTGCAATTATTATTGGAGCTGTCATGGCAACAGCTGCAGCAATCAGTGGGGATAACCTACAAGATCTTAAATCAGGTCAGATTGTGGGAGCCACACCTTGGAAGCAACAAGTAATGTTAATGCTTGGGGTTGTTGCAGGGTCTCTTGTTATGGCGCCTATTCTTGAAGTTCTATATCAAGCTTATGGAATTGGGGATAGTTTGCCACGAGAAGGCATGGATCCTGCACAAGCCTTAGGAGCCCCAAAAGCAGCTATTATGGCAGCTATCGCGGAAGGTGTGTTTACGCACTCACTAGATTGGACAATGTTTAGTATCGGTGCCGTTCTTGCGATTGCTTTTATTTTTGTTGATAGCACATTGAAAAAAGGAAATTCTAAGTGGCGTATTCCTGTTTTAGCTGTGGCTTTGGGAATTTATATGCCTTTAGATATAACTATTCCTCTGCTTGTGGGAGGCATTATTGCTTCCTTGTGCCAATCTAAAATTTCGAAAGAAAAGGAAAGCTTTAAGGAAAAAGAATTTATTCAAGAACAAGAGCATGCAAATCGTAGAGGGATGCTTTTTTGTTCAGGGTTAATCGCAGGTGAATCTATTATTGGGATTTTATTAGCAATTCCCTTTGCGGCTTATCAAAGTACAGATGTATTCAAAATTGCACCATCTGATTTTGAACATATGAGCGTACTTTTTGGAGTTTTAACCTTTGTAGGCGTAAGTTATTATCTTTATAAAATTGCTTCACTGAAGAAAAGTTCAAAATCTTAAATCTAAGCTGTATTCATTTAAGCATTAGATGGTGAATGCGCCCGTAGCTCAGCTGGATAGAGCGTTGCCCTCCGGAGGCAAAGGCCAGGGGTTCGAATCCCTTCGGGCGCGCCAATTTATTAGAAATTTTGTCATTTTTGAGTTTAATGAGTTAAAATTTCTTAGAATGATTGACAATCATATGTCTTTCTTATATTACACCACTATTGTTTCGAAGGTTGTCTTAAATATTAATTTGGTTACAAAATATGGCATCAACACATTCTGACTCAAATCAGCTAAAAGAAAATATACATTCTAAAAAAGCAAAAATAGGTGTTATCGGGTTAGGCTATGTAGGACTTCCTTTAGCTCACGCATTTGTAAACAATTCCTTTTTTGTTGTTGGCTTTGATATTGATCAAACAAAAATAGATATATTAAAAAACTCAAAATCTTACATCAAATACATACCTGAGAGTCAGATAGCTGAGATGAATCAGACAGGAAAATTTCAGGTAACAAGTGATTATGCACGTTTAACTGAGGTGGAAGTTATTGTTATTTGTGTCCCAACACCTCTTACAAAACATCGCGAACCTGACATGAGTTATGTCATAAGTACGGCTGAAGCTATAAGACCTCATTTGAAGAAGGGACATCTTGTGATCCTGGAATCAACGACTTACCCAGGGACAACAGAAGAAGTCTTAAAAACCATTTTGGAAAAGTCCGGATTGGTTTGTGGGCAAGACTTTTTTCTAGGATATTCTCCTGAACGTGAAGATCCAGGCAATATTAATTATAAGATTAGCACGATTCCTAAAGTTGTCGGTGGAGATGATGCGCCTACTTTAGAGATGTGCGTGGCCCTTTATGAAAAAATTGCTGCTGGAGTTGTTCCAGTTTCTTCTGTTAAGACAGCCGAAGCAGTCAAGTTAACAGAAAATATCTTTCGTAGCATCAATATAGCTCTTGTTAATGAATTAAAAATTGTCTTTGAGGCTATGGGTATTGATGTATGGGAGGTTATTGAGGCTGCGAAGAGTAAACCTTTTGGTTATATGCCTTTTTATCCAGGACCAGGATTAGGAGGGCATTGTATTCCTATAGATCCATTTTATTTAACGTGGAAAGCTCATGAATACGGTATTTCAACCCGCTTTATTGAGCTTGCGGGGCAAATTAATACAAGTATGCCACTGAGAATAGTGCAACGACTTGCTGAAGCTTTGGATGAGCGTTTTTCTAGGGGTTTAAGAGGTTCGAAACTTTTAATCTTAGGGATTGCTTACAAGAAAAATGTCGATGATATGCGAGAAAGCCCAGCTCTTGAGATTATGGAAATTTTAAAGGGACGAGGAGCAGAGGTATCTTATTATGATCCTTTTATTTCCGAAATTGAAAAAACACGAGAGCATTTAGAGCTTGCTGGTATGAAAAGTATAGAATGTACAGCCAAAGAGCTTGAGATGATGGATGCCGTTATCGTTTGCGCAGATCATGATAATGTTGATTATAATTTAATTGTTCAAAATAGTCGTCTTGTAATTGATACGCGGAATGCTACAAAAGCTGTGAAGCATCATCGAGATCGTATAGTTAAGGCTTAAGGAGAAAGAGCAGTGTTCCCTAAAATTGCAGTCCTAGGATGCGGGTACTGGGGTAAGAATCATGTTCGTAATTTTGCTGAGCTTGGTGCTTTATATTCTGTCTGTGATCCAAATAATGAACTCGCAAAAAAGTTTGCCCAAGAATATGGCGTTCTTGCTTACTCTTTCGAAGAGATTTTAAAAGATCCCACATGTGATGGTGTTGTTATAGCAACGCCAGCAATTTTACATGCTTCTCTTGCGCAAGAAGCGCTCAAGGCTGGTAAACATGTATTTGTTGAAAAACCATTAACCTTAGATATTTCTGAAGCACAAGCCCTTTGTTCGCTTGCACACGACCAGAAACGCATATTAATGGTTGGCCATATCTTGCAATACCATAAGGCTTATTTGAAACTTAAAGAGCTCGTAAATTCAGGAAAGCTAGGTAAACTTCAGTATATTTATTCAAATCGTCTTAACTTAGGAAAAATTCGTACAGAAGAAAATATTTGGTGGAATATAGCACCTCATGATGTGTCAATGATTTTAGGAATTGTAAATGAGATGCCAACAACCGTGTATGCAACAGGAGCTACCTATCTAAGCTCTCAAATACACGATATAGCAACTGCTCATCTTAATTTTGAGAGTGGTGTCCAAGCTCATATACATGTTTCATGGTTACATCCTTTTAAACAACAAATGTTAGTTGTTGTTGGCGATAAAGGAATGGTTGTGTTTGATGATTGCTTGCCGTGGGAACAGAAATTGGCTTTTTATGATAGTTATGTAGTTTCTCGTCAAGGGGTGTTAGAAGCAATTAAAGGGGAGAGGAAATTTATTTCTTTGGAACCAGATGAGCCTTTAAAAAGGGAATGTTTATCCTTCCTAGAAGCAATTAAGACAGGAACCCCTCCTATAACAGATGGAGAAGAAGGTTTAAGGGTTTTACAAGTATTAACTGCGGCTCAAAAATCTATGGATGTACAGAAAATGGTTGGATTAAAAGAAACAACAGAATCCCAAGATTATTTCGTTCACGAATCTGCTTACGTTGATAAAGGCGCAAACATCGGGAAAGGAACTAAAATATGGCATTTTAGCCATATTTTAAAAGACACTGAAATTGGTGAACAAGTGATTATCGGACAAAATGTGATGATTGGTCCAGATGTTAAAGTTGGAGATCGTTGTAAAATTCAAAACAATGTTAGTCTCTATAAAGGAACTGTTCTTGAAGATGGTGTTTTTTGTGGTCCATCCTGTGTTTTTACAAATGTTAATACACCGAGAGCAGAAATTGAACGTAAAGATGAATTTTTACCAACAGTTGTTAAACAAGGAGCAACAATTGGTGCTAATGCTACAATAGTTTGTGGAAATACAATTGGTGCTTATAGTCTTATCGCTGCTGGTGCAGTCGTTACAAAAGAGGTACCCGCGCATGCACTTATGGCAGGAGTGCCAGCAAGAAGAATAGGATGGGTAAGTCATGCAGGTGAAGTCTTAGGAGATGATCTTAAGTGTCCACGTGAAGGACGCAGTTATCGGCAAGTAGATGAACATACTTTAGAGGAAATTTAAATGAATTCTAATACACTTAAGTTAAACATAACTCCTCCTACTACAAAAATTCATTTTATTGATCTTGAAGCTCAGCAAGCAAAAATTCGTCCACAAGTTGATAAAGCAATCAAGCAAGTTCTTGACCATGGTATATACATTATGGGACCTGAAATTGCTGAATTTGAAGGTGCATTAAATACATTTTGCGGAGTGAAAAATAGTCTTTCTTGTTCAAATGGAACGGATGCGTTGGCTTTTGGTTTAATGGCGTTTGATGTCAAACCAGGAAACGCTATTTTTGTTCCTTCATTTACTTTTGCTGCAACAGCAGAAGTTGTGACATGGTTTGGAGCTATACCAATATTTGTTGATGTCCTTGAGGATACTTTTAATATGGATCCTAACAGTCTTGAAAAAGGCATTGCTCTTGCGAAGAAGTTATCTCTTAAGCCTACAGGTGTTATCCCAGTCGATCTTTTTGGCCTTCCTGCAGATTATGATGCCATTGAACCTATTGCGAAAGCTAATTCTTTATGGATTATGGCAGATGCTGCACAAAGCTTTGGTGCTTCTTATAAAGGACGTAATGTTGGTACTTTGGGAGATGTCGCAACAACAAGCTTTTTCCCTGCCAAACCTTTGGGTTGTTATGGTGATGGCGGTGCTGTTTTCACAAATAATGATGAATATGCGATGGTCATGCGTTCAATTCGCGTTCATGGGCAAGGAAGTGATAAATATGACAATGTCAGAATTGGAATGAATGGGCGCTTAGATACATTACAAGCCGCTATTCTTTTGCAAAAACTTGCTGTCTTTCCTGAGGAAATCAAGGCACGCAATCGAATTGCGCAACGTTATCAAGTAGGATTACAAGATGTTGTTAAAACTCCTTCTGTGCCCCAAGGGTTAACCTCAGTTTGGGCACAATACACCGTACAACTACCAGAGAATATTGATCGTAAGTTACTTATGTCTAAACTTCAGGAAGCCAAGGTTCCTTCGGTTATATATTACGTGAAGCCACTTCACTTACAAACGGCCTATAAAGAATACCCGTGTGTCGATGGCACATTACAGGTGTCAGAACGTTTGTCTGAATGTGTCCTTAGTCTCCCTATGCATCCTTATTTAGAAGAAAATGTACAAGATTATATTATAGAAACTTTTCGTCACTTAATAGGTTAAGGTGTAAATGCGTTTTCTAAAAACTTCTTTTGAACTAACCTAGAAGCTATACTTGTAAGGTATATTTTCCCAAAATGCCTAAAATATTTCACACAACGGGAAGTCGAATTTTTTATTTATGTTTAGAGCCGGTACGAGAAGGGCATGCTTCTTATACCCACGTTATTGAAACAGTAGAAGGGTTAACAAAATTAGGTTGGACTGTTAAACTATTTTCTCCTTCTTATAAGAGTAAGAATTTACCTTTTCTTTATGAGAGAGTTCTTGAAATGTTTAAGGCTCAATGGCGGTTGATAACTTCAAAAACTTCTCCCAATTTACTTTATATTCGATGCCATCCTTTTAGTTTTTTCACATCAGCGTGGGCTAAAATTAAAGGGATTAAAATGGTTCAAGAAGTAAATGGTCCTTACGAAGACCTTTTTATCGCTTGGCCCTGGACTCGCTACTTTCGTTCTTTTTTTAAGTTGTTATATCGTAAGCAATTCCAATGGGCCGATCATATTATTACTGTAACTGAGGGTTTAAAGCACTTTCTTGAAATTGAAGCGAAACACAAGCGTATTAGTGTTATTAGTAATGGGGTTAATACTTCTCTTTTCAATTCAAAAGCAAAGACACATCATAAATTACCCTCTCAATTTGTTGTCTTTTTTGGTACTTTTTCACGATGGCATGGCATCCCTTTATTATTGCAAGCTGTAGAAGAACCTGAATGGCCACAAAATATAAAATTAGTATTTATTGGAGATGGAATCGAAAGGGGTCTTATTGAAAATAAATTAAAAAACAATCCTAATATTATTTATTTGGGGCGCCTTCCATATAAAGAAATAGGAGGTATTGTTGCCCAAGCGAAGGCTGGTCTTCTTCCAATTCAAAATATTGGAAAACGTGCTTCTACAGGTCTTTCACCTCTTAAATTATTTGAAACGGTTGCTTGTTGTGTTCCTGTAATTGCAAGTGATCAACCAGAGCAAACAAATTTTGTTGCTAAAAATAAAGTTGGTTGGATCGTGAGTGAACAGACCCCAGAGGCTTGGGCTAAAGCTGTTAAAATTGCAGTTAGCCAAGAACACTCTGAATTTGAGTTTACAAAATCTTTAATAAAGTCGATCTCTTGGGATGAAAAAGTCAAAAATTTGAATCGAATTCTATTAAGCTTATAATCTAATGAGCAACATTTTTAGCTAAAAGAAAATTTTATGTTAATTAAAATCAGACTTAAATTGTTACTTCTATTGTTTATTGTTGTTTTCCTATGCCAAAATAATTCTGTGTTCACAGCTTATAATTTAATACAAGCAGAACCAGACAAAACGATACAAAAAAGGGGTTTTTCAACTTATTCCTGAAAATTTGAGGAGTTTAGAATGGTTGGTGAAATTGAAAATAATCCTCCTTATATTGTTGCTTCTATTTGATCATATAAAGATTCTCTCTATACTTCATGGCAACATATCAAAATATTTATATTTTAAATATGAAGAAACGAATATCAATCAGAGTTTAGGTAAAAGGAAGTGAGAATATTCCTGTATAAGCCCCAACTCATGTTTGTTATAAGCCTTATATTGGAAATAACATTTTAGTTTTTGCTTTAGAAAATACTTCTGATATAAGCTCAAGAATGACAACTTTTTTACTTAATCTCACTAGCCTCATTCCTTAAACGTAACTTGGGTTAATTTACTCCCTAAAAATTGATTGTTTTTGTTGGAACATTTTAACACTAATAAGGTTTTTATTTATTAATGCAGTCAAACAGAATATTTTGAAAAGTCGAGGAATATAAAATTTACGTTTATTAAAGATGAAAAAGAGAAATATGTTAAGTTATTCCTTGCTGACATAAGATTAAACCCATAACATGTATTTGTAGTAAGTCTTGATGTTAATCAGTTACTATTCGTTAGATACGTTCTATCACAAAAACATCATATATTTTATTTAACGTTGTTAATACATTTAAAATGCTATTTAAAATTTTTCCTCTATATTTTTGTGGAGTTAAATTTAAAAATGAAATTAAAAAAATTCTGCTTGAAACACTTGAGATCCCATTGTCAATTAATTTTACCATTATAGCAGGTATATTTTCATCAATAGTAAGTTGATCTTCGCCAATAATAGAGTGAATAAATGAGTCAAGCTTTTCATCAGGTAAATCATTACTAAAATTTAAAAGGCGTTTAAAGAGAATACTACGATTTTCTAGATTTAGTTTTCTCATAGTCCGCAATAAAACAGCACGATGATAAAAAGGAGTTTTTAGTTTTATAAAAGGTACAGAAAATGCTAAACTATTTGTTAAATATGGTGATTTATCCATAATATCAAACAGCCCTTCTTGCTGCTTTTTAGTTAATTTAGGTTGAGCGGTAAGGATAATTTTTAAATAAGCAATATATTCTTGTCTTTGTTCTTGTGGAACCTTTTGAAAAATTTTAAAAGAATCGACGTTAAAATAGGGTAAGAACAAATAATTTTTAGAGTTTGTTAGTGCATAGAAAGAAAATACATCTAATAGATTAACATTAAATTCTTTAGTTGTATCGGATATATAAGCGAGAAATTCAGAAGATAAATTATCTCTTTCTGCATTGGTGAGATGACGCTCAGTGATAATCTGTTTTAGCCTAGTAAGAGGGGGAATTGAAGCTTTTAATTTAAAATGGTGGTTCTCAAGCCCCATAAAATCAGCTAATTCTTGAATGGTTATAAAAGGGAGCCGTTGACAAAATTCTTCAGGTGTATGCTTTTGGAAATGATAACTATCTAAATCACGCTTGCCTTGGGGCGTTAAAATATATGCACCATTTCCCCAACAATCGATCAATTTTAAATCAATAAATTCAATATAGCCTGTCTTTTTATCAATAAGAATAGCGATTCTTGAGTTATTTGCAAGTAAAAGCAATTTATCCTCATTCTCAGCATAAGACGTTGCATACCAAGGTTGAGGCATAACTTCAAAAGATCTAGGGGCGACATAGGAAGGCATAAGCAAAGCACTTTTTTCATTTTGAAGCTGATTGAATGATGGGTTCCATAAATTGCCGAACAAAATTGTTTTTTTTAATTGAAAAACATTATTTGAAAGAGGTTCAATGTTGACGTTTGGGTCAATCCCCTCATTTTTAAGCCATCCCCAATTATGAGGCTGAAAGCAGTAAGATGTTATCTTCTTATCTTTAAGGTTTATAAAGGCAATTCTATCTTGATAAACTGAAGATACAATAAGTTTATCTTGGCTAGAACATATACTATAAGGATAATTAAACTTATTTAATCCAATGCCGTTACTACCAAAGCAGCTTATTGCTTTTAATTGTGGAGTTGTGAGGAAGCAGTAGCCAGTTTTTGCATCACAAACAGCTAAAGCTTTTGAGTGAGATAGAGGAGTAATAGAGGTAAGAAATCCTAAATTTTTTCCAAAAAGTGATTGGCAACGATAAAGTTCTTTTCCTTTATAATCCCAACAAATAATTGTACCTACACCGCATGCATAAACTTTATCGTCAAGTATACAAACTCCATGACATCCGAGCAAATCTTTTTCCCATAATAAGGTTAATTTTGATAAATTTCTTTTATAGAAAGATACTTTATTAGCGCCATAATTAGCTACGACTAATTCGTCTGTCTCTGAGCAGTAAATATTTTTAGGTTCATTCAATCCTGAATAAATGTATTTTATAGTGATTTTTTTATTTTCAAAAAATGAGCATACAATAATGGTATTACAGATTTCATTTGAAATAAATAACTCTTTTCTTTTTTCAAAATAGTGCATTCCTGAAGGCGTCCAAGATCCAAACTTATTTTGGCCCGGAATTTTTAACTTAGATAAAGTTGATTGGTCACAATTTAGAACATAAATATCTTTATAATTAGATACTAAAAGTAGGTTATTAATACTTGTTAAAAAAGTAGGAAAAAGTTGGGGAGGGTAAATTCCGTTATCTTTCTTTAAGACAATGGTCTCAGCAGGTTGTAATTCGATGAAGTTGGATTTGACTTTATTTTGTATAGTAGGGTTTTCGATATTTCCTAATGCTGGGCTTGCCAAAATATTTGTAAGAAAAAAACCATAAAACAATAAATGAAAATTATTGCATTTTAAAATACCTTTGATTCTTTCTTGTATGAGAAACATATTAGCAACTCATTTATTTTAAAATGTTAACAATTTTTTGTGCTGCATTTCCTATTCCATAATCCGAAATTGGCTTACGTTCTCTATAGCCTTGGACATGCCATAAACGATTCCACCCACACTCTATAGTCTCTTCCCATTCCGTAACCTCTCTTAAAGTAACGCATGGAACACCAAAGAAATAGGCTTCTTTTTGAAGGCCTCCAGAGTCCGTGTAAGCACAAGTAGCGCCTGCTAACAACTGAGCCATATCAAAGTAACCAAGGGGGGGAATAAGGATAATATCCCCTAAATCTATAGATAAAGCATTAATAGATTTTTGCGTTCGAGGATGAATAGGAAAAATAAGTTTTTGCTCTTGGGCTCTTCCTTTAAGATACATAATAATTTTTGAAAGAGCTTCTTCCGTATCTGTATTTTCAGCACGATGAACGGTCGCAATTTGATATTCTTTTGGTTTCAGTCCAAGATCATTAATAATTGATGAGTTTATTTTAGCTTTTTCTTTTGCAATAAGTGAAACGTCATACATCACGTCACCTACATGATAGACGCCTTTAGAAATTCCTTCATTAGAAAGATTATTAACTGATCTTTGTGTAGGGCAAAATAAATAAGTACTGAGATGATCGCTAACTCGTCTATTAATTTCTTCGGGTTGATGTTTTAGAAATGAGCGTAAACCAGATTCAATATGAGCAATAGGTAACTCTAATTTTGAAGCTGCTATCGCTCCTGCTAAGGTTGAGTTTGTATCACCATAAATGACCATCAAATCGGGCTTTTCTTTAAGAATAATTTTCTCAATTTCGATAATCATTTCTGCAGTCATTTGACCATGAAGAGTTCCTTGAAGTTTTAATTGGTAAGCTGGCGGAGACATTTCTAAATCTTCAAAAAATATATCCGACATGTTTTTATCGTAATGTTGACCTGTATGGACGACAATTTCTGATAAATTACTGTGTTTAGAGATTTCTCTAGAGAGCGCTGTCGCTTTGATGAATTGGGGACGAGCACCAATTATTGTTAAAATTTTTTTCATTTTCATTTCCTACGGCGATTGGGAGAAAAATAATTTATAAGATCTATAGATTTGTCTCCATGCCAAATCCGTTGATAAATAGATTTATACATTTTTGCAATAGCTTTATATGAATGATATTTTTCAACAAATTGACGAGATTTTTGACCATAATGACCCCATTGATCTCTTTTTTTAATTACATCAAGTAATTTTTCATAGATGTCTTCAGGAGAAGCCGGAATGACAGGACACTCTTTAAGGTAAGAATAACGAGAAAATAATTTGTAATGAGGATCATCTAAATCAATACCTGTAATAACAATCTTTGAATAAGAGAGAGCTTCTAATGTTGCGAGAGCAAATCCAAAAATGAGTTGATCTATAAAAATATCAGCTTGCTTAATAAGAGATAGGCTTTCTTCAGTGGTTTTGTTTTCAATTAATAAAAATTCTATGGGATAACCTTCAGCCTTAAGTTGTTCTATAGCTCTAACAATAAATTCAGTCCCTTTCGCGCCTCTGTGATTTGGCGCATGCGCAATACAGATGGAACCTTTTATTTTTGGTGGGATAGGATGTATATTATGAGTATCAATTGGATAAGGGATTAGGGGTAAAATATCCCATCGTGGTAAACAAGTAAGATGAACAAGGCAACCTATAATAATATCAGCATATTTTGTTCCTTGCGTTATCGCTTTATTGATCATATTAGCTTTTTTCGAAAAGTGTGAATAGTTAATAAGAAGAGCATGCTTCCAAAGGGGATTATGTAATTTATCAAACACAAAAGAATCACTTCCATATGGCATTAAAACAAGATTTCTTTTAGCAAATTTAAGTAAGGGAAGCTCTAAAGAAGCTAAAGGTGTTTTTGCAAGAATGCCCCCATCAAAAAAAAAGTGGAAAATGTCATACTTGAACAAACTTATTATAAAAAAATAATAAGGATATAGCTGGTTAATAAAGTGACTTACCAACCCTTTCTTATTAGAAAATAAGATAAAATCAAACATTTTTTCATCAAGTATTGGATAAATTTCTCGAATAACCGTATGGCTAGTATATCCTTCTTCTTTCAAAGCTTCTGAGCAAAAAAGTATACTTTTGAGAGGCGTTGTGCCCCATAAAAGAGCAGGTTTTTCGGGTTTTTGTCGTAAGCGAGCAAATAAGCAGGCGCCTCCTAAGAACACAAAAGAAAATAGGCTAAGCAAATATTTGATAAATTTTCTTATCATATTGTAAGTGTTTTCTTCAGCCCAGCTTCCACTGAGTGAAATCTGGATATATCAAAAACAGTTTCTAATTTTTTTAAAGAAGGTTGTATTTTAAGCGGCGTGCCAGTGACTGTTTTAAAACTAGGTTTCTTTCCTAACATTTGGCCTATCTTTTCGCATAAATCTCTTAATGATATTAACTCTACATTTGCTAAGTTGTAAATCCCATTCCATCTCTTTGTGATTGCTTCGTCACAAATATCAGTAATATCTTTTACATAAGTCGGACAAAGTAACATGCCTTCTTCGCCATGTAGAGTTATCTCTCTGCCTGTCCCGATGCTATCAATTAAGTTGGGAATAAGTTTATCTTTTTGCCCTTCACCAAATGGAAAAAATAGACGGAAAATACATATGGATATCAATTTTTCGTAGGGTTTGCATAAAAGCTCAGCAGATCGTTTAGTTATACTATAATAACTTTCTGGGGTAAGAGAGGTACTCTCAATAAGAGGTTCTGTATAAGGTTCATAAACACTTCCGGTGGACGCAAGAATAAAATTTTTAACGCCTGATTTTACGGCCCAATCAAGTAAAGAAGCTGTACTAGCGACATTTACCGAAAAAACATCATATGCTTTATCCGGGAAATTTCTGTATTCATTAGATTGAGCTAAATGAACGATTGTATCTATGTTGGATGGAAAATTTTCAAAAACAGAAGATGAAAAATCGCACTCGACAAAGAGAGGGTTATTCTTATTCTCTTGGCGGTTGTTGCGTACAACAGAGAATATTTCATATTTTTGCTTAAGGGCATGATAAAACGCTTGACCAATAAAACCGGTTGCACCTGTAAGTAATATTCTTTTCATCACACCTCGGGCTTTGTAAGCAAAACAGAAATTCCATTAGGGTTTGCATTATGAAATTCATATTTTTTACAACCAAGCTCCTCTAACCATATTTTAACCTCATCTTCGGTATGTTGCCATGCGTGATGCGGATGATACCAATCGAAATTAACCATGTTATTTGTTTCAAAATCAAAATTCTCATTCCAAAAACATTTCATGAAATTGTAGTATATTAAACGTTGCACATCGTGTTCTCCGGCAGGGATGCCAAGAATAGGGATAGGTTTTTCAAGTGTAATTTTGGCATTTAATTGACTTAATTCACGTCCTAATTCTGTGATCCCTTCACAATGTTGATAACATTCTTCAGTTGTAAGTTTGCTAAAAGAATCACGTATAAATTGATCACAGAAAAACCTTGCTGCTCCCATTTGTTTATAGACATAGAAAAAGAATTTGCCACCTGGCTTTAGCTTTTCATAGAGCGAAAATACTGCAGACTTTGTGCAAGGCGTATGGTGCAAAACGCCATCAGCAATAATAAAGTCAAAAATAGATTCTTGAAATGGGGCTTTCATTAAATCTGCTTGGACAACCGTACAATTTGCAAGATTTTTTGTATTTTCATAGGTGGTATAAGCAGCTTCTGAAATATCTAAAGCGTAAACGTGCCCACTTGTGGCATTCGCCATGAATGTTGTATTAAAGCCTGATCCAGGACCAACTTCAAGAATCTTATCAAAATCTTTATAAAAGTCTTTTAAGGCTGCGCGGCTTTCTACACCTAATTTTTTTTGGTACCAATCAAAGAGGAATCCTTGATGCTTTTCATCAAAGCCATAATTTTTAAATTTAGACCATTTACTTGAAAAGGTCTCATTCGTAATTTCTTGACCCGTTTTAGTAATTTCGAAATTGTTCGGAAGATCAAGAGAATATTTTTTAGCAAAAGAATGAACTCTTGAATTTGATTTATCTTCAAGAAAACAAGGAACACCGTCAATAATTGGATACCAAACGTGTGCGTCTGGCGTCAAAAAGATACCATCAATAATATGATCCTGATCTTGCAAAAATATTTTTAGATCAAGTTTTTCATTACTATTTTTTATATTAACAAAAGACGATACTGACGATAATCTCATTTTTTATCCTTCTAATTTACAGGGCTAGAGAGATTTCCCCCAAATACATTATGAATGCGACACCAGCTTTCAAAACTTAAAAATGACCAAATAAGAGCGACGTGATTATATTGGCCTGTATAATGTTCTTCCAATTTTCTTAAAACATATTCAGGCTTAAAAATGCCGCGCTTTGCAATGCGCTCTTTTGAAAGTTCTGTAGAGATCCATTCTTTTAATGTACCTCTATACCATGAAGCGTCTGGAGGACCAAACCCCATTTTTGGTTTATCATAAATTGAAGGCGGTACAATAGATTTTACAGATTCTCTGAAGACTATCTTGCCAGTTTTGCCATCACAGAGATGATTCCAAGGAAGTTCAGAGACGAAGTCCACTAAGTCATTATCCAATAGAGGTACTCTTGTTTCTAATGAATGAATCATAGAGAGTTTATCTTCAAGCACAAGAAGGCCATGCATATATGTTTTGGCATCCACATACATTAAAATATCCCATGTATCTTCGTAAGGTGCCGACATAATTTTGTCTGTAATAACCTGATTCGCAGAGAAAGAATTTATTGACCTTAAAAACTCCGGCGTGAATGCTTGACTAAGCTCTCTCTCAGGAACAGGGAAATTAAGCATATTAAAATAGGGGATGAGTGCTTCAGCTAGTTTGCTTTTATTTCGTCTGAAAAATTTATCGAAGAAAGAGATATTATTATTCAAAAGAAGTTTTTGAATTACTTGATATCTTCCTAAATACCCCCCATGCAATTCATCGCCGCCCATTCCTGATAGAACGACTTTATTATCTTCAGAAACTCTTTCTGAAATTAAATAATTTACATAAGCCATACCCATACGTGGATATTCTAAAGCGTTAATTGTCTTATCAAGAGAATTAATGAGAATATCTTGAGGAAGTTCATGCTCAATTCTTGCAACGTTGAAATATTCAGCAGCAGCTCTAGAATATTCACGTTCATCAACAATAATATCATCTCCGACCTTCTCAAGATCAAAAATACAAGAATATGATCTTTGAAAAGTTGTAAGATTTTTTGCAATTGCCGTAATTGCTGTACTATCAATTCCACCAGATAAATAGCTGCTAATAGGAACATCTGTATCTGCTTGAAGCTGGATAGCTTGAGATAAAATTTCAAGATGTCTTTGCGAAGAATGTTCTATACTTAAGGAACTATTTCTCGAAAAATTGTAATCCCAATATATTTTTTGAGTTATAGAAGAAGGTGTAATAATTTCATAACTTGCCGGCTGAAATAAACGAATACCTTTAAAGGGAGTGCGCCCATCCCAGAAATTTTGAAGAGAAAAGTATTCTAAAACGCCATCTGAAGTTGCTTCTTTTTCAATAAGATTGCTTCCGAAAATCCCTCGAATCTCTGAAGAAAAAACCCATGAATTTTCTCGTGTTTTAGCAATATAGAGAGGTTTAATACCATAGCGATCACGGGCTAAAAAAACGCTTCTTTTGGAATTATCCCATACCGCAAAAGCAAACATACCGTTTAACCTAAGGGGAAGCTCATTACCCCATTCTTCATATCCATGAACGATAACTTCCGTGTCAGAGTGATCTGTTTTGAAATAATGCCCTTTTTTCTCAAGTTCTTTTCTTAATTCTCGATGATTATATATTTCTCCATTAAAAATAACCATAACTTGGCCATCTTCATTACTCATAGGTTGGATTCCATGTTCTAGATCCACTATAGATAATCTTGTAAAGCCGAAACTTACATCTTGGTTATGCCAAAAACCTGTTCCATCAGGTCCTCTGTGAGATATTTGATCAATACTGGACCTGACACGTGCAGGTGCATCTTGTATGCGTCCAAAATGAATAATACCGCTGATTCCGCACATATTTAGATCCTTTTATTTATTGGTAAAATTTCTCTTTAAGAAATTCATAAGGAATATCTTGTTGGTAAGCTTGTACTAAAATTTCTGCAATATTTGAAGGATTGTGCCATTTTTGAACGAATTCCCGAGATGCATCTGACCACTTCCCCCATGCTTCTTTACGCTCAAGAAATGAAGAAATATCGTGCTCTAACGTAGCAGGGTTAATATTCAAAATGGGTAGTTCGCTCGCCATTTGTTTGGGGATAAATCCCAAATCCTCGTTTCTTATATAGCACATAACTGGTTTTCCCATAGCCATCATTTCAACTGCAAATCCTCCATACCATCCACATAAAACTTGGTCAATCACAAGGTCGGCATCTCGGTAAATTTCCATAGCCTCTTGATGTGTTTTATTCTGAACAAGCACAAGGTCAAAATTATAGTTCAGCTTGAGATTTTCTAATGCTTTTAAAATTAAAGGAGTACCTTTTATTGAAGCATCGCTGGGAGCATGGACAATTTTAGGAACGCGCTTAATATTTGGAGGGATACTTGTAAAATTTTTGACTTCTACATTCGCATAGGGGAGAAAAAGGCTTTTTGGTAAATAATGCCCGAGCTCAGGGTTTAAGTAAAAAATTTGGTCGGCTAAAGGAAGAATATTGTTAATAAAATTCTTCCTTCGTTGATCGAGGGTTGATATACAAACTTGATAGGCAGAGCATTTATTATCGCCGCAAGGGGTATAAATATTTCTCGCTGAAGATTCACGTGCTAACCGGACGTCACAACCTTGAAGTGTAAAAAAAATTTTTCTTCCTAATTTTTTAGCTAACTTTAAATCTAAAAAATCAAGAGCAGGATTTGCTGGAGGATTATCGTAAGAAAGAATACTTTTACCAAAATAATAATGGATAACATCGTATTTAAAAGGGGCATGAAGCCCAAATAATACTCGCTTTAATCGTTTTAGTCGATTTTTTTCACCATATGTTTCAAGAATTTTATCGGCAGGATAGCCTAGCCAAGTTGAATAATTAATCACAAGGTCACTTAAACATCCAAAATTTCTTTCATTTCTGGATAAAACCCAAGGGTGATTACCTATATTAACAGGTGCATGAAGGACTTTAAGCATTCTTCTCTGATCTTAATTCATTATAAAGTGACGTCAATTTTTTCCATTCTTTTGTAGGAGAATTATCTTCTAAAGCTATTTTCAAATTGCTTTGATAAGTTTTTAATAATTGTGGATCGTTTTTTATTTTTTCCAATTGTTGAGCGACAGACTTAGGACTATAAGGATCAAACAAGAGTCCTATATTGTAAGAAGTTACGATCTTACGCACTTCGGGATAATCTGCGCCTAAGATAGGTACACCAGCAACCATATATTCAAAAATCTTATTAGGGAGAGAATATTTAAAATTTTTGCATAAATTGGGGAGACTCCATACGCCGAGATCAGCCCCTTTTGCTCCAGCCACAACTTGGGAAGATGGAATAGGCATTAAGCATTTTACACGGTTTTCTATACCTAGTTTTTGTATTAATTTTTCATACTCTTCTTGATAGTATTCCATGCCAGGTCCTCTTATAACAAAAAAGACTTCAGGGACAAGAGAAACACCTTCTATAATAGGTTCAATTAGACGCGTAGGTCCTACACCCCCTTGCCATAAAAGGGCAAGAGGATAACTTTCCTTTTTAATGTCAAGCAAATCTCTTAACAGTGGTTGAGGTGAAGAAGCCGTGTTTTTATCAAAAAACGGAATATTTCGAATAATTGAAAAAGATCTTGGAACCATTTCTTTTTTAATGTCTTGGGCGATAGAGTCACAGACCGTAATCAAGCGGTTTGCTTTCTTTAAGCAAATTCTTTCTGCCCACTGATATAATTTTTTTTTCAGAAAAGGATGTTTAACATAACGTTTAAGCTTGTAGTTCCAACTAACATTTTCGGAAAACCATTCATGAAAATCGCAAACAAAATAAGCACCTATTTTCTCTGCAGCGACGGCACCGATTAATCCCGTGCTTAAATCATGTGCATGAATTGCAAAAACTTCTTCCTCACAAGCTGCGTTGATCATTAAATCAGAAAATAAATAAGGAAAATTTTCCCAAAATACATTCCCATCGAAAGGAATTGGTCTAAATGTTATCCTTGGTCCCCAATCAATGTTCTGAATATTGTGGTAAGTACTAAAATAATCAATATAAATTATTTTGACCTCAAAGCCGGCATCTCTTAATGTTCTAGCTTCACGCTCAATTCGAGGGTCACGAAAGACTTCTGAAATAGCTAACATAACAATCTTCGTTGTATTGTTATTACGATGTTTCAAAAGAGTAAGATCACGTTCTAGAAAAAATTTGTACTTTAAGAAACTTTTATAAGGACCAGGAAGAAACAAGTTAATTTTTGGAATAAGCTTTAAGTATAAAGATACCGAAAGTTTGTAAAGTAAAGGATGCTTTTTTATAATTTCTTTTAATTTATACAACATTTATATGGCCTTAAGGTAGAGTTTATCTTTTAATTGTGACGAAAATTTCTCTATAACAGACTTCTGTTCTTTTGGGAAATTTCCAGTCTCTAAATATAGTTTAGAAAATTGAAGTGCAATAGCTTCTAAACTATAATTATTAATAATAAATTCTCGTGATTTTTTTCCTATTTCAATGAGGTCTTCTCGATTGTTGATGCACCATTTCAAAGTTGTTTCTAGGGTGCTAGGGGTTGTATTAATGATAGGGCAATGTTGAGGTACTTGCATGTTTTCTCTTATGTAAGATAGGACCGGTTTCCCAAAAGCCATCGCTTCTAAAGCGGTATAACCATAAAAACCACCTATAAATTGATCGGCTACCAAATCTGCTTCTGAAAAGGCTTTCAAAACTTCTGCGTTTGATACACCGTGAAGACGGATATATTCAATATTATGCCCCTGATCTTGAAGAGAGCGAATTGCATCTTCTAAAAAATGAGATCCTTTAAAATGGGTATGATTGGGGGCATGAACAATTTTAAAAGTGCTATTTTCTTCTTTAACGCCTACATATTTAATTTTATTTGTATCAATAGGCCAGTATTGAATTTTATATGCATCAGGAACATAAGCATCCATATCTCCCATGGTAACAAAGGCTGTTGCATAAGATCGCATCACTTTCAATATATCTTCTAAGTGTTGAGAATCACAAATACAATAACTTTTAGGCGCAGGGCACGAAATACAAAAATTCCATTCTCCAAGGGACAAGGTTTTCTCACGCGTTCTAACATCGGCTCCGTAGGCAAAAAAATATAATTTTTTTTCTGATAATTTAAGTGCTTCTAATTCTTCAATATGAACTCCAAAAAAGTTGGAGGGAACTAAAAAACCTCTATCGTAAAAATAATGAAAAATGTCATATCGTAGTAAACACCACGCCAAGATAAGGCGACAGTAGGGCTGATATAAATACTGATTTCTCTGTATTTTTTGTGTAAATCTTTTAAGGTTTACGTGAAAATTTGAGCTTATACCATAAGTTGTAAGGACCCAAGAATGACTTTTAATCCCAATAAGTTCATCGCATGCAGCTTTCAAAGGAAGAGTTAGAATAGGTGTTACGCCCCATATAGCTCTAGCTTTACCTTTATTAAGGCGATTTATGGTCATTTTTCTTCCTACTAAAGCGCAGTACTGAAGGATTATTTTAGACCAAGCGTCTATTTTACCATAAATATAAGTTTTAACTTGATTACTTTGAATAAGCATAAAATGAACTTTCAGCGTCAATTTTTACCATGCTTTTTTCAGTAAAATATTGAGTCATTAAGGATTCATACCATTCTTTGTCGAAATGAAAGAGGTGAAAACGATCAAGTGGCTTTAAATCGGGATCAAGTGGATTGTAAGGATTTGCCCCAGGTATAAAAGCAACCCATATGATTAATGTACCTCCTGGTTTCAAAACCCTTTTAATTTCAGAAAGTGACATATCAAGAGATAAAACATGATCTAAAGAAGTTGCTACAATGATAGAATCAAAATAATCATCTTCCCAAGGAATAAATTCTGCGAAGCCTTGGTGAAAAATGAACGGATGCGATTTAAGAGGTGGAAAAGGATCGATACCTGCAATAAAGTTGATAGGGTAGTCTTGTAGGTAAACAGGAATATCAAGAGAACCACACCCAATATCAAGTACTTTTCCTTGAATAAATTGACGACAAAAATACTTAAAAAGAACGGCAGATTTATTGTTTTGAGAACTACAGCTGCCGTCAGGCGCATTGTGGTATTCAGTTTCAGCAGCTTGGGATGCTTCTTCCCAATATTTATAAGCTATGGGAAATTTATCTTGTAAAATTCTTTTTTGTTCTTCTAAGGTATGAAAAGTAGCTAATGGCGCAGTGATTGGTTCTGTAAAACCATTTAGTCCCGTATTTTTATTAATGAGAATATTGAAAAATATATCTTGGCTATTAGATAACTTATTAATAGTGTTTTCGATTTCATCTAATCTTTTATGGGTAGGTACCATGCTTTCATGGTTACAATCAATTATAAGGTCTTTTAATTTCTTTTTCAGGCGCTGCCTTAGTTGACTGATCATTGATAACTCCTAGAAATATTTTTCTAAATTATATAAATGAACTTTTTATATTAGTTCAGTAGTTTAGAAAAAACACGTTTTTCGTTTTCCCAGCATAATTTTTTTGCTGCGTAAAGAGAGTTTTTCTTATATCTGTTAATCTCGTCAAAATCAAGTTCATTAAGCGTTTTTGCAATGCTGAGAGGTGTTGCTTCTGGAAAAATTTTTCCTAAGTCATATTGCATTAAAAGCTCTTGAACATCCTTTATAGGACTTGAGACAACAGCAATACCAGCCATAATATATTCAAAGAATTTGTTTGGAAGACATACATGGTTTTCATTTTTGGAAGGAGGATGAGGAAGAATACCGATGTCTGCTTTATTAGCCTCAGTAATAATTTTTTCAAAAGGAACAGAGGGAGTTATGCTAATTCTATCTTGAAGAGAAAATTTTTGAATAAGCTGTTTAAGCTTTAAAGTATAAGCAAGATTTCCTGTTCCTCGTAAGGTGAGATGATAGTCTTTTTTCCAATATTGCACACTTTCTATTAGTGTATCTAAACCCCGATCTTCATTAAAAATGCCATGGTATAGAACATTAATAGGAGGTTTTACTTTTCGAAACTTTGAAATTACATATAAAGGAGTGTTACGTACCAGTAAAACAGGTTTGAGAATATTATATTTTTTTTTAAGCTCATCTACAATTGAGGGGCTTACGGTTGAGATAAAAGTAGCTTCAGGGATATATTTTTTTTCTAGGCTCACGATATGTTTTTTAAAGATTAGACGCCACAGTAAAGAATCATTTTTTTCTCGATAAGCGATTTCATGGCTATCGTATAAAAATTTTACATGGTTTTGTTTAGCAAGGCGGCTTGCAAAAGGCAGAACAGGCCAATCATTAGCAATATAAAGATCTGCTTTAATATTGGAAATGATGTTCCATACGGTTTTATTATAGTGTTCTGACCAAAAAATACCAATAGCTAATTTAGGATGTATGTTTGCAGGTAAAAGTTTTAAAGCATATTTTATTTTTGATATAAAATTAAGCTTTCGTTCTGGCAGTAATTTGAAATCTGTTAAATTTAATGAGTTTTTCTGATCGATATCCAGGCATGCTGCAATTACGTTGTATCCTAGTTCTTTAAATGCTTCACATTGACGCCTAACGCGGGGATCAATTGATAGCTTAGAAAGAGATAAGATGCAGACAGTCTTCATTCTTCAAGAACTTTATGCTCCCATTTTGATATCGGGCAAAATGCACCTACTGCAGGGAAACCATTTCTAATTATAACAAGCTTATAAAGACGATGATGGTATTCATAAAAATCAGAAGTATAAGGAATATTGGCGAGAAGTCCAACAGAGACAAGATAATTACCAGGAACTATTTGAAGAGGTGAAAGTAGAACATCAATATAACCTTTTCTTCCCCCTTTTTTACGGTAAGGTTGTTCATGATATGTTGATAAGTCCTCATCTCTCAAAACATTAACAGTATTGAATTGACAAATAAGTGCAAGATCACTTTCTCTTTCAATACCATAAGCAATTCCTAGAGATTCTTCAGGAATTTCTCCTTCACAAGAATACCAAACCCTAATTTTTAAGGAATCCCAAAAGCGTACCGCTTGGATAGGAACATCATTAGCATCCAGAAATTCGACCCTATCAATATAAACAGGACCTCTCTTAAAAACGGTTAGTTCACCTTCAACAACACTGGCGTTAGTCGCTAGTGTTTTATCTTCTAAGGGTGCTTCAGAAGAAACCTCGGTTTCCACGATTTCATTTGAAGAAGGTGCAACTACAGGTGTTTCAGCAGCAGGATTTTCTAATTTTTCTACACGACCTGAACCACCAGAGAGAGCAACATGAATTGCATAATCATATTCTCTAACAACTTCTAGGGGATCTCCTATTAACTTTATTTCACCATTATCTAACCAAATTGCAGTATCACATAATTGTGCAACTTGACTTACACCATGTGTTACAAGAAAAACGGTACTTCCGCTGGCACAAATTTCTTCCATGCGACGAACACACTTATTGACAAAGAACCCATCTCCAGTTGCTAAAGCTTCATCTACAATAAAGATATCCGGGTCAATACTTACGGCACAAGCAAACATGAGGCGAGATTGCATACCACTAGAATATGTTTTAAAAGGGCGATCAATAATATCATTTAACTCAGAAAAATTTATAATCCAGTCTTCTTTTTGGGCTATTTGTTGTTTGCTGAGTCCCATATACATTCCCGACAAATAAATATTTTGTCGTCCTGAGTATTCAGGATTAAACCCCGTTCCAAGCTCTAAAAGAGCAGATATTTTACCATTAACTTCAAGTTGCCCATAAGTTTTTTCTAAAGTACCAGCTAAAATCTTAAGGAGGGTACTTTTTCCTGCTCCATTTCTTCCAATAATGCCAACAACTTGACCGCGATTAACAGTGAAGGAAACTTCTTTTAAGGCCCAAAACTCATCATGGTAAACTTTACTTGTTAAAACCTCTTTGAGAAAATTTTGTGGGGAAGCATAAATTTTATAAAGCTTTGATAGTGCTGTTGCGCGCACAGCAAAATCAGGAGTACCTGGCATAAGTAAAGGATCTTGAGACATTATAAGTAATTTCCAAACTGAGGTTTAAGTTTTTTAAAAACCTTAAATCCAAAAACAAAGGTCATAATACTCATGATTGGAAAGACGATCCAGGCATAAGGATGTTCAAAACGACCATAATATAGCATGTCTTGATAGCACCAGATCATATAACTAAAAGGGTTAAAATATAATATAGGACGGAACATACTAGGGACCCAAGAAGGGATGTAAGCTACTGGCAAGAGATAAATACCCATACTAAAAAATACTAAAACGATGTCTTTAATATCTCGAAAAAAAACACCAATAGCAGCTAAAATATTTCCAAGGCCTATCATAAGCATAATTTGTAAACAGAGTACCAAAGGAAACAGCAAATAAGTTGCAAATAAACTTCCATGAGTGCAGAGAACATAAAGGAGAAAAATGATTGTTCCCACACCTTGAGCAAAGAGCGATGCAAAGACTTCTTTTACAGGCAAAATTTCAATCTGAAAAATAACTCTTTTAACTAAACTTGAATTTGATGTAAGTGCAATTGAAGCTCCGTTCATTCCTGCATTCATAGAGAGCCAAGGCAAAAGACCAGAAAGAAAATAAGCCATGTAACTTAATGGCATATCATCAGTCCCACCAATACGTGTTTTGAAAACGACGCCATAAATGAATAGATAAAGACAAGTTATAAAAAGAGGATGAAAAATCGCCCAAAACGGTCCTAATACTTGACCTGCATATCGATGGAATAACGTACCTTTTGCCATTTCATAAATTGTATGACGATACTTCCAAAGCAAAAGAATAGAATCTTTTGTTGAACGAAAAAGAAAATAGGGTTTTAAAAATGATAAAAATTTCATATTAAATACTTGTATCAAAATTTTTCCCCCATTTCTCAAAGCTCAAGAGTGACCAGATAAGGAGGCGTCGATTTATTTTGCCGGAAAGATGGTCTCCTATTAATCGATGAACCGTTGCTTTGTCAAGAAAATTGTAAATATAAGCACGATCATCCAGAAGAACATTTTTGATGTAATTTACACTTTCCCCTTTAAACCAACTTGCGTCTGGGGAAGAAAAGCCCTGTTTTGGTCGATTAATGATATTGTCTGGTAAATAACGACGCATTGCATGTCGCAATAAAACTTTTCCGTTTTGTAGCCTTAGAATTTTTTCTTTGTAAAGATGTGCGATCCTATTATCATCGAGTTTTTCTGCTTCACTTGCGCTCACCTTCATGTGAAGAGGTAATTTTTGCGCAAATTCAACTAAATCATTGTCAAGGAAAGGTACTCTTGTTTCTAATGAGTGAGCCATCGATAATTTATCTTCAACGACGAGCAGACCATGTAGAAATGTTTTTGCTTCGAAATAAAAAGATGAATTGATGTAATCTAGTTTGTCTTTAGGCTCATTGCCATTTTTAAAGAAAGAGAGAAAAATATCTTTTGTTGAAATGTGTTCTACCTGATTTCTAATAGGTGAGAATAAACTTGTTAAATCTTCGGTAGACAAAAGGCGTTGCCAATAATTGTAATACCGGCTTGTAAAGTCTTCAAAATTTTTAGATTCTAAAGCAAGAGAATAACGCCAAGGATAACCACCAAAAAGTTCATCACCCCCCACGCCCCCTAAAACAACTTTAACAAATTTACTGGCAAGTCGAGAAATATAATAATTAGGATAGCTTTGCCCAACGCGTGGTTCTTCAAGATGCCAGCTTAGGCTTGGCATTGCGCGTTCCATGTCCCCAGCTTTTAAAACCATTTCATATTGTTCTGTTTTAAATAAATATGACATATTTTCCGCTGAGGCGCGTTCATCAAAATTTAATTCAATTCCTGATGCAGAGTTTAGATCAAAGCCGCATGTAAATGTTTTTAAGTTTTGAATTTGTTCTGAACTAATAGCTGTAATTGACCCAGAATCCATTCCTCCAGAGAGATATGAACCGACATCCACATCACTTATTAATTGTCGACTTACAGCTTGGCGAAATAAATAGTCAAATTGCTCAATATAGTCCTCTAGAGAGAGCGAATGGCTTTCTGGTTGGAAATGATAATCCCAATACTGCGTAATCGAAGGAGTTGATGTCTTCCCTAATTGAAATTTAATAAAACAACCAGGAGGAAGCATTTTTACATCTTTATGTAATGTTTTATTTGTTAAGAAATTTTGAAAAGTAAAGTATTCAAAAAGCGCTTCTTTATCTAAAGAAGTTTTAAAATTTGGATGAACAGTAATAGCTTTAATTTCTGAGGCAAAAATAAGAAGATTATTTACGAGTGTATAATAAAGAGGTTTTATTCCATATCTATCTCTAGCAAGTAAGAGAGTTTTCTCATGAGTATCCCACAAAGCAAAAGCAAACATACCATTTAGTTTTTCAAGGGCATCAACTCCCCAATGAGAAACTGCTTTAAGAAGTACTTCTGTATCTGTTTGGGAATGAAAATGATATCCATATGCTTCTAGTTGGGTTCTTATCTCTTTAAAATTATATATTTCTCCATTGTAAGAAATTATATAACGTTGGTCAGAAGTAGACATAGGTTGACGACCAAGCGGCGATAAGTCAAGGATGGCTAGTCTTCGGTGTCCTAGCCCCAGCGGTCCATCTACATAATGACCTTCTCCATCTGGACCACGATGGGCGATTGAATCAGTCATCAATTTAAGAATGGTCGCTGAAGCAGGTTTTCCGCCTAAATCAAATGTTCCAATAATACCACACATTTAACGCGCTTTTTTTCTACGTTCTTCTAATTCTTCAACATGTTGATTGCGCCATGTAATTAAAGCTTGAAGTCCGGTCTTCAGATCAATTTTAGCTTTAAATTTTATTTCGGCTTCGGCTTTTTTTGTGCAACCAATTCTATTTTTAACAAAAGTCAGGCCAGCGGGTTCATGTTCAATTGCAAGAGATGAATTTGTAAGTTTCAAAACAATTTCAGCCAACTCTTTAATAGAAGTTCTTTTTCCTGTTCCAACATTATAAAACTGATTACTAATATCTGCTTTCATAGCGCATACGTTTGCTTGAGCACAATCTTCAACATAGACAAAATCATACGCTTGGCTTCCATCACCATAGACTTTTGGCGCTAATCCTTTATCAAGATTATCAAGCATTTTCATGATAACAGCAATATAAGCCCCACGATAATCTTGACGTGGTCCATAAACATTCATATAGCGCAAACCGACAGCGTTTAACTTATATCTCATGCAATAAGCCCGCATCATTGCTTCTCCAGCTATCTTAGTTGCGGCGTAAAAATTATCACCATTTAAAGGGTGTGCTTCTGTCATGGGTTCTTCCACAGCATCTCCATAAACAGAGGCCGAAGAAGAATATACGAGCCTTGATATATTTTGGTTTATGCAAGCCTGTAGTACATTAAAGGTGCCCCTGATATTTGTTTCAAAAGCAGATTGTGGGAATTCATAACATTGTAAAAGCCAAAGTGCGGCAAAATGAAAAACACCATCGGCTCCTTTCAAAGCAGATTCTAGAATATCAATTTGGCCAATATCTCCACCAACTTCATATATTCTAACTCGAGGATCTTTTAAGGCATCTTTAAGATTTTCTGTTGTTCCTCTTACAAAATTATCATAAACGATAATTTCTTTTACGTCTTCTTTTAGAAGGGTATCGACTGTATGAGAGCCAATAAGCCCGGCTCCTCCGATAACAACTAATTTTTTGCCTCGAATATCCATTTAATTCCTCATAATGTTATATATTTTAAATCTAAAAATGAGACAGTATTACTAAGACCACTTTTTAAGCATTATAATTTAGTTTTGCAAGCTAGAACTTATAAGTAAGTTGATTCTGTGCAAGGCATGCGACATGTTCTGCTAAGGCTAAAGAGGAGGTAATGCCGGGGGATTCAATGCCATAAAGATTAATTATTGACGACAAACCGTGTGTTTCAGCACCATGGATGGAAAAATCAGCAACTTTATTTCCTTGAGGGCCAATAAGTTTGGGACGGATTCCGGTATAATCAGGAAATAGGCTCATCTCTGGAAGTGCCGGCCAATATTTACGAATCTCAAAATAAAATTTTGAGATATTTTCTGTACTAATTTTATAATCAATTTTAGTTATCCATTCGACATCGGGGCCAAAACGCGCTTTATTCGCAAGATCAACAGTCATATGGATTCCTAGCCCACCCTGTTCAGGGATGGGATAAATAAGTCGTTGAAAAGGGCTTTTACCCGAATATGAAAAATAACTACCTTTCGCAAAATAAGAAGAAGGAATTGTTTCTTCTGGAAAACCTTTAAGAGACTTAGCAACAGATTGAGCCCATAATCCTGCGGCATTTATAAGAGTTTTGCATTGAAGCTTGAATCCTGAAATTTCAAGTTCAATACCACTTTCCTTAACTTCACCTCCAAGTATTTCGGTTTGGAAGATGAATTGAGCACGATGAGCTTCTGCTTCTCCTTGAAGGGCGAGCATCAGAGCATGCGTATCAATTATTCCAGTAGAAGGGGAAAATAAAGCACCAGTACAATATAAATTTGGCTCAAAATTTATTGCTTCTTGACTGTTCAGATACTTAAGATCATTGACTCCATTTTCTTCAGCTAATTGTTTGATTTTCTGAAGCGCATATATTTGGTCTTTATTCGTTGCAACAATAAGCTTACCAATCTTTTGATGTGGGATACCTCTTTCTTGACAAAATTGATAAAGAGCTTTCTTTCCTTCAACGCAAGTTTTAGCTTTTAAAGAATTTTTAGGGTAATAAATTCCTGCATGAATAACTTCACTATTACGCGAGCTCGTTTCGGTGCCTATAGAAGGTGCTTTTTCAAGGATTAAAACCTCACGACCTTTCATGGCAAGAGCTCGCGCAACCGCAATACCAATAATTCCAGCACCTATAACAATACAATCAACCCGTTCCATAATAAAATATACTCTATTAGAATGATGAAATATTAACTAATATAATCAATATTATAAAGCTCAGACCATTTTATAAGGTTGAGCCAGCGCCAAAGCTTGAAATCATTATGTTTAGAACCAACTGTAAATTGATTAAATTCTTTTATAATTTCTTCCATATTTAAAGCAGGAATCGAATTCAAAGATGAATCACGAAACTGTTCTTCAATGTTGCTTTTTAATTCTTTTAACCAATCTTGTTCGGGGGTAGAAAAACCTATTTTATCTTTTCTTTCAAGAATAATATCAGGAACTATACCTTTCATTGCTTCTCTGAGCAAAAACTTAGATTCACCATTTTTTGAAATTAGTAAATCTTCATTTAAAGAATACGCAAACTCTGTAAGTTGTGGTGTTAGGAAAGGGACACGACTCTCAATAGAAAAATGCATAGAATTACGATCTTGATATCGTAGAAGAGCAGGTAAAACTGTTGTCGTTAGGCTTTCTAAAAGAGCTTCTTTTAGACTAGAAAGGCGCTTATAGGGAAGAATATCAAATTTCACACCCCTTTTGGCAAACCAATTTTGATTCAGCCAAGTAGGTGTCAATGATTCCCCCATTATTTTACGGCCTAAATTTTCAAATATTGACGGCATATAATAGCTAGCAACCTGAGCGAATAAGCGTGACATTTTTATATCTGGAGCTTGTATAACTGATTTAATAAAAGCATAAACATCTTGTAAATCTTTTTGTTTAATGAGGCTAATTAATCTTTTTGCTAAATAAGGTCTATAGCCTGCAAAAAGCTCATCTGCACCCTGTCCATCGAGCATAACTTTTACATTTTGAGTTTTAGCAAGCTCATAAACTTGAAACTGAGCATAAATACTCGTACTGCCAAAAGGTTCTCCCTGAATTTTAATTATCCTTTCTAGGTCATTCCAGAGAGTAGAAGCGGAAATTTGCGTTTTATAAGACTCAGCTTGGGCGGCTTTAACGACTGTATCAATCCAGACCTCTTCATTATAAATTGAATTCGTGGCGCAATAACTGAATGTTTTTATATTTAAATTAGGGCCGCCTATTCTTCTTATTCCCATAACAACAGCTGAAGAATCAATACCCCCTGATAGAGCTACTCCAACAGGAACATCACTTCGCAAGTGAAGCTTGATATTGTCAAAAAATAAGGCTCTAAAGTGCTCAACAGCTTCAGGAAGTGAGTATGATGAGGTGCCTAAGCGAGGTTCCCAATATTTAGTAAATGTAAATGATAAAGTTTTAAGATCAACCTCAGCATAATGAGCGGGAGGAAAATGTTTAATGTCAGCAAAAAGGGTTTCTAAATTGTTATCACTAAGTCCAAAACGCAAATAATTATAGAGAGATTGAGGATTAACTTTTCTTGAAATTTCTGAAATACTAAGTAAGGGATTAATTTCTGAACTTAAATATAATTTTTTGTTCTTTTTTACAATAAAAAGGGGTTTAATTCCAAAACAATCTCGTGCAATAAATAAGCAGGATTTACGTAAATCCAAGATAATGAACGCAAACATACCTATTAATTTAGGTAAAGCTTGAGGCCCCCATTCTTCATAAGCCGCAAGTAATACTTCTGTATCTGAAGAAGTTCTAAAGGAATATCCTAAGACCTCAAGTTCATTTTTAATTTCTAGAAAGTTATAGATTTCTCCATTAAAGATAATAGCAAGTGTTTTCTGTTTATTAACCATTGGTTGAACGGCGTGAGATAAAACATCTAAGATAGATAACCGTCTGTGGGAAAACAAAACTTGTCCTGTTGAAAGGTTATCAAAATTAAGAGTCTGTTTCAATTCTTTATCAGGCTTCCAAGATAAAAAACCTTCATCGTCAGGACCACGATGATAAAGTTTTGAGTGCATTTTCATTAAATAATGTACAGGTAGTTCACAATTATTTTCAGTAATAATGGCATTAAGACCGCACACGTTAATTTCCTTATAAAATCCAAGTATATTTTATTCAGGTTTATATAACATTTGTGCATAAGAAATGCAAAGCTTACCTATATTATTTGGCAAATTATAGAATGTGAAAGAAATTAAATTAAGCACTTTAGTAGCCTATAAAACACTTGTAATTAAACCTATAATTATGTTTTTTATGGAAATATTTAAAATCCCCCTTTCCTTATTGGTCACAAAAATATATATTAAATTTTACGTAAGTTTTAAACTTTAATAGAGATCATTTATGTCTATAAAAACAAAAGATAAATTCCATAAATCTCGCCGTATTTTTACGGCTGGGCTTTTGCTGTTTACTCTTTACTCTAAGACATCTATTGCTGTGGAAAATCCCTTAGAAAATAGATATTCATCTTCTATTGTCACGACACAAATAATAAACTTTTTATCGCAATTTTTCCCTGTTTTACATACTCTCTTGGAAAATATGCTTCCTAAGCATGTTAATGATAATCAACAACTTTTTCATATCTTTGTAACTTTCAAAGGGGAAGTATCTTCATCATCGGGTCGTTCTTCAGTTTGCGGAAAATATAAAAATTCTCAATTTTCTCTATACGATTTAAAGCCGCGTTTAATAAGCGCTAATTCATCAGTAAGTTCACCTTATTTAGAATCTTCTAAGTTTGTACGTCCTCTCGAACCACAATCTCAAAACATTGATAGTCGTTCAACCCGTGATGACCGATTAGGTGCTAATTTAAGTCATTTTTATTTTCCGGAGAGAACTTTCTTTCCTTTTCGTGAAGGAAGATATGAAAATTTTATCCCAGGAAATATAAAAGCAATAAAGCAAGACTTTGGTCCTGTGAATAATCAAACTAAGGAGCCAAGAAACAAAGCCCTTTTTTCATCTTATGGTGCTGTGTCCATTAAATCTAAGAATTTAAGTTCTGATTTGTTGACACAAACGAAAGAAAATAGTCAAGAGAAGTCTTTTAAAAGTATTGATCATCAATCCAAAGAGCAGAAAAAGCTTCAAATTAAGGCAAAAAGTCAACCTGTAAATGAGCTCTCAATTAAATCAACTGTAAAAGAAATACAGGAGCATCGTTTAGAAAATAGAACAGAAGAAACTGTTTATGTAAAAACACAGTCTGAGACTACATCCAGAGTTGATACTCTAGCTGAAATATCGAAAATGAGTGAGTTTCAACATGAGAAACAGCTAGAAAATAAAGATGAGAAAAGAAGTGAGCCTGAAATTAAATTTAACCCAGACACCAGAGAGGCGCTTTCTTTAGAAAAAGAAGTAGTTCACACTGTTAAAGAATCATCCCCCTTAAAACCATCAAAAAATACTGCTCCTTGGACTGTTGGATTATCGCCAGAGAGAAAGAGATTGTCCCCTTTACCACCTAAAGCCCCAAAAAAACAATCACTTGCTCCTCTTCAATTACCTTTCTCGCTGACGCATGAACCCGAAGCGGAACTTAATACAAATGGAATTATTCCCGCTCCGAGCTTAGGAACAGTAAGGCTTTCTCAATCTAAACTCAGAAATGATAATTTGTCGATAAACAGTATTAAAGAACTTGATGTCGCATTACTAAAAAAGGGTTTAAAATTACCTAAAGAATCAGGAATTTTATTAGCATTACAAAGGCTTATTAAAGATCAAAAATTGAAAGTTAATGAAGTTCAAGCCTTAGTTGTTAAGCTTTCTGAGCAGGTCAATATACTTGTTGAAAAAGTTTATGGAGTCTCTATCAAAGAATTTGAAACGCATATATTCGAACTTATTCAACCTCTTTACCATATTGAGGCAGCGGGTAATTTTATTGAAGGTTTTAAACAAATAGCAAAAGACGTTCAAGAATTATGGCGAACCAAACTGTTAACCGATTACATTGAGACGAAGACAAAATTTAAAGAGCAACAACCTTTACCAACAGCAAAAGAAGTTATGTCTTTGGTAGATAAGGTAATTATGCAACGTTTTGAAGAATTTGTTAGTCCAGATCTTGATTCTCAAATAAAGAAAAATGCTATCATTATTATTAAACCAACGATTCAAACCAGTCCTTTGTATGGACAACCAAGTTTATTCTCAACTGAAGAAAAGAAAGCAATATTTACGCAAGTTTTTAAATTACTCGTTTTAGATTCCTCATTTAATTTACCGGTATTTACAAATTCTCGAGGAAACATAGATATTGATTCAGAAAATTTAAAAAGAAAAATTGAACCTTATATCATCCTTGCCATAGGACAACTGTATGGTCCAAAGAAGATTTCAGCTTTAAATTCAAAGGTTGTGGAGGAGGGGGGAAATTCTACCCCATCGACGTCTAGTGCGGTTTCCGCTGAAGATGTCGTCAAGCAGTTAGATGGTTGGTTAGAAGATAAACTATTTGAATCCTTACCTGGAAATAGTAGGGAAGAAAAAATTGATTTTTGGACTAAAATTAGCGTTCAAAATGAAGAACTTGAAAAGCTCAAAAAGACTATTGCAACTTGCAAAGACGAACTTACGTTAAAAGAGTTAGAAAAAAAAGTACAAGAAATTAGTAAGAAAACTTATTGTGGAATAATAAATACTCTTTTTGAAGAACTTGGTTCTCAAATATTTCTTGGCTCTGAGCTTAGGTCGCAATCGGCTTTATATAGAGATGTTAAGAGCTTAATTGAAGATTATTTAAGTCCTGCTGGATTTCCTGGCGTCATTGAAACAACTGAGCAATCATTAAGGCAACCACTTAAAAAAACCGCTTCATCTCTTGCAATATACAACTTTTTAAATCGCAATTTTGCTAGAAAAAAATATGTAATTAGAGTTCGATCTGCGGGAACTAATAAATATGTCGAAACACCGATGTTAGAAGTGCCGAAATTTGTTTTATTGTTTTCACTTCCTCATTGGTTAGCTTTGAAAGATCGTTTAAATAAACGTGATGAAAATAATAAGCTTCTAAAGGAAAAAGCAAAACTCAAAAAACAATTGCTTGTAAAGAAGCTTGGCCAACTTTTTTTCAAAGAGGAATTACAAGACATTTCTAAATTTTCTGGGAAAATGGAAGAAGAAGAAAAAGAAAACTTACCAAGGAAAAAAGTACAACCACTCTCTTCTCTACCTTTAGAAGAAAGCCCTTCTAAAAAACAGAATAGTCAGGCTGATTTATCTCCGCCCTCAAAAAAACATGTTTTCAAACAAAAAAATGAGAAAAATAGTTCTGCTAAAGCTTCTTCTCCTTTAAAACCTTTCAATTTTAATAGCAGTGCGATTCCGCTTCCACCGCCTCCTGCTCTACTTCTTACATCTAGAGCTAAAAGTGTAAGTCCTGAAATTAAAATAAGACAAGATTTACATAAAGTTTTGAAAGAAGAAGGATTAACCGTTGATCAAGAAAGCGCACTTATAGTGTTTCTTACTCAATATACGTTACATAGTGGTCAAACCTCTACTGTTAGAGGTGTACAAAAATTTTTGGGTGAATTTAAAAATATTTTTTATCGTGCATTACGTATGATTGATGAGAAAAAAGCTTATGAAAATTTTGCTTCTCAGCTAGGTTTAGAAAATTCGAACCCGTTTGTTCTGCAGTTAAATCAACGTCTTCATAAAGAACTTCAGAATCATTTTTTGAAATCTTTAACAGCAGAGAATGTAGAAGCAATCTTAGCAAGTGGCTTTTTCCCGTCGGATTCATTAAAAAGACTTACAGATAAAATTCCTGAAATAACAAGGACACTTCTGCAGCTCGATTTTAAAGAAGCATTAAAACAATTTAAAATTGAAACCGAGCATACAGGTAAAGATTTTGAGAATTTGGCTAACTTTCTTAAGGAAGAAGCCTTGAAAGATCACGCTTTTAGTAATAAAGAAAAATCCGATTTAGTTTTTGGAGCATTAACTTGTATGTTAGGGGCAAGGCAACAAGACAGGAATTTTTCTTTTCCTACAAAAAAATCTGAACACAATAAAAATCAACTTATCTTGGACATTGAAGCATTGAAGGCAATATTAGTAGAATTTTTAAATAAGGTTATTACCAGAAAATACGAAGGAAAGCAGCCACCTATTAAGATTGTATTCTATGATGAAGAGATTAAACCTTCTAAAGTTCTTCCATCTTTGGGGAATCTTTTTCTCAATAAGGCGTTTGATATTTTACCTGGAGCGACTCAAGCCTTAAAAATAAATTACTTTATGGAAACTGATTTAAAGCAAAGTGATTCTTTAATAGATAAAATCATGGAGTCTTTGTTAATGGAGCGTTATCAGTATCAAGCAACTGCAACTACAGAGTCTACGATTGTTTTTACGCCACATATAATTAAATCCCTTAAAGAAAGTATTAAAGAGCGTTATCCAGGATTTGCAGCAGCTTTAGACGGTAACTGTCGACGTATAATAAGCGATAGTGTAGATCCTTTCATGTTATTTTCATCCTTATTAAAAGGACAATTGGGGGCTAATGGGAATACACCTAAGAGACATAGGATTCTTATGTCATCAAATGAGAATAAAGATAAAAAAGTTGAAACTGAAGAAGTGATAACTAATTTCGATATCTTTTTGTCTATGCCAAAATTATGGCAAACTAAGAGAAATCTTGAAGCAAAAAAACAACGTGAAGCCGAAGAGCAACGTTTAAAAGAGTTAGCCATGACGCATAGGATTCAAAATCTTCAAAATTTTATTCAGGCTGAAATAGAAATACAAAGTTAATTTTATATTACATTACATGTGAAGAACATTCTTCAGTGAGAATCTTCTTGTCAATATTAAATGGCAACGCTACGTTTAAGAAAAATGAATAGAGGTTTCTTATGGATATTATCGTTGTTCCAATGCTTGAGCTTATGCATACGCTGCTGAATCTTTATGTTTGGGTGCTTATTGCAAGTGTTATTTTAAGTTGGCTTATTTCATTCCAAATTATTAATACGCATAGCAGAGTGGTTGTTGTAACAGGAGAAGTATTGTATCGCCTTACGGAGCCATTTTTATCTTTGCTTCGCCGTTTTACCCCTGGTGTAGGGGGGTTTGATTTCACGCCTATGATTGCTATTTTTATTCTTGTGTTTATACAGAATATCATCACAAGACTTATTTTAAAATTTATTGGAATTTCTTAAGAAAATTTTAGAGACGCATGAAACCTGTTTTACTAGATAGTCGTTTATTGGCGAGTCGACTTAAGAACGACCTTAAAAGACGCATCGAAGAATTACATAAGACAAAGGGTATCACGCCTGAATTAGCTGTTATCAGAGTGGGAGATAATCTTGCGAGTAAAAGCTATGTCGCTTCAAAATGCCGTCAGTGCCAAGAAATAGGCATCCTTTCCATAGAGCATCACTTATCTTCCACAGCATCGGCGGACACTATTTTAGAATCAATTCAAAATTTTAACCTTACCAATACGGTTCATGGAATCCTTTTACAGCTTCCTTTGCCACAACATTTGGATACATTAAAACTTATCCAGTCAATTGATCCTATTAAAGATGTAGATGGTCTTCACCCTCATAATTTAGGTGCTTTAAGTTTTGGGAAACCAACGATTATACCCTGTACTCCTAAAGGCTGCTTGACCTTGCTAAAAAACCATCAAGAAAATATTAAAGGGTTGCATGTTGTTATTGTCGGGCGCTCTATTCTGGTCGGCCGTCCTCTTGCAATGTTACTATTGAAAGAGGATTGTAGTGTGACAGTCGTGCATTCAAAAAGTCAAAATATTCAGGAGATTACAAAAACAGCAGATATCTTGATCGCGGCTGTTGGTCAACCTCGTTTTATACAAAAGGAGTGGGTTAAACCAGGTGCAATTGTACTAGATGTCGGTATTAATCATGTTTTGGGACAGAATGGAGAAGTTGAAATAGTTGGTGACGTAGATTTTGAAAATGTCTCTCAAGTGGCTAGTGCAATTACACCAGTACCAGGTGGAATAGGTCCAATGACGGTGGTTTCATTGCTAGAAAATACAGTTGAAGCTGCCATAAAGCAAACTTTATTAAGATAAACTATTTTTCAAAAATTAATATTGCCCACTTGAAATATATTTTTGGCTTCTTATATCAACATTGTAAGGTCCCTAACGAACGATGGAGATAAATGATGAAACCAAGTTTAAAGTTAGCATTTTATGCAATGTTCATTTCTTTTGTAACAATGAATGCTTTGCAAGCAGCTGACCCAAAAAATATTTTAGAAGATGTTAAAGACACACATGTAAAAACTATGCTTAAGGTGGATGAAGAGAAACAAACAAAAGATTCCCAACCTAAAGACGCAACATTTGATACGAAAGAAATTTTGGGAACAGCGGCTAAAGCTGCATACAAAAATTTTAGCTCAGAAGAACTTAAAAAGGTTGCTTCAAGAACACATCAAAATATTAAGAATGATTTTGAAGAAATTAAAGCTCAAGGAAAAGGCTTTTTCAGTAAGGTTTTTGCAGTTGTAAAAAATGTGGCTACCGGGATTGTTGAATATGTTGGCCCGCTTGTAAAAAACGTCATTAAAGAAATCGCTCCTGTTCTTATAAAGACAGCAGCAACCTTTGCAGTTCAAGCTCTTATCACTGCAATATAAAGAAGCAAATAAGTTCCCCCGTGTAAGCCCTCTGGTTCATCAGAGGGCTCTTTTTTAATGTCCTGCCTCATCTTGAAAAGTTTGCTCTGGTTTTCGTAATAAGAAGATAAGTACAAGAGAAGCAATAAAGAGCCCTCCCATAAGGGCATAGCAATCATTAAAGGCTTGAACTCCTGCTTCTCGTTCCACAAGCCCTGAAAGCATTTTTAACGCTGCACGAGAGCCATCTTGAAAGTTGTTTTCATCAAATTTATTTTCTAAGGCATAAAGGAAATTTTCAAGTTGAAGATTTCCAATTTTTAAATTGTCTACAATACGCGCTTTATGAAGATCAAGACGTTTAATCAGAACCGTATTGATGAGGGCAAGTCCAATTGCTCCACCTAAATTTCGCATAAGATTATAAAGGCCACTGGCATTTTTAAGACGTTCAGGTGGTAACGTACCAAGGGCCAAATTATTGATGGGAAGAAAGCAAAAAATAATGGCAATTCCTCTCAAAGCTTGTGGCCAAAAATATTCATTAAAACTCGCTTGATTTGTTAAAGCAGAAGAAAGATAAATGGACCAAAAGAAAAGCGTAATGCCAAATCCAAGAATATAGCGCATATCAACGCGTTTAAGAAGCTGTCCGCCAATCGGTGCTGCAACAAATTGAAAAAGACCAGCCACCATCATAAGTTCGCCTATTTGAAGGCTGTTATAGCCCCGAATGCGAGCAAGGAATAAAGGAATAAGATAAACTGTCCCATAAAGGCCAATACCTATTGTAAAGCTATAAAAACACCCAATACTGAAGTTTCTGTCGGCAAAGGCTTTCAAATCAACAATAGGTTCTTGATAGGTTAAAACACGCCAAAAGAAACTTATGCCGGCAACCACCATTAACCAGGTAAAGATTAAGATGGTTGTATCATCAAACCATCCTTCTCGTGGTCCTTCTTCAAGTATGTATTCAAGGCTGCCGAGAAAGAAAGCCATCAATAGAGCTCCTAAAATATCAAATCGTTTTAGAAGGTTCAAATGTGGCTTATCAATATCAATAAGAAACCAAACAAGCGTTGTGACCACAATGCCGGGGAAGATATTAATCAAAAAGAGCCAATGCCATGAAAAGATCTGCGTTAAATATCCTCCAAGGGTAGGACCGAGGGTAGGGGCTAGAGTGGCCACAAGGCCAACAATAACGCCCAGAGTAGGACGTAAACGCACTGGAAACATTGTAAAGCTAGCAGCAAAAACAGTTGGAATCATGGCGCCTCCAACAAATCCTTGAAGGGCTCGAAAGACAATCATAGATTCAATATTCCAAGCAAAGGAACACAAGAGGCTCATAAGTGTAAAGCCAATACAAGAAACGCAAAAAAGTATTCGGGTTGAAAATATTCGTGATAAATATCCTGAGAGTGGAATCATAATAACTTCAGCGATGAGATAGGAAGTTTGAACCCAGCTTACTTCATCCGCGCTAGCTGAAATGCCCGCTTGAATTTCACTAAGGGAACTTGAGACAATTTGAATATCAAGAATGGCCATGAACATTCCAAATGCCATAGCAATAAAACCAGCCCATTCACGTGAAGTTACTAGTTGTTCAGAAGGGGGCGTCATAATAGTTAACTTTCTTTCGTGAACACCTTTACAATGACTGAAAGGCCAGGACGCAAGAAGAACATATTTTTTTTCTTATCTTCAAGCTGAATTTTTACGGGAATACGTTGGACAACTTTTGTAAAGTTTCCAGTGGCATTTTCAGGAGGTAATAAACTAAAGACAGCTCCACTTGCTGGGGATAAACTTTCAATTCGACCATAAAATACTTGGCCGGGATAAGCGTCGACCTTAAATTCAACTTTTTGTCCAGGTTTCATCCTCGCAATTTGTGTTTCTTTAAAATTTGCACGAATATAAGGAGCCTTATTTACGATGATCATTAAAGGTTGTCCTGGTCTCACGAGCTGTCCTTCTTGGATAGACTTGTTTCCAATGAACCCTTCGCAAGGAGCTAGGATACTTGCTTCTTTTAAAATTTGTTTTGCTTGAGTAACTCTTGCTTGGCTTTGCGCTTGACGGGCTTTTACAATCGCAACACTCGCTTCTAAAACTTCTAAACTTTTTTGTGCCGCGCCTAGATTTGCTTCAGATTGTTTAAGGGTAGCTTCGGCTTTTTGAGCGTCTGCTTGGGTGCGATCATAACGTTCTTGGCTGGCAAAAGATTTTGCTTTAAGTGTTTGAGATCTTTGAAAAGCTCGTTTTGTGGGCAAAATATCTGCCTTTGCCGTCACGATAGCAGACTCTGCTTGAGCTATAATAGCTTTCTGCTCGGCAATTTTTTGCTGTAAAACAATGAATTCACTTTCCGTTTGTTGATGTCCTGCTTGCGCTTCTTCTAACTTTGCTTGTAGGTCGATTTGATCAATCTCAATAAGGGGATTTTGTGCTGTAACCTCTTGATTATCTTGCACATAAATCTTTGTAACATACCCGGTTATTTTTGAGCTAATGGTAACCATGTCAGCTTCAATATAAGCATCATCAGTACCTTCAATATAGCGCCATTCAAAAAACCATAAAAGGGTCACAAGAAGGCCGAGGAATCCAATAAAAATACCCAAAATAGAGAGCTGTTTACGAGACATTTTTACCATTTAAAAGGATTCCCCCTGAGTGAATTAAGTCTTTTCTTTTTGATAGATCATTTAAGAGGATGCAAGCTTTAAATGCATTTTAGCCCTCTCAAAAGGCAATTAAATTTTCTTCATAAGCCCTGCGGGGAGGTCAGGGAAATAATTTTTCATAAAGGCTGGAAGTGCATCGCCAAAACCTACCACTGGCTCACGAGACTTTGGAAAGGTAGATTGTGAAGATGAATTTTTAGGTGTTTTTTCTGCCGGACGATTCGTTTTTTCTTGGCTTCTTTTATCTTGTTGTGAAGGTATTTCCTTAACAATAGAATCAGTAGCTTGTGCTTCGCTTTCTTCTATAACATAGGTAGGAATCTCCATGCCAATCAACTTTTGAATAGTTTTTAAAGAATTTTGTTCTGAAGATGTTATAAAAGTGAAAGCTTTTCCTTCTTTTCCAGCACGCCCTGTACGTCCAATACGATGGACGTATTCTTCAGGATTCATGGGGACATCAAAATTGAACACATAGGGCAGGTCTTCGACGTCGATTCCTCGTGCAGCTACATCACTTGCAATTAAAAAGGAGATAGCTCCTTTTTTAAAAGCATCTAAAGTTTCTGATCGAATGTTTTGCGTAAGATCTCCATGAAGGCTAGCAACATTAAATTTGTGGCGTTTTAATGAACTACAAAGTGTTGCGATATCTTTTTTTCGATTACAAAAAATAATCGCAGTCTTGATGTTTTCTTTCTGAATAATGGTGCGAAGTGTTTGACGTTTCTGAAGAGAGGTGGTTTTTACCACAAATTGTTGGATGTTTGAAGAAGTTGTTGCTGGAGCTGACACCGTAATTTCTTTGGGATTTTTTAGGAAAGTGTCAGCGAGTTTGCGTACCTCTGGTGCAACAGTCGCAGAAAACATAAGTGTCTGACGGTTGGTCGGCAGTAATTTAACAAGTTTTTCAATATCTGGAATAAAACCCATGTCAAGCATGCGATCTGCTTCATCAATGACGAGGACTTCAACGCCCATAAGCATGACTTTACCGCGCTCAACAAGGTCCAAAAGGCGTCCAGGTGTTGCAATAAGGATATCAATATTGCCGCTAAGGGTACGTTCTTGTTGAATCATTGAACTTCCCCCAATCACAAGCGCTAAATTCGTTTTATGATGGTTTCCATAGGATTCGAAATGCTCAGCAATTTGTTGTGCAAGTTCACGTGTTGGCGCTAAGACGAGAACACGAGGCATGCGGGCTCGGGCGCGGCCTTTTTCAAGCAAATCGAGAAGAGGTAAAGTATAAGAAGCGGTCTTTCCTGTCCCCGTTTGTGCGCATCCAAAAAGGTCATGTCGAGCTAATACATAAGGAATTACATTTTGTTGAATAGGGGTAGGGGTTGTGTAACCTGCGTCTTGAACCCCTTGAAGGGTTTTTTGACCTAAACCAAGATCCGAAAAATTCATGTTTTGTCGAATAGACTCTTAAAAATTATAAAGAATTACTACCTTTAAGGGCTTTTTTTATTAAAAAGTCAAATAATTTCTTTTAATCTTTATTTTTTTCCATATTTGAGGATTTTAAATCACACTTTTATTAAAGTATGTTCTTAATATTTACTATTTAATAAATAAGTGGAGAACGCCAGTTGTCGTCCGTCATGAATTCAAAAGCAGGAACTTTAACTGAATCTATGAAAATTCGAATATTAACTTCGAAATTTCATAAAATTTAAATAAGTATTTGAAAATAAATTAATAAAAAGATTTTACCTCGCGGTCGTTATTGAGGCTAAAAAAATGCACAAGTAGCCCTTCAAAAACAAGTTATTTTTCGCTCTTTCTTATAAAATATCTATTTGATTAATATGAATAAAATAATCACATTTTCTGTTACTTTTTTCTTCCAAAAATGGTGATTTTTTGATAGACTATAAAGGAGTCAGAAGCTGGCCACAGAAGACTCAAATGAGCGCTCAAAAATGAGGGAATATAAAGAATAAAAAATAAGGGAGGTTATCTTCTAAAAATGTCGTTTGGATAAAGTTTTGAATAGTTTTGACTTGTAAATATTTTTGCAAGCGCTCACTGAGTTGCGGACGGTATTTTATTGCTTTGTAAGCAACTCAGATTTCTTAAAATTCCACAATTTAAGATAGATGATGAAGATATGCTTGCGAAAACAGGGGTAAATATTTTATAAATGAAGTGTAAGGACAAGGTGTCCTTATGCGGGAGTCCTTGGGGTGCTCGATTGAGATCTTAGGGATTTGCTAACAAAAGAGGTTATAATGAGTAAAGTAATAGGTATTGACTTAGGTACAACAAATTCTTGCGTTGCGGTCATGGATGGAAGTAGCGCAAAGGTTATAGAAAACGCGGAAGGCGCAAGAACAACACCATCTATGGTGGCCTTCACAAAAGAGTCGGAACGTCTTATAGGACAATCCGCAAAACGTCAGGGTGTAACAAATCCTGAAAATACGCTTTTTGCAATTAAACGTTTGATAGGACGTCGTTATGATGATCCAACAACGCAAAAAGATAAAGGACTAGTTCCCTATAAAATTGTTAAATCAGACACAGGCGATGCTTGGGTTGAAGCTCAAGGACAAACCTACAGTCCGAGCCAAGTGAGCGCATTCATTCTGCAAAAAATGAAAGAAACAGCTGAGAATTATCTGGGCGAAAAAGTGACGCAAGCCGTTATTACAGTTCCAGCTTATTTCAACGATGCACAACGTCAAGCGACGAAAGATGCAGGGAAAATAGCTGGTCTTGAAGTTCTTCGTATTATCAATGAACCGACAGCAGCTGCACTTGCCTACGGCCTTGAGAAAAAAGGCACTGGAATCGTTGCTGTTTATGACTTAGGTGGTGGAACATTTGACGTCTCAATTTTAGAAATCGGAGACGGCGTTTTTGAAGTAAAATCGACCAACGGTGATACGTTCTTGGGTGGTGAAGACTTCGATCAGAAGATTATTGATTACCTCGCCGATGAGTTTAAGAAAGAGCAAGGCATTGATTTGCGTCAAGATAAGCTTGCTTTACAGCGTCTTAAAGAAGCCGCTGAGAAGGCAAAGATTGAACTTTCAAGTGCGACGCAAACAGAAATCAATTTGCCCTTTATTACCGCAGATGCTTCTGGGCCAAAACATCTTAATATCAAGATGACGCGCTCAAAGCTTGAATCGCTCGTTGAAGATCTTGTTGAGCGAACGATCCAACCTTGTAAAGCAGCTTTAAAAGATGCTGGTTTAACGGCCGGTCAGATTGAGGAAGTGATCTTGGTGGGTGGTATGACACGTATGCCAAAGATCATTGAAACCGTGAAGAACTTCTTTGGACGTGAACCTCATCGTGGTGTGAACCCAGATGAAGTTGTTGCCATTGGCGCAGCCATTCAAGGTGGCGTCTTAAAGGGCGAAGTTAAAGATGTTCTTCTTCTCGATGTAACGCCTCTTTCGCTGGGAATTGAAACGCTTGGTGGCATTTTTACGAGGTTAATCGAACGCAATACAACGATTCCAACAAAGAAAAGCCAAGTCTTCTCAACAGCAGATGATAATCAAACGGCCGTGACAATTCGTGTCTTCCAGGGTGAGCGCGAAATGGCGGCGGATAATAAGATGTTGGGTCAGTTTGACCTTATCGGACTTCCTCCTGCGCCACGTGGAATGCCTCAAATTGAAGTAACATTTGATATCGATGCAAACGGTATCGTAAATGTTTCTGCCAAGGATAAAGGCACCGGAAAAGAGCAGCAGATCCGTATCCAAGCTTCTGGTGGTTTAAGTGATGCTGAAGTTGAGCAGATGGTAAAAGATGCGCAATCTCATGAAGAAGAAGACAAAAAGCGTCGCGCTCTAGTTGAAGCAAAGAATCATGCAGAAAGTCTGATTCATGCAACTGAAAAGAACCTTTCAGAATATGGTGATAAAGTTTCTGCTGATGAAAAATCAGCTATTGATAATGCTGTGAAAGACCTTAAAGACGCATTAGCTGGTGACGACGAAGAAGCCATTAAAGCGAAAACGCAAGCATTAATGGAAGCTTCGATGAAATTGGGAGAAGCGATTTATAAAGCGCAACAAGCTGAAAGTGCTGCGACTTCTGCAGCGTCAGGTGAATCTCAAGAAGCTAAGCAAGCTGAAGGTGAAGTCGTTGACGCAGATTATGAAGAAGTAAAAGGCGATAAAGAACATAAGGCATAACATGTTGAGGTCAAAAGAAATAAATTCTTTTGACCTCTTCCCCCCTCTTTCTGGAAGAAAAAATGACTGAAAAGCGCGATTACTATGAAATGCTTGGCATCTCTAAGGGAGCTCCGGCAGAAGATATTAAAAAAGCTTATCGTAAGCTTGCCATGAAATACCATCCGGACCGAAATCAATCCGATAAAGACGCTGAGAAAAAATTTAAAGAAATTAATGAAGCTTACGAAATTCTAAAAGATGATCAGAAGCGAGCAGCTTATGATCGATATGGTCATGCGGCATTTGATCCTGCTGCAGGTGGTTTCAGCGGTGGAGCTCATCGAGGAGGAGGATCAGCGGGGCCTGGTTTTGATTTTCATTTTTCCACGGGCGGTGGTTTTTCAGACATTTTTGAAGAAGTTTTTAGTGAATTTATGGGAGGCGGCAATCGTCAACCTAATAGTAATTCTTCTGCCCAACGAGGTTCTGACTTACGCTATAATTTGAAAGTTTCTCTTGAGGATGCCTTTAAAGGATCTCAAGTTAATATTAAGCTTAACACGCCGATAAAATGTGAGACTTGTGATGGACAAGGCGCGGCAAAAGGCACAAAGCCTGAGACATGCTCGACTTGTCGTGGCCGTGGTGCTGTTCGTATGCAACAAGGATTTTTTACAGTTGAACGAACCTGTACAACTTGTCATGGGGCGGGTCAAACTATTAAAGATCCTTGTAAAGCTTGTCGAGGTTCTGGTCGTAAAACGGGCGAGCGTGTTCTGTCAGTGGCCGTGCCTGCAGGCATTGAAGATGGCTCCCGCATTCGACTTGCGGGTGAGGGTGAATCAGGTGTGCGTGGTGGACCGGCAGGCGATCTGTATGTCTTTGTAACGATTGAGCCACATCGGTTATTTACGCGAGATGGCGCCGATTTGCATTGTGATGTTCCAATTTCCTTTTCAACAGCGGCTCTTGGGGGATCTCTTGAAGTCCCAACAATTGATGGAAAACATGTTCGTGTAACGATTCCAGAAGGAACGCAAAGTGGTCGTCAATTCCGTCTTAAAGGGAAAGGGATGTCAATTCTAAGAAGAAGTGGTCATGGAGATATGATCATTCAAGTGATTGTGGAAACGCCAGTCCATCTTACCAAGCGCCAAAAAGAGATTTTAAAAGAACTCGATACGACAATGGAAAAAGGGGATCACAATCCCGAAAATGATAAATTTATGGCAAAAGTTAAAAAGTTTCTTGATGGATTAAGACACTGTCTTTCGCTATGGGGATTTTAAAGATGCTTGCCACCAAAAATAATCTAGGCTACTAAATATTTAGTTAAAGTTTTAATTAAATTTGAGGTTCATAGATTGTTTCATCGTAAGATTATTTTATGGCTTTTTAGTTATTTGTTTATGGTTTCTTCGGTAGAAGCAAATACTTCTCAACAAGAAATAACAGCTCTTAAGGAGCAGTTAAACGTCTTGATGAAAAGAATTGAGATGCTTGAGAAGAATCAGAAAACGACTCAAGAAAGTCTAAGCGAACCTCAAAGAAAAGTTGAAAAGGTCAGTGACCTTCCTAAGCCAACCACTCCTTTACAAGTTGTTTCAGGGAATAATAAAGTTCAACTTGCTCTATCAGGTCAAATTAATCGGTTTATCAGTTATGATAGCAATGGTAAGAACTCTCAACTTTCGCACAAAGATAATGCGTTCTCTTCTTCACGTCTTAATTTTACTGGGAAGGGAAATCTTAATGATGAGACCACCATCTCTGGTGTTATTGAAGTTGACATTCGCTCGGACTCTAGTTCAACGAGAGACCTTGGGACAGCTTCAGATGCAAGTGCGACAGTCTTTTTAAAGGAGCGTCGTATTGAAGTTATTGCTGACAATAAAAAGTATGGAAAATTATGGCTCGGGCAAGGACCTATGGCTAGCGATAGTGTATCAGAAGTTGATTATTCAGCCACAGATGTGATTACAAGTGGGTCAGAGATCTCAAATCAAGCTGGTGGTACTAGATTTGTTAATAAACGTACTAACCAAAAAGATGTTCGCACGATTACCTCGGTTTTTGATAACTACGGTCAGACGTTTAGGCAGGATCGTGTGCGCTATGATACCCCCAATTTTAATGGTTTTATTCTTGGAGCTAGCCATGCGACCCGCGATATTGTGGATGCTTCCTTAAAATATGCTGGTGAATATGGGAAAACAAAATTTGGGGCGGCATTTGGATGGGATAAAACGCCTTTTACAGGAGCAACACGTAAAGGATGGGAGCAATATAGTGGTTCTGCTTCTATCCTCTTTCCAGTAGGCATCAGTTTAATGGGGGCTGCTGGACAGCGTAAGTTTAAAGATGTAGGGCGTGATCCTGGAAGATACTGGTATGGGAAGCTGGGTTACCAATTTAAATATTTTGAGATTGGAAAGACTGCTTTAGCTGTTGATTATGCTTGGAGTAAAGCAATTGCTAATGAGACTGCTTTTACGCTTGCTGACTTCAAAGTGATTAATACGGAGCGATTCAATAGCTATGGCTTAGTTGCTGTTCAATATCTTGATCCTGTTGCAACTGAGCTTTATGCCGCAGCGCGCACTCATCAATTGAAGCGTCGAGGGGATTTTTTCCATAAAATCTTGTCTTTTGTGGTCGGCGTTCGAGTTAAACTTTAATGAAATATTCTTTTTGTAAATTAAGTCTTATTTGTTTTTGTTTAAGTGGATGTCATGATATTAAACCTGGTGTTTATCCAGACCAAAGTGAAATGAAGAAAGGACCAGGTCTTTTCACAGGCGAGCAAGGAGAATTTGATATCTTGTCGCCTCAAAAAGAGACGGCAGCTTCTAAGAAAGAAACTAAACAAACAAAATCTTAGAATTTCAAATAAGAAATTAAATGTTCATAACTTGTTGAAATAGCTAGTAAAACTTCAAATAAGATAAGAATGATAATAATCCACTCGAGACGCGTTGAATGACGGTGGTTTAATTCATCTCCAAGAATCTGGAACAATTCATGAATCATCTCAAGTTTACGGTTCAAACTTTGCGTGCGTGATTTAATATCAAGCTCTTTAGCTGCTTGTCGATACGTCGCTTCGTATTCAGAATTCTCCCAAAAAAATTCAGGTGTGTCCAAGAAATCACTTTGCAGGTTAATCGAACTTCTTTCAAAAAAGAGAGCGCCAATCTTTCGTCCAATTTCTTTTCTAGATAAAGGAACTTTTCCCTTTTTTGCAAGAGCCTGCGTAATAAGGCTTGAATCTTCAATGGCGGATTCAATTCGTCGTTCGTAAACGAGCAATTTTACAGATTGAGCAAGCCCATAAGAAAAAGCAAGCTTAAGCAAAGAATCTTGAGCATCAGTAAGGGTAATTTCATCCTGAGACATTCGGGTATGATTTCCATAATTAAATGAAAATTCATCAAACTCTGGGGTTTTTAAAGGTTGTATTTCATACTTTAAAATATATTTTAAAGATTCTCGTTCTTCTTCCTCTGAAAGATTCCAGAAAATAATACAGCCATAGTTAAAGCAAAAAACTTCCCCTTTTTTAAAACGAAAATGGATAACATCTTGATAAAGGGTTGTCGGACAACGTGAGCGAAGAAATTCATTTATTTGATGAAGATCATATGTTTTTGCTGTGCAATAAGCGGAGCAACGCATTTTGTTACTTTCTTCCAATATTTCTGTCTGACCCTACTGAAAATGATTCTTTTTGGCAAGCCTATCGCTTTTAAAAATGAGAATTGCAAATTTTGCATTACAAAGATGCAACATTTACCCTTGAAGTCAAAAATTTAATCCTTATATGTAAAATAGAACAGTTAAATGGATTTAAGAAATGTCTAGACACTTTTTTACTTTTTTATTGATGATTTCCTTTGTGGTCGTTTCTGCTTTTGCTTGTGAGCCTCAAGAAGAGAAACAAAATTTTTTCCCCAAAAAATTCTCAAAAGAACAAATGCAAGCATTAGTTTCACAAGGTGTTTGCTTGGATAATTTTAAGGTTTATACTTTAGAGAAGAAAGATCATGAAATTCTTAAGTCTTATGTGCTCTCAACAATACAAGTGTATTCAGCATTAAAAAATCCATTAGAGGGACGTGTTGAATTTCAGAATGCAAGCTATAAAAAAGTAGAAGATTATTCATTAGAAATTGCTTCAGGATTTAAAGAAACAGGTACTTTTAAAACATTTGTAGGAAAGTATACAGTTCAGGGTGCTTATGGAGGATATTCACCATCAGCTGAAATAGATGTTATAGGGAGTTATGATTTATTTCACCTCATTCTTTCAAATGAGAAATTTAATGAAAATGGGCTTTGTATTCATAGATTATACGAACTAGATGATAGTTTCACACAACAAACTTTTGAAATACATCGTCTTAATCAGACGCTCTCTAAACTTTTTTATGTTCGAAAAGCTTTACAACAACCAGATAAGTATCGTTTAGTTTATGATGATACAGCAGAAGAGCTTGGCCGCAAATGGTGCGTTGAATATATGAAAGAAAAAGAAATTTCAGATCAAGTATGTATGGCAGTGTTGCTCAAACAAAAAAGCACAGACCCATCATTAATATCTTTGAATTCCAAGTTTTATAGCGCCACAATTAATGCTTTAAGAGACGATATTTACTCACTTCTAGGAATTAATAAAATGCTTTTACAAAGTATGTATGAAGGGGTGGGACAAAAGAAAATTGCTTCTGATTATATTGCATATATTCAGCGTATATAGTTGTAATAAAAGAAGTAACTGTTAGGCGAAAAATAACCTTTGCTCTATTTTCATTTAAAGATCTTCTTGTAAAGTTGACCTTAAATCGCCTACTGTTGAGACACAAAGAAAAGGAAAGGTTAAGGGTGTGTCTCACCGTGATTTGAAGTGTGTAAGGTATGCAAGTTATGCTTCAGTCGCTGTTGCTTGTATTCTAATTTTTGTAAAATTTCTTGCTTGGCAAGTGACAGGAGCTCTTAGCCTGCAGGCTTCTCTGATTGATTCACTCCTTGATGGTTTGGCATCTCTTCTTAATATGGTTGCCATCCGCCAAGCACAGCGTCCTCCTGATGCAGAACATCGCTTTGGTCATGGAAAAATTGAAGCTATTGGGGCTTTGGCTCAATCTATTTTTATCTTTGGCTCTGCAAGTTGGTTGTTATATGAAGCAGGCAATCGCCTTATTCACCCTGAAGCCCTAAAAAGACTTGATGTTGGCTTGTGGGTAATGGGATTTTCAATTGTAGTGACCCTTGCTCTTGTCCTCTATCAAAGACACGTCTTTAAGCTTACAAATTCAATTGCAATTCATGCAGATTCAGTGCATTATCAAAGTGATCTATTTATTAATATAAGCGTTATTATTGCTCTTTTAGGTAGTTCTTTTCATGGAATGAGCTTGCTTGATCCGGTGATAGGAGCAGGAATTTCGGTTTATATTTTGTATACCGCTTGGAAAGTCGCTGCTCAATCTTTTGATATTCTAATTGATCGTGAATTTTCCCAAGAAGATCGTCAAAAGATTATCCAAATCCTTTTAAGCCATCCGCAAGTCTTAGGATATCATGATTTAAGGACACGCTCTTCAGGGATCCAAAAGTTTATTCAAATTCATCTTGAAATGGATGGAAATCTTACTTTAAAAGCAGTACATGAAATATCTTCCGAGGTTATATTAAAGGTAAGACAGGCTTTCCCTCATACGGAAGTTTTGATTCATGAAGACCCAAGTGGCGAAATAGATGATCATCCTTAATAAATAAAGGAAATGTTCTTAAGAGCATCTTAAAAAAGGAATTAGAAGATGAAGCGTTCGTATTTATTTGTTTTTATCATAACAAGTACAATTTTTGTATCTCAATGGGGTTTTGGCTCTTATCAAGAGTCTTTAAAGCAAGCAGAACAAATAGAAACTAATTTTAAACCGCTAAAAGTCGTTGAATGGTCAATACCGCAAGCTTTGAAAGTTAGTGATCATAAGCAAATAGAGAAAATGTATCTAGATTCTTTTTTGGATGCTTATAAAGTGCTTTCAAAAGAACAGTTAAAAATCTCCAATCCTACCAAAGAGAAATGGCTTGAAGATACATTTAAAAAAGAAATAGAAGCTCTCAAAGATCCATCTTCTTCTATAAAGTTAATTACAGTCAAAGAAAGAAATGTCATTGTTGGAGCAGCAACCTTAGAGGAAGTTAAAATAGGGAATTCTTCTGCTTTTTATGTTCGTCAACTTGCCTTACTTCCTGAATACAGAAGGAAGGGCCTTGGTAGCGAAATCATGCAATTAATAGAGAAAGAAGCAAGAGACCAAAATTTATCATCAGTTGTCTTAATGGTTCGTGTTCTGAATAATCCTGGACGCAAGTTTTATAGTAAACTTGGATATGAAGAAGGGATCTATCATCATCCCGACTATAGTAAAGAGAACTACATTGGGTATCTTAAAAAGATTTCCTAAGGAAGTTTTATAAAAAAGAAGGCGCCATATGAATTGGCGCCTATAAGGGAGGATGCTGACTTTTTTATATTAATTATGACCGTTCACATTATAGATTCTTAAGTTTCCATCTGCACACAATAAGCTCGCTGTTCTGTGGAAGCTTCCAGTGGTTAGCATGCTCTGTAACCAACTAATGTTTTCTTTGAATTCGTTGGTACATTCCGTGCAGGATTGTACTATGAAGTCATTATGCTCATTAAAACAAATCCAAGAATTTGCCGACGATCTGCTTTGAACTTTTTTAAGATTTCGATCAAGCCATTGTACAGAAAGCTGACCACAGAGCGTTCTTGTATCTTTTAATTTTAAATTACAACGACCATCATATTTTGATTCATGAAAAATTGGATTATAGCGTTGATCTATCCATCCATCAGCTCTCAAGACGACAAAAATATCATCTATGCCTTGATCTGCTTCACTCCGAAGAGCTTCCTGGATACGACATCTTTTATTCTGAAACATCGTGGTTACACTGACGACATTTTTTCCACTAAGCTTAAGGTAACCTCTTTCTATGATATCTCTAGCTAAAAGTTCTCCTACTCTTCCTTTAGCTTTTGCGAGGGTTAGATGATACCTTGCTTGTTCTGTTTGAATGAGGGAATTGACATAAGAAGGAAGATACTTCTTATGTACAAGAGGAGTACTTTTTTTATCCACCTCAATAGCTTCACATACGTCACTAGTTGCCTGAACATAATTAAAGCTGGAAATAAGAATAATTAAAGCGGCAAAAAAGCTAGTTCTTATTTTATTAAGTTTCCATAACATAGGGGGCTCCTAAATAAAGAATTGATAGATTACACTCACAAGTAGCTTTGAAAATTTATAACTAAGAAAAATCAATAGATATAAGCAAAGTATACCTAAGTATGAATTGTAGGTAACACATACTTACTTGTAGAAATAATGAGAAAACTAGCTTGCCTCAGCCCAACTGCGGCCGACACCTGCTTCTACAGTTAACGGAATATCAAGATAGACAGTTTGTTCCATAGCTTGCTTCCCAATTTGTATGGTTGTTTCAATTTCCACTTCTGGGACTTCAAGAATAAGCTCATCATGAACTTGTAAAAGCATCTGACCTTTTAATCCTGCTTTTGAAAGTTTTAAAGGAAGTTGAATCATAGCTTGTTTAATAATATCAGCGGCTGTTCCTTGAAGCGGGGCGTTAATCGCTTGCCGTTCGGCAAAATTCTTTAAGGTGGGATTTTTGTCGTGGATTCCCATAATAAAACATTTGCGTCCAAATAATGTTTCAACATATCCATGAGTGCGAGCTTTTTCTTTTTGTTGTTCCATGAAAGCAAGGATTCCAGGATAACGTGTATTATAAATGTTGATGTAATGAGCTGCATCTTTTGGAGAGATTTTTAGTTGGCGGCCTAAACCGAACGGGCTAATACCATAAATAATTCCAAAATTAATCGCTTTTGCTCGTCGTCGATGTTCAGAGTCAACATTTTCGAGAGGTATTCCAAAAACTTCTGAAGCCGTTAAAGCATGGATATCATATCCTTTTTGAAAAGCAGATTTTAAAGATTCAATGGATGCCATTTGAGCTAAAAGTCTTAGCTCAATTTGAGAATAATCTAGAGAAATTAGGAAATGTCCAGGTTTTGCAACGAAGGCCTCACGAATCTTAAGACCTTCTTCAGTGCGAATAGGGATATTTTGAAGATTAGGATTGCTTGAAGAAAGGCGCCCTGTTGAAGTCATCGTCATACCAAAGGTTGTATGAACGCGTCCCGTTTTAGGATTAATTTCTTCCATTAAGGCATCTGTATAAGTAGTTTTAAGTTTGGCAAGGTGGCGCCAATCAAGAATCTTTTGTGGAAGTGTATGTCCCTGCGTGGCTAAGTCTTCAAGAACATCAGCACCCGTTCCATAAGAACCACTTTTTCCTTTTTTTCCAGTGCCTAGCTTAAGCTCTTCAAAAATGACTTCTCCTAATTGTTTTGGAGAAGCTAAATTAAAAGGATGCCCAACTTCTTGATAGATTCCACTCTCCAAAGCAATAAGGCGTTGTTGAAAGGATTGACTTAGTTCTTTTAATTTTTGAAGATCGACTGTAATTCCTATTGTTTCCATTTGAGATAAAACAGAAATTAGAGGGCGATCAATCGTCTCATAAGTGCTTGTAGCTTGTTCTGTGGGAAGCCGAGGCTTTAATAACTGATAAAGTCGAAAGGTTATATCGGCATCTTCAGCAGCATAAGAACAAGCCTTATCTAAAGGAACGAAATCAAATGTGATTTCATCTTTACCGGAACCTACAACCTCTTTGTATTTTATGGTTTGATGGTCAAAATGGAGTTGTGAAAGTTCATCAAGGCCATGTCCATGATGTGTGCCGTCTAAAAGGTAAGAAAGCACCATGGTGTCATCATAAGGTGTAAGATGAATACCTTCTTGCGATAGGATAATAGCATCGTATTTTATATTATGGCCAATTTTAAGAATAGAAGGGTCTTCTAAAAGTTCCTTTAAAAGCGGCAAGGCGACCTCAAAAGAGATTTGTTGTGGTTGTGCTGTTGGGCTTGAAAATAAATCTCCTGAGATTTTTGTTTTATGGCGTAAAGGAATATAGCAAGCTTTTCCGGGAGCAAGAGCTAGAGAGATGCCAACAAGTTGAGCTTGAAGAGCTTTCAAAGAAGTTGTTTCTGTATCAACCGCAACAAACCCTTGAAATTTAGCTTCTTGAATCCATTTGTGAAGGTCTTGAAGTTGAGTGATTAACTGATAGTCAGTACTTATAGGTGTAGGCAATGGTTTAGATGTTGGTGAAGGTGATTTTGCTTGAAGATCTCCCTGACGTTCAAGGCGCGAAAGAATCGAGCGAAAATTTTGTGTTTCAAGAAAGTGGCGTAATTTTTCATGTATTGGTGGATTTAGTTCCAAATTTTCAAAAGGCAAGGGTAAGGGGATTTCTTTTACAAGCGTAACAAGCTGATAAGAGAGAAGAGCGTTAGTGGTATTTTGTTGAAGGGCTTCTCGTCGCTTTAGTTGAGGGATTTCGTCAAGCCGTTCTAGTAATGTATGAAGAGAGCCAAATTCTTGAATGAGTTGCATAGCTGTTTTAAGCCCAACACCAGGGACGCCAGGAATATTATCTGAACTATCTCCTGCTAATGCCTGGACATCAATCACTTGTTCTGGTTTAACCCCAAATTTAAGTTCTACTTCTTCTTTCCCAATAAATTTGTTTTTCATAGGATCAAACATGCGGACGCCTGGTGAGATTAGTTGCATAAGATCTTTATCGGAAGAAACAATAGTAACGTCGGCTCCTTGTTTAAGAGCAGCATGCGTATAGCTTGCAATAAGATCATCAGCCTCATAACCGTTTAACTCAATTGAAGGAACATTAAAAGCTTCACAAGCCTCTCGAATTAAAGGGAATTGGGGTATAAGTTCTGGTGGCGGTGGAGGACGGTTAGCTTTGTAATTTGGGTAAATATCATGGCGAAAATTTCGTCTTGCAGAATCAAAAACGACGGCTAAATGATCGACATTCGTTTCAGTTAAAAGCTTCATTAGCATATTAGTAAAGCCAAGAACGGCATTAACAGGTGTTCCATCAGGTCGAGACAACAAAGGTAATCCATGAAAAGCTCGGAAAATAAACCCTGATCCATCAATTAAATAGACATGTTTTAAGGGAACTGAGACCATTTTTTTCTTTTCTCATTCTGTTTAAAAGAAAATTATCATGATTTTTGTAAAGGTGCATGAAGAAAATTCCCTTACACAAGGATTGACAATTAAGCTTAAAAAACGTATAGACTGCTTTCAATAAGTTAGATTCTAAGGAGATTTGAAATGAAGCGGACCTATCAACCAAGTGTTTTGGTCAGAAAACGTCGTCATGGTTTTCGTGCTCGTATGGCAACACTCGGTGGCCGTAAAGTGCTAGCAAATAGACGGTCTAAAGGGCGTGCAAAACTCTCTGCTTAAAGCATTGTGTCCTTTTTTATTACTCTTAAAAAGAGACAAGAATTTAAAAAAATCTCTACCTATGGTAAACGTTGGGTTACCTCAGCATTTATTTTACAATGTCTCCCTCAAGATCAACAACTCGGCCTTGATCAACCTCGGTTTGGCTTCACGGCTAGTCGGAAGATAGGTGGTGCGGTTCAAAGAAACCGTGCCCGACGCCGTTTAAAAGAAATTACACGCCTTAATATAACCCATGCTCGAATAAACAATGATTACGTACTTATCGCGCGAGAGAAGGCACTTACCCTTAATTTTCAAAAACTTGTTAGAGATTTTATCTGGGCTTTAGAACATATTCATGCCCATTAAGAAGAAAATCATTGTATTGAAAAATCATTCTATTTAGAAAAATTACACATAAAGACAACAATAAACGGTGATCTTATGCAAAGAATTGCTTTGCGTGAAATAAATCAAGTCCATCAAAACACAACTTCTTGCACGACAGACGCGTTCTTTGATTTACGGTCAACGCTTCTAATAAAAGGGCTGATTTCTGTTGATCAGTTAAAAATTGCAGAAATTGAACAAGAAAAACAAGGTAAACGCTTAGAAGAGATCCTTATTCTTTTAGGGTTTTTAAGTGATCAAGTTCTACAAGAATTAATTGCAACTTCAAAAGGCCTCTATGTTTTTAATTTACAAGAAACGATCGTGGATAGTCATCTTTTAGTTCATTTCCCTAAAACTATGGCGGAAAGTTATCAAGTTTTACCTCTTTTCTATGAAGAAGAAACGCTGCATGCGGTTTTCGTTGATGTCGATGATCTTAAAGCGAAGGATCAACTACGCCGGTTTTTTCCTGATACGCTTAATATTATCCCTTATATTGCAACTGCGATGGATTTAAGTCAGGCGATCGATAAGTTTTATGGTCATGCTTTATCAATCGAAGGGTTATTACGGGAGATTGAAATAAAAAATAATGAAAAGGAAGATCCTGCTGAAGGGACGGCAATTAGTTTTATTAATTCAATATTGATTGATGCAGTGAAGCGGGGTGCCTCAGATATTCATTTTGAACCAGAAGGAATCTTTGTTCGTTGCCGATATCGTTTAGATGGTGTTCTTAGACAAATATGTACATTTCACCGACAATATTGGTCAATGCTTGTTGTGCGTCTTAAAATTATGTCAGGAATGGATATCACTGAAAGTCGATTGCCACAGCATGGTAGATTCAATTTTATTGTTGCCAATCGAGAGGTTGATTTTAGAGTTGCTTCCCATCCAACCGTGCACGGTGAAAATTTTGTTATTCGTATTTTAGATAAGCGTCATTCATTACAGCCTCTTGAAAAGTTAGGATTTGAACAAAATATCGTTAATTCTATCAAGCATTTAATAAAGGCACCTCAGGGACTTGTTGTTGTGACAGGGCCAACAGGGTCAGGAAAAACAACAACTCTTTATTCCATGCTACAATATATTGCTTCTATTGATGTCAATATTATGACTCTTGAAGAGCCTGTTGAGTATGAACTTCCGCTCATTCGTCAAACTGAAGTACGTGAACCTGGAGGGGTCTCTTTTGTTGAGGGTATCCGCTCAATTTTACGACAGGATCCTGATATTATTTTTATCGGAGAAATTCGAGATGAAGAAACGGCTAAAATGGCTTTAAGGGCAGCTATGACAGGACATCTCGTCTTAACGACATTGCATACAAATAATGCCTTTGAGAGTATCTCGCGCTTCAAAGATTTGGGGGTGTCTTCACAAATGTTAGCTGGTTATTTGAGAGGCGTTATTGCACAACGACTTGTTAGAAAACTTTGTACAGAATGTAAATTAGAAAGACATTCAACTGAAGATGAGAAATCTATTTTTCAAGCATTTAAACAGGACATACATATTTTATACGAATCACAGGGATGTTCTAAATGTGAATTTACAGGTTATCGAGGGCGCATTGCTACGGCCGAATGGCTGGTATTTGATGAACAAATGGATGAGTTATTAAGCCAAGATAAAATTTTTGAGCTTCGCAATCATGCTCACGATAAAGGTTTTTCGCCTATGTTACATGCTGGCCTGAAAGCAATTGCAGAAGGTCTTGTAAATATGAGTGAAATTGAGCGTGTAATAGATTTGAGACGAATTTAAAGCATGCCTTATTTTAATTATTCTTCTGTGACGTACCAAGGTCAAAAAAAGAAAGGGATCATGACAGCTTCCTCTTCAAGAGAAGTTCAAAATCGCCTTGAAGAGCGAAGAGAATATTTAATTCATTGTCGTGAGAAAACCACTCATTTGAGATTTTTTAGTTCTTTTCATAAAAAATATCTTGAAGAAATTTGCATTCATTTTAAAGAAATGAGCCAAGCTGGAATTCCTTTGTTAGATATCTTAGAGTCAATCAAAAGAACATCTCTTTCTTTGCAATTTAAAAACATTTTTGAAGATATCTATTTTTTGGTCAGAAATGGAAGTTTACTTTCCGAAGCGATGACTTATTATCCTCAGATTTTTAACCAAGTATTCATAGGCATTATTAAAGCCGCTGAAGCGACGGGGAAGCTAACAACAGCTTTCGAACAGCTTGCAAATCTTTTAAACGAACAGCAAAAATTTAGGATAAAAGTTATCCAATCTCTTCGTTATCCGACATTATTGCTTGGGATGATTTTTCTGCTGATGAATGTCCTTTCAATTTTTGTCATTCCTCAACTTCAAGTATTAATCACGAGTTTAGAGGGTGATCTCCCTCTATCAACATGTATTCTTATCCATGTATCCGATAAATTTCCCTTCATCTTATTGAGTGGGGGCTTGTGGATTGGTATAAGTGGTAGTTTATTATTTATTCTAAGCTGGTTATCTCAAAGAATAAAAACCTATTGTCACAAAATTATTCTTCAAATTCCATTTTTTGGAGCATTTTTTAAAGAAATAATGCTTTTCCATTTTTTCCAAGTTTTGACTCTTCTTTATCAAAATAACATCAATATTATTGAGTCGCTTGAGACGGCTAAAAAAATTTTCAATAACCTTTTTTTGAAACAAAAAATAACTAAAATTATTGAAAAAATAAGGAGAGGATGTGGTTTAGAAAAAGCTTTTAAAGAAGAAGAAATTTTTGCTTCTTATAGTGTAAGGATGTTGGAAATTGGTATGCAAACCGGTGAGTTAGGACCTTGCTTACATTTTATCACACAGCATTACCGTCAGACAATTGAACAGAAAATAAGTAAAATCCTTACATATTTAGAACCCGCAGCGCTTATGATAATGGGAGGAATTATGTTTTGGATTGTTTCTGCTGTTTTTGTGCCTTTGTATCAACAGCTAACTGTACTGGATCTATAATGCTTTCTTATCTTTCTTTTCAAGACTGGTATTTGATTTTACAAGAGAAAAGAGCTGAAATTTTTATCTATCAATGGGGTTATTTGAAGGAACGGCATTTTTTTGAAGTTCCTGATCAATTAACGCAACTTCTTTCTTTAAAATGTCCAGATTTCATAACAATATTGTTAGACCAAGCAGATGAAATATTAGAAGCAGGAGAACTTCCAAAAGCTAATTTTCTTGATCGAAAATATCTTATTAAAAACCATTTACGGGCAAAATTTTCTTCTGAGAAGTTGTTTGGAGGGATGTATTCAAAAAGATCTCAAGAAACTGATTCTTATGTGGGGATTGCTTTCCAAAACTTCAAACACATTAAAACATGGATAGAGCCTTTTCAAGAAAAGGGGATTAAGGTTCGTCTTGGTAGTTTTATTATCGAAATTCAACGTTTTTTTCAGAAACAATTGGACAACGTTGAAAAAGAGAAGTCATTTATACTTTTATTGCCTTGGGATGAGCATCTAAAACAAATGCTATTCTTAAATGGAGAGATCCGCTATTTAAGAACAATTAAAAACCCTTCTTCTATGAAAGAATACAATAATGAAATTATTGCTTTTAATTCTTACGTAAAACGCCAGAAAGATCTTTCAACGGAAAATATTGCAGTTGCTTTTATTAGGATGCCAGGGATTCAAGACATCCCCGATACAGTAAACAAGGTTATAGCAGTTAAGGATCTTACCGCAGAGATTGTTACCTATATTAAAAAATCTCGTTTATCTGGATTTCAAATGTTAGAAATCTCTTTGTTAGGGAGAGCTTCTTCTAAACGGCTTTTTTATAAATATGGGGTTTTCTTCTTTTTTGGTCTATTAATTTTAAGCTTATCTCTTTTTATAAAGCATCCACAAGAGTTAAAGATTCCTGAAAAATTTGTTCACTTTGAACCATCTCAGAAATTGGCAAAGAAGCAGGAAGTATTATATTTAGGCGCCATCCTCTATGTTAATGATAAAAATTGGACGTTTTGGCTTAATGACAAGAAAATAACCAAGCCTCAAGATATTCAAAAGATGGGATATGATATTGTGCAGGTTACAGAACATAACGTTATTTTAAGAAAAAATAATTCGAATAAAAAAAGGATTATTTTAAAACCAAATCAAACATTCTTGATAAAGGAAGACAGCATCAAAGAAAAAGATTTGCAAAAATAATGGTCACCTCATCTTGAGTGAATTATTATCGATTATGAAGATGAGAAGCTAAACAAATTCCTGCAAAATTTCTTTGCGTTTTCCATGTCACAATATGGCGAAAGCAAGCACCTTTTCGACTAGAATAGGGAGCACTTACAAAAGTGAAATCATTATTGCTATTTTCAATTTCACCAGGTCCTGCATTTGAGTCTTGTCGTGTTTGAGCTGTTCCTTTTCCGAGGTAAGCTCCATGTCCCGTAGGACCATGACTTATAAGAACAAACAGAATACTATCTTCTCCTGCTGCTAAAACATTTGCGCCATTTTCATCGGTTATTTTTAGTGAGCGAGGAGAGATTTTTGCACAAAATCTTTTAAAATCTCGATCATGTCCTGGTCTCACGATAACTTTTGGTTCGAGAGCGTATGTTGTAAAATTCTTATAGCCATCTCGTGCCACACTTTCAGGAAGTCCCAAGGTTCGATAAGGAACAATACCTATAGCATCAGTGGCAGTTGAGCAATGCAAGCGAGCAACACCTGATGTGAGACCTTGAGCTGCAGGATCAGCAGGACAAGGGAGCGTTTTATAAAGAGCTACGTAAGAGGCGAGACTATCAACAATTTCTTGATGATGATGGTGCGTAATTTTTAGTTTTGATCTTTCCATTTGATGCGTCAAAAGAGGAATTGTTAATCCTCCAAGAATACCAATAATCGCTAACACAATAGCAAGCTCGATTAAAGAATATCCATCCTGATTATGCTTACATCTGGAAATAAACGACACAAGCTTTTTCATTGTTCTTCGTATTGTATTCGCCTTTTGACGTAACACAACTTCCTTTTTTAGTCCCAGCTCCATCTTTAGCTCTAATTTTTCCTGTTGTTGGGTTGCCGTCGTCAGCTTTTTTATCGAGGCTTAGTGCTTGAAGAGGCGTTAATCCAGCAGCATCTCCTTTTTCACCATTTTCATTGCCGAGGATAAACCAATGGCCAGGCATATCTTCATAAGGGTGATAACAAATTGTAAATCCTCCACCAATTTTAGCCTTTGGAGCACCTGCTCCAAATTTTAGATACTTTCCAGTCGAAATTCCAGGACTTGGGATAAGGTTGGCTGCTGCTAGATGAGCCCAGAAAGAAGCAGCTTCATGATCTTTACTATGAGCCATTAATCCAGGCCCATCTATAACGCCATTATTATTGCCATTAACAAGATTTTCATTGATAAGCTCGCTCGCTTGATCAAAATCACCTGGAAGAGCATCATACCGATCTATGAATGTGCTAGTAGCTACACGATATTCATTTATTTGAGTGAGAATGGATTTAAGACGAGCACTTTCAAGAAGTTCTTGTCCTTTAAGAATACCTCCCATAATCAATCCTATAATCATGAGTGCGATTGCAAGCTCAACTAAACTAAAGCCTGCTTGAGATGTTTTATGTTTTTTCATAAGGACCCTCTTTTGAACAAAACTATTTAAAAAAGTTTGGCATTTTTTATTCGTGAAAGTGTGTACGCAAAAGTATGCATCAAGACAATGAGAAATTTAGGTAATAAAATTTATTAAGGGGGCTTAAAGAAAACATTTATAATAAGTTTCAGTAAATCTTCACTAAGCATTATAAAATATACGACACATTGAAAATTGTTTCATATTGATCTTAGGCAAAAATTTTTTATAAAATTACCTTTTTCTTGATTTTCTTCATTAAATTTGCTATTTCAATGGGATTAAGAAATGACGAGTTTTTTTTATTCTTTTTTCTTAATTTCTTAGTTTGCAAACGACAAAGGTAAATAAATTTTTACTGCTCACAGAAATTTGACAGATAAGGTTGCACCGTCTTATGCATGAAATTAAAGCCCAGGTGGCGGAATTGGTAGACGCGCTAGATTCAGGTTCTAGTGAGTGTAAGCTTATGGAAGTTCGAGTCTTCTCCTGGGCACCATATGAAGGAATGGAGCATTAATGTGATTGGATTGCCAAATCTTGATATTCAGCATCACTATGGAGATTTACCGTCTTCAGTAAAGTTTCAAAAATCTATTGCAATTGACACAGAAGCTATGGGATTAAATCCTCATCGTGATCGCTTATGTGCTGTGCAAATATCACAAGGCGATGGGTTCTGTCATGTTGTGCAGTTTAGTCATGAAAAAAGTTATCATGCTCCAAATCTTGTAAGGCTTCTACGAGATTCTTCTATTTTAAAAATATTTCATTTTGCACGTTTTGATGTGGCTTTATTGGCGCATACATTTGGTATCGAAATTAAGCCTATTTATTGTACAAAAATAGCTTCTAAGATGGCACGAACCTTTACAGATCGTCATGGGTTGAGAGATCTTTGTAAAGATCTTTTGAATATTGATATTTCGAAAGAAGCTCAAACCTCAGATTGGGGAGCATTAACCTTTACTCCTGAGCAATTAAGGTATGCAGCGACAGATGTGCTTTACCTTCATAAGATTAAAGAGATTTTAGATCTTATGTTAAAGCGTGAAGAGAAAGAACAGTTAACACAAGCCTGTTTTGATTTTTTACCGACATGTGCAAAATTAGATCTTTTGGGACATCAAAACTTAAATGTATTCGAACATTAAGCTATCTGAAATAAAGGAATTATAATGACAGTTCTTGCTTTTAATTCTTCTGTAAATTCAAAAATACAGCCCTCTAATCCAGAGCAACAATTTACTTTAGAAGAAGCTCAGCGCGTTTTAAACCTAGAAGCAAGTGCTCTTCAAACACTTGCAACAACTCTCGACGAAAATTTCTTAAAAGCTTGTCAGATTATTGTTGGGACAAAAGGTCGAGTCGTTGTCTCAGGTATGGGGAAAAGTGGCCACATCGCACGCAAGATTGCAGCAACACTTTCTTCAACGGGAACACCTTCATTATTTGTTCATCCAGCTGAAGCAAGCCATGGTGATTTAGGAATGATTTCACCCTCGGATATTTTAATTGTTTTGTCTTCGTCAGGTGAAACAACAGAACTATCTAATTTATTAGCTTATGCTCAACGTCGCCTAATTCCTATTATTGCGATAACTCAAAGAAAAGACAGCACTCTAGCAGAAACATCCACAATAACATTACTTTTACCTTCAATTGAAGAAGCCTGCCCTTTAGGACTTGCGCCAACAACCTCAACAACAATGATGCTGGCTTTGGGAGATGCTTTGGCAACGACACTTTTAAATTTTAGAAGTTTTTCTCCTGAAGATTTTGGTCTTTTTCACCCTGGTGGGAAATTAGGTCAACGTTTGATTAGGGTATCTCAAATTATGCACCAAAATGAGAAAATTCCTGTTGTGGATTTAGGAACACCAATGAATCAAGCTATTTTAACAATGACATCTCATGGTTTTGGATGTGTTGGTGTTGTAAAAAATTCTGAACGTTTGGTTGGGGTTATCACGGATGGTGATTTGAGGCGACATATGAATACTAATCTTTTATCGTCTCCTGTCGAAGATATAATGACAACCCATCCTCACACAATTCATGCTGGAGCTTTGGCAGAAGAAGCACTGGCATTTATGAATGAAAAGAAAATTACAGCACTTTTCGTGGTTGAAAGTAAAAAAGAGAAAGATCAAATTGTAGGAATTGTTCATATTCATGATTTTTTAAGAGCAAATATTTCTTAAAGGATGTATTGAGAAACGATGAGCTCCACGAGAAAAAAAATTTATTTAGGACATAAAGGGCAACCATTAAGTCAGGAATTGCAACGTCAACATCAACGACGTTCAAAGAAAATTATTTTTCTTAGGAAATTTTTCTGCATGACACTAGCGTTACTGGTAACAACTTTGATCACTTGGCCCCACATAGAGGAATTTTTAAATCATAAAGAGATGGATGAAGAGAACAACCTTAAAAATCTTTCTCTTCAAAATAAAATTCACCAACCCAGTATGCACTCTTATGATAAAGATCAGCGCCCCTTTAAACTCAAGGCTCAAAGTGCTGAACAAATTGCCTCGGAAGAAGTTGATCTTGAACACCCCTTTAGTAAACATGTCCTTCAAAATGGTATCGAAGTAGAGATTAATGGTAATAAAGGTCATTTTCATCAAGAAACAAAGCTTCTTAACTATCAAGAAAACGTCAAATTAAAAACAAGTTCAGGATATGAATTTGAAACATCTTCTGCTCTTGTAGATACAAATAATAAGAAAGTTACTGGATCTGAAAAAATCATTGGGAAAGGTCCATCAAGCGAAATTAAAGCAGAAGGATTTACGATAGAGAACGGTGGCGAAAGGATCCATTTTACAGGAAAGAGTACCCTTATTTTGCATCCCTCAACTTCTGAAAAAAAAGAAGGAAAGGGGACGTTTTATGTTAAATAGGCTATTTCCTAGATCTTTCATTTATTATATTTTGTTAGCGTTTAGTCTTACAAGAATAGAAAGTAAAGCTGAGACAGTCATTTCTACTGCAACTACAAACGTTCCTATCGAGATTAATTGTGATAGCGGCATTATTTGTGAGCGGGACAAAAATATTTGCACTGCCTATGGAAATGTTGTGGTGACCCACAAGGAATATAAATTAAACTGTGATAAATTGATAACTTACTTCAGAACAACAGAACATTCAAAGAACGAATTATATAAAATTGAAGCTTTGGGGAACGCCATTATGCATTCTCAAGATAAAGTTATAGAAGCTGAATTTTTAAAAGCAAATGTTTATAAAAACGCTGTAGAAAAATATGAAGTTAAAGAAATTGAAGCTTTTAACAATGTGAAAATTATAACACAAAAAGAAGTTTCTAAAGCAGAGTATGGCCATTATCGGCCAGATAAAAAATTGATCATATTAAAAAAAGATGTTCGCATTACGAATCAAGAGGGACAAATGCATGGTCCGTATGCTGAAGTAGATCTCGACAAGGGCATTAGTAAAATGCTAATGAAGTCACCAACAGACACAAAAGGTGAAAATTTAGAAGTAATACCAAAACGGGTTAAAGTACTGATTTTACCAAAAGCTCAGAAACAATAAGATAAATATTATGACTTTTTCTCAATCTGATTCACATCTTCTCAAAGGAACAGGGCTTGAAGCATCGATGCTTGGAAAAAGTTATCGTAAGCGACCTGTTGTAAAGGAAGTTTCTTTGCATGTGCAAAGAGGAGAAGCTGTAGGTTTGCTAGGGCCAAATGGAGCGGGTAAAACCACATGTTTTTCAATGATCTCCGGATTAGTAAAGCCTGATCAAGGTCAAATATTTCTTGATGGCTACGAAATCGGCACGTTACCAATGTACCGGCGAGCACGGTTAGGAATTGGATATCTACCGCAAGAAGCGTCTATTTTTAGAGGGTTAACGGTTGAGCAAAATATAAAGGCAGTTCTTGAGGTAACTATAAAGAATTCTGATGAGCGAGAAGATATTTTAGAGGGGTTACTTTCAGAATTTATGATTACGCATTTAAGGCGGTCAGCTGCAATTACATTATCTGGTGGAGAAAGACGGCGCGTCGAAATAGCAAGGGCGTTAGCGATGCAACCACATTTTATTATGCTTGACGAACCGCTGGCAGGAATTGACCCCATTGCTGTTCATGATATTCGAGAACTTATCTCTCACCTTAAAGATCGCAAAATTGGCGTTCTTATTACTGATCATAATGTACGTGAAACATTAGATATTGTTGATCGTGCCTATATTATGAATGAGGGTTGCGTTTTGATGCAAGGAACCCCTTCTGAAATTATTGCTGATAAAACTGTCAGACGCGTTTACTTAGGTGAAGGCTTTAAGCTTTAAAAACTGTATTTACATAATTGGCTAGACAATCATCAATCTTACCAATCATAATTATTGACATATAAGAAAAAAATAAGATATTTTCAGGTTTTTGATATGAAATTACTAATAAAAAATTTAAAAAAGAGATTCTTAGTGAACAAGAAATTACAAAATATAAAGCTTTTACTTCTTTTGCTTATTTATAGCTTGAATATCGCTTTATGTGAAGGATCTCCCAGCACTGCGCATGACGAATATGTTTTAACTGAAGAAATGTTAGCCAAGCATCCAATTGTTCAAGCTGTTCGCCCTCTTGTATTGGAGCATCAACAAGGAATTTCAAATGACGATGAGTATAAACCTACGGATGTAGAAATGGACTCTAATAGTCATGCATATTCAGTCTCGTCTATTGTGGAATGGTATATAAAGCCTTATAAACCAATAGTTCTGTGCAAAAATATTGATAGTCCGAAAACATTTTTAAATGAAGATGTTCTAAATTCATTCCTTGATTCTATTCCAACGCCATTTATAAATTGCTCCTTTGCTAAAAGCGTTGATTTAGATGAAGAGGAAAAAGATTCTCCTAAAGTACGTTTTATATCTTGTGCATTAGGTAATCATAAAATAATTATTTTTGCTGCTGGAAATCATAATCAAGAAAAAACCTCTTATGTACCTATAGAAGAACAAAAGAGTAATATTATTTATGTTGGGGCTCTTCTCCCAGAATCAGATTATAGTAAGCTCAGACCTGCTTTATTTAGTGCTATAGCTGGAAAAGTTGGTGACCAATTCATCTGGGCAAGAGGGACACAACTGATAAGACAACCCTATAGTGAGGGAACCTCGTTAGCAGCTCCTAGAGTCACAGGAGTACTTTCTCGACTGGTTGGGTCATTTCCAAACCTTACACCTCAAGAAGCCGTCAAGATTGTTTTCTTAACAGCAACGAGATCTGATTTTTATTCTACAGGAGATCAAGAAGTAGATCTGTATCTTTATGGAGCTCATGGGGCCCTTGATCCAAAACGGGCTTTTGATTTTGCTTCTCAATTTATCGAGGCTAGGAGAAATAAAATTGATCTTACTCCTCAACAGTTTTACGTTGCATCCCAACCTGAGAAACTCCCTTACCAACTTCCAAAGACTCTTCGTGAACGACTAAACTTTATGGCTTTTTTGGAAGAATCTCATTCTCATGAGGAAAGTAATGAAGAGGAAAAAAAGGTTCAAGAATCGTTAGAAAGAATGGGAAAAGATTTAGATATAGGGGTTCTTTGCTCGCAGCCCGAAGAGTTTTTTATCCCTAATGATTTATATGCTTTAACCATGCTAATGAAGAAGTCTCAAGATACTGCCTGTCTTGAAAAATTAATTAAAAAAACATTTAAACCAGAGATAAGAAGTGCTAAGGGATGGACGCCCCTACATCATGCTATTTATTATAATAGTTTTATATTGGTAGAACATTATACAAAAGCTTTGCCAACACTTGTTAATGATAAGCTGAATACAGAAAAAGTCACTCCACTACTTATTGCTGTTTGGGATCAACGTCCTGACTTAGATATTGTAAGATTTTTATTGGACCACGATGCTGATCCTTCTATAAAATTTTCTATGATAAGTCCTAATCTTAATCCGATTGAATATGTACTTATAAATCTTGTCTCTTTAGAGAAAACAAACACAGAAGAAAAAAAAGAAGAACAGGGAAAAGAAGTAGGAGCATTCAAGAAGCTTGCCTTACTATTTTTTGAGCATAAAAATTATGAATCTCAAAAGTGTTTTCCTGAATATACTTTGGAGGAATTTGCTCAAGACATACAATTAAACACAAAATATCCTGATTTTTATGAAACGATTATAGGAAAACAGCGCCTTAATTAAAAGATTAAAAAGGCTAGACACTCTTAAATAATGCATAATAAATCACGTAGAACCACGAAAAAAGACCGTGGATAATTGCCCAAAGGATCGAATGGTTCGTTGTAAAAGAAATAGCTATGGCAAGGGCGCTGCCAAAAGAGACACCATACTTTAAGCCTTTCTTAATCGTAATATTATGCATATATTCTCCTGAATCCTGGTTGATTACTTTCATAAATACCTCTTATTTTTCTTAATAAACATGTCTTAAATTATTCACAAAAGTCGCAAGTCCAATTTGTCGCTGACGCTTGAGACGTTCTGCTACTAAGATAGCTTGAGCCGCGGCAACGCTTTGGTCGAAATCTTCATTAACAATCACATAATCATATTCGGCCCAATGACTCATTTCATTAACGGCTTGAGCCATACGTTCGTCAACAACCTCGACAGAATCTTGAGCACGATTTTTTAAACGCTCCTCAAGAATTTCGCAGGAAGGAGGTAAAATAAAGATTGTTACCATATCGCCCCGAGCTGTATGGCTTAAAGCTTGAGTTCCTTGCCAATCGATATCAAAGACAACATCTTTTCCTTCCGATAAAGCTTTCTCAACAGGCGCTCTAGGTGTTCCATAATCATTATTAAAAACGCGAGCATATTCAAGCAAATCGCCGTCATCGCGTAATTTTGCAAACTCATTAGGTGTCACAAAAAAATAATCACGGCTATGAATCTCACCAGGTCTTTGTTTTCTAGTTGTAATGGATATTGAAAGCATAAGTTGCGGATCTGCTTCTAACAACTTTCTGGCTAAAGATGTTTTTCCAGCTCCTGAAGGAGAGGAAAGCACAAGCATTAAGCCTCGTCTTTCGATATTAATAAATTGTTTTTTCATATTAAATTATTATCACTCATTAAGTTTAGCGACAAGTAAAAGACACATTAGTATATTTTAAAAAACTATGAAAATATTTTGAAAATACAAAGCTCAAAAAAGGTCATTGGAAAAAGAAATAAAACTATTTAGCAAAAAATATGATGATCTGCTATAATAATTTATTAAATAATTTTCTATTCAAGGGTTAGAGGGAATATTTAAATATATATATATTCAAGTTTCGATCAAAGGCATTTCATAACTGCTATAAAATTTCATGAAAAATAAAAGGAAATAGATGGATAAGAGATTTGATTGGTTAGTTCCTGTAATTTTAGTGTTAGCAATTGCAACAACTGAAATGGCAGTCGACATGTATATTCCGAGTTTACCCCTACTTTCTCATTATTTTCATGCTAAGGAAGAAATTGTTGCCTTGACTCTCAGTGGCCATCTCTTAGCTCTGTTCATTTCAGGTACAATTTATGGTCCTCTCTCTGATCGCTTAGGGCGGAGGTTTACGCTCATTTTAGGAATGACAGTTTTTGCTTTTGGTGCATTTCTAGGGGGGCTCTCTCCAACAATAGAATTTTTAATTGCATCACGTTTTATTCAAGGATTGGGCGGAAGTGTTTCTTGGATTGTGGGGATTGCTATGGTGAAGGATCTTTACGAAGAAGAAAGGTGTTCACGTATTCTTTCAACAATGTACATGATTATTGCTTTTGCACCAGGAATTGCTCCGATTATTGGAACCCAAGTTGTTGCCGCTTCAGGGTGGAGAGCGACTTTTTTTATTGTTGCAGGGCTTTCTGTTTTTGTGACTTTTATTATGGCGATTGCTCTAAAAGAAACTTTATTGCCAGCAAAACGCATGACCTTATCTTTAAAAACTTTAGTATTGAACTATTTTACAATTATTCGAAACCCATTTTTCTCAGGGTATGCGATGATTTCAGCTTTACTTTATGCAGGTTGGTGGGGATATATTTCAGCTATCCCTTATATCTTTATGGATGTTCTTAAGGTTGAGTTAATTCATTTTGGCTATTATCAAATAGGGCTCGTGTGTGCGTTTATTATTGGTTCAAACTTAAATCGTTTTTGCGTCACAAAATTTGGCGTCAATCTTGTTTTAATTTATGGTCTTATTGTATGCACGGTTGGAAGCGTACTATTCCTATTTTATGCTTTAATAGCGACTCCTGATCCTATTTACATAACAACCTTAATGGGAATCTATTGTGTTGGAATGGGGCTTGTTTTTGCTAATACAGCAACCCGTGCGCTTGACCTTTTCCCAAATTTTAAGGGTGCTGCGTCAGCTATGATGGGTGGATTCGAATCCTTAATTCCTGTAGCGACCGTTTCTTTAGTTAGTAATTTTTTTAATGATACAATTTTACCTGTCGTTTTAATTCAGCTTGCTTGCGCTGTCGTTTGTATTTTGATTATTTCTGCTTTAGTGGTAAAAGAATCTTCATTGCACACTGTACAAAGAAATTTTAAGAAAGCAGCTTGAGCTTAAATGGGATTAGAAACGTGACATTGCCGCAAAAATCTGCTTTCGGTATTTTTCGAGCCACTTCTCTTGTTGTTGGCAATATGGTTGGTACAAGTATATTCTTATTGCCTTCCGTTCTTTCTTCTTATGGTTCGATCAGTTTAATTGGATGGTTGATAACTGCAAGCGGAGCAATTTTTCTTGCTTTAACATTTGCCAACCTTAGTCGACGCTTTCCACAAAGTGGAGGACCATATATTTATAGTCGGCATGTCTTTGGTGATTTTGTGGGTTTTCAAATGGCCTGGACTTATTGGATTGCAAACTGGGTTAGCAATGCAGCTGTCGCCATCGCCTTTGTTAATTTTTTAAGTTATTTTTGGACACCACTTGTAACTACGCCTGCGTATAGTTTTTTATTCTCAGTTACGACATTATGGATATTAACGGGGATAAATGCTTTAAGTCTTCGTCAAGTCGGAAATATCCAAGTTTTAACAACGGTGCTCAAATTATTTCCTTTAATGATTATCATTGCTTTTGGGATCTTTAACATTGATAAGACTAATTTTTTCCCTTTAGTAAGTGATTCTAAAAACGTGTCATTTACAATTCAACAAGCTGCGGCGTTAACATTGTTTAGTTTTATGGGGCTTGAATCGGCAACAATTCCTGCAGAACAAGTTCATAATTCTAAAAAAACAATTCCGCGGGCAACAGTTTGGGGCACGCTTATTGCAGCTTTCATTTATATTGCAAGTAATTTTGTAGTTTTTGGACTTATACCTTCCAATAAACTTATAGGAGCTTGCTCGCCTTTTTCTCAAGTGGGTGAAATTTTATTTGGATCTTGGGCGGGACCTGTTATTGCGATTGCAGCTATTTTTTCTTGTTTTGGAACTTTAAATGGATGGATTCTTATTCAGGGTCAGATTCCAATGGCGGCTGCTCGAGATGGTTTGTTCCCTGCATCTTTTGCTAAAGTTTCCAAAAAGGGTATTCCTGTTTTTGGGTTGGTTTTTTCAAGTGTTCTTATTACGCTTCTTCTAGCTATGAATTATGAAATGGGACTTGTTGAACAATTTAAATTTATTCTTAACTTAACAACGTTTGCGATTTTACTGCCGTATTTATACTCGAGTGCTGCAGAATTACTACTTCTTGTTCAAGAAAACAAAAAATACCAACACACGAAATTTTCAAAAGCAATGATTGTTCCAATAATTGGAATAATTTATGCGATGTGGACCATTACTGGGGCTGGTACAGAAGTTGTCTTTTTAGGAAGCCTTTTTTTATTCTCTAGCCTTCCCGTATATATCTGGATGAAAGCAAGTCAAAACTTAAAATAAAAACTTTAAGTCAGTTTTACCTTAGAAGGAACACTTTAATGAACTTTATTCCTGAGAATGTTGGAACTGTGTTGCCTGAACCACTTAGCGTAAGTACTGTTGCTTATTCCATTAAGAATACTCTTGAACAAGTCTTTAGCTGTGTAAGAATTAAAGGAGAGATCTCTGGAGCTAAGCTTCATACTTCAGGACACTTTTATTTTTCATTAAAAGATGAGCAAGCTGTGTTAGATGGCGTATGTTGGAAAGGAAATTATGGGCGGTTGCCATTTAAACCAGTAGATGGAATGGAAGTTATTTGTACTGGTCGCATTACAAGCTATCCTGCTCGTTCAAAATACCAAATTGTTGTTGAGGGTATAGAAATAGCAGGAGAAGGAGCTCTATTAAAAGTTCTAGAAGAGCGACGTCGCAAACTTGCTGCAGAAGGCCTTTTTGCGGAGGAACGGAAAAAACCATTACCTATGATTCCTCAAGTAATTGGTGTTGTAACATCAGCAACAGGAGCTGTTATTAGAGATATTTTACACCGTCTTCAAGATCGCTTTCCTCGACATGTGATTGTTTGGCCTGTTTTAGTTCAAGGAGAGGGTGCAGCCATACAAATAGCCACAGCAATTGAAGGATTTAATAAGTTAACAGTTGAAAGCAATATTCCTAAGCCTGATTTATTAATTGTAGCGAGAGGTGGGGGAAGCTTAGAAGATTTATGGTCTTTTAATGAAGAGATTGTTGTGCGTGCTGTAGTAGCAAGCAGTATCCCTGTTATTTCAGCGGTTGGGCATGAGACAGATACAACTTTAATTGATTTTGTTGCTGATTGGCGCGCACCTACTCCTACAGCAGCTGCAGAGAAAGCAGTTCCAGTCCGTCGAGAGTTATTAACTATAATCTTAAAGTTATCAGACCGTTTGACACGAGGATCTTTGAGATATCTTGAAGGATTGATCCAATACTTTGATGATTGGAATGAGCGTTTTATCAATACAAAAGCAATATTTTTTACTCACCTTAAACAGTATTTACAAACACTTACCGTACAATTAAAACATCCGCGCATGTTATTGTCTCAATCGGAAATAAATATTAATAACCTTAAAGAGAGACTTAAGTTAAGCATTAAGCAATTTCTAGAGAGAGAAACCCTTTCATTCCGAAATATAGCCCAATTACTTCAAAGTTATTCATTTCATCAAACCTTAGAGCGTGGCTTTTGCTTAGTGCGTTCTACTAAAGGAGAGATATTACAGAAGGCCATGGAATTACGTCCCTCACAGGTTGTTAATTTAACTTTTCATGATGGTGATAAAGTTGCCAAAATACAAAACGAAGAAGATACTAATATAATGAAACCTAATTTACAGGGGTCACTTTTTTAGCTCGCAATAGTGTTCTTGAAGAAGTACAAATGTTAAAAGCTTTTTTAAGAATATTTAAGCAAGGAAACTCGTGGGACTTTAAAGATGAAACTTGACAACTAAGGCATTTACAAGATTATCATCATTATTATTTTCTGAAGAGAGCACAATGCAATTTGATCTTACACAATTTCCGACTGAACTTGCTATTTTAGATTTACCAGGAATGATATTGCTTCCTCGGGGCCATTTACCGCTTCATTTGACAGAAGATAAATATAAACTTTTGATAGAAGACATTTTTAAGTCTGATCGCTATGTTGGGGTAGTTCAAACAGATAGTCGCGTAGAAGGTGAAAAATTATTTCGTTCTGGATGTCTAGGCAAGGTTACAACTTTTTCCGAAGCAGATAATGGCGATTATTTCATTATTGTTTCAGGATTATGTCGATTTAATTTGCTTACTCCCCTTGAAATATCTAAACCATATCTTGTCCATTCCGTTTCTTATGAAACTTTTTCCTTTGATGTATATGAAGAAAGAGAAAATGAAACGGAACGTGAGAAGCTTTTAAATTTAGTGAAAGCCTATTTTTCTTCAGCTAATTTATTAGCAGATTGGGATGAGATTAAAACGGCCTCTAATGAGCGCTTGATCAGTTCTTTGACTTTGTTATGCCCTTTTGATCCAGAAGAAAAACAAGCTCTTTTAGAATCACCAACCTTAATAGATAGAACGAGAATGATGACAGCATTATTAGAGGTTGCTTTTTTAAGAAATTCGCAAACTTCATGGTTTAAACATTAAAAGAGAGAAAAATGAGTAAAAGTTATATTGATCAAAAATTACTTGAGATTCTTGTTTGCCCCCAAACAAAAACACCCTTGCGTTACGCTCCAGAAACTCAAGAACTCATTAGTGATAAAGCTGGTTTAGCCTATCCTATTCGCGATGGTATACCCATTTTATTACTTGATGAGGCTCGCCATCTTAAGGATTCTTAAGGTCAAATATACATTTTTTAGCCAATAAAAAGAGCGGGAAAATCAAACTTAAAAACCCTCCAAGAAAAGAAATCTTTAATATAAAACTCATATTAATATTATTAATAATTAAAAGAGGTATATTCAAAGGTAAGCTTAGTAAAGGACTCATGTAAGAAGAAGATCTTCCCCCTAAAGAAAGCATGGATATAAAAGCTGTTATGGCACATAAAAAAAGAGAGCTCATGAGTAGGCAAAGCAAAAATTGCATATAGTTTTCAAAAGAAGTTCCAATAATAAACCCAAGTGAAATCAAAAATAAGAAAAGAGGTCCCATAAGACGAAGCCAGTGGCTTAAGAACTTTATAATAAGGACCCACTCAAATGAAATAGGTGATAATTTTATTAAATCAATGGTCCCATCTTCGTAATCATCTTTTAAAAATAGAGAAAAGTTTAAATTCACAATAAATAAAAAAACTATCCAAAATAAATTGAAGTTTTGGAATGCGATGATTTTAGAAGGCTCAAAGCTAACTAGTAAAAGACTAAAAAAAGTTAATAAAAAGGTCAAAGGATTCCAAAAATTTTTAGGATCGTTTATTTTTATAAACTCATAATAAAATAAGCTAAAAAGAATGCTTACCATTGATTGTTGTCTCTAATCGATAACATTGGTTTATAATGTTCTAAATATAAAGGTGTTCCTGAAATAGGTTGTGCGTCCTGAGGAAAAGCCATAATTATTAAACCTTTTTGTAAAACATGGGACTTTATTAGATTACAGAAGATGTTAATTTGTTGTGTATCAAGATGAGCAAAAGGTTCATCTAAAATCCATATAGGTGTAAACTTTAAAAAGAGTTGACATAGGTTAAGAGATTGTCTTTGGCCAGCAGAAAGATAACAGACAGGTGTATCCCACAAATTTTCTAATTCGAAGTGTGCCAAAATTCTTTTGAATTCTTGAAGGGATTTTAAAGGTTCAGGAGAAGAGAGAGTTCCTCTTAAAAGTAGCCAAAGTTGTAGTTGTTCAAAAACACGAAGATTATTTTTAAGTGGTGGAATGACGGAGATGAAAGTCGCTGCAGGATAATTTAAGGAAGAAAAGTTTTTGGTAATTTTCCCTTCAGAAGGAAGACTTAACCCGGCAATCACTCTTAGAAGAGTTGTTTTACCTGAGCCATTAGAGCCAATAATTTTTAACGTTTCTCCTGGCTTAATTGAAAAACTTAAATTTGAAAACAGGGGCTTCTTTTTAAAAAAAACTGCTAAATTGTGTGCCTCAAGTGAATAAGATGTCATTAGTGAGGAAAGAACCTATGAAGAAGGGGAATAATTTCTTTACTTGCTGGAAGTATATCATAGCTAGCAAGTTCTTGAATTGTTACCCATTGAAGAAGTTGACCTTCGCATCCTTGAGGCTCATTTTCCCAATGTTTGCATATAAAGGTTGGCATTGATAAATGAAAATCTAGATATTTATAAGTAACTTCAGTAATCTTTTGAAGGTTATGACTCTCAATATTAATACCTAATTCCTCATAAAGTTCTCGTGCAAGAGCTTCTTCAGGTGTTTCAGGGAAATGAATTTTTCCTCCCGGAAACTCCCATAATCCTGCAAAAGGCTTTCCTTCCGGTCTCTTTGCGATTAAACAAAGTTGCCCTTTTTTTAAGACACCGGCAGCACAATAAATAACATTTTTATCAGAGTTCAAGGGAAAGACCTTGTCTTAAAATCGTATCGACATTTAAGGTAATTTTTCCATTTGGTTCATGCAATACTAGGCCGTGTGAGAGGCGGGTTGGTCCTTGCACATTTTTACGTCCACGAACAATAATCCGTTTAGCTTCTCTCCCTGACATTGGCCATAACGGATAGATAACAATTTCTCCAAATTTTTGATGCATGAGAGCTAACAGTTCATCCATGCGCTCAGCAGGATAGATAAAGGTTACAGATCCTTTAGGGCGTACCATAAGATAAGCAAAATTAATCCAATCAGACAGTGTTGCTTCACTTTCTATATTTGAAAGACGTTTATTATTTATTTTTGGGGGACTTGAACGTTTCTCTTCAAAATAAGGGGGGTTTGCCATAACATGATGAAAAGATCCTGCAGCAAGCCGAGGAGGAAGTTTTAAAAGATTTCCGATAATAATTTCACATCGGTCTTGCATAGAGTTAGCTCGGACATTCTTTGCTGCAAGGCGGCCTAATTCTTGTTGTATTTCTAATCCAATAACGCGAACATCAGCTATGCGATGAGCAAGGCATAATAAGGCTGCCCCAGCACCTGTGCCAATATCAAGAATTGTCTCGCCTGAATGTGCGGGAATTGAAGCAGCTAGAAAGATAGGATCAATTGCTACACGATAGCCTTCTTGAGGTTGCTCTAAAAGAATTTTGCCGTTTAATAAGGTATCCATTGTCGTATTCATGACATTCCTGGTAAAGAAAGTAGGTTTGTATTATAAACTCTGAGTTCGTAGCATAGTCATATTAGTTAATTTTTAAAAGAGATAAGATTAACTTATTAAAAGAGGAACATGGATGACACAAGAAGATTTAAGAATTTTTAAAAAAGAACATAGAAAAATAGCAAGTTTAGAGTCGTTAATGTCCCTTGTAGAAACTGATCTCGTTCAAGTCAACGCTCTTATTTTGGAAAGACTTCAAAGTTCTGTAGAATTAATTCCAAAAATAGCAGGTTATTTAATTAAAAGTGGAGGTAAACGTTTAAGACCTGTTTTAACGTTAGCAAGTGCTCAACTTTTTAATTACCAAGAGAAGAAGGCAATAGCTTTAGCGGCATGCGTTGAATTTATTCATACAGCGACACTTTTACATGATGATGTGGTCGATGATAGTATTCTGCGCAGAGGCCATGCATCCGCCAATCAAATCTGGGGAAATCAGGCATCTGTGCTCGTTGGTGATTTTTTATTTAGCCGCTCTTTTGAGCTTATGGTCGAACAAGAATCTCTAGCAGCACTTAAAGTCCTTTCTAAAGCCTCTTCAACCATTTCTCAAGGCGAGGTTTTGCAACTTCTGCATATTAACGATCTTGAAATGACGGTTGAGAAATATCTAGAAATTGTTCATGCAAAAACAGCAACACTTTTTGAAGCTGCCACGCGTATAGGACCAATTATTGCCCAAAAATCTAGTGAAGATGAGAAAAAACTTGCTGAATTTGGGCATAATTTAGGGATGGCATTTCAGCTGGTAGATGATGTCTTAGATTATATGGCAGATGAGACACTTCTTGGGAAAGCAATCGGAGATGATTTTCGAGAAGGAAAGATCACGCTTCCGGTAATCTATGGTTACCAAATGAGTGATCAAGCTGAGAAACGCTTCTGGCATAAAACGATGGTTAATTTAGAACAAGATGAAAAAGATTTTAATCAAGCTATTACATTGTTGAAAAAATACCAGGCTTTCGAAAACACTCTTTCCTTAGCAGAACAGTATATTCAAAAGGCAAAACAAACTCTAGTGACTTTTCCTGTAAGCCCTATTCGTGAAGCCTTACTGGAAACATGTACGTTTGTGATGTCTCGTCATTCGTAAATGTGATTATTCTTTTTTGAATTTAGAAAATTGTTTCCCTTTTTTCTTCCTGAAAATACCCAATGATGCTAGTGTATCAGTCATTAAAAGAGAAACGTTATTAATGTCTGGATATTCCTTTAATAAAACTATTTTAAGAGAGTATGATATTAGAGGTATCTATAACAAAACCCTGTTCGATAAAGATGCCTATTATATCGGAAAATGCTTTGGAAGTTTTTTAAGAAAATCAAGAAAAACAAATGTCTCTGTAGGTTATGATGGGAGGCTTAGTTCTCCAATCCTTGAGCAACATTTAGTTGATGGGTTGAGGGATTGTGGTCTTATCGTTCATAGAGTTGGTCTATGCCCAACGCCTCTCGTTTATTTTTCTGAATATAACTTAAATGTTGATGCTGCAATAATGGTGACCGGATCTCATAATCCTATTGACCATAATGGATTTAAATTTTCTTTTAATAAAACAGCTTTTTTTGGAGCATCTCTTACAAACTTCCTTGAGATCGCTGAAAAAGGTGATTTTATAAATGGGAACGGAAAAAGCATAGATGTAAGTTTAAATAAAAATTATATAAATCATTTAATAAATGACTTTAATGAATTTTATCTTCGAGCCAAAAAATTAAGAGTTGTTTGGGATGCAGGAAATGGATCAACAGGTAATATTTTACAAGAACTTGTAAAGTGTTTACCTGGAGATCATAAAATTATGAACCAAGAGATAAACGGTCTTTTCCCTGCTCATGGGCCCGATCCAACTGATCCAAAAAACTTGGAACAATTACAAAAAGTAGTTCAAGAAGGAAGTTATGACATCGGAATTGCTTTTGATGGAGATGGAGACAGATTAATTATCATTGATAATAAAGGTAACATTCTATTGGGTGACATTATCCTTCTTTTTCTCTCCCAAGAAGTTTTACAAAATCATCCAGGTCAAACCATTATTGCAGATGTTAAAGCTAGCAAAGTTTTATTTGATCAAATTGAAAAGTTAGAGGGGAATCCTCTAATGTGGAAAACAGGTCATTCTCATATTAAGAAGAAAATGAAAGAAATTGCCTGCCCCCTTGCAGGTGAGGTAAGTGGTCATATATTTTTTGCTGACCGATATTATGGTTTTGATGATGCCTTATATGCGGCTTTACGGTTTATAGGTATTCTTTCAAAAAAGGAATATGCACTAAACGAATGGCTTCATAATTTGCCCAAGACAATTTGTACGCGCGAACATAAAATTGTTTGTAGCGATACAAGAAAATTTGAAATCATTGAAGAGGTTAAAAGCCGACTTAGAAATACTTCGGAAAATTTTATAGATATTGATGGTATCCGTGTAACAAATAACTGTGGTTGGTGGTTATTAAGAGCATCAAACACTCAGCCTGCCCTTATTCTGCGAGCTGAAGCTTTGAGTAAAAATGATCTCGAATTTTTAATAAAAGATTTATCAAGTCAGCTTATCAAAAGTAATGTAGTGCAGACTGAGCTTAAAGATTTATTCTAAGAATTTATTTTACCGGTACCGAAGAGGTGAATCGAACACCCGACCTACTGATTACGAATCAGTTGCTTTTTATGTATATTAATACCTATTTTTATATATTAATATCTATAAATCATATATTTAATGTATAAATAACACACTTCTATCTCTATAAAAATCCCTCTGTTTTTATCTTTATTAGAGACAATTTGGTGACAATTTGTTGAGGTCGTGATAGCATTCCTTCAGCCAATCATCTATTAAAGGATAAAAGAATATGCCTAAGCTTACTAAGCGTTTTGTTGAAGCTATCACCCCATCTAGTTCAGCAACGCTAAAGTACTGGGGGATACGGAAATAAAGGGATTTGGAGTGGTCGTGCTTCCTAATGGGAGACGAACATATTGTGTGCAATATAGAAACTCAGAAGGAATTAAGAAGAGGCTAAAAATTGGCGTCCATGGTCAAATCACAACTGAAGAAGCAAGAACACTTGCAAGAAAACACCTGGGGGAAGTTGCTCATGGTCATGATCGTAAAGAGAAGAAGAAAGAAAATAAGAATTTATTAACGATAAATGCGCTCATTAAAGATTATCTAGAACGCCATGCTCAAAACAAAAGACCTAAGAGCCTTCAAGAAGATCAAAATCTGTTGAATAGATTTATTATTCCCGCTATAGGAGAAAGGAAAATTTCCCATATTGCTCGTCGGGATATAGTAAATATCCATTTACAGTTGAAGAATACACCTTACCAAGCAAATCACGTATTAGCTCTTCTCTCAAAAATGTTTTCTCTTGCTGTTGCGTGGAACTGGCGCAGTGATAACCCTATTAGAGGAATACAAAAATATCAGGAAGAAAAACGAGATAGATGGCTGGATGAAAAAGAATTGCAACGGCTGTGGGCTGTGCTAGAGAAATATAACTATCATCTCACAACTTATGTTTTCAAATTGCTGCTTCTTACAGGAGCAAGAAAGGGAGAACTTCTATAATTTACATGGGAACAGTTTGATCTTGAGAAAGGCATTTGGACAAAGCCACCCCATTTAACAAAGCAAAAAAGAAAGAGCATTTACCCCTTTCAGAAAATGCTATTGATGTTCTTAAACTGCTTCAGCAATTTAGAAAAGAAGACTCACCATATCTTTTCCCCAGCAAAATAGAAGGGAAGCCTTTGCAAGAAATAAAAGCCTTCTGGAAGAAAATTATTAAAGAAGCGGATCTTGAGAATGTGCGTATTCATGATCTTAGACATACACATGCTTCTCATTTGGTATCCAGTGGTTTAAGTTTAAGTATCGTTGGCAAACTTTTAGGCCATACTCAAGCCGCAACAACACAACGCTACGCCCATTTAGCAGATGAACCATTAAGACAAGCAACAAGCATATTTGGAGACAAACTTAAAAAACTTATTTCACAGAAAATAATTAATTAAAGATATTGAGAAAGCAAGAATTATAAACTTTATAGAGTTATTTCTAAGTATGAGATTTAGTGTAGTTATTCAGATATTCTGAAGGAGGTAAGATAATAACTCCTTCAATCTGCTTACCATAGAATTGTCCAAAGTCTTTCATATCTCCTGTAATAAGATAATCAACCCCCGCAGCAATCGCAGCAAGTAAAATAGGTTTATCCTTTTCTTTAATAGAAACCTTTTCCGGTAACTGTTGATGAATACATTCTGGAACTATTTTAACTTTTAAAAGGAGGGCCTCTAATCGTTCTTTTTGAATATCATGTCCAAGATTACGCCTTGCTTCTTCAATTGCATAAGCTGAGGATATAAGCCTTACAGATTTGAGTTGCCATAATCTTAAAAGTCCAGACTGCTCACGATATGCCGCTAAGAACAAGACATTCTCATCCAAGAATATATGATCTAGCTTCATTTTAGTGATGAGGCTTATGATGTTTAATTTTTTCAGGGTTGAGACCTAGTTGATGTACTTCCTCGCAAGCCTGGCAGGGTATTGCAGAGCGATTCTTAGGTAAGATTCCTGAACAACAAGAGATTCATATTC
>VFQM010000104.1_pt1:0-102500 | contig 103563 bp, 111 predicted proteins | sample 3512391 | NCBI WGS metagenome assembly VFQM01 (sample SAMN10412369, study PRJNA504923) | tailings metagenome | isolation source: Replicate 1 from Balatoc abandoned mine | place: Philippines | reverse complement strand
CCGATCTGCAACAATTCTGCCACCCTGCTGCAACACGCCATCTCCACCGGACAGCCATCAACAACAGGGAAGCATTCTCGATGGCTCGCTCCGCTCTTTTCCAGACCGTTTCATTTGCTGCACTTGCGGGCAGCTTTGTGCTGCCTGCCACCGCGCTGGCCCAGACTACCAATGCAGCGCAAGAAGACCTGATCATTGTCACCGGCTCCAGGCCGATTGCGGAATCTGAAGCAGCAGCCCTTGCCGCCCAGCGCGCCTCGGAATCCCTGGTGACGGTGGCGGCTGCCGACAGCGTCGGCCGCCTGCCTGACCAGAATATTGCCCAGGCCACCGGGCGCCTGCCGGGCGTGGCAGTGGAGCGGGACCAGGGCCAGGCCCGCTACATCTCGTTGCGCGGCGCGCCGAATTACTGGACCACGCTCAGCTTCGACGGAATCAACGTAGTCAGCCCCGAAGGTCGCGATGCGCGCTTCGATTCCATTCCGTCCGCCATTGCTTCGATGATCGTCGTCTCAAAGGCGGTGACGCCCGACATGCCGGGCGAAACGGTGGCGGGGAACGTCAATGTGATCACTCGGTCGGCGTTCGATTACAGCGGCCTGCATATCGCCGGTAAGCTGGGTTATGGTCTGGCCGGGCTGGGCAACCGTTCGGAATATGAAAGCTCGCTGGTCATTTCCGACCGGTTCGACACCGGCATCGGCGAGATCGGGCTGCTGGCATCAGGCAGCTTCTTCGAACGCAACATGGTCACCGACAACTTCGAAATTGATTGGGAACGGGTGTCCCAGGACCGTCGCCCGGGCTTCGAAAACCGCTTCTGGGCGCGCGAGACCGAAAACAAGCTCTACCGCCTGGCCCGCCGCAACTGGTCCTTGTCGGGCCGTCTCGATTGGCGCCCTGATCCTGCCCACCAGATCTCGGTGCGTTCGGTCTACACGATCTTCACGGACGACGAGGCGCGCGACAACTACATCTTCGACCTGGATGATCGCCAGAGCGACCTGTCGAACAACACGGCTGCCTGCCCGACGGCGATCAACGCCACGCCGACAACCACCGGTTACGCCGATGTGTGCATCGGCAACACTCCGCTGGTCGGCACGGTTTACGGCGTCGACATCAATCAGCGGTCCACCCTGCGCGCTTTCCGCCAGTCTATCTTCACCAATACCATTGAAGGTACGCATGAGCTCAGCGATGCCCTGCGTTTCGAATGGCTGGGGAATTATACCGAAAGCACTGACGACCGCTCCGTGATCGGCGAGGCGCGCTGGAACAGCCCGTCAACGCGTGGCCTGCGCCCGACTGTCGCCTACAATTTCACCGATCCCTTCTTCAACACGCCGCGCCTGTTCAACACGGTGCAGCTGGCCAGCCCGACCCGCTACGAGGCGGGCACGCCGGTGACCGCGATCGACACCTTCAGCAAGCCGCTGGCCGAGCTGCGCGTGCTGGATGCGGTTGATACCACCGAGGCCTACACCGGCCGCGCGATCCTTTCGTGGGATACGCCCTTCATCGGGGCCGATGCGACCTTCCGCGTCGGCGCGCAGTTCGACCAGCGGACCAAGGTGGTGGACGAGAGCCAGATCCTGCTGAACCAGGCCGCGCAGTACACCGCTGTCGGCATCCCCACCGATTACAACCAGTTCTCCATTGACCTGCCGTTCCAGGGCAAGGTCCCCATGGGTTACACCTTCCGCTACTTCAACACGGAGGCCATGCAGGCGGTATCGGACGCGGCGCGGAGCAATTTCACCTTCGTGCCCAACACCGGCAACATCTACGACGTGCGCGAGCAGGTTTACGCCGGCTTTGCGATGGGCACTGTGCGGTTTGACTGGGGCTCTATCCTGGGCGGTGCCCGTATCGAGCACCTCACCAACCGCGGCATTGCCGAAGGCGCCATCGGTAACACGAGCCAGCTCATCACCGCGAAAAGCGACGAGACGCTGATTTTCCCCAGCCTGCACGTGAACGTGAACGTGGATGACACGAAGCGCCTGCGGATCGGTTATACCACCGGCGCCGCGCGGGCCGATTATGACGTGCTGCGTCCCAATGTGACGGTGGATGACGCCAACCAGAGCATTTCCGGCGGCAATCCTTCGGTCCAGCCGGAACGCTCCTGGGGTCTCGACAGTTACCTTGAATGGTACGTGCGCCCGCAAGGCTACCTGATGGTCGGCGCCTTCTACCGCAACGTGGATGACGTGCTGTATACCCAGCGCCGCACTTTCGGCTCCAACGCCCTGGACAGCAATGGCATCGACCGGTCGGGCTACACCTTCAGCGGGGTGACGAACGGCGGTTCGGGCCGCATCTACGGCCTTGAGGCCGCCGCCCAGCTGCAGATCGAACCCTGGGCCGCGCAGCTTGGTCTGCCGGAATGGATGGGTGGTTTCGGCGTCACTGCCAACATCACGCTGAATGACAGCGCGGTCACCAAGCCGGCCATTGGCACCGTTGCGGCGCGCCGCGTGCGTCTGCCGGGTACGTCGGACGTGGTCTATAACGTGGGCGGCTATTACGAAAAGTACGGCTTCTCTGTCCGCCTCCAGTACCAGCGCCGCAGCACCTGGCTGGATGGCGTTGCCGATGATCTGGCCGATGCCGGCGATACCTACTGGGATCGGGATGACGAACTCGACCTGTCGGCCCGCTATGCGATCACCGACAATTTCGAGATCTATTTCGATGCCTCCAACCTGCTCAACAATCCGGGACGGCGGTATTCGGAGCCGGGCAACCTGCTGACGGCGACGGGCACTCCCACCGGCTTCACCGACAACTACACCATTGAATACGAACGCTTCGGTCGCCGCTATTCGGGCGGTATCCGGTTCACGTTCTGATGTTGGTGCGGTTGCTGGCCGCGGGCGCGGGGGCATTTGCCCTCGCCGCCTGCGCCACCACTCCTGCCACGCAGGGCTTGCCCCCGGTTGCCGTCACCGCCCGTGCGGAGACGGTGCCTGTAGGCACGGCCAACCGCGATGCGGCGGACGATCCGGCGATCTGGCGCAACCCGGCAGATCCCGCCGCCAGCCTGATCGTGGCAACCGACAAGCGGGCCGGGCTCTACGTCTATGCCATCGATGGTGCGATGCGCAGCTTCACCGACACCGGCCAGGTCAACAACGTGGACCTGGTCGACCTTGGCGATGCGGGCGTGATCGTGGTGGCCAGTGACCGCAACGACCTGGCCCGTGCGGCATTGCAGGTCCACCGCCTTGATACCGCGGCGGGCCGCCTGGTGCCGCTGGCCACCGGGCCGGGTGGTATGGGCGAAGGCTACGGCCTGTGCCTGGGCACGCATGGCGGGGCCTTGCGCGCCTATTCGGTACTTAAGGACGGGCGCATCTTCGAAGTGCGGATCGACCTTGGGGCAAACGTGCAGTTCCTTCCTGAACGCCAGCTTGCCGTGCCCAGCCAGGCTGAAGGTTGCGTGGTCGACCAGCGCAACGGCACCCTTTACGTGGGCGAGGAGGGCGGGGGCCTGTGGCGATTTGCTGCCGGCGCCGCCACGGGTGACATGGTCGCCCCGATCGACAACCGCTACCTCGTGGCCGATCTTGAAGGGCTCGCGCTGGCCCCGGCGGGGCAGGATGGCGGCTATCTTGTCGCCTCCTCGCAGGGGGACAATGCCTATGCCGTGTTCGCCCTGCCGGACATGAGCCCGCGCGGCCGGTTCCGCGTGGCAACCGGCGCGCTGGGCGGAGCGGAGGAGACCGACGGGATCGAGCTTGCCCTGGGCAGCTTCGGCCCGGATTACCCGCAAGGCCTGCTGGTGGTGCAGGACGGGCACAACGCGCCCGCCCCGCAGAACTTCAAGCTGGTGAGCTGGGCTGATGTGATTGCCGCGCTTGAATTGTAAACCATGGACCAGCGACAGTGATGCAGCAGGCAGATTACTGCGCTAGGTTCCCCCACACTACTTATCCGGAGTTCCGAGATCATGATTGCAAACCGTCGCCAATTCCTTCGTGCCACTGCCTCCGCCTTTGCCGCGCTGGCTGCGGCCGGGTGCGCCACGCGCGGTGCCGGCGGGCTGGCCGCGGCTGTCCCGGGGGGGGAGGGCTATGGCCCCCTGGTGGCCGATCCGGCCGGGCTGCTGGACCTGCCGCAGGGCTTTTCCTACCGCGTGCTGTCCTCGCTGGGCGATGCCATGAGCGATGGCGGCACCGTGCCCGATGCGGCGGACGGCATGGGTTGCTTCGATATCGGCAATGGCGAACTGGCACTGGTGCGAAACCATGAGCTGTCCCCCGGCGCGGACAACGGCGGGGCCAGCGGGGCGACTTACGATACCGTGGCCCGCAGCCTGATCCCGCTGCCCGGCGGCACCACCACCCTGGTGCTGGACGCGCGCACCCTGGCGGTGAAGCGCCAGTTCCGCTCGCTCTCCGGCACGATCCGCAACTGCGCGGGCGGCATCACCCCGTGGGGCAGCTGGCTGACCTGCGAGGAAAATGTCAGCCGCGCGGACGGGCGGATCAACAAGGATCACGGCTACGTGTTCGAAGTACCGGCCACGGCGACGGGCCCGGTTGACCCGGTGCCGCTGGTGGCGATGGGCCGCTTCAATCATGAAGCCGCCTGCGTGGATCCGGCCACCGGCATCGTCTACCAGACCGAAGATCGCGATGACAGTTTGCTCTACCGCTTCGTGCCGCGCGTCCCCGGCCGCCTGGCCGAAGGGGGCACGTTGCAGGCGCTGGTGCTGGACGGCGTGGCCGACAGCCGCAACTGGGATAGCGTGTCCGTGCAGCAGGGCCGCCCCGTGGCGGGCCGCTGGATCACGCTCGACAACCCGGAAGCGCCCGAAGACGACCTGCGCAAGCGCGGCGCGGCGGCAGGGGCCACCCTGTTTGCCCGCGGCGAAGGTATCTGGATGGGGGATGGCGAATTTTACTTCACCGCAACCAGCGGCGGCGCGGCCAGGCAGGGGCAGATCTTCCGCCTGAAGCCCAGCCTGCACGGGGCGGACGCGCTGGACCTGTTCTATGAAAGCCCGGCATTGGCCGAATTCAGCTATGGCGACAACCTGACCATCGCCCCCGATGGCGAGCTGATCGTGTGCGAGGACCAGTACCAGGCCGATCACACCAATCATCTGCGCGGGCTGACGCGCGACGGGCGGGCTTACGAGTTCGCCAGGATGCGGGTTGACAGCGAGACCGCCGGGGCCTGCTTCTCTCCCGATGGACGAGTGCTGTTCGTCAACGTCTACAGCCCCACGCGGACGCTGGCGATCACCGGGCCGTGGAAGTGGCTGTAAGGCTCAACTGCCGATCATCTTGATGCCGGAAACGACCAGCATGGCTGCCAGCGCCCAGCGCACCAGCTGGTCGTTGACCTTGCCGCCCAGCAGGGATCCGCCCACTATGCCCGGCACCGAACCGATCAGCAGGCTGGCGAGCAGGGCGAGGTCCACATTGCCCAGCCACGAATGGCCCAGCGCCGCCAGCAGGGTGAGCGGTACGGCGTGGATGATGTCGGTCCCCACGATGGTCTTGGCGGACAGGCGCAGGGGGTAGGTCAGCGCCAGCAGCACCGCCACCAGCGCGCCGGCGCCCACTGATGTGAGCGTGACCAGCGCGCCCACCACCGCGCCGCCGGCCACTGTCGCCACCCACTGGCGGCGCTGGGTGGCAGCATCGGGCACGCGGTGGAACTTTCGCAAGGGGGCGGTGATGCGCGTCTTGGCCAGCATCAGGACGGCGGTGACGAGCAGCGCGGCGCCCAGCAATGTCATCAGCGCCTGCGATTCCAGACGGCCCTGGTGAAACCAGCCCAGCCAGCCAAGGGTAATGGCGGCAGCGGGCAGGCTGCCCAGCGCCAGCCGCTTGACGACGGCCCAGTCCGGCGATCCGACGCGGTGGTGGATGGTCCCGCCCACGGCCTTGGTGATAGCGGCAAACCACAGGTCCGTGCCCACGGCCACGGCCGGGTTGAAGCCGAAGAACAGGATCAGGATCGGCGCCATCAGCGAACCGCCGCCAACGCCGGTCAGGCCGACAAGGAAGCCGACGAAAGCCCCGGCGACCGAATAGGCGAGGTTCACCTCACCCATCGGGTTCAGCCGCCGATGCCCATGGTGCGCAGGTGTGCCAGTACGGGCTCAGCCCATTCCGGGCGGCAGATCAGCAGGTCCGGCAACCAGGTGTCCTGCTGGTTGTAACGCATGGGGCTGCCATCGATGCGGCTGCAATGCAGGCCATGCGCTGCGGCCACGGCCACGGGCGCGCAGCTGTCCCATTCGTACTGGCCGCCGGAATGCAGGTAGATCTCGGCCTCGCCCAGCACCACGGCCATGGCCTTGGCCCCCGCGCTGCCCATGGGGACGAGTTCGCCGCCCAAGGCTTCTGCCACGGCCACGGCCTCTGCGGCCGGGCGCGTGCGGCTGACCACCAGGCGCGGGCGGCGCGGGCCATCGGCAAGCGTGCGGGGCAAGTCGGTACGCAGGACAATGCCGCCGGCAAGGCCCGGCAAGGCCACTGCGCCCACCGTCGCCACGCCATCGATGGCCAGGCCCACGTGAACCGCCCAGTCGCTGCGTTCCTCGCCATATTCCCGGGTGCCATCGACCGGGTCGATGATCCACACCCGGCTCTTGGCCAGGCGTTCGGGCGTGTCCTTGCTTTCTTCGGACAACAGGCCATCGTCAGGCCGTTGCTGGCGCAAGGCGTGGACGAGGAACTGGTTGGCGGTCTGATCCCCCGCCTTGCCCAGGCTCTTGCCTTCAAACATCCCGCTTTCGCGCACCTGCAACAGGATGCGGCCCGCGCAGTGCGCCAGGTGGGCGGCGAGTTCGGCGTCGGTCATGGTGCCCCCCTTGGTGGTCATCAGCCCAGCAGCCGATCGATGATGATGTCGGCGGCCTGTTCCACCGTCATCGCCGTGGTGTCGATGCGGATCTCCGGGCTTTCGGGCGCTTCATAGGGGCTGTCGATCCCGGTGAAGTTCTTCAGCATGCCCTCCCGCGCCTTCTTGTACAGGCCCTTCACGTCACGCGCTTCGGCCACGGCCAGCGGGGTATCGACATGCACTTCGATGAATTCCCCATCGGGCAGCATGTCGCGCACCATCTGCCGTTCCGCGCGGAACGGGCTGATGAAGGCGGTGATGACGATGAGGCCGGCGTCCGCCATCAGCTTGGCCACTTCGCCCACGCGGCGGATGTTCTCGATCCGGTCCGCTTCGGTAAAGCCCAGATCCTTGTTGAGGCCGTGGCGCACGTTGTCGCCATCCAGCAGGAAGGTGTGGCGGTTCATCCGGTGCAGCTTCTTTTCGACCATGTTGGCAATGGTCGATTTGCCGCTGCCCGAAAGGCCGGTGAACCACAGCACGGCCGGCTTCTGGTTCTTCATCGCGGCGTGCTGTTCGCGGGTGATTTCCAGCGCCTGCCAGTGAACGTTCTGCGCCCGGCGCAAGGAGAAGTGGATCATCCCTGCGGCAACGGTGGCATTGCTGATCTTGTCGATCAGGATGAACCCGCCCAGCGCGCGATTTTCGGCATAGGGTTCGAACACGATCTGCCGGTCAGTCGTGATCTCGGCCACGCCGATGGCGTTGAGGTCCAGCGTCTTGGCCGCCAGATGCTCCATCGTGTTGACGTTCACCGCATACTTGGGCTGCTGGACGGTGACGGACACGGTCTGCGTGCCCAGCTTCAGCCAGTAGGCGCGGCCCACGTGGAGCGGTTCGTCATTCAGCCAGACGATGGTGGCTTCGAACTGGTCGGCCACCTGCGGCGGCGCATCGGCCAGCGCGATCACGTCCCCCCGCGAACAGTCGATTTCGTCCGCAAGGCAGATCGTCACCGATTCCCCAGCCTGGGCGAGGGGCTTGCCGGTGACGAGATCGAGGTACTTCTCGGTCGTGATGTCAGCATCGGAGATGACCGGCAGGGCCGCCGTGCCATCAGCGAAGGCGATCTTGCTGACGGTGGAGGTCTTGCCCGAAGGCAGCACCCGCACCGCATCGCCCACCTTGACCGAGCCGGAGGCGATCAGGCCGGAAAAGCCGCGGAAGTAGAGGTTGGGGCGGTTGACCCACTGCACCGGCATCCGGAAGGGCTTTTCCGCATCGCGCGCGGTGTTCACTTCCACCGTTTCCAGGTGATCAACCAGGGTGGGGCCGGTATACCACGGCGTGTTGGGCGAATGGGCGGTGATGTTGTCGCCCTTGAAGCCTGAAATCGGCATGGCGGTGAAGCTTTCGATGCCGATGCTCTTCGCGAACTGGGCATAGTCGGCCACGATCTTGTCGAAGACTTCCTGGCTGTAATCCACCAGATCCATCTTGTTCACCGCCAGCACCAGGTTCCTGATGCCGATCAGGTGGCACAGGTAGGAATGGCGGCGGGTCTGCACCAGCACGCCCTTGCGCGCATCGATCAGGATCACGGCGAGATCGGCGGTGGAAGCGCCGGTCACCATGTTGCGGGTGTACTGTTCGTGCCCCGGACAATCGGCCACGATGAACTTGCGCTTTTCCGTATTGAAGAAGCGGTAGGCCACATCGATGGTGATGCCCTGTTCGCGTTCCGCCGCCAGGCCATCCACCAGCAGGGCGAAGTCGATCTCCTGCCCTTGCGTGCCCACCTTCTTGCTGTCGTTTTCCAGCGCGGCCAGCTGGTCCTCGAAGATCATCTTCGAATCATACAGCAGGCGGCCGATCAGCGTGCTCTTGCCATCGTCCACGCTGCCGCAGGTGATGAAGCGCAGCATGGTCTTGTGCTGGTGGGTCTGGAGGTAAGCCTCGATGTCCTCGGCAATCAGGGCATCGGTCTTGTAGATCACGTCATCCGCGCTCATCAGAAGTATCCCTGCTGCTTCTTGACTTCCATGCCCGCGCCGCCGGCATCCTTGTCGATCACGCGGCCCTGCCGCTCGCTGGTGGTGGTGAGCAGGGTTTCCTGGATCACGTCAGGCAGGGTGGTGGCCGTGCTTTCCACCGCGCCCGTCAGCGGGAAGCAACCCAGAGTGCGGAAGCGCACGGACTTTTCGGTGATCTCGGGGCGATAGCCCAGCACCCGTTCCAGCCGCTCGATATCATCGGCCATGAACAACTGGCCTTCCCATTCGTAGGTCGGCCGCACCGCCGCGAAATAGAGCGGAACGATGGGGATGTCGTTCAGGTGGATGTACTGCCAGATGTCCAGCTCGGTCCAGTTGCTGATCGGGAAGGCGCGGATGCTCTCGCCCTTGTGCTTGCGGGCGTTGTAGAGGTTCCACAGTTCCGGCCGCTGGTTCTTGGGATCCCAGCCGTGGGTGGCGGTGCGGAAGGAGAAGATGCGTTCCTTGGCGCGGCTCTTCTCCTCGTCACGCCGGGCGCCGCCGAACGCGGCATCGAAGCCCCACTTGTCCAGCGCCTGCTTCAGCCCTTCGGTCTTCCACATGTCGGTATGCAGCGCGCCGTGATCGAACGGGTTGATCCCGCGCTCCGCCGCTTCCGGGTTCTGGTAGACGAGCAGCTCCATCCCGCTTTCCGCCGCCATGCGGTTGCGCAGGGCATACATGTCCCGGAACTTCCACGTGGTGTCCACGTGCAGCAGCGGGAAGGGCGGGGGCGAAGGGTAGAAGGCCTTGCGGGCCAGGTGCAGCATTACCGCGCTGTCCTTGCCGACGGAATAGAGCATCACCGGGTTGCTGGCTTCCGCCACCACTTCGCGAATGATGTGGATCGCTTCGGCCTCAAGGCGCTGGATGTGGGTCAGGCTGGTCATGGTGATCGTGCCATTGCCGCATTGCCACGAGAAGTGCAGCCCAGAATTTCTTTCAGACCATCAAACTGCGGCGGGGAACGGAGTCCATTCCTCTCCCGCCGGCAGGGGAGCGAACAGCGCATCCAGCATGGCATCGGTCACGTCTTCGGGGCGGGCAGGCTGCCAGCGCGGGGTGTTGTCCCCCTCTCTGGCCTTGTCCACCAGCACGGCGCGCACCCCGTCGTGGAAATCGTGCCGGGCGATCATGCGGGTGGCCAGCGCATATTCGATGGCCATTTCGGCGGCGAAATCGGCCCGATCCGCAAATTGGGGCGCGCTGGCGAACTGGCGCAGCGCCACCTTGGCACTGGTGGGGCACTTGGATGCCACTGCCTTCCATTCCTTCCCCGCCCAGGTGCTGTCATCCGCGGCGAGGGCGGCAAGGATGCCTTCCAGGGTATCGGGCGCGAACAGACGGTCGATCCGCTCGGCATTCTTTTCCAGCCGGGCGGGGTGAGGGGCGGCGGACAGGTCGGCCAGGATTTCCGCCGCTGCGGCTGGTTCGCTGGCGATGGCTTCCTTGGCTTCGGCCAGGTCCTCGCTGGCCAGGTAATGGGTGGCAAGGACCGCCCACAGGCATTCCGCCCCGTCCAGCCGCGCGCCGGTAAGGGCCAGGAACTTGCCCAGTTCTCCCCGCAGGCGCGGCAGGTAATGGCCCGCGCCGACATCGGGGAACAGGCCGATGGCGCCTTCGGGCATGGCAAACAGCGTGTTCTCCGTCGCCACGCGCAGGGCGCAAGGCAGGGCAAGGCCCACGCCGCCGCCCATCGTCACCCCGTCCATGAAGGCGATCACCGGCTTGGGATAAGTGTGGAGCAGGTGGTTGAGGCGGTATTCTGCGTGGAAGAAGGCCCGGCCCGCAGCGCCGCCATCTTCCAGCGCGCTGCGGCGGACAGACACCACATCGCCCCCGGCGCAGAAGCCGCGCGTGCCTGTCGCATGGTCAAGCATCACCGCCGCCACGGACGGATCATCCCGCCATTCCAGCAGCGTGGCGGAAAGCGCATCGCACATGCCGTGGGTCAGCGCATGCAGCGCGCGCGGGCGATTGAGGGTAAGGCGGCCGACCGCGCCCGTGCGGCTGGCGATGACTTCAGGTTGGTTGCGATCAGACATGGCGGCGGTGCGTCATCATTCCATCGGCACGTCGGCCAGCGCTTCACAGCGCTTGCGGCGGAACGGCTCACCCGCATCGGGGCCATCGAAGCTGCTTTCCAGCACCTGCCCGCCATCCAGCAGGCGATAGGTCGATTCCTCGGTCCAGCTGTCACCTTCGCCCGTCATGGCCATGGTCAGCACGATGGTGGTGGCATCCGGCTGGCGCACGCTGGTGACATCGCCGCTGGATTCGTAGAATTGCAGGCGGCGCGGCTCGATCGTCAGCTGCGCATCGGACCAGTTGGCGCACTTGCCTTCGACATAATCCCAGTAACCGAGGAAGGCGGCCGGGATTTCGCTCAGCGTGGCGGTAGGAGCCGCGGCGGCAGGCGCTGCGGCATCATCGCCCGTGGCAGCATCCTGCGCGCCATCCTGCCCCGAACAGGCGGCCAGCAGGGCTAGCACCAGAAGCGGGGCGGAACGCTTCACTGGCCCGATCCCACGATCGCCTCGGCCTCGATCTCCACCTTGAAGCCCGGACCGGCGAGGGCTGCCACGGCCACCAGCGTGCCGGTGGGGCGGGCGTGGCCACAGGCGGCGGTGAAGGCGTTCGTCACGGCCATCGCATCGGCAATGTCGGTCACGAACATGCGCACGCGCACGATATCGCCCGATTGGCCGCCCAGTTGCTGGATGTAATCGATGATCTGTTCAAAGCACCGTTCCGCCTGCCGCCCGGCATCGGGGTTGATCGTGCCGTCCGCTTCGGTGCCGATGTTGCCGGCCACGATGATGCGATCCCCCACGCGCATGGCGCGGGTGAATTTCGCCTGCTCCTCGAACGGGGAGAGCGGCGGGATGCGTTGACGGCCGTCGTTGGGTTCAGCCACAGGATATCCTCTCGATCACCATGTTGTCGTCGTAGGAGACAGTAAGGCGATCGGCGCGGAAGTCCATCGTCACGGCGGTGCGCGGGGGCACCCAGCGCAAGGTGTGCGCGCCGGTTTCGCGCAGCAGGATGGCGCCCGCTTCGGCGCTGGCGCGGTGGCCGATGTGGTTCTGCACACCGGAGGCATCGCACTGGGCCGCTTCGCCTCCCACAGTGCGGGTGGGTTCGCGGCCGTCGCCAGTGGTGGTGCATCCAGCCATCATCAGGCCCGCCAGCCCCATGCCGATCCATGCCTTCATCGTCGCCTTCTCCTTCTCCCAAGCAAGCTAGCGCAGTCCCGGCGCCGCCGCTACACAACCGGCGAAAAATGGAAGGATGTTCCGATGGCAGGCTTGTGGCTGGATGAGTTTTACGTGGGCCAGGTGTTCGACCACCCGCTGCGCCGTACGCTGACCGAAACCGACAACCTGCTGATGAGCACGCTGACGCACAACCCCGCGCCGCTGCACCTTGATGCCGAATACATGAAGGAGAGCGAATACGGCCGCATCCTGATGAATTCGTGCTTCACGCTGGGGCTGATGGTGGGGATCAGCGTCAACGATACCACGCAGGGGACGGCCGTGGCCAACCTGGGGTGGGACGAGGTGCGTTTTCCCGTGCCGATCTTCGTGGGCGACACCCTGCGGATCGAGACCGAGGTGCTGGACGTGCGGCCCAGCAAGTCGCGGCCCGGGCAGGGCATCGTCACCTTCATGCACCGGGCCTACAACCAGGACGGGGTGCTGGTGGCCCATTGCAAAAGGGCAAGCTTGCAGAAAGCGCGTCCAGCGGCTAAATAGTTAGCACGCTATTTGTTTTGGAGAGTCGGAATGCCGCTGCACTGTGAACCAATCACCCCCCGTTTCGGTGCGGAAGTCACCGGCATTGACCTGACGAAACCGCTCACCAAGGACCAGGTTGCCGAGGTGATCGACGCGATGGCCACGTGGGGCGTCTGCGTGTTCCGCAACACCGGGCTGACGGATGAACAGCACGTCGAATTCAGCCGCAACTTCGGTTACCTGGAACGCGTGCCCCGGCGCGAAGGCATGCTGATGCGCCTGCCGCATCGCGAACTGTTCGATGCCTCCAATCTCAACGCGCAGGGCGAAATCACGCAGGATCCGGCGGCGATCCAGTATCGCAAGGGCGATGGCCTGTGGCACACCGACAGCGCCTTCATGGAAAAGCGCACGTCCTATTCCGCGCTGCTGGCCCACATCGTGCCGCCTGAAGGCGGGGACACCGGCTTTGCCGATGCGCGCACCGCCTATGACGACCTGGATGACGAGACCAAGGCGCTGATCGAAGGCAAGATCGGCATCAATTCACTGTGGTGGAGCCGCAAGCTGGCCGGGGCCGACATTTCCGACGAGGAGATCGAAGCCCGCCCGATGGCGCGCCACCCGATCGTCCACACCCATGCCGCATCGGGCCGCAAGTCGCTGTTCATCGCCGCGCACACGATGGACATCGAAGGGATGGACAAGGCCGAAGGCCGGGCGCTGATCAAGCGGCTGATCGACCATGTCACGCAGGACAAGTACACCTTCTACGTCAAGTGGCAGCCGGGTGACCTGGTGATGTGGGACAACCTGTGCACCATGCACCGCGGCGGCCAGTACGACATGGCCAAGTACAAGCGCGACATGCGCCGCACCACGGTGCGTGAAGGGACCGAGCCGTTCCAGCTGGAAACGGGCGACGATCCCTATGCCGCGCTGTTCGCCCGTGCGCCCGAGGTGGTGGACATTACCGCAGCGCGCGTGAGCGGGCGCTAAGGCTCCCCAGTCCGCCCGGCCCGCAGCGGCCAGCAAAAAAGGGCCCGGCTCCGTGGTGGTGCCGGGCCCTTTTGCTTGGCCTGTTCAGCCGATTAGAAAATGCGGCAGGCGGTTTCCGCCGGGGCGGCCAGCAGCTTTTCCAGTTCCGCATCCAGCTTCAGCATGGTGAGCGAGACGCCCGCCATTTCGATGGCGGTGCAGTATTCGCCCACGTAGTTGCGCGCGATGGTGAGGCCGGTTTCGGCGGCCAGCTTGGCGGCCTTGTTGTAGACCACGTAGAGTTCGGCCGGCGGGGTGCCGCCCAGGCCGTTGACCATCAGGGCCACGCGGTCACCGCTGGAGAACGGCAGGTCGCTCTGCACCGCGCTGTAGAGGATCTGGGTGATCTCGTCGGCGCTCTTGATCTTGGTGCGTTCGCGGCCCGGTTCGCCGTGGATGCCCACGCCCACTTCCATTTCATCGTCGCCGATGTCGAAGATCACGTCGCCCTTCTGCGGCGGAATGCAGCTGGTCAGCGCCACGCCCATGGTGCGCACGTTGGCATTGACCTTTTCGGCCACGGCATAAACCGCGTCGAGATCGGCGCCGGCTTCGGCAGCGGCACCGGCGGCCTTCATGACGAAGAAGTTGCCGGCCACGCCGCGGCGGCCCACGGTGTAGAGGCTGTCCTGCACGGCCACGTCATCGTTGATGATGAACTGCTTGAGCTTGATGCCTTCGGCTTCGGCCATTTCGCAGGCCATGTCCCAGGCCATGCGGTCACCCTGGTAGTTGTTCACCAGCACCAGCACGCCGGCATCGGTTGCGGCGGCCTTGATGGTTTCATAGCACGCATCCACCGGCGGGGCGGCGAAGACCGGGCCCTGGCAGGCGGCGGTCAGCATGCCCGGGCCAACGGCCATCACGTGAGCCGGTTCGTGGCCGGAGCCCGAACCCTGCACGATTGCGACCTTCGACGCATCGATGTTCTTGCGCTTGATCATCTGGAATTCGAGATTGCCTTCCAGCAGATCGGCATTGGCGGCCAGCACGCCGGCCATGAATTCCGGCACGAAGTTGGCGGGATCGTTGACGAACTTCTTCATGTTTCATTCCTCTCCATGAAACGGATGAACGGGGAAACGGATCTTGCGGGGCGCCGGCCCGGAAGGGGCCAGCGCCCAAAGGGAATCAGCGGGCCAGTTCGGCTGCCTTGGGGGTGTAATCCACGCCATAGTGCTTGCACCAGTCGTAAAGGATGGTGGCAATGCCCACGATGCCCGGATCGGGCGTGCCGGAGCTGCGTTCACCCACCTGGCTGGCGCGGCCGCGATGGGCCACCAGCGTGCGGGTTTCGTCGATCGCCTCGTCAGCCACCTTGGTGACGGCGGCCAGCACGGCCTTCAGGTCGCTGCCGTCCATCGCCTGCAGCGTTTCGTGGATCGGGATCAGCGCGTCGAGCAGGGTCTTGTCGCCCCGCTTGGCGCCGCCGCGGGCCATGATGCCTTCCAGCGCGGAGCCGACCATGGCGGTCAGCGTGGCATAATCGACTTCCATCAGGCCCTTGCTGGCCATGCCGGCGCGCATGAAGCCGGTGCCCCAGATCGGGCCGGACGAACCGCCCACGTGCTTGGAACAGATCATCGAGATCTTCAGCAGCATGGCGCCCACCGCGCTCTTGTCGATGGTCGGCAGGTCCGCCTTGATGACCTTGAAGCCGGTGGCGAGCGAGGTGCCGAAGTCACCGTCGCCGGCCAGGCCGTCGAGGTCGGAGAAATACTTTTCGTTGCGGATCACGGTATCGCAGGTGACGTCGATCGCCTGTTCGATATCGGCCAGTGTAAGCGTGGTCATGTGCTCTCCCTCAAAAGCGTGCGTGGATCAGGCGGCCTTGGCGGCAGCGTTCAGCGCGTCCAGATCTTCAATGGTGATTAGAACCGGATCGTCGCCCAGTTCGGGCACGATCCTGGCCGCCCCGGTGAAATCTTCCTCGGCGGTGTAGGTGCTGGTGGTGATCAGCGTGGGAATCCCGGCGCCAGTGGCGGCCAGCAGGCCGTTGCGGCTGTCTTCCACCACCATGCAATCGCTGGCCGGCAGGCCCAGCGTTTCCAGCGCCAGCAGGTAGATATCGGGCGCGGGCTTCTTGTTGGGGACGACGTCGCCGGCATGGACGAATTCGAAGGCGGCTTTCCGTTCCGGGCCGAACAGGTCCAGCACGGCATCGATGAACTTGGGGTTGGACGTGGTGCACACGCCCAGCCGCACGCCGGCAGCGATCGCTTCGTCGATGATCCGCAGGACGCCGGGGCGCACCGGCAGGTCCTTCACGATATCGCTGGTCAGGCGGGTCTTTTCCTTGTGCAGGGCCAGGATCAGTTCGTCCTTCCCGCCGAACCGGGCGACCTGTTCCTCAGGCCAGCCGAATTCGTTGAAGTAGACCACCATGCGCTCCTTGCCGCCGGCAGTCAGCAGCAGGCGGGCGTAGAGGTCCACGCTCCATTCCGCATCGATGCCGAATTCCTTGAACGCCAGGTTGAAGCCCGGACGGTGGGCATCACGTTCGGTATCGACGAGCACGCCGTCGCAATCGAAAATCAGGGCCTTGAACACGCCGCTACTCTCCCTCAGGCCGCGACCGACTGGCTGGCGAGAAAGGCCTGCGCCTGGTCCTTGCCGCCGAACTTCTCGATGAAGCCGGCGAACATGGCCTTGCATGCCTGGTACTGGGCATCGCCCACGCGCAGCGGTTCGAAGTCCTTGGGGTTGGCGAGGTGGTAATCCACGAAGCTCTGGACCCACACGTGCTTGAGGTTGGTCGAGATGTTGATCTTGGCCGCGCCGCGCTCGATCGCCTTGGCGAAGGTTTCGTCCGACAGGCCGGTGCCGCCGTGCAGCGCCATCGGGGTCTTGGTGCGTTCGTTGATGGCCTTGATGCGGTCGAAATCGACCACCGGCTCACCCTTGTAGTAACCGTGCGCGGTGCCCACGGCGCAGGCGAAGGCGGACAGGTCCAGCGCGTCGCAGAAGCGGCCGGCATCGGCCGGGTCGGTCAGCACGCTGTCAGCCTCGTCCACCACCATGTCGTCTTCCACGCCCATGATCTGGCCCAGTTCGGCTTCCATGCCCACGCCGTACTTTTCGGCGATTTCGCGCACCTTGAGCGACTGGGCGAGGTTTTCCTCGAACGGCAGTTCCGAAGCGTCGATCATGATCGAGGTCCAGCCGGTGCGGGCGCATTCCTCGATCATCGCGATGTCGTGGCAGTGGTCCAGGTGCAGCACCACCGGCACCGGCGAATCCTCGGCCACGGTGCGCACCCAGGACACGATTTCCTTGTGGCTGTAGTACTTGATGGTCTTGGAGCTGGTCTGGCAGATAACCGGCGCGTTCAGCCCTTCGGCGGCCTTCACCATGGCCTTGGTGGTGTTGTAGTCCACCAGGTTGAAGGCGGCGACGGCATAATGGTTATCCATCGCGTGGCGAAGCAGCGGCTTCATGTTTACCAGCGGCATGATCAAGCTCCTTTAGATCCTTGCGGGCCGCGCAGGATCCCCCCGGTCACGCGGCCCATCGACTCGGCTCCATAACCAGACTCGCGCGACCAAGCCACCCGTCAATTGGCCGGGGCAAGCACAATTCGCGCTGGTTGTGCGCGGCAAGGGGGCGGCGGGGCGGAAATGGCCGGGCAAAACCGGTTGGGCGCGGCGGCAGCCGGGGCCGGCGACAGCTCATGAGTGGGCAGAGCGGCTCTGGCTCAGGCGGCCTTGCCGGCACACAGTTCGCACAGGGCGTGGATCACTCCGCGCACGATCGGGTCTTTCAGGCTGTAGTAGCGCACCTGCGCCTCGCCGCGCACGGTAACCGCGTCTTCCTCCCGCAGGAGCGCGAGGTGCTGCGAGACCGAGGATTGCGACAGGCCCGACAGTTCCACCAGCTCGTTCACCGACACCTCGCCCTCGTCCATGCGGCACAGCATCAGCAGGCGTTCGGGATGGCTCATCAGCTTGAGCCTCCCGGCCATGACGGCCGCATTGGCCTTCAGTTGCGACAGGCGGGCCGGCGTCATGCCGGCTCCCCTTCAAGCGCCACCCCGTCATCCCGCAGCACGACATAGATCGCCGGGATGACGAGGACGGTGAGCAGGGTCGAGGACGCAAGCCCGAACAGCAGGGAAATGGCGAGGCCCTGGAAGATCGGATCGGTCAGGATCACCGCCGCGCCGATCATCGCCGCCGCCGCGGTGAGGACAATCGGCTTGAAGCGGATCTGCCCGGCCTCGATCAAGGTCTGGCGCAGGCTCTTGTCGGCAGAGCGGGTGTGCCGGATGAAATCCACCAGCAGGATCGAATTGCGCACGATGATGCCGGCCAGGGCAATGAAGCCGATCATGCTGGTGGCGGTAAAGGGCGCCTGGAACAGCATGTGGCCCAGCACGATGCCGACCAGCGTCAGCGGGATCGGGGTCAAAATGACCAGCGGGATGGTGAAGCTGCGGAACTGGCCGACCACCAGCACATAGATGGCGAGGAGGGCGACCATGAAGGCCCCGCCCATGTCGCGGAACGTCACCCAGGTGATTTCCCATTCGCCGTCCCACAGCAGGCTGGTGCGGCTTTCGTCCGCCGGCTGGCCATTGAGCAGCACGTCGGGCTTTTGCAGGCCGGCGCTTTCCCAGTCGAAGGCGTCGATGGCCCGGTTCACTTCCAGCATGCCGTAGATCGGCGCTTCATAGCGGCCCGCCAGCTCAGCCGTGACCATGGTGGCCCCGCGCCCGTCGCGGCGGAACACGGCGGGGCTGCCCGGTTCCATCCGCGCCTCCACCAGTTCGCCAAGCGCAATCAGCTGGCCCGATGGCGTGGCGGCGACCGGGGTTGCCGCCAGCGCGGCCGACCACTGGCGCTGGGCCTGGTCCATGCCGATGGTGATGGGCAGCGGATCGCGCCCGCCATCGCGGCTGGCATAACCGACCACCTGCGTACCCATCAGCGCGCCGATGGAATCGAACAGCTGCCGTTCGGACAGGCCGTAATGATCGAGCCTGGCCCGGTCCGGCACCAGCCGCAGGGTGGGGCGCGGCTGGCCGAAGCTGTTGTCGACATCGACCACGAACGGGACGGAACGGAACAGCGCCTCCACCTGTGTGGCCGTGGCCCGCCGCGTGGCTTCGTCCGGCCCGTAGATCTCGGCCAGCAGGGTGGCGAGGACCGGCGGCCCCGGAGGGGTTTCGACCACCTTGATCGAGCCGCCTTCCGGCAGATCCAGCGCGGCAAGGCGTTGGCGCAGGTCCACGGCGATCTCGTGGCTTGACCGGTCGCGGTCACCCTTGGGCAGCAGGGTGACCATCAGGTCACCCATTTCCGGCTGGCTGCGCATGAAATAGTGCCGCACCAGCCCGTTGAAATTGAACGGGGCCGAGGTGCCGGCATAGGCTTCCATCGCCACCACTTCCGGCACGGCCCGGGTGACGGCGGCCACCTGCTCCAGCACGCGCCCGGTTTCCTCCAGGCTGGCGCCTTCCGGCAGGTCCGCCACCAGTTGCACCTCGCTCTTGTTGTCGAACGGCAGCAGCTTCACCGTCACTGCCTTGAAATAGAACATCGAGCAGGCAACGATGGTGGCAACGCCCACCGCGATGAGGAAGCGGCGCGCGCTGCCCCTTGTGGCGATCACCTTGCCGGCATAGCGGGCATAGAGCGCGCCCAGCCTGCCGCCGTGGGCATCATGCCCGCCATGCGTGCCGTCATCCAGCGCCTTGCGAGCGAAGCGGATCATCAGCCACGGGGCAATGATCACCGCCACGAAGAAGCTGAACACCATGGCCGCGCTGGCGTTGATCGGGATCGGCGCCATGTATGGCCCCATCAGGCCGGACACGAACAGCATCGGCAGCAGCGCGGCCACCACGGTCAGCGTGGCGATGATCGTGGGATTGCCCACTTCGGCCACGGCTTCGATGGCCGCCTGCACCCGGTCCCGGCCATCGCGCATGGCCCAGTGGCGGGCGATGTTCTCGATCATCACGATGGCATCGTCCACCAGGATGCCGATGGAGAAGATGAGGGCAAACAGGCTGACGCGGTTGATGGTGAAGCCCAGCACCTTGCTGGCGAACATCGTCAGCATGATTGTGGTGGGGATGACGATGGCAGTCACCCCCGCTTCGCGCCAGCCGATGGCAAAGCCGATCAGTGCCACGATGGAGATGGTCGCCAGCGCCAGGTGGAAGATCAGTTCGTTGGCCTTCTCGTTGGCGGTTTCGCCGTAATTGCGGGTGACGGCCACTTCCACGCCCGCCGGGATCAGCGTGCCTTCCAGTGCCTCCACGCGCGCGACGATTTGTTCCGACACGGTCACCGCGTTGGCACCGGCCCGCTTGGCCACGGCCAGGCTGACGGCGGGGGCCATGTGCCATTCCCCGTCAGCATCCCTGGCCCAGCGCCAGCTGCGCGCCTGGTCCTGCGTGGGAGCCTGTTCGATCCGCGCCACGTCGGCCAGCAGGACCGGCGCGCCGGTGGCCGATCGCACGGTGATGGCGGCCAGTTCCTGTGCATCGGCCAGGCTCTGCCCGGCCACCAGCAGCGCCGCCTGCCCGCCTTCGCGCACGGTCCCTGCCGGGAAGGCGCGGTTGGCCTGGGTGACGGCTTCGATGAGGTTGCCGAGCGGCACCCGGTGGACGGCCAGCAGCGCCGGATCGGGCACCACGCGAAGGGCCATGGCCTGGCCGCCAGTGAGGAAAGTGAGGCCGACATCGTCCACCTTGGCCACTTCGGTGCGCAGCTTGCCCGCAAGCTCTGCCAGCGCCTGGTCGGTCCATTCGCCCGCCGCGCCCGGCCTGGGGCTGAGGGTGAGCACCACGATCGGCACGTCACTGATCCCGCGCACGGTGACCTGCGGGAAGGGGATGCCGGCGGGGATGCGGTGTTTGTTCGCCTCGATCTTCTCGCCGATGCGGATGGCGGCATCTTCCGGGTCGCTGCCGACAAGGAAGCGCGCGGTCACCATCACGCCGTTGTCCTGCGCCTGGGTGTAGACGTGCTCCACCCCGTCCACGCTGCGGACAATGGTTTCCAGCGGCTTGGCTACCAGTTCGGTGGCGTCGGCCGCGGACAGGCCGGGGGCCTGCACCATGATGTCGACCATCGGCACGCTGATCTGCGGCTCTTCCTCGCGCGGGATGGTGATGGTGGCGATCAGGCCCACGATGATCGCCGCCAGCAGCATCAGCGGCGTGAGCGGCGAACGGATCGTGGCCGCCGTCAGCTTGCCGGAAATCCCCAGGGAGACGCCCGGCGTCATGGGCGGCCGACCAGCGTATCCCCGGCGCGCACGCCGGAGAGGATCTCCACCTTGCCCGCCTCGGCTGAGCGGGCTGTCTGCACCGGCACCTCGCTGGTGGCGCCATCGCGGCCCAGCACGGTGACATAATCGATGCCGTAGCGGGTGGTGACATAGCCTTGCGGCACCAGCAGGGCCGGGCGGGTGCCAGTTTCCACCTGCGCCGCCACGCGGCGGCCGATCAGCCGGCCATCAAGGCCGGCGATATCCACGTCGGCAGTCACCTGTCCGGCGGTGATGGCGGGATAGACCCGCGAAACGGTGCCGGTGACGGCGTTTTCGCCAACGGTGGCGGTCACCCGCGATCCGGGTCGCACCTTGTCGGCCAGCCGCTCCGGCATTTCCAGCCGCAGGATGACGGGGCCGGCGGTAATGACCGCAATGGCCATGCCCGGTGCCACCGGCGATCCGGCAGGCACATCTGCCCGCAGCACCCGGCCGCTGGCCGGGGCCACCAGTGCGCCCTGGCCAGCCACGGCGCCCACCGCGCCCTGCTGCGCGCGCGCGGCGCGTACCTGCGCGTCGGCGGCGGTGGCGGCGGCACGGGCCTGCTCCAGCCGGGCATCGGCATATACGCCGTTGTCATGCAGGTAACGCACCCGCTCCAGTTCGGAACGGGCCTGTGCCGCCTGCGCCTCGGCCGCGGCGGCCTGCGCGCCATAGGCACCGGCCTGGTAGCCCAGTTGCGAATCGACGATGCGGCCGATCACCTGGCCACGGGCCACGGTATCGCCCTCGCGCACGGTCAGAGTGGTCAGAATGCCGGGGATGCGGGCCAGCACCTGCGCCTGGTCAAGCGTGGCCACTTCGGCGCTGACGGCCTGCCAGTCCACCGTATCGGTCGCACTCAGCACGAGGCGCGGCCCGGCGGCTGCGGTTTGCGCTGCGGGGGCTTCGGCAGGGGCATCGCAGCTTGCCAGTGCCAGCGGCGCGCAGGCCGCCAGGGCCAGCGCCATGAAAGATACCCGCATCGTGCGCGCCCCCCGCCTCATCTCAACGCTCTACCGGCAGGCCGGCATCAGCCCAGGCCTTGAAACCGCCGGCCAGGTGGGTGTCGATGGCGGCCTGGGCCATCGCGCACTGGTCCAGCGCCATGCCGCTGCGCTTGCCACCAAGGCAGTTGAGCACCACCGTGCGGCCCGCCGGCTGGGGCACGGCGGCAGGATCGAATGCCGACAACGGCAGGTTGACCGCGCCCGGGATGTGGCCGGCGGCAAACTCGTCCGGCTCGCGCACGTCGACCACCAGCGCCGTGCCATCGCCCATCATGGCCGCAAGCTGACGCACGTCAATTTCAGCATGCGCCTTACCGCCTAGACCGTTCATCGGACACTCCCGCAGAAGAATATTACCACTTGACCATATGGCAAATCAGTTATATTAGTCAAGCATAAATCAGAGCATGCCCTTACCGGTGCACCATGGCGAGCTGCCAGCAGGAGAGAGCAATGTCATTGCCCCAGATCATAATTGTCGGCGCGGGACTTGGCGGCACGATTGCCGCCTACGAAATCCGCGATGCGGTGAAGGGCCGGGCGCAGGTCACCGTGGTGAACGATCAGGACGATTACTGGTTCATCCCCAGCAACCCCTGGGTGGCCGTGCGCTGGCGCGAGCCTGAGGCGATCAAGGTGCACCTGCCGCCGATCATGAAACGCAAGGGCATCGGCTTCACCTCTGTGGGGGCCAAGCGCGTGCACCCGGCGGAAAACCGGGTGGAGCTGAATGATGGCAGATCGCTCACCTACGATTACCTCGTGATCGCCACCGGGCCGGATCTGGCCTTTGACGAAATTCCCGGGCTCGGGCCGCAAGGCTTCACCCAGTCCGTATGCCAGACGGGCCATGCCGCGAAAGCCGCCGAAGCCTTTGACGAATTCTGCAAGGATCCCAAGCCGATCGTGATCGGCGCGGCGCAGGGGGCCAGCTGCTATGGCCCGGCCTATGAATTCGCCCTGATCCTCGACACCGAGCTGCGCCGCCGCAAGATCCGCGACAAGGTGCCGATGACCTTCGTGACGGCCGAGCCCTACATCGGCCACCTGGGTCTGGACGGGGTGGGCGACACCAAGGGCCTGCTGGAAAGCGAAATGCGCGACCGGCACATCAAGTGGATCACCAGCGCCCGCATCACCAGCGTGGAACAGGGCCTGATGCACGTGGAGGCCGTGGCCGACGATGGCAGCGTGGCCGCAAAGCATGACCTGCCGTTCGGCTTCTCGATGATCCTGCCGGCTTTCCGCGGCATTCCGGCGGTCTTTGGCGTCGAAGGGTTGACCAATCCGCGCGGGTTCATCCTGGCCGACAAGCACCAGCGCAATCCCACCTTCACCAATGTCTATTCGCTGGGCGTATGCGTGGCGATCCCGCCCGTGGGGCCGACCCCGGTGCCCGTGGGCGTGCCCAAGACCGGCTTCATGATCGAAAGCATGGTCACCGCGATTGCCGCCAACCTCTCGCTGGAACTGGATGGCAAGGAGCCGGAGGAAGAGGCGACCTGGAACGCCGTGTGCCTGGCTGATTTCGGCGATGGCGGGGTGGCTTTCGTGGCCCAGCCGCAGATTCCGCCGCGCAACCTCAACTGGTCCAGTAGTGGCAAATGGGTGCACCTGGCCAAGGTCGGGTTCGAGAAATACTTCCTCCACAAGGTCCGCCGCGGGACCAGCGAGCCGTTCTATGAAAAGCTGGCGATGCACGCGCTGGGCATCCGCAAGCTGCGTTTCAAGTAAGGAGACAGGCCATGACCCTTGACCGTGCCGTGATGCGTTTCGCTGGCCTTGTGGTGCTGCTCAGCGCCGTGCTGGCCTGGTTCGTCCACCCGTACTGGCTGGCGCTGACCGCCTTTGCCGGGCTGAACCTGTTGCAGGCCAGCTTCACCGGCTTCTGCCCGGCGGCGACGGTCTTCAAGCTGCTGGGCGTGAAGGGCGGCGAGGTGTTCCGCTGATCATGCCCCGTTCCGTTCGCCGCCCGGTTCGCAGACTTGCGGCCTGCCTGTTTTGCCTTTCCTGCGCCGTCGCTTCCTCCCACGTGGCGGCGCAGGATCTGGACGCCGCCATTGCCGGGGCGCTGGGCCATTCGCCCGTGCTGGACGAAGCCAATGCCGGGCAGGCGGCGGCTGATGCGCGGGTGCGGCAGGCCGAAGCGGAGCGCAACCCGCTGCTCCGGCTGGAAGGCTCTGCCGGGGTTGGCCGGATCGATAACGGCGGCTTCTTCGGCATTGCCGCCGATGACGTGATCCCGCTCAGCGTGCAACTGGCGGCCGAGATGCCGCTGTTCACCGGCGGTCGCGTGGGCAGCGCCGTGGCGCAGGCGGGGGCAGGGCGCGATGCCGCCCGGTTCGGTTCCCAGCAGGCCCGGCTGGAAGTGACCCTGCGCGCCGTTGGTGCCTATGTCGAAGTGCTCACGGCCCGCAAGCTTGAAGCCCGCTACCAGCAATTGTCCGTGGCGCTGGCGGAAGCCGAACGGCAGGCTGCCCTGCGCTTTCAGGCGGGCGAGATTGCCAGCAGCGATGTGGCGCAGGCCCGCGCCCGCGGGGCCGAGGCCGAGGCAGGCCTTGCCCAGGCGCAGGGCCGCCGCCTTTCCGCCGAAGCGGCCTTCCAGCGCCTGACCGATATCGTCGCGGGGAACCTGGCCCCGCTGCCGCCCCTGCCAGCCGTCCCGGCCACGCTGGATGAAGCGCGCGAGCTGGCGCAAGTGGGCAATCCCATGCTGCTGCAGGCCGCTGCCGGCGCCCGCGCCAGCGAGGCCGGTGTCCGCTCCGCGCGGGCGCAGGCGATGCCCACCGTGGGAGCCTTTGCCGAAGCCGCCCACGTGGCAGACCAGTTCTTCCCCGATTACCGGGCCGACAGCGTGGCCGTGGGCCTGCGCGGCCGCTGGACCCTGTTCAGCGGCGGACGCACTTCCGCCGCCGTGGCTGTGGCCGAGGCAGATGCCGATGGCAGCGATGCGCGCCTGCGCGATGCCCGCCAGCGGGTGGACGGCGCGGTGATCGATGCCTGGCAAGACCTGCGCACGGCGCAGCGGGTGGTGGAAGCTTCCCGGTTGCGCGCGGCGGCAGCAGCCGAAGCCTTGCGGGGCCGGCGGCTGGAAGCGCAAGTGGGCGCCGTGCCCACGCTCGCCGTTCTGGATGCCGAGCGGGAGGCGGCGGAAGCCGATGCCGCACTGGCCGAGGCGGAAGGCCTGCGCCTGCTGGCGAGTTGGCGGATCAACGCCCTGACCGGACAGTTCTAGCCCGCCGGCACGACTCCGGCGCGCCACCGCCGTGGAACCACCGACGAGTTTATGTTGACCAGACGACTGTGATCGTGGCAATCGGCCACCGCATCGTGCGGGGCAGTGCAAACCGCTCTGTAAACCACGACGGGTAAGCTTGAAATAAATCAAGCAAATCCAACGGGATGCGGGTGTAGCTCAATGGTAGAGCAGAAGCTTCCCAAGCTTACGACGAGGGTTCGATTCCCTTCACCCGCTCCAGTCCTCCCTGCCCAAAGCATCGCGGATATGACCCGGAACTCCTGCCGGGGTGGGGTGCTGCGCGGGTCCGCCCGCTTAGCCTCGTGTCAGACCGTCGCCTTGGCGAAGTAGTCTGAACGCATCACCTCGACATCGGACAGGAAAGTCACGCCCGGACGCTTCTGGAACAGGCGCGCCAGGCCCCGGGCGACGTCGGCGATGATCTTTTCTTCCGCCACCCCGACGAACATCACCAGGCCGCTCTGGTCGTTGAAGATGGTCTTGCCCTGGTGGAAGCCGCTGTGGCCCATGCCGGCAACGTCGCGGATCATGGTCCATCCGCCCACGCCGGCGGCCTTCAGCAGGTCTTCGACCAGCGCATGGTCCTCGGCAAGCAGGACGATCTCGATCTTCTTCAGCCGGTGCAGCTTGAGATCGCCAAGGGCGGGGTGAGACATGGTCAGAACTCCATTTCAGGGGTGTGGGGCTCGCCGATGGCGGAGGTGTGCGTTTCGTCATCGCGCCGCCAACGCAGCGCCCTGCCGGTGTGTGGATCGATCACCACCAGGGTGACCCAGCCCTTGCCGAACAGGCGGCCCAGGATATCGTTCGATTCCACCACCTTTTCGACCCGGTCGAACGGGGCAAGGACCACCGTCAGCAACCGCTGGGGCACGTGGTAGGGCGTGCCATCATCCGTGAACAGCGATTGCCGGGGCAGGCCCACCCGCAAGTCACCGCCGTTGCCCTGCAGCACGCCGATGCCGCCGACCACGTTCTGGGTGACCTTGTCGCCCGAACCGTAACGCTGGTTGTCGATGGTGGAGAACAGGTACTGGCAGTTGATCCACTGGGCGACGACCATCGGGGCAGTGAGGATGGTGGTCAGGGCCGTGCCATCGGCATCGGCCACCCAGTCATAGCTGTGCAGGAAGGCGCGGCCTGCAAGGTCGGTCTCCCGTGTCAGGGAGCGGGGGCCGACGATGAAGGCGGCATTGCCTGCCAGCCCCCATTCTGGTCGGACCTCGCCCCAGTGCGCGGCGCCGGTCAGCAGGTCATCGGCGGTCCGGCCGAGCAGCGCTGCCCGCCGCTCCCGGTTGGCAGCACCGGCCCGGGCCAGGCTTTCCGCCAGCGCCTTGAGGTCATCCCGGTGGCTGGCCGGAACACCGACCCTGTCGAAGATGGTGACCTCGTCTGTCGTCGTGTCGTGTTCGGCGGCAAGGAACCACGTCGTTGCCGGGATGGCGATGCCCTTGGCGGCGAGGCCGGCGCGCACCTCCGGATCGTTGAGGATGGTGGCGAGGATGCGCGCGTTAGATCCGCCCGCATGGCCGCCGCAGGCCCCGCAGTCCAGCGCCGAGGCATAGGGGTTGTTCACCGCGCTGCCGCCATGGCCGACGAGCGCAACCAGCCGGGCGGTGTTGGCGGAAAGCCCGGTCAGCCTGAACAGGGCGAGGGCAAAGCCGATCTTTTCCTCCGGCGTGAAGGGCGCATGCCCGCCGTGCTCGCCATGCCGGCCCACCGCAGGCGCCAGCGTTTCTTCCCGGGCGGGAGCAAAGGCGGCACCGAGGCGCCTGGCGAGCCGCGGGGCAATGGTGCGGGCGGCCATGATGAGGCCTGCGACCGGGCCGGTGGCCTCCGCCGTGGCAAAGGCGGTGGCGCTGCCCTGCTTGCCTGCATCGAACAGGGCCGCGGCCTTGCGGGCGTGCTCTTGCGCGGCGGCGATGGTGGCCGCTTCCTTCTCGCGGCCGGGAAGGGGGGCTTCGGCCACATCGTGCTGGGGGGCGAGCAGCACCGGCAGCAGTCGCCTGCGCCGCTGCTCGCCGTGACGATGAAGCGCGATGGGCAGGCCGAAGAACCCGGCATAGCCGAGCGTTTCATAGCGGCCCTGCGCCTCCAGCGCCCGCCGGAAGGGTTCCGAACGGACATCGATGCAGAATACCAGCTGGGCTTCTGGCGTGCCGGATGCCGCGTGATTGGTCGCGGCCGTCTGGAGCCGTGGGACCAGCGCGTTGCGGTAGGCCCATTCCGTCGCGGTCTGGAAGATGGCGCCCAGCGCGCCCTCGTCCATCGCGGCAATGGCGGCAAAGCGGGCATGGCCTTCTCTGCCGAGCGCCGCCAGGGTCACATCGGCAAGGCCGAAGTGCGCGGCGAGCAGGGCGGCGGTGGTCCCGGCTTCGGCCCCCGCAGGCACGTGAGCGACAGGAGCCGCAGCGCCGCAGCGTTCCAGCAGCATCCACAGCGCCAGCAGGTCCGCCATGCCGGCGGGGGAGCGGGCCGCGATGTCGGGATCGGCATGTTCGTTACGCCAGCGGATGTGCCCGGCCCAGCCCGGCAGCCGGGCGACGAGGGCGGCCAGCTTGTGCTCCTCCTCACCGGCGGGAATGCCAAGTGCCACCAGCGCTTCGGCAATGGCTTCCAGCGGATCGCGCGGCACGCTGAGCAGCAGTTGCCGGCCGCCAGCGCCCGCCAGCTCGCGGAATTTCGCATCGTAGGCAAGCGCGGCAAGGGTGGCGCGGTACAGCCCCAGTTCGCGATTGGGCATTGGGCTGGCCGCCAGTCCCTGGTCAAAGAAGGCCGCGCACCACTTGGCGACGAAAGCGGCATCGGCGGGAAGGGCTTCGGGCACAATCTCCGCTTCCGCCACCGGCAGGTGGAGCAGCCGGGCCATCAGCAGGTCAAGCTGCGAGACGTCGGGGCCGATCAGGGCGAAGGCCGCGTTGAGGCCGCCCAGCCGGGCGATAGCGGCATCGCGCAGGGCGTCCTCCGCCAGCTTGCCGGCAGCCAGCAGCTTGCGCCACTGGGACAGCGGCAGGTTCTCGCGCGCGCCAAACCGTTGGGCGGCCTGCCGCACCGCCTCCTCGAACGGCAGGTCCTCGAACCCGGCGAGCGGATTGACGGCGATGGCGCTTTCCAGCGGCCAGACCGGCGGGACGGTGCGCGCGGCCAGCGCCACCAGGCCGGCGACTTCGGTCCGGGTGAGGATCGGGCTGACCGCCGTCAGCGGGGCCATCATGTTCATTTCGCTTCTCCCTGACCGGCGGCGGGCAGGGCGCCGGCGTTGATGAGGTGGACGTAGAGCGGCAGGGGCAGGCCGCGCCCAGTTGCGATACGCCGCTGCTGCCAGGCCCACAGGCCGAGGAAGAGGGCGAGCAGTGCCAGCAGGCCCCATTCGGGAAGCAGGGCAGCGCCATTCGCACGAACCGCCATCCCCGCAAGGGCGAGGCCTGCGGCATGGAAGGCGATCAGTCCTGCCAGCGCCAGCACCAGCGTGGCCTTTGTGCGCACCGGTGCCCGGCCAGCCAGCGCCGCGACCAGCGTGGAGGCGGCTGTGGCGAGGCCCAGCAGCAGGGGGACGAGGCTGGCATTGCCATCCCCGAAGGAGACGAGCGAGAGCGCGATGCCCACGGTGCCCGCCGCAACGATCAGCGCCGTCCGGGCTGTCAGGGTGGTCGGCACATTGCCCGGCTTCATCCCGACAGTCGAGCCGGAGCCGAGGAACAGCCAGGCCTTGAACAGGCCGTGGGCAATGATGTGCCACAGGGCGGCGGCATAGGCGCCAAGGCCGCAGCTCATCACCATGAAGCCCATCTGCGAGACGGTGGAACCGGCCAGCGCGCGCTTCACGTCGGGGCGCACCAGCATGATGCCGATACCGTAGATTGCCCCGCCGAGCCCCAGCACCACCGCCACGATCCGGGCAGCGGGCGCGGCCTCCAGCACGGGCGCGAAACGGATCAGCAGGAAACCGCCGGCATTGACTAGCCCGGCGTGCATCAGGGCCGAAACCGGGGTGGGCGCGGTCATGGAGGAGAGTAGCCACCCCGAGAAGGGCGGCAGCGCGCAGCGGGCGGCGGCGGCCACGACGAGCAGCAGGGCCGCGCCACTGGCCACCAGCGGCGGCATTGCCGGGGCAGCGGCCAGCACTGCGTCGATCTGCCAGGATCCGGCATGCCAGCCGAGCAGGCCCAGCGCGGCCAGCAGCGCGGCATCGCCAGCGAGGAAGGTGAGCCGTGCGCGCCGGGCGGCGGCGACAGCCTCGCGCCAGCCGTCCGCATGGCCGATCAGCGCTGCCAGCAGCCAGCCACTGATGCACCATGCCAGGCCGAGCACGGCCAGGTTGCCGGTGAACAGGAAGCCAAGGACCGCCGCGACCAGCGCGCCAAGGGTGATGAAGAAGCGCTGCGAACGGGCATCTGCCCGCATGTAGCGCAGCGAGAAGGTGGCCACGATCGCGGCGACGAACAGGGTCAGCAGGCCGATCGCCAGCGGCAGGCCAGATGCGGGCGGTGCCGACGGCCCGGCCAGCGCCAACGCGGCGGCGCCAAGGCCAAGCCACAGCATGGCGGTGACCGGCAGGCCCGGCGCGTTAGCCGATGATTGGTCCCGGAACTGCATCAAAATCCCCTTTCGGGGCGCCCAATGGCGGCGTGCCTCGCATTGTTGAAACGAGTTATGACAATACCAATCATTGACAAAACACATGATATCCGCATGGACTCCCGCCATGCCCGGAACCAGGACACTCGATCTCGACCTGCTGCGCTGCTTCGTCACCATCGCCGAAACCGGCAGCTTTACCCGCGCCGGGGAGCGGCTGGGCCGGACACAGTCCACCATCAGCCTCCAGGTGAAGCGGCTGGAGGAGCAGATCGGCCGCGCGGTCTTCGCCCGCACCCCGCGCTCGCTCAGCCTGACGGCGGAAGGCGAACGGTTGCTGGGGCCGGCGCGGCAACTGCTGCGGCTGAATGACGTGGCCCTGGCCGAACTGTTCGAGCCGGACATCACCGGCCGGGTGCGCATCGGCGTGCCGGAGGATTTCGCGACCGCCCACCTGCCTGCGGTCCTCTCCGCCTTCGCCAAGGCCCATCCGCTGGTGGAACTGGAAGTCACCTGCGACCTGACACTGAACCTGATGGACCGGTTCCACGATGGAGCGTTCGATCTGGTGCTGGTAAAGCGCGAACCCTCTGCCCGGCTGGAAGGCGTGCGCGTCTGGCGTGAGCCGCTGGTCTGGGTGGCGCGTGACCAGCTGGCGGTGGCCGGGCTGGAAACTGTGCCCCTCGTCGTCTCGCCCGAACCGTGCGTCTACCGCAAGCGCGCCATCGATGCGCTGGATGCCGTGGGGCGCAGGTGGCGCGTGGCCTACACCTCCACCAGCCTGGCGGGCAGCCAGTCCGCCGTGAACGCGGGTCTGGGCATCACCGTGCTGCCGCGCGAAATGGTCCCGCCGTACCTGACGGCCATCGTCAATGACCCGGAATTGCCGCCGCTTTACGATACCGAGATTGCCCTGATCGAGGCGCCGGGCCTCTCGTCCACGGGGCACCTTCTGGCGCAGCACATCATCGAGGCGCTGGAGAAGGGCTAGCCGGCCCCCGCTTCACAGCCTGCGCCGGCCACTGTAGCGTCTCTGGCGATGTCCGGCTTCCTCCTTGCACTGCTAGCCTGCCTCGCGGTCATGGCGCCGGGGAGGGACGGCGTGCGGATGGCGCAACTGGCGGACCGGCTGGGGCCGGGCGCAGGGTTGTTGCTGCCCATATGGCTCAGCGCGCTGGCCAGCAATGCACTGGCGGCGTGGCTCTCCGCACTGCTGGCCCCGGCCATGCCGCCGCGCGTGCGGCTGATGTTCCTGGCCCTTGCGCTGGTGCTGGCGGCGGTGGAACTGGCCTTGCGCCGCCATCCGCGAGCGCCGCAAGAGCCGACCCGCTCTACCGGGGCGATCCTGCTGGTGCTGCTGGCTTCGCAAGTAACCGACGGGGCGCGCCTGCTGGTGCTGGCGGTGGCACTGTACACCGCGCAGCCGGTTGCCGCTGCGGTGGGCGGGGCGCTGGCCAGCGGTGCGGTGCTGACGCTGGCCCTGCTGGCTGGCGGCAGGTGGATTTCCCTCGTGCCGTTGCGGGCGCCCTCGCTGGGGATGGCAGCATTGTACCTGGTGCTGGGCATCTACGCCGGCCTGTCGGCGGGTGGATTGCCCGGCTGATCGATCCAGTCGATCACACCCACGCCAACTTCCCATGAAACCGATCTACGCCCTGCGTGTTATGGAACTGACTAACCACGCAAAGGGGATAATCACATGGCCGCCAAGGGCGACAATTCGAAGACCGCGCTGATTGACGGGCTGAACGGCCTGCTGGCCGATCACGTGGCGCTCTACTTCAAGACCAAGAACTTTCACTGGCACGTGCAGGGCCCGCAGTTCCGCGAGCTTCACCTGCTGTTTGACGAGCAGGCGACCGCCATCTTCGCGCAGGTGGACGTGATTGCCGAACGCGTGCGCAAGCAGGGCGGGCAGACGATCACTTCGCTGGGGGCCATGGCCAAGACGGCCAGCATCACCGACCAGGATGATGCCACGCTGGATGCCAGGGCGATGATTGCCGAACTGCGCGATGACAACGCCCGGCTGGTGGAAAGCCTGAAGGCGCTGAAGGACGTGGCCGACAAGGCGGGCGATAACGCGACCGACGGCCTGATCGATGACTGGACCGACATGGCGGAGGAACGCGTGTGGTTTCTGTCCAGCCATCTCGGCTGACCGTTTCCCCGGCGCGTGCGATCACGCTCCTGTATCGTGCGCGCCAACCCGGCCCGCCGTGGACCTCGCGTCCCGGCGGCCTTTGCTGTAGCCATTGCGCATGGCCACAGTAACGCTGATTCACGACGCTGACGATGCCGCCATTGCCCGCTGGGTGGAAGGGCAGCTGCGCGCCGCCTTGCGGGCCACTTCCGGCCAGGTTGCCGTGACGGTGCCGGGCGGGTCCACGCCGTTTCCCATCCTGGAACTGCTCGCAGGCAGCGGGATCGACTGGTCGCGCATCACCGTCTGGCCGGGGGATGACCGGATCGTTCCGGAGGATCACCCCGCCAGCAACGTGGGCCGCATTCGCGCCTTGCTGGAGCCACTTGGCGCGCGGGTGGTGGCGCTGGCGGAAGGGGCCGCGCCGCCCCGCTTCGCGCTCGCCTGGCTGGGCATGGGAGCGGACGGGCACATTGCCAGCCTGTTTCCCAATACAGACCCGCAGCCCGATGCCCCGCGCGCGGTGCTGCGGTTGACGCCTGATCCCTTGCCACCGGAAGCCCCGTTCGACCGGCTGACCCTGACCATCCCCGCGCTGCTGGCCAGTGACGAACTGCTGTTCGTGATCCGCGGCGCGGCCAAGCGCGCCCTGTTCGAGGCAGCCCTGCGCGGGGAGCATGACCTGCCCGTGGCGCGCCTGCTGGCGGCGGCCATCCAGCCCGTCACATGCTTCACCTGATCCTGCCGCCCGCACTGCATCGCCACGCCTACCGCGTGGCCTTCCGCCTGCGTAATCGCTGGCTGTACTGGCGTGGGCGCCCCATCGCTGGCTGCACCATGATCGCGCGGGACGATGCGGGCCGCGTGCTGCTGGTGCGCCATTCCTACGGCAGCGGCCTGTGGGCCTTTCCCGGCGGTGGCCTCAACCGGGGAGAGCAGCCGCTTGCCGCCGCGATCCGCGAATTTGCCGAGGAACTGGGCTGCGCCGTCACCGATCCGCGCCACGTGGGCACGCTGGAGGAGGATTATCACGGCGTGCGCAACACCGCCCACATTTTCACCGGCCTGATCGCCGGCCCGCCCCGGCCCGACATGCGCGAGATCGTGGAGGCGCGCTTTTTCGCGGTCGATGAATTGCCGCACGGCACTTCCTGCACGGTCCACGTGCGGCTGGCGCTGTTAGAGCAGCAGCGATAGCTGGGCATCGTCGCGCGGCGGATTGGCCGGGCGGCCGTTGTCCGGCGTATCGAGATTGCCCAGTGTCAGGCCCATCAGCCGGATCGGCATGGGCAGGGGCATTTCCTTCTCCAGGATCTCGCGCGCGATGCGGGCAAACGTCTCCCGGTCGGTGACGGGGCGCGGCTGGCTGCGGCTGCGGGTGGCGATCTGGAAATCGGTGAACTTCAGCTTCAGCGTGACCGTGCGCCCGCCCACAAGCCCCTTGGCCTGCTTGTCCGCCACCCGGTCCCACACGATGGCGATGATGCTCTCCAGCGTGCCGCGCAGATCATCGGCATCGGACAGGTCGGTACTGAACGTCCGCTCCCCGCCGATGGACTTGGCCACGCGGTTGGCGCGCACGGGCCGAAGGTCAATTCCCCGCGCCGCGCGGTAGAGGTATTCGGCAAAGCTGCCGAAGTGGTGGCGCAGGAAGGCGATGTCGCAGGCGGCAAGGTCCGCCCCGGTCTCGATCCCCAGCATCGCCATCTTTTCCGCCCCGCGCGGCCCCACGCCGTGGAACCGCCGCACCGGCAGGCCGGCAACGAATTGCGCGCCTTGCCCCGGCTTTATGACGCACAGGCCATCGGGCTTGTTCTGATCGCTCGCCAGCTTGGCCAGGAACTTGTTGTAGGACACGCCCGCGCTGGCGGTGAGGCCGGTCTCCTCGCGGATCGCGGCGCGGATCAGCTGGGCAATGCGCGTGGCGCTGCCGATGCCGCGCATGTCCGCCGTCACGTCGAGATAGGCCTCATCCAGGCTGAGCGGTTCGACGTGCGGCGTGTAGCGGAGGAAGATCGCGCGGATCTGGCCCGATACCTCCTTGTAGGCCTCGAAGCGGGGACGCACGAAGATCAGGTCCGGGCACAGGCGGCTGGCGGTGACGGAGGGCATGGCGCTTTTCACGCCGAAGCGGCGCGCCTCGTAACTGGCGGCGGCCACCACGCCGCGCCCGCCCGCGCCGCCCACGGCCACGGGCTTGCCGCGTAGCTGCGGGTTGTCGCGCTGTTCCACGCTGGCGAAGAAGGCGTCCATGTCCACGTGGATGATCTTGCGCAGGCCAAGGCCGGCCGCTTCGCCATCCCCGCCGTCCGCGTCCTCTTCCATTGGTTCCGGAATCGCCATGTGAGTGACAATAGGCCACTTTCGCCTCCGCCCGCCATTGTCTAAGGGCGGGGCATGGTCTCCCCGCCCTCCACCCGCCCCGCCATCGCCCTGGGCAAGCGCGAGCTGATCGTGCTGCTGGCCCTGCTGATGAGCCTCAATGCGCTCAACATCGACGCGATGATCCCCGCGCTGGACGACCTGGCGCGCGAACTGGGGGTGGTGGATGGCAACCGGCGGCAGCTGGTGGTGGCGGTCTATTCCATTGCCATGGGCCTTGGGTGCCTGGTGCCCGGTTCCTATGCCGACCGCTATGGCCGGCGGCCGATCCTGCTGTTCAGCCTGGCCTGCTACAGCCTGTTCACCCTGCTGATTGCCTTCCTGCACGATTTCGAGACGCTGCTGGCCGTGCGGCTGATCTGCGGCATCACCGCTGCCGGGCTGATGGTGGCGCCCATGGCCATCGTGCGCGACCTGTATGAAGGCGATGCGATGGCCCGGTTGATGAGCGTGATCGCCGCGGTGTTCATCACCGTGCCGGTGATCGCGCCCAGCCTGGGGCAGGCGGTGCTGCTGGTAGCCGGGTGGCGGTGGATCTTCGTGGCGCTTGCCGCCGTGGGCGCGCTGGCCGCGCTGTGGGTGTACAAGCGCCTGCCCGAAACGCTGGCCCCGGAAAACCGCCAGCTCATCATCCTGCCGGTGATCGCCCGCAACATGCGCGATGCGCTGGTGAACCGCCAGTCCATCGGCTATGTATTCGGCACCATGCTGGTGATGGGCGGGGTGTTCGGCTACGTGAACATCGCCCAGCAGCTTTACACCGAACACTTCGGCATTTCTGACCACGCCTTCCCGCTGGTATTTGGCGGCACGGCGGCCATGATGGCGGTGGCCAACCTTACCAATTCGCGCATCGTCATGCGCTTCGGCGCGCGGCGGGTGAGCCATACCGGCGTGCTGATCTTCATCGCGGTATCCGCGCTGCAGGTCTGGTCCAGCCATGCGCATCCCGGCGACATCTTCTGGTTCGCCCCGCTGATGTCGCTCAACCTCGGCCTGCTGGGCTTCCTGGGGGCCAACTTCGGCTCCATCGCGCTGCAACCTTTTGCCCACATCGCGGGCGCGGCCAGCAGCGTGCACAGCTTCTTCCGCATGTTTGGCGCGGCGATGGTGGGGCTGGTGATCGGCCAGTTCTACGATGGCACCGCGCGACCCTTCGCGCTGGCGCTGCTGATCAGTTCTACCCTGGCGCTGTGTTTCGTGCTTTACAGTGAAAAGGGCGTGCTGTTCCGCCGCCTGAACCGCAAACCACCGACGGAGCGTATTGTCCCGTGACCAAGCCTTATGACCTCATCGTAATCGGCGGCGGGGTCAACGGGGCAGGGGCGGCGCGCGATGCGGCGGGCCGGGGCGCGAAAGTGCTGCTGCTGGAAGCGGGCGACCTCGCCAGCGGCACCTCCAGCAAGAGCACCAAGCTGGTCCATGGCGGGCTGCGCTACCTCGAATATGGCGAGTTCGGCCTGGTGCGCGAGGCACTGACCGAGCGCGAGGTGCTGTGGGAAATCGCCCCCCATATCGTGCGGCCCCTGCGCTTTGTCCTGCCGGTCAACAAGGCCATGCGCGCGCACTGGAAGCTTCGCGCGGGCCTGTTCCTCTATGATCACATCGGCGGCAAGGGCACCCTGCCGGGGAGCGAGGCGATTTCGCTGGTCGATCATCCGGCGGGCGAGGGGCTCTATTCCGAGATCACCAGCGGCTTCGTCTATTCGGATGCCTGGGTGGACGATGCGCGGCTGGTGGTGCTGAATGCGGTGGATGCCGCGCGCCACGGAGCCGAGGTCCGCACCCGCTGCCCGGTGACGGCGATCGTGCGCGATGGCGAGCTGTGGCGGGTGACGGCGGGGGGTGAATCCTTCACCGCCCACGCCCTCATCAACGCGGCGGGGCCGGCAGTGGACGATGTGGCGCGGATGGCCGGCACCGCGCCCAAGTACCACGTGCGCCGGGTGCGCGGATCGCACATCGTGGTGCCGCGCCTGTTCGATCACGATTTTGCCTACATCTTCCAGCAGCCCGACACGCGCATCTGCTTTGCCATCCCGTTCGAGGACAATTTCACCCTGATCGGCACCACCGATGCTGACCACAAGGGACCGCTCGACAAGGTGGAGCCGGATGCGGAGGAAGTGCGCTACCTGTGCGATGCGGTGAACCGCTACTTCGTGCGCAACATCACGCAAAAGGACATCGTCTGGTCTTTCGCCGGGGTGCGCGCGCTGGTGGACTTTGGCAAGGACCGCCCCGAAGCCGCCACGCGCGGCTATCGCCTGGTGCTGAGCGCGGAGGATGAAGGCGCCCCCATGCTGGGCATCTATGGCGGCAAGATCACCAGCTATCGCCACGTGGCGGAAGAAGCTTTGGACCTGCTGGCCACCCGCGTGCCCGCGTTGGCCGGCAAGCACTGGACCGCGCGCGAGCACCTGCCCGGCGGCGATTTCCCGCGCGATGCGCAGGGCCTGCTGGCGGCCGAACTGCTGCGCGAATACCCCTTCCTGTCCCGCCACGATGCCCTGCGCCTGACGCGCGCCTATGGCCTTGACGCGATCACCTGGCTGGGCGCGGCGGCAAGCTGGGCGGACCTTGGCAAGAACTTCGGCTGCGGGCTGAGCGAGGCGGAAGTGCGCTACCTGCAAGCGCAGGAATTGGCGGTGACGGCGGAAGACGTGCTGTGGCGGCGCAGCAAGCTGGGCCTGCACATGGATGAAGGCGAGCAGGCGGCGCTGAAGGCCTTCATGGGTGGTTAGCCGCCTTCCGGCACCACCTTTGCCAGCACCTGATCCACCTGCACCTGCGCCCCCTCGGTCACCGCGAGGCCGGTGACCGTACCGGCAAACGGCGCGGTGAGGGCGTGTTCCATCTTCATGGCTTCCAGCACCATCAGCCGCTCGCCCTCGGCAACCTGCTGGCCTTCCGCCGCCAGCAGCGCGATGACCTTGCCGGGCATGGGGGCTACGATGGCGCCGTCGGACAGGCCCGCCGCGCCGCCGCTGCGTGCCTCGTCTGCCGTGAACAGCCAGGTTTCACCCGCTTCCTGCGCCAGTAAGCCAGCCGGCGTTGACCAATAGCGCATGTTGCCATGGCCGGGGGAGAGCGTGCCCACGAAGGCCTGTGATCCGCTGCGCACCCGCACCGAACGAGACGGTTCCCCGTTGGTGCGCATACCCACAAGGTAGCGCCACGGGCTGGCGGGCTGTTCCAGCGCAGTGCCGAGCAGGGCACGCGCCGTGTCCTCCCCGCCGGATGCTAGCGCGATGGCCGTGGCGCAGGCATCGATGACCTGCTGCGAGGGCTGCGCCGGGGTGGCGAGTTCATCCAGATGCTGGGCGATGAACCCGGTATCGACTTCGCCCGCGGCAAATTCCGCCTGGCCCAGCAACCGGTGGAGAAAAGCGCCGTTGTTGACCAGCGGCCAGGTGACCAGCTGTTCCAGCGCATGACGCAATTCGGCGATGCATTGCGCCCGGTCGGGGCCGTGCGCGATGACCTTGGCAATCATCGGATCGTAATGGGCGGTAATGGTGTCGCCGGCTTCGACGCCGCTATCCCACCGGACATGGCGCGGCGGCTGGAACTGCGGTCCCGGTGTTCCGGTGGCGGGCAGAAACCCCTTCGCCGGATCCTCTGCATAGAGCCGCGCTTCCATGGCCCAGCCGTTGATGGAAAGCTCATCCTGCCGCAGCGGCAGTGGTTCGCCGCTGGCCACGCGCAGTTGCCATTCCACCAGATCGACGCCGGTGATTTCCTCGGTCACTGGGTGTTCCACCTGCAGGCGGGTGTTCATTTCCATGAAGAACACGCGGTCCGCCCGCAGGCCTTCGCTGGCATCGGCAATGAATTCGATGGTGCCCGCGCCGACATAGTCCACCGCCTGCGCCGCGCGCACCGCCGCGCCGCAGATCGCCGCGCGCGTGGCCTCGTCCATGCCGGGGGCGGGGGCTTCCTCGATCACTTTCTGGTGGCGGCGTTGCAGGCTGCAATCGCGCTCGAACAAGTGGACGACGTTGCCGTGCCTGTCGCCGAACACCTGCACTTCGATATGGCGCGGGGAGGTGATCCACTTTTCCAGCAACACCTGCGCGTTGCCGAAACTGGCCTGCGCCTCCCGCCGGCAGGATGTGAGGGCGTCAGCAAAGTCTGCCGGCGCATCCACCTTGCGCATCCCCTTGCCGCCGCCGCCGGCCACAGCCTTGATCAGCACCGGGTAACCGATGGCGTCGGCCTCTGCCGCCAGCCGTTCGTCCGACTGGTCTGCCCCGTCATACCCCGGCGTCACCGGCACGCCTGCGGCGCGCATCAATTGCTTGGCAGCATCCTTCAGGCCCATCGCCTCGATACTGGCGGGATCGGGACCGACCCAGACGAGGCCCGCCGCGATCACCGCGCGGGCAAAGTCGGCATTTTCGGACAGGAAGCCGTAGCCGGGGTGGATCGCCTCAGCGCCCGTATCCAGCGCCGCCTGGATGATCCGGTCACCCCGCAGGTAGCTTTCGGCGGCAGGGGACGGCCCGATGTGAACGGCCTTGTCCGCCATGCGCACGTGTAGCGCCTGTGCGTCGGCATCGGAATAGATCGCCACCGTGGCAATGCCCATGGCGCGGGCGGTGCGGATGATGCGGCAGGCAATCTCGCCCCGGTTGGCAATGAGGAGAGATCGTATCATTTGCAACTTCTAGCCTGATCGCCCCATGGCTTCAAGCTCCCGCCGTCCCCAGCGGGGCATGGCGGGCACCGGCGCGGGCGGGCGCAGCGCCTGCACGAAGGCGCGCGCCACGTGGCCCAGTTTGGCCGCCTTGCTGGTGTGCACCCGGTGATCCCACGCAGCGGCCCCTTGCCGGCGCACTTCGCGCCCGATTGCACCGTAGATATTGGCGGCCGACAGCACGGCCCAGCGGCTGCGGAATGGCAGGCGGGCAGCCCCGATGCGGGCGGCGGCCTCGTGCACTTCGGCAAGGTCCACCATGCGCCGCACCAGCGCGACCAGTTCTTCGCGGTAAGCGGGCTTCATGTGTTCGCCGGGCGGAATGTCGGCCTCCACCAGCCATTCTTCGGGAATGTAGCAGCGGTCGGCCGCGGCATCTTCCGCCACATCGCGCACGATGTTGGAAAGCTGGAAGGCAAGGCCCAGGTCGCAGGCACGGTCCAGCGTATCCTCGTCATCGGCCGCAACGCCCATCACCCGCGCCATCAGCACGCCTACCGCGCCTGCCACGTGAAAGCAGTAGCGCATCAGGTCCCCCTCGGTGCGCGGGTGCCAGTCCGCCGCGTCCAGCGCGAAGCCGTCGATCACGTCGTCGGCCATGTCGGCCGTCAGGGTAACCTCGGATGCCACTTGGCCCAGCGCGTCAAAGGCGATGGCCCCGGTGGGCTGGCCGTCCAGCGCGCGGTGGGTCAGTACGCGGATAGCCTCGATCCGGTCCTGGGTCGCCTCCGCATCCTTGTCCAGCGCGCCGCCGTGGTCCTGCCCGTCGGCAATGTCATCGCACCGGCGGCACCAGGCATAGAGCATCTGCGCCCGTTCGCGCGTGGTCTTGTCGAACAGCAGCGAGGCGAAGCGGAAGCTCTTGGACCCTTCGGCAATTGCGCGCTGCGCTTCGATCACCAGTTCTTCACGCTCGCGCCCCCCGCCCCATTGCCGGGGCGTTTCGCGCACCACGTGCGAAGGGGTGAGCGTGCGCTGCTTCCTCACAAATCGCTGGCCTTGATCTGCACGATGCTGGTGACGGGGGTGAACGTGGCCATCGCGTCCAGCAATTCGCCAATCGAGGGCGCATCAATGATGATGCCCTTGTGCGCGGGCCGTACGAAGCCGACCTCGGCCATGTGGCGGTTGAAGGCGAGCAGGCCATCGTAAAAGCCGAAGGCGTTGAGCAGGCCCACGGGCTTGGCATGATAGCCGAGCTGCGCCCAGCTGACCGCCTCCCACAGTTCGTCCATCGTGCCAACGCCGCCGGGCAGGGTGATGAAACCGTCCGACAGGTCGGTGAAGGCGCGCTTGCGCTCGTGCATGCCGGGGACCACGTGCAACTGGGTGCAGTCGTAGTTGGACACCTCGTGCCCTTCCAGCGCCTCAGGGATAACGCCGATCACCTCGCCGCCGGCTTCTAGCGCGCCGGTGGCCAGCGCCCCCATCAGCCCCAGCCGCCCGCCGCCATAGACCACGCCGATGCCGCGCTGCGCCAGCGTGGCGCCAACCTCGCGAGCAAGGGCGATGTAGCGCGGATCGGCCGGGGTGGCGGACCCGCAATAGACGGCAAGACGGGTAATGGCGTGCGTGGTGGTATCGGTCATCCGCCGGTCCTTAGCCCAGCAAATCCTCCACCATAAGCCCCGCCGTGGCCTTGGCACTGCCGACCACGCCGGGAATCCCCGCGCCGGGGTGCGTGCCCGCACCCACCAGGTAGAAGTTCTTCATCACATCGTCCCGGTTGTGGCCCCGGAACCAGGCGCTCTGCGTCAGCACCGGCTCCAGGCTGAAGGCGCTGCCGAGATGGGCGGAAAGGTCATGGCTGAAATCGCGCGGGGTGTAGTGGAAGCTGGTCACGATCCGGTCGTGAATGTCCGGGATCAGGCGGCGGCCCACTTCATCGAGGATGCGCTTTTCCAGCTGCGGGCCGACCACGGACCAATCCACGTTCAGCTTGCCGAGGTGCGCCACGGGCACGAGGGCATAGAACGTGCTCTTGCCTTCCGGCGCCATGCCCGGATCGGTCACCGTGGGGTGATGCAGGTAGATCGAGAAATCGGCCGGCAGCACGCCGTGGGTGTAGATGTCATCCAGCAGGCCTTTGTAGCGCGGGCCGAACAGGATCATGTGGTGCGGGATGCCCGGCCAGGTGCCTTCGATCCCGAAGTGGACCACGAAGAGGCTGGGCGAATAGCTCTTGCGCGCCAGGCTTTTCGCATAGGTCTTGCCGCGGTGGCTGGTGCCCAGCAGGTCGCGGTAGGAATGCATGATGTCGCCGTTGCTGGCGACGGCATCGAACTTCTCGCTCCAGCCGGACTTCGTGGTGACGCCGGTCACCTTGTTGCCCAGCACCTCGATCCGTTCCACCGCATCGCCCAGCCGCATCACGCCGCCCAGCCGCTCGAAATGGCGCACCATGCCGGCGATCAGGCGGTTGGTGCCGCCGCGCGTCCACCACACGCCGCCATCCTTCTCCAGCTTGTGGATCAGGGCATAGATGGAACTGGTCTTCATCGGGTTGCCGCCCACCAGCAAGGTGTGGAAGCTCAATGCCTCGCGCAGCTTCTCGTTCTTCACGTACTTGCTGACGATGGAATAGACGCTGCGCCAGGCCTGGTGCTTGGCCAGCGCCGGGGCGGCCTTCAGCATCGACTTGAAATCAAGGAAGGGCACATGCCCCAGCTTGACGTAGCCTTCCTCGAACACGCCGGCGGAATAGGCAAGGAAGGCATCGTAACCGGCCACGTCCGCCGGATCGAGCTTGGCGATCTCGCGGCGCAGGGCGGGATCATCGTTCGAATAATCGAAGTTGGTGCCATCGGGCCAGTTGAGGCGGTAGAACGGCATCACCGGCATCAGCTCCACGTCCTGCGCCATGTCGTGCCCGGTCAGGTCCCACAGTTCCTTCAGGCACGCGGGATCGGTGACGACGGTGGGGCCGGCGTCGAAGGTGAAGCCGTCCATCTGCCAGAAATAGGCGCGCCCGCCCGGCTTGTCGCGCGCTTCCACCACGGTGGTGGCAATGCCCGCGCTCTGCAGGCGGATGGCCAGTGCCATGCCGCCGAAACCGGCGCCGATCACGCAGGCGCGCGGTGTGCCGGACTGGGGAGTAGGGGCAGACATCAGTGGTCCTCGCTTTCGGGGGTGAGGGTGAGTGGCGGGCGCTGCGATGCAAGCGCGGCAATCGCCTTGTGAACGGGGACGGGCGGCTTGCCCACCAGCACGCGGGCCTTGTCCGCCAGGGTAGACCGGCCGGCATAGAAACGTTCCACCAGCCCTTCCGGCAGGCGGTAGAACCGCTCGAATATGGCCACGCGCCTGTGCGGCTCGGCGGCGCCGAACAGCATGTCGCCCAGCAGGCGGTAGAACCCGGTTTCCTGCCAGTGCTGGCGGGACAGGGCGGCAAGGCGGGCGGCCAGTTGGTCACCCGGCAGGTCCGCATCGCGGGCCACGGCCAGCGCCACCTGCGCGGCGAACGGCAGGGTGTAGCTGGTCAGCGGATGGGTAAACAGCCCGCGCGCGCCGGCCAGGGCCACCCCGGGCGTGGCGACAGCGGCCATGTGGCGCGCTGGGTCGCCACCAGTAATCACCGGCAGCACGCCCGTTTCGAACCCGCGAATGGTCCCCTCCCACCCGCGCGCCCGGCAATAGCCATCGATGCGGGATGACAGCGCGGCCTCGTCTAGCAGCGGGCTGTCCTGGTAATAGGTGTCTTCCACCAGCAGGTCATGCGCGCCCAGCGGCAGGACATAGACAAAGCGGTAACCGCCAAGCTGCTCAACCGTGGCGTCCATGATTGTCGGGCGGGTCACGCCGTGCGGCTGGTCCGTTGTCAGGTGGCGGCCCATGAACACCTGCCAGCCGCCATGAAGGTGCGGGGAAGGGGCAAAGCCGCGAGCATCGATAACGGTGCGCGCCGTGATCCGCGTGCCATCGGCGCAGGCGATCCCGCCGGCATCCAGCGCGGTGATAGGGCGGTTGGTCTGCACCGTGCCGGGGGCCAGCTCCTGCTCCAGCGCGGCAGCGAAATCCGGCGAGGCGATCGAAGCATAGATGGCCTTGAGCTGCCGCTGGTGGCCGGGAAAGCGCACCTCGTTGCCCTGCGTCCACTCCGTCTTTGGGATGGGGGAGAGCAGTTCTGCCGCAGCCGGGGTGGTATCGCTGGCAAACCAGCTCCACCGGTGGTTCCCGCCCACGGCGCTGCCCGCTTCGACCAGTCGCACGCTGAGGTCCGGGCGATGGCGGGCAAGGGCAAGCGCGATCAGGCCGCCGGCGAGGCCGCCGCCCGCAATGGCAATGTCACAGTCGCGCCCGGTCATGCCGCATGCCTTAGCCTATTGGGCAGGCGGCGCAATCATGGGCGGAAGGTCGTATGCGGGTGGCGGCGGCAACGAGCCCTTGCCAAGCGGCCGGCGAGCGCAGACCAAGAGGCAGGCAAGAGGGGGAGCAGATGAAGAGCTGTGCGGATTTATGGCCCCGCGGGCGCGTATGGACATGGACGCTGGCGGTATTCGCGGTGGCGGTGGCGGTGCTGTTTGCGATGGATCGCCCGCCGCTGTGCACCTGCGGCACCATCAAGCTGTGGCACGGGGTGGTCCAGTCCAGCGAAAACAGCCAGCACATCACCGACTGGTATTCCCCCAGCCACTTCACCCACGGCCTGCTGATGGCGGGCGCTGCCTGGCTGCTGTGGCGCAAGTGGCGCGTGCTGGGCGGACGGCCCGCGCCCTATGCCTTCCCCATCGCCGTGGCGGTGGAGGCCTTGTGGGAGATTGCCGAGAACACGCCCATGGTCATCAACCGTTACCGCGAGGCGACGATCAGCCTTGGATATACCGGCGACTCCATCGTCAATTCGGCCAGCGACATCATGTGGATGGCGCTCGGCTTCCTTGTTGCGCTTCGCCTGCCGTGGTGGGCGGCCGCGATGCTGGGCCTGTTCCTTGAACTGCTGGCGCTGTGGGTGATCCGCGACAACCTGACGCTGAACGTGCTGATGCTGCTTTACCCCATCGATGCCGTCGCCGCCTGGCAGGCTGGTGGCTGACGGATCAATCGGCCCCCTCTGTCACCACCGGATCGGGCGACGTCGGGCGCGGCTCGGTCGCAGGCTCCGGGGCGGGCTCGGCAGCGGTGGCTGGGGCCGACCCGGCCTGCGTCGCAGCCGCAGCCTGCAATTGCAATGCGGGGCGCGGGCCGGGCATGGGCGCGGTGCGATTGCCGGTCATCAGGTAGGTGTCGAACCATTCCATCATGCGCAGGTTGTAATCATACCGCGCGGCAGACTGCGCATTGCCATGCCCTTCGCCCGGATAGAGCACCAGACGCAGCGGCGTATCCGGCTGGCGCAGGGTGATGTGGCGGTACAGCTCCATGCTCTGCGTGGGGGACACGCGCGGATCCTTGTCGCCATGCATGATCAGCAGCGGGGTGGTCGCCTGCCCGGCATAGGTGATGGGGCTGCGTTCCAGCAGGTGATCGATGTCGTCCCAGGCCCAGGCGCGTTCGTGCACCAGATACATTTCGTTGGGAATGTCGGTGGTGCCGAACTTGGACAGGTTGTTGGAAATGCCCACGAACATCACCGATGCGGCAAATTCGGCGCTGTAATAGGTCGCGCCCCAGGCGCTGGCATAGCCGCCATAGGAACCGCCGGTGATGCCCACGCGCGCCGGATCGGCCAGGCCGCCCGCCACCAGTGCGGCCTTGGCGTCGACCAGGTCATCGAACTCCTTGCCCGCGTAATCGCCCTGGTGCGACATGGCGAATTCCACGCCGTATCCGGTGGAACCGCGATAGTTGGGCAGGAACACTGCATAGCCACGCCCGGCGGCCACCTGGCCGGGGTTGGAATAGCTGGTGACCCAGCCGTTGCTTTCATGCGATTCCGGGCCGCCATGCACGTCCAGGATCAGCGGCGCGCCGCCCACGGGGAAGCCGCCGACCGGCTCGATCAGCACGCCTTCGATCTGCTGCCCGTCGCGCGCGGCGTAGGCATAGGGGCGCTGAGTACCGAAGGTGATCTCGGCCAGCCAGGGGTTGTGGTTTGTCCAGCGGGTGAAGGCCCCGCCATCGTAGAGGAACAGCTCACCCGGATGCGTGGCCGTATCGGCGCGCACCGCCAGCCGGTTGCCGCCCTGCTGGACGGAGGTGATAACAAGGCCCTGTGGATCGATGTCATCCCCGCTCCGCGTGCCGTTGCGATCGTAGAACCGCAGGCGGCTGTGCACCCCCTGGTCCACCGCCACGGCCAGCCGCCCGTCGGCCATCCATTCGCTGTCCACCGCCGCTTCCGCCGCGCCCTGGTTGAGCGGGCGCATGGCCCCGGTGACGACATCGACCAGGAACAGCGTGGTTGCCGCCGGATCGTTCTCGCTGACTCCGGCAATCATCGCCAGCTGGCTGCCATCGGGCGAGATTTCCAGGTCACCCAGCTTGCCCGGCGTGGCGATTTCCCGCGCCTCTCCTGTCACCAGGTCCAGCACGTGCGGGCGGCGGCGCATGTAGTTGTCGTCCACCAGCGTGGTGGGGGCGCTGGCCACCAGCATCCACGATGCATCGGGCGCCAGCTCGATCTCGTCCACGTGGCCCGGCACGGTAATGGCGCGAGGCGCGGCATCCGGCGTGCTGCCGCCCAGGGAGGCGTAGAACAGGCGGTTGAAGCGCTGCTCTTCCTCATAGACGAGCGCGGTAAAGCCCTTTTCCGCCTCCGCCTCGCGCGCGGTATCGGTGGCCGGCTGGGTCAGCAGGTACACGCCCGTGCCATCGGGGGTGAAGGCATAGTCGAGCACGTGGGCATCGCTGATCCTGGCCAACTCCACCGGCGCACCGCCATCCACCGGCACGCCCCACAGGCTGCGCTTGGCTTCCCCGCGGTTCCACAGGTAGGTGACCATGCGGCCATCGGGGGAAAAGCCGATCGATTGCGCGTTCACATCGGCCGACAGGAAGGCCCGCGCCTCCATCGGGCCTTGCGCCATGAACAGCTGTTGCAGCGCCGGGCCGTTATCTTCACCGCGCGTCACGTTCGGCCGGTGGCTGGTGGTGAAGGCGATACGTGTGCCGTCGGGTGACAGGGCGATGTTGCCGAGGCTTTCCAGCCGCGCCACGTCCTCCGGCGTCATCGGCCGGGCATGGATCGCGGTGGAGGAGAGGAGGGCGGCGGCGAGCAGAGCGTGGCGCAGGGCAGACATCGAGCGGCGCGGGTCCTGTAATGGTTGCAATGGAAACGGTGATAACGGCGCGCACGGGCAAGGCAAGAGCCGCAAGGGCGGCTCTCCCCCGTGCAAGCGCCAGGCCGGAAGGCGGCGGTCAGCCCCCGCGCAGGGTCTTTTCGCGCTGGGGATAGACGTCAAAGGTGCGGCCGCGCACGGTGATCGTCTCACCCTTGAAGGCGCGAACGCCCATGTCGCGCGCGCGGTGCCCGGTCACGCTGGCGCTATCGCCTGCGCGGGCATGCTCGGCCCCGAAGCCGGATGGCGCGGCAACGATCGGCGGTGACAGGTCCACTTCCCACAAGGCCCCGGCACTGTCGCGCAGTTGCAGGTGCATGTGCGGGTTGGTGAATGTGATCGAGACGATTTCGCCGGCCAGGCGGCTTTCTTCCTCCTGCGTCCAGCCCCAGCCGTGGTGGGCCGATACGGCCAGCGGGATGGCGAGCGGCGCGGCCAGCAGGGTGGCGGCAGCGGGAATGATGATCCTTCGTTTCATGACAGTCTCCTGTCCCCTCCAGCAGCGGAGGCTATCATGGCCCGTGCCCGGCTCCAATGCCGTCATTCGTCCATCAGCGCGAGGGCGGGTGCGGGCGCCGAAAGCATCTGGCCGGCCTTGTCCCACGCGGCGTGGAGCCACAGGTCTGCCCCAGTCTCCCCGGGCAGCAGGATCACGGGCATCCGTTCCACCCCCATCGCACGCAGCGCCGGTATGGCGGGCCGGGTGAGGATGGCAAAGCCGGGCACTTCGCTGTCCTTGCACACGCCGGCCAAGGCCATCAGCCTGCCGCGCTCAGGGGCGAACCAGTGGCGCAGCCGCCGCCCTTCGGTATCGGTCCCTGCGCCCCAGGCCATGAAGGCACTGGCAGGCACCAGGCAACGGAATTCGCTGTTCCTGAGGTTGCCGATCCAGAACGGGCTGTCCGGGTTGCGCACGGTGAGTACGGCGCGCCGCTGGTCCGGCGCGGAAGGCGGCGGTGGCACCCCCCACAGGCGGGGGACCATCCGGCGCCGGGCCTTTCCTTGCGGCCGCGCCCCGGCGATGAATTCGCGCCCGGCGGTGATGACGGGCGCAAAGGTCTCCGGGGCAACGGATCCGCCTGCCCACGGATCGCGGCCGCCATCGGCTGCGAAAACGCGGGCCACGGTCGCTGCGGTGGCATCAAGGCGATAGAGCGAGGTCATGGGCCAGCCGCCATGGCTTTGCCCAAACCGCAGGGGTGCCGCAAGCGGCGGATCCGCGCAGTTCCGCACACCAGGCGGCGCCACCTGCGTGCTTGCGTCCGCGCGGGCAAGTGCTATCCAAGGCTCATCCCCGGGGAGCCAGCTGGCTGAGAGGGGCAGGTAGCTCTGCCCGACCCGTTGAACCTGAACCCGTTAGCACGGGCGGAGGGAAGGGCGGTAACTGCGCTCCCCGTCCGTCCATTGAAGGACAGCGCACCATGGCCGACATCAACAGCAAGCTCGAAATTGGGGTCACCACCGGACCAATCCGGGGCAGCCGCAAGGTTCATGTCGGCCCGCTCAAGGTGGCCATGCGCGAGATTGACCTTGAACCCTCCAGCGGGGAGCCGCCGGTGCGCGTCTATGACACGTCCGGCCCCTACACCGATCCTGCCGTCACCATCGACATTGCCGCCGGCCTGCCGCAGCTGCGCCGCCCATGGCAGATCGCCCGCGGTGACGTGGAGGAATATACGCCCCGCGAAGTGAAGCCGGAAGACAACGGCCAGCTGGGGCCGGACCGCAGCGGCGGCGTCCCGGCTTTTCCTAACGTGGCCAAGCGGGTGCTGCGCGCAAAGCCGGGCGCGAACCTGTCCCAGATGCATTATGCCCGCCGCGGCATCATCACGCCGGAAATGGAATACGTGGCCGAGCGGGAAAACCTTGGCCGCGCCATGCTGCGCGACCACGTGCGCGACGGGCAGGACTGGGGTGCCGCCATCCCCGATTACGTGACGCCTGAATTCGTGCGCGAGGAAGTGGCGCGCGGCCGCGCAATCATCCCCAGCAATGTCAACCACCCGGAATGCGAACCGATGGCCATCGGCCGCAACTTCCTGGTCAAGATCAACGCCAACATCGGCAATTCCGCCGTGGCGTCAGATGTCGCCTCCGAAGTGGACAAGATGGTCTGGTCCATCCGCTGGGGTGCGGACACCGTCATGGACCTGTCCACGGGGCGCAACATTCACGACACCCGCGAATGGATCATCCGGAACAGCCCCGTGCCGATCGGCACCGTGCCGATCTACCAGGCGCTAGAAAAGGTCGGCGGCATTGCCGAGGACCTGACGTGGGAAATCTTCCGCGATACGCTGATCGAACAGGCCGAACAGGGCGTGGACTACTTCACCATCCACGCCGGGGTGCGCCTGCCCTACATCCCGCTCACCGCCAAGCGCGTGACCGGCATCGTTTCGCGCGGCGGCTCGATCATGGCCAAGTGGTGCCTGGCGCACCACAAGGAGAGCTTCCTTTACGAGAAGTTCGACGAGATCACCGAGATCATGAAGGCCTATGACATCGCCTATTCGCTGGGCGATGGTTTGCGTCCCGGCTCCATTGCCGATGCGAACGACGAAGCGCAGTTCGCCGAACTCTACACGCTGGGCGAACTCACCAAGCGCGCCTGGGAGCAGGACGTGCAGGTGATGATCGAAGGCCCCGGCCACGTGCCGATGCACAAGATCAAGGAGAACATGGACAAGCAGCTGGAAGCCTGCGGCGAAGCCCCGTTCTACACCCTCGGGCCGCTCGTCACCGACATTGCGCCGGGCTACGATCACATCACCAGCGGCATCGGCGCGGCGATGATCGGGTGGTACGGCACGGCCATGCTTTGCTATGTCACGCCCAAGGAACACCTTGGTTTGCCGGACCGGGACGACGTGAAGGTGGGCGTGGTCACCTACAAGCTGGCCGCCCACGCGGCGGACCTTGCCAAGGGCCACCCGGCCGCCAAGGTGCGTGACGATGCCCTGTCCCGCGCCCGGTTCGAATTCCGCTGGCGCGACCAGTTCAACCTCAGCCTCGATCCCGATACGGCGGAGCAGTACCACGACCAGACCTTGCCGGCGGAAGGCGCCAAGACGGCCCACTTCTGCTCGATGTGCGGGCCGAAGTTCTGTTCGATGAAGATCACCCAGGAAGTGCGCGACTTTGCCGCCAGGCAGAACCAGCCGGTGGAAACCTTCGTCGCCGCTGAGGAGGCGGAGAAGGGCATGGCCGAGATGAGCCGCGTCTACAACGAAACCGGGCGCGAGCTGTATATCGGGCAGGGCGACCGCGAACACGATTGAGTCCGCCGGGCGGAGCGGCTTGACCGTTCCGCCCGTGCCGTGGACAAGAAGGCTCCGGGCTGGACAATCGATAGGCAGGCGATCCGGCGCCGCAGGGTAGGGGCGCAGGCATGAAAGGCACAATCACGCGAGCGCGCGGCGCGCGGTTCCTTGGACCGGTGTTGACGCTGGCCGTGCTGGCGGCATCCACCGCATTGCAGGCGCAAAGCACGCCCATGACCGCACGGTTCGATCCGGCGGCTTTCTTCACTGGCCGCACCACCAGCGAAGGGACGCTGTCGCAGATCTTCGCCTCCGACAAGGTGACCCGCGTATCCACTTTCGGCACCCGTCAGACCAATGGCGACATGCTGCTGGAGCAGGACGTGCAGATCGGCAGCCAGCCCGTGCGCCATCGCACCTGGCGCTTGCGGGAAACTGCGCCTGGCCGCTTTGCCGGCACCATTTCGGACGCGGCGGATGACCTTGCCGGCACCCTCAATGGCAATGCCCTGACCTTGACCTACACGATGGACAACAACCTCGGCGTCCATCAGGTGATCACCGTCAACCCCGGCGGCCAGAGCGCGCAGAACGTGATGCGCATCCGCCGCTTCGGCATCACCGTTGCCCGGCTGGAGGAGACGATCCGGCGGGAAGCCCGTTGAAGGCATGACCGCGACGGACCTCCCGATCAGGCTGGGGCGCGCCGCGTTCAACAAGGCGCTGGCAGAGGCCGACTTGGCAGCCATCGGGCCGTTGCTTGCGCCTGATTGCATACTGGTCGCGGGCACGGACAGCGCCATTCTGGCCGGGCGCAAGGCGCAGTTGCGGGCGTGGAAGCATGAATTCGCGGCGCAGCCACGCACGGTCTATGTCCGCACGCCTGAAAGCATAACCCTGTCGCCGGTTGCCCCGCTCGCCATGGAAATTGGCCGGTGGGAAGGGGTCTGCGCGGGCCAATCCATCGCCAGCGGCACCTACAGCGCGAAGTGGCGCGAGATCCGCGGCACTTGGGTGATAGAGGTGGAGATCTTCGTCACGCTGGGCTGATCTCCGCGACGGCGGGTGTGGTTACAGGTAGCGCATCCGCACGCTCACCGTGCTGCCGGGAGCCAGGTCCACCTGCGCGGGGGCAAAGCGGGGCATGCCGCCGGGGTTGTTCGTTACGCCCACGCCTTCGGTCGGCATGCCGATGAAGTTCTGCCGCAGGCGGCCGTTGCGGTCCTCGTCATGGATCACGGTCACCGCATAGCGGCCCGTGCGCGGCAGGGGCACGGCCACGCGCATGGATGTGCCCGTCACCGGGAATACGTGGCGGGGCACGCCGTCGCCCTGGCGGCAATTGGGAAAGCGGTCCCGCGTGGCGAAGACGCAGACGATGACCTGCCCCTGGGCGGAGCGCAGGTCGCTGACGGCAAGCGAGAAGGTTGCCGGTTGCTGGGCGGCCAGCGGTACGCCTGCGCCCAGCGCTAGCGGGATGGCCATCAGGATCCTGGAGAAGCGGCGCAAGTCTTGGGCTCCTGTGCGTGTGGGCGACAATGACCCGCTTAATGGCGAAGGGGTGTCAGGGCAATGAATGGCCCTTATGCTGAACCTGCGGCGCCATCCTCCAGCCCGCTGCCTTCCCGCCAACGCCGGGCGTTCCTTGAACGGCGCGGAGGTTTCCGGTATCAATATCAAAGGCCTTCAGGTGCGATTAGGCCGGAAATTGGATCGCTGTAACCTGTCCGTGGCAACCGGAGGACAAAGCCATGCCAAGACCGCTTCCCGCCATTGCCCTGCTTGCGCTCGTTGCCACAGGCTGCACCCAGACCGCCCGCGAGCCGGAGGCGCAGGTCGTCTTCGATACCAGCCGGCAGTGCTTTTTCACCAGCCAGATCAACGGCTATTCCGATGCGCCTGACAGTCCCGAGGGGCGCGAGCGGTTGATCGTGCACACCGGGCCGAATGACAGGTGGCTGTTCGAAGCCTTCGGCCCGTGCACCGAGCTCGATTTCAGCCTCGCGATTGCGCTCGACACTGACAGCCGCACCAGCATCTGCACCGGGGCAATAGAAACGCTGGTCATTCCGCGCTTCGGCGGCGGCAATGCCGAACGCTGCCCGGTGCGCCTGCTCGGCAAGGTGATCGAGCCAGAGGGCTGACACGGTCGAAAGGCCCGCTGGCGTTGCCCGGCGGGCATGGGCTAACCCCAGGCCATGCAATTTGGCCAGGTCCCCATCATTCCCCGCTGGCTCGGCCTTGCCGGGCTGCTGCCGCAATTTGCCTGCGTGGCGGCGGTGGCGAGTGGGGCGGGAGAATGGCGCTGGGTCGCGCTGGCGGTGGGCTGGGGCTATGCGGCGCTGATCCTCAGCTTCCTTGGCGGTATGTGGTGGGGCCTTGGCGCGGCGGGGCTGGCGACCGGGCAAGCAGTGCCGGGCTGGCTGTGGTTTGCCGCCGTGGTTCCCAGCCTGCTGGCGCTGGCGACTTTCCTGCCGTGGGTCTTCGGTCACGAATGGCCCGGCTCCGCGCTGGGGGTACTTGGCCTTGCGCTGTTGGCAAGCCCGCTGGTCGACCGGCAGCTGGCCGGGCTGGCACCGCCCTGGTGGCTGCTGCTGCGGCTGGTGCTCTCCACCGGGCTGGGCGGGGCGAGCCTGGTTCTGTCGTTCGCGGCCTGACCCGCAGGCAGGATTAGGCGATCCGGCAAGTATGTGCTATTGCATCGGTGCTGACCTCGAATATTGCGAGGGACATCGACTTTTGACGACCGCCGCCGGCCCCCTGATTTCCTCAAGGCCGCCGGCGTAAATTAGACGACGACTTCCTTTCTCTGGACGACACGACGCACTTGCTGACCGGAATTTATCCGGCCGGCACCTCGTACTTTTGAAAGGAATACCCCATGGCCAAGACTGGCACCGTCAAATTCTTCAACACCGATAAGGGCTATGGCTTCATCCAGCCCGACGACGGCTCTGCCGACAGCTTCGTGCACATTTCCGCCGTCCAGGCGGCGGGCATGCAGACGCTCGACAAGGATCAGCGCCTCAACTTCGAGGTGGAGACCGGTCGCAACGGCAAGGAAAGCGCCGTCAACCTGTCGTCGGCTGACTGATCGTCAGCCTTGCGGCGTGCCGGGTGGGGCTTTGGCCTTTCACCCGGCATCCCGCCCATCCATTCCCGCGCCGGAGTACAGTCGATGAGCCAGACGTTCCAATTCTACTCCCAGCGGGCCGAGGAATCGGCCGCCGATGCCGCCGCCGCCACCCTCGACAACGTGCGTGAACGTGCCCTGCGTTCCGAAAAGACCTGGCGCGGTCTCGCCGAACAGGCCCGCAAGGTGGAGCTTGACCGGATCAAGGCCGATACCGAGCGCCAGGCCCGCCGCGAAGCGGACCGGCTGGCCGCCGCAGAGTCCGCGGTGCAGGCCCCCCTTGCTTCCGCCACCCAATTGCAGCCGGAATAGCTCCGCGCAGCTGTGTTGCGCCCCAGTCCCGCAACCACCTAGCGCTTGCGGACAAACTCCGCGCGCAGCACCAGGCCCTTGATGCCGGGATACTTGCAGTCGATTTCCTGCGCGTCGCCGGTCAGGCGAATGGCCGGGATCACCGTCCCGCGCTTGAGCGTTTGCCCCGCGCCCTTAACATCAAGATCCTTGACCAGCGTGACGCTGTCGCCATCGGCCAGCAGGTTGCCCACCGCATCACGCACTTCCACCTGGTCTGCTGCGGCCCGGCGGGCGGCGAGTTCGGCTGCGGGCAGCCATTCGCCCGTTTCTTCATCGTAAACGTATTCGTCGTTGTCATCGGCCACGATCGGGCTCCTTCGGGTGTGTGGCGATCCTCGAGGTGCGCCTTGGCAGGTATCGTCCAGGTGCGCCAGCAACCTTTGCAGGCGTCGCCTGGGGCGGCTCAATCGATCGGCAGCAGTTCGATCAGCCGCACGCCGTCATCCGCGCCGGCAAGGTGGAGGACCTGGTAGTGCTGGCCGCCATCGGGCAGGCTGAAGCTGTCGCCATCGGGGATGAGTTCCCCACCATGCGACAAGGCATGGCGCAAGAATGCCAGCATGGCCTCGAAATGGCCGGTAAAATCATCTCCATGGGGTTGCAGCAGCATTTCCCGGCCAATGAAATGGCGCATGCCAAAGGTGCGGATGCCCACCTGCCCGTCACCTCCAAACAGGAACGGATGCACGTGCAGCGCGCCAGGTACGCCTTCATTGGCAAGTTCGAGGAACGCCGCCGGGGGCAGCAACTGCTCGCTCTGCTTCCAGTGCAGCGCCAGGGCATCACTCTGCGTGCACGCCATGGCGCAAACCTGCGCCAAGAGGGCGAGAGCCTGCCTGATGGCCGGCACGTTGGCGGCGAGGTCCTTGGCGGCCGGGCGGGAGATGGCAAGCTGGAGGCGTGCCTGGGTGGCGGCAAGCCGTTCGGGCATGTCATGCGAAATCAGGCCTGTCACCGGTGAGGCGAGTGGAATCCGCAAGGATGCTTGTGGTGCCTTCCCCGGCAGGAACGTGGCTTCAAGCGTGGTGCCTGCCGCATCCTGGAAGTTGGCACGCCATATCGTGCCGTCTTCCCCCATCGAAGCGCCTGCGCTTGCAGTTCCCGCCGCCGTGCGCCGATATCGGGTGACAAGCGCATCGAGGGGGCTGCTTTGCCGGCCAAGCATCACAGTGGCCTGAAGCCAACCTAACGAATTCAATGCGCCCCCCTGCAGAATGAGAGAAACGTCTTAGGACTATTCCCTTCCCATTGTGTGAACAATGACTTGGGTCCATTCCGGACCAGATTAAAGCGGACCTGTGGCACCAGCTGTCCACGCCAGCTGCTGTGCGGCTGCGCGTGCGATCTTCACAGCGCCTGCTGGCGTCGGTCCCGAAGCGGCCACCGCACGGCTAGCGAGTGCGGACACGTCCAACCATGGAGACAAAGAAGGCCGTGGACCAGCCCATGAGAAGGACGCCGTTGATGCCTTCAATCGCCGCAACCAGCTGCCAGGCCGGCTGGAAGCCATCATTGTCGAAACCCACCGTGCCATAGGTGATCGTGGAGAAGAACACGGCGAACTCCAGGTCGGGCAGCGCGCCCAGCAACAGGTAGGCGAGGGCATAGAGCCAGATTTCCACGCCGTGCAGGAAGAACAGGGCAAACACTATGCCCAGCGTGAAGGCGATGCCGCGCAGCGACATGCTTGACTGGCGATGCTGGCGTTCCTCCTCCTGCTCCTCGCGCAGCCAGCGTGACAGGCCCAAAAGGCCCAGCCCGTGGATAACCACCGTGATGCCCACGAGCAGGGAGGCGACGATGAGCTGGAGCAGCATCCGGGCATGATGGCTGGCCGTGGGTTGGCTGACGAGCCATCCGGCGAAATGTTCTGTCAGGGGCGGGGTCTGCCCGCCATGCCTGCAACGCTTTGCGAAACCGGCCAATGCGCCCTATCATGCGCGAATGCTGTCATCCAAAGCTTTGCTTACCGTACTAGCCTGCCTCCTGCTTGCGGCCTGTTCCGGGCAGGGAGCGCATGATCCCGCCGCGCAGGTGCCTGGCGAGGCGGACGACAAGAGCGCCTATGCGGGTGTGCCAGCGGGCGAAACCATCCACCTCACCGGTACGGAGCCGTTCTGGGGCGGCACGATCGTTCCTGTCGGGGCGGGCTGGGAACTGACTTGGACCACGCCGGACTTGCCCGACGGGGTGACGGCGCCGGTAGACCGCTTTGCCGGGCGCGGCGGCCTGTCCTTCAGCGGCACGGTGCAGGGCGCGCGCACCGATATCGCCCTCAGCCCTGCAGAGTGTTCAGACGGCATGAGCGGCCGGACCTACCCGTTCGGGGTGACCGTGCAGCTGGGCGACCAGGTGCTGAGCGGCTGCGCCTGGACTGGCAGCCAGCCCTATTCGGGCGGAGAATGACCCCGGCCGGCCCGGCCCACATCAGTAGCTGCCGGGCAGGTTCGCCTGTACCGCGTCGGGGCGCTGGGGTTGCAGTACGCCGCGCCCAATGCCCGCGGTGGTGGCGGTGATCGGCGAACAACTGCGCCCGGCGAGGAAATCCAGCGCGGTCGCCAGCATGGTTTCGCGCTCGTCACCCAGTTGATAGCGTATATCGTCGCCGGCCCGGCAGGTGTTGGGCACGGTGCTGGCAAGGCCAGTGTAGTAATCGCCCCTGCGGTCGGCATTCTCCACCCGCAGCGCCACTACGCGCAGCCGGTCATCACAGGCGGGCTGGTCCAGCGCGATCTGGCCCACCGGCTTGCCGAAGGTGTTGGACCCCACGATGGCGATGCTCGTGCCTTGCAGGTAAGGTTGCATGCTGTTGATCACCATCTCGCTGGCAGAAGCCGTGCTGCCGGTGGTGATGAATGCGATCTTGGTCGGCTGGATGGACTGTGCCTGCGGGTTGAAGGTGTAGGTCGAATTTTCCGCGGCCTTGGACGGGCGGAAGGTAACGTAGTCGAACACCTGCCCGGCACGCCCCTGGCCCATCAGGTCGCCCATCAGTTCGGCGATCGAGATCAGGCCCCCGCCGTTGTAGCGGAAATCGATCACCAGTTCCGTGATGCCGGCATTACGGAACGACTGGAAGGCTGCACGCAGGTCCGGTCCGGCGGTATCAATGAAAGTGCGCAGGTTGATGTATCCGACCTGTCGCGTACCATCGACGATGATCCGGGTACCATAGCGATCCGACACAGGGTCCAGCGCGTAATCCGTCTTGGTCATGGCGACGACACGCTCAACCCCGGCCAGGTCGCGCACGCGCAGGACGCGCATGGTCCCGGCGGTGGATGGGCCGAGCGCATCCACCACTGCTTGCGGGCCGCCGCTGGCCATCAGGCTCGACACGAAGGTCAGGTTGTTGGCTGAATCGCCAATGGCGAGGATTTCCGTACCCCGGTCGACGCCCAGCGAAAGCGCATTGGTCCCCTCGAACGCCTCGATCACGAAGACGCGGCGGGCAGCCGTGTCATAGCCCAGACGGAAGCCGAAACCGGCGCTGGAACCCTGCTGGAAGAAGGCGTTCTCCTGCTGGATGGAGGTGATGTAGGTGAAGTACCGGTCCTTCGATTGCGCCCGCGCCGGGGCGACCAGGGCATCGATGTAGCTTTGCAGGTCGATGAAACCGGCCTTGCTGGTGCCGGTGGCCAGCTGGTCGGGGAACAGGTACCATTCGTTCAACTGCGCCAGCGCCCAGTCCTGCCGGGCGGAAAGGGTGCAATTCGCCGTGGTGGCCGAAGGGGTGGGCGTGGGCACCGGCGAAGGCGTGGGCGTTCCGCCGATCGGCCCGCTGGTGCTCGTGCTGCCACCGCAGGATGCCACCATGGCGGCGCAGGCCAGCGTCAGGGCCAGGCGTGAACTGAGCAAGATTTTCCTCCCGAATTGCCAACCTGGCAGGTCGCCACGCCGCAGCGGCGGGGCGGCCCATGGTCAGCCTCCATTTCGGCGAAGCTATTGAAGCCATCGAACCCTTTCAAGCGCTTAGCAGGCTCGGTTCGTCGCAATTGGAACCATTTCGGATGGTGATATCCACATCCATCCGTATCTGCGCCCTGCCCGGCCTTGCCAAGGGCGCGGCGGACAGGCACATCGCCCGGCATCGTTTTTCGCCTGCTGCGGCAGGAATCAGGCGTTCCCGGGCCGTTTTGCCCGCGTTTTGGAGGATGAATGGCCGCTCGCGTGCCTTCGTGGCTGGATCAGGCCCTGCTCGGCCCCGGGCCGGACCATGCCCGGTTGACGGTGGCCCGGCTGGCCCAGGCCGGCGCGCTGTCCGCTGACCTGCTGGGCAAGGATGGGTTCGAGCTGACCTCCGCCGCCTTCCTGCATGGGGAGGAGCTGGACCCCAGCTTCACCGCGGCGGAGGAAGACGCCGTGGCCCCGCCGCTGGAATGGACCGCGCCGCCCGCCGGCTCTGTCGAAATGGTGCTGCTGGTGGAAGATCCCGCCCTGGCTGACAAGAAGGGCGGGGGTGCCACCTCGTTCTGCCACTGGGCCGTGTGGGGCCTTGCCGCCCAGCGCGGCAAGCTGATGGAAGGCGAGGCGCCGCCGCGGGTGGGCAAGAACAGCTTCGGCAATTCCGAATGGCTGCTGCCCGATCCGCCCACTGGCGCACAGCCGCACGATTACGTATTCCAGCTCTTCGCGCTTGACCGGCCCACCGGGTTGATGCCCGGTGCCGCGCGGGAAGACCTGGTGGAGGCCATGACCGGCCATATCACCGCCGTGGCGCTGTTGACGGGCACCTTTGCCCGCGAGGGCGAGGACGACGATTGGGACGATTGGGATGCCGAGGACGAGGACTGACAAGGCCCTCACGCGTCCAAGGTGCTTATTGAAAAGGGAAGGAAAGTAGAATGGCTGCCAAGAACAACGCGCTGAACAAGCCGGTGACCCTGTCGGGCGATCTGGAAGCTGTGATCGGCAAGGGCCCGATGACCCGCGCCGAAGTGACCAGCAAGGTGTGGGAATACATCAAGGCCAACGGCCTGCAGGACACCAAGGACAAGCGCCAGATCAACCCGGACGCCAAGCTGGGCGCCGTGATCGGCAAGGACCAGATCAGCATGTTCAAGATGACCGCCGCGGTGTCGAAGCACCTGAGCTAAGTCATCCGCCTGTTTTCAGGCGAAAGACACGGATTGCGGGCGGGGGCAGCAATGCTTCCCGCCCGTTTTCGTTGGGGCGCGCGATGACTGAGCAGGCGCACCGAGAGGCGTCCTTTGACCATTAGGTTTGCCACCAGCGGCATTCGCACAAGCGTTGAACCCGCGGCCCAGCGGCAAACCCGCCCTCGATCACGCGCGGAACGCGGACTTTCGGCCCCGGCGTGCGCCAATGTCGATCATTCGCATCCCTGAAAACTTCATCCATGCGGAAAAGTGCATTGCCGTGCCCGCGTGAGGCTGGCAAAGTCGGTTTCATCACAAAGCCGTGGGCGGCCGCAAAGGTTCCGCCGCGCGCGAGAGGACAGGATCACACCAATGGCAACCATCGTTGGCGGCGTCGCCACGTCGCATACTCCCACCATTGCTTTCGCCAAGGATGCGGGCAAATTTGAAGACCCGGTGTGGAAGCCGATCTTCGATGGGTACAAGCCGGTGCAGGAATGGTTCCGCGCCAAGAAGCCGGACGTGCTGGTCTATATCTACAACGATCACATGACCTCGTTCTTCGACCATTACAGCCACTTTGCGCTGGGCGTGGGTGAAAGCTTCGCCGCGGCGGACGAAGGCGGCGGCCCGCGCGATATTCCGGCGATCAAGGGCGATCCCAAGTTTGCCGAACACGTGGCCCGCGTGATGGTGGCCAACGAGTTCGACCTGTCGTACTTCCAGGGCAAGGGGCTGGATCACGGCGCGTTCAGCCCGCTGTCCGTGATGGTCGATCATGACAAGGACAACGGCTGGGCGGTGAAGCTGCTGCCGGTGGTCTGCGGCGTGCTGACCGTGCCGCTGCCTTCCGCGCGCCGGTTCTACAAGTTCGGCAAGAGCCTGCGGCAGGCGATCCTGTCCTACCCGGAAGACATCAAGGTGGCCATCGCTGGCACCGGCGGCCTGTCGCACCAGGTCCACGGCGAAGGCTGCGGGTTCAATAACCCGGAATGGGATGCCGAGTTCATGGACCGGCTGGAGAAGGACCCGGAAAGCCTGCTGGACATGACCGTGGCCGAGCTTGCCAAACTGGGCGGCTGGGAAGGCGCCGAAGTCGTCATGTGGCTGATGATGCGCGGGGCGCTGGCGGCCGATGTGGAATGCACCCACAAGACCTATTTCCTCCCCTCCATGTGCCCCATCGCCACGATGATCCTTGAGGAACGCACCCCCGACGCGCCGGTGGAGGCGCCGGAAGCGACCCGCGCCCGTGCGGACCACGAATACGTGGGAGCAGAGGAGATGGAAGGCACCTATCCCTTCACCATCGAGCGCAGCGTCAAGGGCTTCCGCCTCAACCACTTCCTCCATTCATTGACCGATCCCACCGTCCGCAAGCTGTTCCGCGAGGACGAGGAAGCCGCTTACGAGCAGGCTGGCCTGACCGAGGAAGAGCGCGACCTGGTGCGCCGGCGTGACTGGATCGGCATGATCCACCACGGGGTGATCTTCTTCATGCTGGAAAAGCTGGGCGCGGTCACCGGCATCGGCAATATCGATATCTATGCCGCGATGAAGGGCATGAGCGTGCCGGAATTCCAGAAGACCCGCAACGCGGCGATCAATTACGGCGTGGCCGGCAAGGAGAAGTAAGCCTTCCGGCTGCTTTTCCTGCGGGGGTAAAAGGGCGGGGGCCGGTCAGGCCCCGCCCACCACGATGCTGATGGTGCCATCGGGCGCGATTTCCACGCGGTAATCGCGCAGGCCCGCCATCCTGGCCACGGCCAGCGCGCGGCGCAGGTCCCGTTCTCGCCAGGCACCGCCACGGCCTCCGCGCCTTGCGGCGGGCGGTTCTGCCTGGGCCATGCCGACCGGAAATGCAGTGATGCCCGTGCGCTGTGCCACCTGCTGGCAGAGCAATTGCGCCTGCAAGGCATCCGAACGGATTTGCACGGGCGCGGCGCGCCTTTTCCCGGTCCGCATGGCGACGACCCCATCCTCCCCAATTGCCGGGCCGGAGCCGTCAATGCGGCGCCGCGTCCCGTGATCCCCATCAGGGTATGACGCGCGCCGCGCCGGCTATCAATACAATTTGCGACAATGGTGACGGCGATCTTCATCCCGCCCCCGGGAAATTACAAATCGCGACACTTCGGGGGGTTGAAAGTTTGGCCTGCGCCTGCCCAAGCACGGGCCTCTCTCCAGGCTTTGAGTAATCCAACCCGTGCCTCCCCATTCACCGCCGCATGGCAGCGGACAACGCGACATGGCTGCCGCCCTGCGCCTGCTGCAGGACCTGCCACTTGCCATGGCGCGGGCGGACCGCGCGCGGCAGGTGACCATCGTGGGCGAACTGGTGCGGCTCAAGGCCCCGCTGGGCGCGCAGTGGCAGCAACTGGCGCAGGTTGCCCTTGGCCTGGGCGAACTGGCGCTGGCCTGCGAGATTGCCGATATCCACCTGGCCCATGAAGGCGGCGCGCCGCTGGCGCAGTGCCTCAAGGCGGCCGTGCTGGAACAGGCGGGCCGGCTGGCTGAAGCGCGCGCCGTGATGGCGCAGGTGCCGCGCAACGTCCCTTCGCCCGCCGCCCATGCCTTTGGCCTTGGCACCAGCGCGCTGCACCTGGGGCTGGCAGACGAAGCGCGGGCGCAGTTGGGGGAGGCGGCGCGGCTTGATCCTGCCAATGGCTTTGCCTGGCTGTCGCTGGGCATGGTGAGCGATCTGGCGAACGATCACGCGCTGGCCGAACGGATGCTGGCTGCCGCCCCCTATGCGGATCGCGCGCCGCCCGTGCCGCGCGCGGCATGGTGCTACGCGCTGGGCAACCTGTTCCACGCGCGGGGCGACCATGCGCGGGCGTTTGAATGTTTTGCCGATGGCGCGGCAATCATGGCCCGCGCCCAGCCGTTCGACCGCTCCGTTGCCGCGCGTGATGCGGCAGCGGCGCTGGCCGGGCACACCCGCGAGCATATTGCGGCGGCGGGGCGGCAGGCGGGGGAGCGGGAGAACCGCACGCTGTTCGTCACCGGCCTGCCGCGATCGGGTACCACGCTGGTCGAGCAGATCCTCGCCAGCCATTCCCAGGTGGCAGGCGGGGGCGAGCTGAGCCTGCTGCCGCTGGTGGCGCAGGAAGCGGGCGGGGCCGATGCGGCGGCGCTGGCGCGGGCCATGGCGGGAGGGCGGATGCCGGCACTGGCCGACCTGTGGCACCACCTCCTGGCCCAGCGGTTCCCTGCCGCCAATTTCGGCACCGGGCTGGTGGTGGACAAGACGCTCAACACCAGCCGCTTCCTGGGGCTGGCCGCCGCCGTGGCGCCGCGCGCGCCGGTGGTCTGGGTGGCGCGCGATCCGCTCGATTGCGCGTGGTCGTGCTTCCGCACCTTCTTCCCGGCCTCCATGCCGTGGACTTATGATCTGGATGACATCGCCTGGCACTTCCGGCAGGAGGGAGAGCTGCTCGCCCGCTGGCAGGATCTTCTGGGCGAGCGGCTGCTGGTGGTGCCCTACGAGGAACTGGCGAGCGCGCCGGAGCCGTGGATCCGCCGCATCCTTGCCCATTCCGGCCTGCCGGTGGAACCGCAGGTCTTCACCCCGCACCAGACGGCCCGCGCCGTCACCACCGCCAGCGCTGCCCAGGTGCGCCAGCCGATCAACCGGGGCGGCATCGGCGCGGCGGCCCCCTACCTGCCATTCCTGGGGGACTTGCCGGTGGCGCTATCCGCCGGGGTTTGACCCTGTCCGTTTGACCCGGCGCAAGGATCGGCGCGCCGCCTCGCCATAGACGCACTCTAAAGATGGCCGCGATTCGCCGTGGCCGGGAGGAGAGCACATGGCCCAGATCATCGGCGGGTTCGCCGTATCGCACACCCCCACCATCGCCTTCGCGCAGGATGCCGGCAAGCAGGACGATCCGGTGTGGAAGCCGATTTTCGACGGGTTCGAACCGGTCAAGCAATGGCTGGCGGACAACAAGCCGGACGTGATCGTCTATGTCTACAACGATCACATGACCAGCTTCTGGATGCGGCACTATTCCCACTTCGCCATCGGCATCGGCGAGGAATACCACGCGGCGGATGAAGGCGGCGGCCCGCGCAAGGTGCCGCCGATCAAGGGCGATCCGGATTTCGCCCAGCACCTGGCCTTCGGGCTGGTGGCGGACGATTTCGACCTGTCCTACTGGCAGGGCATGGGGCTGGATCACGGCGCGTTCAGCCCGCTGTCCGTCCTCCTGCCGCACAGCGATGCCGAAGGCTGGCCGTGCAAAATCGTGCCGCTGCAATGCGGCGTGCTGGAGCTTCCCATTCCCAAGGCGCGCCGGTTCTGGAACTTCGGCCGATCCTTGCGCCGGGCGATCCAGAACTACCCGGCGGACATCAAGGTGGCGATTGCCGGCACGGGCGGCCTGTCCCACCAGGTGCATGGCGAACGCTGCGGGTTCAACAACGTGGAATGGGACCACGAATTCATGGACCGCCTCGCCAACGATCCGGAAAGCCTGCTGGACATTCCCGTGGGCAAGCTGGTGGAACTGGGCGGCATGGAAGGCGCCGAGATCGTGATGTGGATGCTGATGCGCGGCGCGCTGGCTCCCAAGGTGAAGGAACTGCACCGCAGCTTCTTCCTGCCCTCCATGACCTCCATCGCCTCCATGGTGTTCGAGGATGCGGAACCCGATCCTTCGCCGGAAACGAAGGAGGAATATGCCAAGCGCATCTACTGGGACGTGGAGCCGGCGCTGGGCCTGGAAGGAACCTATCCCTTCACCATCACCCGCAGCGCCAAGGCGTGGCGGATCAACAACTTCCTCCACTCCATCGTCGAGCCCGCCTTCCGCGCGCGGTTCAAGACCGATTTCGAGGGGCTGGCCGCCGAACACGGCCTGACCGAGGAGGAGAAGACCCTGATCCGCGACCTCAACTGGATCGGCATGATCCAGTACGGGGTGATCTTCTTCAACCTTGAAAAGCTGGCCCCGGTGGTGGGCCTGGGCAATATCGACGTCTACGCGGCAATGAAGGGGATGACCGTCCCCGAATTCCAGAAGACCCGCAACGCGGCGATCAACTATTCGGTGGAGGCCGAACCCGCCACCTGATTGCCCCTCCGGTCCACTCTCCCGGTCCATAGGGCCAGCCAGATGAGCAGCGGCTGCGCGGCGAGGCGGGGGACATGGTAGGCCATGCCCCAGCCGCCATCCTGCTTGGCCATGTCCAGCAGCATGTGGTTGAAATTGGCCGGCCACACGCACAGCGCATAGGCGGCAAGGCCCCAGCCGGCTGCGCGGCGCAAGGGGGCGCTCCACGGCTGGGCCAGCGCGGCCGCGCCCGCCAGTTCGGCAAAGCCGGTAAGCCATACGACGGCTTCCGGCATCGGCACCCAGCCGGGCGTGATCTTCAGGAACGGTGCAGGGTTGGTGAGATGGAACCAGCCCGCCACGGCATAAAACAACGCCAGCAGCAGGCGCGCGATGGTGCGCGTCAAGGCTTCCACCCCGGCGGGGCCAGCGTGAACCCGGCAAAGTCGAACCCCGGCGCCACCACGCAGCTGACCAGCGTATAGCCGTGCTCCCCGCCGGAAACCGGTTCCGCCGCCTGCCATTTGTGCGGGGCAATGGTGTGTTGCAGCATGGTGCCTGTCATTTCGACTGGGCCAAGCAGGCGGCGCGTCACGCTTGCCAATCCTTCAGCCCATTCTTCCAGCATCAGCGGATCGCCTGCCTGCCAAAGCCAGATTTCCGCCGCGTCCACCTTGTGCCAGTGCGATCGCTCCCCGGTGGCCAGCAGAAAGTGGATCGAGGTGGCCGTGGCCCGCCCGTCCGCCCCGGCGGGGCCGCGCCATACCTCGCGATACCAGCCGCCTTCCGGGTGCGGCTCAAGGCGCAGGCGGGCGATCAGGTCTGCGGCACTGGCCATGCGGTCACTCCCCCCTTTTTGTGCTGATTGGTGAACCGTCAATGCCACACCCCGGTGGCAATCTCCATCTGCGCCATTTGCCCAATTGCGAAAAGCCGCGCGCCGGTTACCCTTGCTGCCACAACACAAGCCCCCGAAGGATCGCCCCACTGTGACCAAGTCGCTCTCCGCCCTTGCCGTCTCCCTCATCGCGCTGGCCGCAGCCACGGCGGTTTCGGCACAAACGGTGGATGACCGCACCGCCGAGCAGACGGCGGCGGCCGCCTTGCGCAATGCGCCGGTGTTCGATGGCCACAACGATGTGCCGGGGCAATTGCGCGGCCGGTTCCAGAACGTGATCGGCAATTTCGATTTCCAGGACACCAGCGCCGTTCCCGCCGATGGCACCAGCACTGCCATGCATACTGACCTCCCGCGCCTGGCGCAGGGGCAGGTGGGCGCACAGTTCTGGTCGGTCTATGTCTCGGCAGACCTGCCCGGCCCGGTTGCCGCGGTCACCACGCTGGAACAGATCGACGTGATGAAGCGGCTGATCGCCCGCTATCCGGACCGGCTGGCGCTGGCCACCACGGCGGACGAGGTGGAGGCCGCCATGCGGCGCGGGCGCATCGCATCCATGCTGGGCATGGAAGGCGGCAGCTCCATCGCCGGCAGCCTGGGCGTGCTGCGCCAGATGTATGACCTGGGCGTGCGCTACATGACGCTGACGCACTCGAAGACTCTGGACTGGGCGGACAGCGCCACCGATGTGCCGCGCCACGGCGGCCTGTCGGAATATGGCGTGCAGGTGGTGCAGGAAATGGCGCGGCTGGGCATGCTGGTGGACCTCAGCCACGTGAGCGAGGAGACGATGCACGATGCGATGACCGCCATCGGCGCACCCGTCATCTTCAGCCATTCCGGCGCGCGCGCAGTCAACGGCCATGCCCGCAACGTGCCGGACAGCGTGCTGGAACGGCTGCCGCAGGAAGGCGGCATCGTGATGGTAGTGGCGCTGCCCGATTACGTGACCGAGGACCTGCGCCAGCACGGGGCCAACCGGGCGGCGGAACGCGCGCGGCTGGAAGCCCTGTGGCGCGGCCAGCCTGCCGCCGTGACGGAAGGCCTGGCCGCGTGGGACGCTGCCAACCCCGCCCCGCCATCGACCATTTCCGACATGGCCGATCATATCGACCATATCCGCCGCGTGGCGGGCATCGATTACATCGGCATCGGCGGCGATTATGACGGCATGGCCACTGGCCCCGTGGGCATGGAGGACGTGTCAGGTTATCCCGCGCTGTTCGTGGAGCTTGCCCGGCGCGGCTATTCGCGCAGCGACCTGGAAAAGATCGCCAGCGGAAACATGCTGCGCGTGCTGCGCGAAGCGGAAGCCTTTGCCGCCACCCAGCGCGGCATGGCCCCGATCGAGGTGCCTGTCAGCTGAAGGCCGGCCTGGCGGCTAGCGGGCGTCAGGCCGGGCCGAGGTTTCTACCGGATCGTCCGCCAGATGGTCCCCTTGGGTCAACGAGGGGATGATCCACACTGCCGACATGGCGATGACCGCCAGCGCCAGACTGATGCCCAGCACCCAGCGGACGATGTGCGGCGTTTCCCCCGCGCGCGCATCCTGCACACTGATGTGCGTTTCATGTTGCGGCTGGTCCATGGTCCTGTCCGATCCTGCAAGGTCTCCTGCCGGATGAACGGATGGCGCGCGGACGGGTTCCACAGCTGCGTCGCGATCAGCCGCGCAGCAGTTCCATGGTCAAGGGATCGCGTGCGCCGGCAAAGAAGGTCTCCAGCGCCTCGGCAAACGGCGAGTCCGTACCTGCCGCTTCGGCAAACAGCGTCATGGAGGAGTGGAACTTCAGCGCATCGAGCGGACCGAGGATATGCTCGGCCGTGCGCTTCCCCGCCCATGCCAGCATCGCTTCGGTCGCTTCGACCAGGCGCGGGGCAAGGGCGGGGTGGGTGAGGTAGGCATGGGCTTCCGCGAGCCCGCCGATGCCAAAATGGCGCGCGGTCTCGCTGCGGCCCAGGCCGGCCAGTTGCGGAAAGACGAACCACATCCAGTGGCCGGTTTTCAGGCCGGCGCGCAGCTCGGACATGGCAGAGGCGTAAAAGGCTTCCTGCGCCCGGACGAACCGGTCAAGCGGGAAGCCTCCCCAAGCCATCTCAATCGCGCAGCAGTTCGTTGATGCCGGTCTTGCTGCGGGTCTGCGCGTCCACCGTCTTGACGATCACCGCGCAGTAAAGGCTGGGGCCGGGGGTGCCATCGGGCAGCGGCTTGCCGGGCATGGAGCCGGGGACGACGACCGAATAGGGCGGCACCACGCCCACGTGGACCTGGCCGGTGGTGCGATCCACGATCTTGGTGGATGCGCCGATGAACACGCCCATGGACAGCACCGCGCCTTCGCACACGCGCACGCCTTCCACCACTTCGCTGCGCGCACCAATGAAGCAGCCGTCCTCGATCACCACGGGGCCGGCCTGCAAGGGTTCCAGCACCCCGCCGATGCCGACGCCGCCGGACAGGTGCACGTTCTTGCCGATCTGCGCGCAGGAGCCGACGGTGGCCCAGGTGTCCACCATCGTGCCATCGCCCACATAGGCGCCGATGTTCACGAAGCTGGGCATCAGCACCACGCCCTTGCCGATGTGGCTGCCGCGCCGCACCACGGCGCCGGGCACCACGCGGAAGCCGCCGGCGCGGAAGGCCGCATCGTCCCATCCGGCGAACTTGCTGGGCACCTTGTCGAACGCAGGGCTACCGGCGCTGCCGCCGTCAATCACCACGTTGTCGTTCAGGCGGAAGGAGAGGAGCACGGCCTTCTTCAGCCACTGGTTGACGGCCCAGCCGCCATTGCCATCCGGCTCCGCCACGCGGGCCTGGCCGCTGTCCAGCAGGTTCAGCGCGGCATCCACTACTGCGCGCACGTCAGCGCTGGCGGGGGTCACGCTGTCGCGGGCATCCCAGGCCTGTTCGATGGCGGTTTGCAGGTCGGCGGTCATGGCAAGGGTTCCCTCTGGCAGCGTGGCAATTACCCGCCCGCCGCTAGCCTGCATGGCCGCGCCCTGCAAGGCTGGTATGTGCCGGCTACTGCAGGATCATCCGCACTTGTCAGGCCGCGGGCAACAGGCGCATGTTCAGACGGTATTAGGCATTGGGAACATAGGCCATCGGCAGGGCATTCGCGGCCTTGCAGCACGGCAGGATCATTCATGCACGGTTCGTACCGAATTTCTGGCCTTTCGCGCAGCGTATTGGTGCTGGCGGTCAGCGGCCTGCTGGCCGGCTGCGGCGGATCGACTAGCGGCGGGCCGGTGCTGACCCCGCCGCCCGCGCCTACGCCTACCCCGATACCCACGCCAACTCCCACGCCGACACCCACTCCCACGCCAACCCCCACGCCCATTGCCGTGACTTTCCCGCAATCACCGCTGCCCGCGCAGTTCAACACCAGCGAGATGCGCCGGTCCGATGGGCCGCAGCAGCACAATGCCCATGTCGCCTGGGCCGGCGGCACCAATGGCGGCGGCGTCACCATCGCGGTGATCGATACCGGGATCGACGTGGACAGCCCGGAATTCGCCGGCCGCCTGTCCGCGCAATCGACCGATCTGTTCGCCACCCGCAACGCGCTCAGCGCCACTGACGATCACGGCACCAACGTGGCGATGATTGCGGCTGCCGCGCGTGACAACACCGGCGTGGTCGGCATGGCCTGGGGGGCGACGATCCTGGCCATCCGCACCGATGAGCCGGGCAGCTGCGCCAGCGACGGGGCCACGGGCGCGGACGCGGATTGCGCGTTCAACGACAGCGATATCGCCCGCGGCATCGACTATGCTGTCAGCAACGGGGCCAGGGTCATCAACATCTCGCTGGGCGGGGGAAGCGGGACCACTACGCGCCTGCAGCAATCGGTCCGCAATGCGGCCACGGCGGGGGCGCTGGTGGTGATTTCAGCGGGTAATGACGGGTTTGCCCAGCTGGAGGATTTCGGCAAGCAGATGGTCGCCGCCGGGGCCGGGGCCGTGCTGGTGGTGGGATCGGTGGACGAGGCCTACCGCATTTCCGATTTCAGCAACCGCGCCGGGGCTGACACGCAATATTACCTCACCGCGCGGGGGGAGGGGGTGTGCTGCGAATATCGCGATGGCACGCTGTACGTGGACAACCAGGGCTACGTCTACGTCAACTCCGGCACCAGCTTTGCCGCGCCGCAGGTGGCCGGGGCCGCCGCCCTGCTGGCGCAGGCCTTCCCCAACCTGACCGGACGGCAGATCGCCGAGATCCTGCTCCGCACCGCGTTCGATGCGGGCGATGCCGGGGCGGACGCGGTCTATGGCCAGGGCATCCTCAACATTGCCGCCGCGATGCAGCCGGTGGGCACCACGGGCATTGCCGGGCAGGCAGGCCTCCTGTCGCTGGGCGAACCGGTGCTGACCCCGTCCGCCGCCATCGGCGATGCGCTTGGTCCGGCGGCGCTGGGAGCCATCGCCACGGTGATTACCGACGAATACGGCCGCGCCTTCGATGCCGAGCTGCCCGTCCAGTCGGGTATCGCCCGGCGCAGGCCGGTGCTGCACGATGCGCTGGCCGGCCACAGCCCCACCCTGGCGGCGGAGGCCGGCGGGCTGGCATTGGCCTTTACCGTAGACGATATCGGCCGCGTGGCCCCCATGCGGCTGGCCGCCCCGCAGGCGGAACAGGCGCGCGTGCTGGCCGCGCGCGTGGCCCTTGCCCTGTCCCCGCGCACGCAGTTCGGCTTTGCCTACGCGCAAGGGGCGGACGGCCTTGTCGCGCAGTTGCAGGGGCAGGATCGGCCCGCCTTCATGATCGCGGGCGATGCACCGGGCAACGATGGCCTGCTGCGCCTGACACAAGGCAGCATGGCCCTGCGCCACCGGCTGGGCGCCTTCGGCCTGACGGTCAGCGCGGAACATGGCCGCACCTGGCAAAGTGCGGCGGAACAGCGCGCGGCGGAACTGCGCGGCACCGATGCACTTCTAAGCGCGGCCATCGATACGGTGACCCTGGCGCTGGACCGGCGGCTGGGCGCACTCGACACCGCGCTCGGCCTCACCTGGATGGCGGAGGAGGAGCGCCTGCTGGGCCTTGCCATGCAGAAGGGCTTTGGCCTTGCCGGGGCGGACAGCCTGTTCGTGGATGCCAGCGCCGGCTGGTCCTTTGCCCAAGGCTGGCGGCTGGGCGCATCGGCCCGCGCCGGGCGCACCACGGCGCGCGGCGGCGGCACGCTGGCGCAAGGATCGCGCGTGGTGACCAGCGCCTTCGCGTTTGACATTGCCCGCGCCAACCTGCTGGCGCGGGGGGACCGGCTGGCCTTGCGCCTCTCGCAGCCTTTGCGCGTGGAAAGCGGTGGCCTGAACCTCAGCCTGCCGGTCAGCTGGGACTATGCCACGCTGACCGGGCAAAGCGCGGTGCAGCGGCTCAATCTCGTGCCCACGGGGCGCGAGATCGATGCGGAGCTGGCCTGGACGGGCCGGTTTGCAGGCGGCCATGCCGGGGCCAGCCTGTTCTGGCGGCGTGACCCCGGCCATGTCGGCCATGCGCCGGACGACCGGGGCGTGGCCCTGCGCTGGGGTGCGGCTTTCTAGGCAGGTTTTAGCGCATCAGTTCGCGGGTGAAATCCACCAGGCCGGTCTGGCGCGCGCGGCGCATGCGTTCCGCTTCCAGGATGGTGCGGACCTTGGCGTAGCATTCGTCGATGTCGCGGTTGACCACCACGTAGTCGTAGCCGTCCCAGTGGCTGATTTCCGCCTTGGCGCGGTCCATCCGGCCGCGGATCACGTCCTCGCTGTCGGTGCCGCGTCCGCGCAGGCGGCTTTCCAGCTCGGCAATGCTTGGCGGCAGCAGGAACACGCGGACCACGTCGGTTTCTGCCCGCTGGTAGAGCTGCTGGGTGCCCTGCCAGTCGATGTCGAACAGGAAGTCGCGCCCTTCGCGCAGGCCCGCCTTGATCTGGGCTTTGGGGGTGCCATAGCAATGGCCGAAGACGCGGGCCCATTCAAGGAACTCGCCCGCTTCGACCATTCGCTCGAACTCGTCCCCGTCCACGAAGTGATAGTCCACTCCGTCCACCTCGCCCGGGCGCATGGGGCGGGTGGTGACCGATACCGACATGCCGATGCCATCCACCTGGCGAAGCAGCATGTGGGCAATCGTGGTCTTGCCGGTGCCCGAGGGCGACGAAAGGATGAACATGAGGCCCCGGCGGGCCAGGCCGCGCCCGGGTTCAAGCTGGGGTTCACGCGAAGCGGGTGTGGAGTCGGTCATGCGCGCAAATGCCGCCAAGAGGGGCGGCTTTTCAAGTGGGGTGCGGGATTCCGCCCACACCTGTGGCATTCTATTGCCGTTCCGCCCGCCGGGCCTTGCCGCGCTTGTAAAGGGCGTGGATGGCCATGCCTGTGCCCACCAGCAGCGCGCCGGGGACGGAGCGGGTGGCGATGGCCGTGGCCGCCGCCGTCACCACGCGGGTGGTAATATCGTCATGCCGGTCTGTCGCGCGTTCCGCCGTCTGCGCGGGCTGCCCGCGCAGCACGCCCTTGCTGACCGCGCGGCGCAGGGCATAGCCACCGGCGCGCAGCACCAGGTCTGCCGTCAACACGCGCATCAGGACGCTGCGCTTGCGCGGGGTTTCCTGCGGGGGCTGCTGCGGTTGCGGTTGCGGTTGCGTCGCGCTGTCGCGTGCTTCTGCCTTGCGCCTGCGCCTGAAAGCCATCGCCTGCGCCCTCCCTGGCAGCCTATTTCTTGCGGCCGAAATCAACCGTGACGACGTTCGATCCGTCCTCGCTCGTCGCTTGCGGTTCTGATGGCGTGTCGTTTTCCGGCGCTTCGTGCGCGGCGGGCTCAAGGTCGCTCACCGCGGCCTGGAATTGCAGGCCGAAATCCACCGCCGGATCGACGAAGGCCGTGATGGCGGCAAAGGGGATGATCAGTTCCGCCGGGCGCTGGTTGAAAGACAGGCCGACCGAGAAGTGCTTTTCCCCCACCTTCAGGTCCCAGAACTTGTTCTGGAGCACGATGGTCATCTCGTCCGGGAAGCGTTCCTTCAGGTCCGCGCGCAGCTGCACGCCGGGGGCGTGGGTCTTGAAGGTGATGTAGAAATGGTGGCCGCCCGGCAGCAGGCCTCCCGCCGCTTCCACTTCCCCCAGCACGCGGCCGACAACCGCGCGCAGTGCTTCCTGCACGATCTCGTCATAAGGGATAAGGCTGTCGGGCATGTCCTGGCTCATGCATGGCTAGGTGGCTCTCGATGGCCCGCCGGTCAATATGGTAATGCGAATTTGTGCCGGACGGCTTGCTTCTGTTGTGCTTGCATGGGGTGCGGCGCGGTTATACGGGCATTGCCTTCAGCACGGGTAGGGCCATGAGAACGGGCAAAGTACAGCGCAAGACCGCCGAGACGGACATCCTGGTAGAGGTCAACCTCGACGGGACGGGCCGGTATGACGTGGCCACCGGCATCGGCTTCCTCGATCACATGATCGAACAGTTCAGCCGCCACTCGCTGATTGACGTCACGCTGAAGGTGCAGGGCGATCTGCACGTGGACCAGCACCACACGTGCGAGGATAGCGGCATCGCGCTTGGCCAGGCGCTGGCGCAGGCGCTGGGCGACAAGGCGGGCATCGGCCGGTATGGCGAGGCGCATTCCCCGATGGACGAGACGCTGGCCCGCGTGGTGCTGGACATTTCCGGCCGCCCGTTCCTGGTGTGGAAGGTGCGCTTCACGCAGGAAAAGCTGGGCGAACTGGATACCGAACTGATCGACCACTGGTTCCATTCGGTGGCGCAGGCCGCCGGCCTCACTCTGCACATCCAGCAGCTTTACGGCAGCAACAACCACCACATCTGCGAAGCCGTGTTCAAGGGCTTCGCCCGCGCCATGCGGCAGGCGGTGGAACTGGACGCGCGCAAGGGCGGCGCGGTGCCGAGCACCAAGGGGCAGTTGGGTGGCTGAGGCCATTGCCCTCATCGATTACGGCGCGGGCAACCTTCACTCTGTCCACAACGCGCTGAAGGCCGCGGGTGCGGAGCGGGTGCACGTCACCGCCGATCCCAAGGTTGTGCTGGGCGCGCGGCGGATCGTGCTGCCGGGCGTGGGCGCGTTCGGGGCCTGTGCGGCGGGCCTGTGGGGCATCCCCGGCATGGTGGAGGCGCTGGACGAGCGGGTGATGGTGCAGGGCGTGCCGTTCCTGGGCATTTGCGTTGGCATGCAGCTGATGGCCACGCGCGGACTTGAGCATGGCGAGACGGCGGGCCTTGGCTGGATTGCGGGCGAAGTGAGGCCGATCGAGCGCACGGACCCCGCAATCAAGGTGCCGCACATGGGCTGGAACGATGTGGCCCCCACGCCGCACCATGACGGGGCGGAACTGATCGAGGCGGGCGAGGCCTACTTTCTCCACTCCTACCACTTCGCTGCCGAGAACGGGCGCGACATTGCCGCGATGACCGATCACGGCGGTGGGCTGGTAGCGGCGGTGGCGCGCGACAACCTCTTGGGCGTGCAGTTCCACCCGGAAAAGAGCCAGCGTTATGGCCTCGACCTCCTCGCCCGCTTCCTTGAATGGGACCCGAAATGATCGTCTTTCCCGCAATTGATCTGAAAGCCGGGCAAGTGGTGCGCCTGGCCGAAGGCGACATGGCCCGCGCCACCGTCTATGGTGACAATCCCGCCGCGCAAGCGCTGATCTTTGCAGAAGCCGGGGCGCAGCACCTGCACGTGGTGGACCTCGACGGCAGCTTTGCCGGCCGCGCTGAAAACCGCGAGGCCGTGGAAGCCATTGTCGCGGCCTTCCCCGGCTACGTCCAGCTTGGTGGCGGCATCCGCACGCGCGAAGCGGTGGAAGGCTGGTTCGATCTTGGCGTGGCCCGCGTGGTGATGGGCAGCGCGGCGCTGAAGGACCCGGAATTCGTCAAGGACATGGCCCGCGAGTTTCCCGGCGGCATTGTCGTCGCGGTAGACGCGAAGGACGGCATGGTGGCCACCGAAGGCTGGGCCGAAGTGTCCGACGTGCCCGTGGTGGACCTTGCCCGCCGGTTCGAGGATGCGGGCGTTGCCAGCCTGCTGTTCACCGACATCGGCCGCGATGGCCTGCTGAAAGGCGTCAACATTGATGCGACCGTGGACCTCGCCCGCCGGGTGGACATTCCGGTGATTGCCAGCGGAGGGGTCAAGGGCCTCGACGATATCCGCCTGCTGGCGCTGCATTCGGTGGACGGGATCGAGGGCGTGATTACCGGCCGCGCGATCTATGAAGGCAAGCTGGACCTGGCGACGGCCATCGCCATGGCCAACAAGGCATAGGAGCCGGGCATGACAGTCCGCATCCGCGTCATCCCCTGCCTCGACGTTGCCGATGGCCGTGTGGTCAAGGGCGTGAACTTCGTTGACCTGAAGGACGCCGGCGATCCGGTGGAGCAGGCGCAGGCTTATGACGCGGCGGGGGCGGACGAGCTGTGCTTCCTCGACATTTCGGCCAGCCACGAAGGGCGCGGCACGCTGCTCGACATCGTGCGGCGCACGGCGGAAGTGTGCTTCATGCCGCTGACCGTGGGCGGCGGGGTGCGCACGGTGGAGGATGCCCGCGCGCTGCTGCTGGCCGGGGCAGACAAGGTGGCGGTCAACTCCGCCGCCGTCAGCCGCCCGGAAGTGGTGACCGACATTGCCGAGAAGATGGGCAGCCAGTGCGTTGTCGCCAGCGTGGATGCGCGCTGGGTGCACGATCACTGGGAAATCTTCACCCACGGCGGCCGCCGCGCCACCGGGATCGACGCCATCGAACACGCGGTGAAGCTGGCCAAACTGGGCGCGGGCGAACTGCTCGTCACCTCCATGGACGGGGATGGCACGAAGAAGGGCTATGACCTCAAGCTGACCCGCACCATTGCCGATGCCGTGTCCGTGCCGGTGATCGCCAGCGGCGGGGTGGGCACCCTGCAGCACCTGGTGGACGGGGTGGTTGAAGGCCATGCCAGCGCCGTGTTGGCAGCCAGCATCTTCCACTTCGGCACCCACACCATTGCCGAGGCGCACGCGGCCCTGCGCGCGGCGGGACTGCCTGCCCGCAGCTGATCCCTTGTTTTCCCGAGTGCCAGGACGGGACATGGACTTTTGCCCCATTGCGGGAATCGCCGCGCGGACAGACAGGCTCGCCCCATGCTCGCACGCATTTTTCTCCTGATCCCGGCCCTTGTCTTCACCTCGCTCCCGGCTGAGGCTTCGGATGGGGCGCAAGTCCCCGAAGCATCGAGCCTCACGCTGTTCGCCCTGGGCGCTGCCGGGGTGATCCTGGGCCGCCGCATTGCCAGGCGCGGGGGCAAGCCGCGCGGCGGACCTTCCGGCGAAACGGGCGATCCGTCCGACAAGGCTTGATCTCCAACACTCTTGACCGGCGGCGGGGGCGTGCCCCATGCGCTACGCCATGGATATTCTCGACCATCTTGAGCAGGTGATTGCCGAGCGGCGCACCGCATCGCCGGAAACCAGCTATGTCGCCAAGCTGCACGCGCGCGGCCTGCCCGTCATCGCCCGCAAGCTGGGGGAAGAAGGGGTGGAAGCCGCCGTGGCGCTGCTTTCCGCCGATGATGCCGAACTGGTGGGGGAAGTGGCGGACATCGTGTTCCACCTGCTGGTGGCCCTCAACGCCCGCGGCCTTTCGCTGGCGGACGTGAAGGCGGAGCTGGAACGGCGCGAAGGCGTCTCCGGCATTGCCGAAAAAGCATCGCGGAAGGAGAGCTGAGCCATGACCATCGATCCCGCCGCCGCTTACGATCCGAACAACATTTTCGCGAAGATCCTGCGCGGGGAAATCCCGTGCAACAAGGTGTTCGAGGATGAGTGGGCGCTGGCCTTCCATGACATTGCCCCGCAGGCGCCCGTCCACGTGCTGGTGCTGCCCAAGGGCGCCTATGTCAGCTGGGACGATTTCTCCACCCGCGCTTCGGCCGAGGAAATTGCCGGCTTTATCCGCGCGGTGGGCGCGGTGGCGCGCGAACTGGGGCTGGTGGCACCCGGCTACCGCCTGCTGGCCAACGTGGGCCACGATGGCGGGCAGGAAGTGCCGCACCTCCACGTCCACCTGTTCGGCGGCAAGCCGCTGGGGCGCATGATCGCGGGCTAGCCTACGCAGTTTGGGGGGTTGCGCCGCGAGTCGCAGCGCCGCTAGGGTCCCCCCGACCATGCAGGATGCGGCATTCATCAACCCCGGTCTGGTGGGCGAAGGGCACTTTGAAGGCCATTGCCACCACTTTGCCTGCCGCATCTATTACGAGGACACGGACCTGTCCGGCCTCGTCTACCATGCCAACTACCTGAAATACTGCGAACGCGCGCGCAGTGACATGCTGCGCCTGCTGCACATTGACCAGCGCGCCGCATCCGAGGCCGGAGCCGGGCATTACGCCGTGGCCGAAGCCAATATTCGTTACCTGAGGCCCGCGCGGCTCGACGATTCACTCACCGTTCAAACTCGCTGCGTTGAATTGGGCGCGGCCAGCGTTCGCCTGGCCCAGTCCATTTTCAGGGGGGAGGAATTGCTGGTGGAGTTTTCCGTGCGGGTCGGCTTTATCGCCGCTGATGGCCGCCCGCGCCGCCAGCCTGCCGCCTGGCGCGATGCCTTTGCCCGCTTCTTCCCACCCCATTCCCTGTTGCCCCAATCCCGATTGAAAGATTGCCGATGACCTCGTTTGACATGCTTGCCGGTGCCGCAACCGTTGCGCCCACGGGGCTGGACCCGCTGGAACTGTTCCTCGACGCCGATATCGTGGTGAAACTGGTGATGATCGGCTTGATCCTCGCCTCGCTGTGGGTGTGGACCATCATCGTCTCCTTCGGCCTGTCCATGGGGCGCACGCGGCGCGGATCGGATGCGTTCGAGCAGGAATTCTGGACGAATGACGACCCGGAAAGCCTCGTCAGCCGCAGCAAGGCCAACAACCCTTCGGGTCGCGTGGCCGCCGCCGGGATTGCCGAGTTCCGCCGCTCCGCCAAGGCCGGCATCCGCGACAAGGGGCAGGCGCTGGCCCGCATTGCCCAGGCGATGGAAGGGCAGGTGGCTGAGGAGGCGGACAAGCTTTCCGCCCGGCTCGGCTTCCTCGCCACCACCGGCTCGGTCGCCCCGTTCGTGGGCCTGTTCGGCACCGTGTGGGGCATCATGAACAGCTTCTTCCAGATCGGGCAGCAGAACAATTCCTCGCTCGCCGTGGTGGCGCCGGGCATTTCCGAGGCGCTGTTTGCCACCGCCATCGGCCTGTTCGCGGCCATTCCGGCGGTGATTGCCTACAACCGCCTGTCCAGCTCGGTTGACCGGTACGAGGCACGCCTGCAACGCTTTGCCGACAAGGTGCACGCGCAGGTCAGCCGCGAGATGGAGAAGGCCTGATGGCCATGGGCCTCCAGACTGGCGGACGCAGGCGGGGCCGCACGCGCCGCCGCGCGCCGATGGCGGACATCAACGTGACGCCTTTCGTGGACGTGATGCTGGTGCTGCTGATCATCTTCATGGTCACCGCGCCCTTGCTGACCAGCGGGGTGCCGGTGGACCTGCCCGACAGCCGCGCCAACGCGCTGGACCAGGACCCGGACCAGATCACCGTCTCCATCGACAATGATGGCGTCATATACCTGGATGACAGCGCGGTGGAGCAGGGTGGCCTTGCCGCCGCACTGGAAGGCGTGGCCGCCGGGCGCACCGGGGATGCGCTGCCGATCGTCACCCTCAGGGCCGATCGCGGGCTGGATTACGGGCGCGTGATGGGCGTGATGGGTGAACTCAACCGTGCGGGCTTCACCAAGGTATCCCTGGTCACCAACGGTTCATCGCAAGAACCATAGCCGTAAAGCCGATGGCCTCACTCATCCATCTTTCGCGCGAGGAGCGCATTGGCCTGCTGGTGGCAGGCACCGCGCACGTGGCGCTGGTGGCCGGGCTGCTGCTGCACCGGCCCGCGCCCACGCCTTATGTGCCGCCCGAGCGCATCACAGTGAGCCTGGCGACCGACGTGGCGCTCGATAGCGCCGCGCCCGACCCGTCGGACAATCCGGCTGCGTCCATCGCGCCCGAAGTGGCCGCGGTTCCGGAAGAGGCTGCCCCGACAGAGGCCTTGCCGATCCCGCAACCGACTGCCACCCGGCGACCCACGCCCACGCCCACGCCCACCGCCACGCGGCGCCCGTCCCCCACGCCCACGGCCACGCGCCGGCCATCGCCCGCGCCCAGCGCCACGCGCCGCCCCACGCCGGCGCCTTCGGCCACGGCCACCCGCTCGACCGGCAGCCGCATCGGTTCGGATTTCCTTGAGGGGATGAGCGATGCCGATGGCGACCGCGGCCAGGCGGGTGACCGTCCCAGCGCGCAGCAGCAGGCGAGCATCGGGGCGGCCATCATCCGCCAGTTGAAACCGCACTGGAACCCGCCTTCGGGCGTTGAGGTTGACCGCCTTGTCACGGTGGTGCGCTTCCGCCTCAACCGCGATGGCACGCTCAACGGTGCGCCTGAAGTGCTGCGCCAGACCGGCCTGACCGAGGCGAACCGCCCGCAGGCCGCTCGGCATGCCGAACAGGCTATCCGCGCGGTGCGTCTGGCGGCCCCGTTTGAATTGCCCGAACGCTTCTATTCAGGGTGGAGCGTGGTAACCTCCACATTCGATAACAGGTTGGCCCAATGATGATCAGAACCGCTTTTGTCACGTTTGCCTTCGGCTTTGCCGCAGCCTTTGCCGCGCCGTTGCTGGCGCAGGACCTGACCTTGCCGGCCGAGGAACTGACCACGGTGGAGGAGGGCGAAGGCACCTCCGTCACCGTCACCGCGGAAAGCTGGAACGATCTTGGCATCGCGATTCCCGCCTTTGCCACCAATGCCGATGTGCCCACGCCGGCCAATTCCAGCGGCACGGCGGCGCTGGGGCAGGAACTGGCGCGGGTGGTGTTCAATGACCTGAGGAACAACGGCCTGTTCCGCCCGGTTGGCCCCGATGCCCTGCCGCGCCCGGCCTACAGCCAGATCACCAGCCCCGCCTGGCCCACCTGGCAGGGGCGCAGCGCGGAAATGCTGGTGCACGGCTACGTCCGCGCCAATTCCGACGGGCGGTTGACGGTCGGCTGCTACCTCTATGACGTGGCGCTGGAAGACGAACTGGTGCGCGAAGGCTGGGTGGTCGCCCCGGCCGAATGGCGCCGCGCGGCGCACAAGTGTGCCGACCTTGTCTATTCACGCCTGTCGGGTGAAAGCCCGTTCTTCGACAGCCGCATCGCCTACATCGCCGAAACGGGGCCGAAGGATAACCGCATCAAGCGCCTGGCCATCATGGACAGTGACGGGGCCAACCACCGCTTCATCACCAATGGCCAGTCCACCGCGCTCACCCCGCGCTATTCCCCGGACTATTCGCGCATCGCCTACCTGTCCTACCAGGATGGCAACCCGCGCATCTATGTCTACGACATCGACAGCGGGCGGCAGACGCTGGTGACGCAGAGCAGCAACCCGACCTTCGCCCCGCGCTGGAGCCCGGACGGGCGTTACATCCTCTATTCGATGGCCGTGGCCGGCAATACCGACATCTACCGCGTGCCCGCCACCGGCGGCACGCCGCAGCGGCTGACCACCAGCCCGTCGATCGAAGTGGGCGGCTCCTACTCGCCCGATGGCAGCCGCATCGTATTCGAAAGCGACCAGTCGGGCACGCAGCAGTGCTACATCATGGATGCCGACGGTTCCAACCAGCGGCGCATCAGCTTCTTCGGCGGGCGCTGCGCCACGCCGGAATGGAGCCCGCGCGGGGACCAGATCGCCTTCACCCACATCGTGGGCGATTTCCATATCGGGGTGATGGACACGTCGGGCCGCAACATGCGCACGCTGACCAACGGCTGGCAGGACGAAGCGCCCACCTGGGCGCCCAACGGCCGCATCATCCAGTTCTTCCGCAGCGAGCGGAACAGCGGCAACAGCTCGATCTGGCAGGTTGACCTGACCGGCGAGAACGAGCGGCGGCTTAACACGCCGCTGGGGGCATCCGACCCGGCCTGGGGCCCTGTTTTGCCCTGATATGGCCACATTCCCCAGCCATTTCCCAATTTGTAAATAGTCCAGGAGATCGATTCATGCGGAAATATGCACTGTTTGTCGCAGCAACCAGCGCGCTGGCCTTGGCGGCTTGCTCCAAGAAGGCGCCTGAGGAACTGCCGCCGCCGCCGCCCACCGCGGCGCCGACCACGGCTGCGCCCGTTGCCACTCCCACGCCGACCGGCCCGGTGGCTGGTTCGCAGGCACATTTCCGCAATGCCATGGCAGGCCGCGACACGATCCTTTTCGATACCGACATGTACAATATCGATAGCCAGGATGCGACTGCCCTGCGGGCGCAGGCGGAATACCTGCTGCAGTACACCAGTGCCGTCGCCACCATCGAAGGCCATGCCGACGAGCGCGGCACGCGCGAATACAACCTGGCGCTGGGTGAACGCCGCGCCACTTCGGCGCGCAACTACCTCGTCAGCCTGGGCGTGCCGGAATCGCGCCTGCGCGTCGTCAGTTATGGCGAGGAACGCCCGGCCGATAACGCATCGACCGAAGCGGCCTGGGCACGCAACCGCCGCGCTGTAACCGTGATGGTGCAGTAAGGCGGGTAGGGGTCAGCGCAGGTCCGGCAGGGCCTGCGCGCCAACTTGGATTAGTGCGGGCGCGGGGGCACTGGCTTCCGCGCCCGTGCCATTGGTGCCGGGGGTGGCCAGCAGGGCGAAAGCCACCATTGCAAAGGCCGAAAAGCTTGCGGAAATGGCCAGCTGCTTGCTCACGTCGTGGTTCCGTCTGCTTGTTGTGCAGTGCACAAATAGGTGCCGCAGGTTGGTTTTCAATGAAACATTGGTCGTGATTTGTAACGCTGGCCAAAGGGCGGTGTCGCGCCTGCCATGGCTGCTTCCCATATGGGCTGCGCCTCGCCTATAGGGTGGCTTCTTACGCAAGGATTGAATCACCAGGTGGCCCGTTCCGGCAGATCGATGGACTGGGGTTTCCCCCGCTGGCGCGGTTACGGCGCCAACCGCGAGGCGGTGGAGGTACGCATTTGCGACCGGCACGGGTGCGACCAGCCGGGCAATTGCCCCGCACCCAAGAGCCCCAACAGCCGCGAACGGTGGTACTTCTGCGAAAAGCACGCGGCTGAATACAATAAGGGCTGGAACTACTTCGAAGGGCTGGACAAGGAAGAGGCGGAAGCCCGCGCCCGGTCCGAAAGCCGCGACAATGCCGGTTATTCCCAGGCCCAGCACTATGGCTGGGGCGGCAGCGGTGATGGCAGCCGCAGCGCGGACGAAATGCGCGCGCTGGAAGTGCTTGGCCTCGATCCCGATTCCAGTTTCGAGGACGTGAAGAAGGCCTGGCGCGCGCGCGCCAAGGAACTGCACCCCGATGTGCGACCCGGTGACGAGGCGGCGGCCCGCGCCTTCCAGGCGGCGCAAGTGGCCTACGAAGTGCTGCGCCAGGCCGAGGAACGGCGCGAGTGGAAAGGCTGAGGCAGCGTCCGCAATCACGCGTGGCCCGCCGGTCGAGGTGACAGGCGGGCGGCGGCGCGATCAATTACCAGGTCAGTCGCCGATGAAGCTGCCGAAGTAGCGCCGCCCATCGGTGTGGGAGACCCCGAAGGTGAGGAACATTTCCTCCCGATTGGGGCCGGCCAGCGAACCCCCGAAGGCACCCTTGAACCCATTGGCCGTATCGTCGAGCGAGCCGGTGAACGAGCCGGTGGCGCTGACCGTGGTGGAGAACGCCAGCACGGCCCGCTCCGTCGGCACGCCGCTTACCGGTTCAAGGATGCGGATGGTGCCAGTGATGCTGGGCGAGGTGGCGGTCCCCGTGGGGGGGGTGACGGTGAAAGTAACTGCTGCCGCCGTCACCGTGCCGGGCACGGTCGTCCCCTTTGTGCCGCCGATCACCAGCGGGTTGCCGGTATAGGTCAGCGGGGCGGCGATGGCCGTTGTCGCGGTCACGGGAATGAAGTGCAGCGCCACGCGGCGGCTGACCAGCGTGCCCGCGGTGGTGCCGCTGGTGAACGGATCGGTCCGCAGGTAGGTGGAGCGCAACACGTTGTCGAACGGCACGTCCAGCGTCAGCGACGTGGTGCCGCTGGCATAGGCGCGCTGGGTAGCGGTGTTGCCCACCAGTTGCGCTCCGGTGAACTCCGGATTGGTCGTCAGGTCAGGGAAGGACGTGACCACCTTTTCCGGGTTGAACACGAAGTTGAGGCCCGAGCTGCCGCCGATGAGCGACCCGTCATTGAACACCTCGGTCCCGCCGGTGGGCGTGAAGTTGGCGTAGATCAGCAGGATGTTGCTGACCGATGTGAAATCGCGCGAGAAATCGAACACAATCGGCGTGGCCGTGGGGGTTGGCGTGGGCGTGCCTGTGCCGGTGGCCGTGGGGGTGGGCGAAGGGGTGGGCGTGCCGCCGCTGCCGCCGCAGGAGGTGAGGGCAGCGCAGCACAACGCCGCACCAAGCATAAGATCGAATTTGCGGCGCACGATGATCCTGTCCGTTGTCCTGAAGGTTGCGGGCTTCATAGCGGTGCCGGGCAAGCGGGGGCAAGGCGTTTGACCCCGTTTTGACACCCGTCACCCAGAATAGTCCCCCGGGGATTGCCCGTTGAAGCCTTGCTCGCAAATGAACGGCCCGCAACTGAAAGGCAGGGGCGGCAGGCCCCGTCAGCCCACGGCGGCAAGGGCTGAAACGGCCCAGCAGACGCCCACGATCAGGAATACCCCGGCAATATCCAGCAGCACGCCGGCCTGGACCATGCGCCGCAGTTCGATCCGCCCGGTGGCCCAGCCGATGGCGTTGGGGCCGGTGCCAGCGGGCAGCATGAAGCCCCAGCTTGCCGCCATGGCGGCCGGCATGGCCAGCAGCAGCGGATCGCCCCCCAGCGCGGCGGCAAGGCTGGCCACCACCGGCATGATGCCGCTGGCCGTGGCCACGTTGCTGGCAAATTCGGTCACCAGCACCACCAGCGCCACCAGCGCCAGCGCCACCACGATCAGCGGCAGACCGCCCAGCGGCAGCAAGGCCTGCCCCAGCCAGGCGGCCAGCCCGCTCTTGCCCATGCCGGCGGCCAGCGCCAGCCCACCGCCGAACATCATGATGACGGCCCACGGCGCCCGGTCGGCCTCCGCCCAGGTCAGCAGCCGCCGCCCGGTGCCATCGGGCAGGATGAACAGCAGCAGCCCGGCGACCACCGCCACCGTGCCATCGGTCAGCGATCCGGCGGGCAGCAGCGGGATCAGCAGCGGTTGCAGCAGCCACGCGGCGAAAGTGGCCGCCACGAGGGGCACCAGGCGCCGCTCCGGCAGGGTCCATTCGGCATGGGTGTCAATCGCGGCACGGGCGCGGGCGATGTCGAACGGATGCTCCGTCACGCGCTGGACCCGGGCGATGATCAGCGCGGCCAGCGGCACGCCCAGCAGCACGATCGGCAGGCCGAAGGCGGACCACTGGGCAAAGGAGATGCGCACGCCGATGGTTTCGTCCAGCAGCCCCACGGCAATGGCGTTGGTGGGCGAGCCGACCAGCGTGCCCAGGCCCCCGATGCTGGCGGCAAAGGCAATCCCGATGGGCAGCGCGCCGGAAATGCCCTGCCGATCGCTATCGGCCAGCCCCCCGGCGGTCAGCACCGCCAGCGCCATCGGCATCATGATCAGTGCGGTGGAGGTGTTGGAGATCAGCATGGAAAGCACCGCCGTGCTGAGCATGAAGGCCACCAGCAGCCGGGTGCCGCTGCCACCTTTCAGGCCGGGCCGGTCCACGCTGCGCAGGATGGCCAGCGACAGGCGGCGGTGCAGGCCGGTGCGCTCGATCGCCAGGGCCAGGAAGGCCCCGCCAAGGATCAGGAACAGGGTGTCCGAATAATAGGTGCCGGCCGTTTCCGCCGCGGTGGAAATGCCCGCGAAAGGCAGCACAAGGAACGGCAGCAGCGCGGTGGCGGTCAGCGGGACGGCTTCCGTCATCCACCAGGCTGCCATCCACCAGGTGAGGCCCGCCACGATCCAGGCCTCGGCCGGCATCGATGCGGGGGCGGGCAGCAGCAGGGTGACGGCAAAGCCGGCCAGCCCGATCCAGAAGCCGATTCGGCTGGCAGTCACCCGGTGCGTCCCTTCCCTCGTGCCCTCATGCGCGGCATCCTACCGCATGCGGGGGAACGGGCAAGGCTGGCGGCACCGGGCGCCGCAATGCGCTTACTTGGGGGACAGCACCATGACCATCTGGCGGCCTTCCAGCCGGGGGAAGCTTTCCACCTTGGTCACTTCGGCCATGTCTTCCTGCACCCGCTTGAGCAGTTCCGCGCCCAGGTGCTGGTGCGCCATTTCGCGGCCGCGGAAGCGCAGGGTGACCTTCACCTTGTCACCGTTTTCGATGAACTTGCGCATGGCCTTCATCTTCGTATCATAATCATGATCGTCGATGTTCGGACGCATCTTGATCTCCTTGATCTCCTGCGTCTTCTGGCTCTTGCGGGCGAGGTTGGCCTTCTTCTGCGCCTCGTAACGGTGCTTGCCCACGTCAAGGAACTTGCAGACCGGCGGGTCTGCGTTGGGCGAGACTTCAACCAGGTTCAGCCCCACTTCGGCTGCCTGCTCGATGGCTTCGTTGGTGTACATCACGCCGAGATTCTCTCCGTTCTCGTCAATGACGCGAACCTTCTCGGACTGGATGAAGTGGTCGAAACGCGGGCCGGACTTGACCGGCGGTGCCATCATGCGGCGGGGTGGACGAGGTATGGGGCGTGCTCCTGCAATTGCGGTTGAAGGCCCGCTATGTAGTGGGATCGCCGGCGAAACGCCAGTGGACTCTTGCCTGCCTGCCGCATGACCCTGTCGAACACCGGCCAGGCGTGGTAGCAGGGCGACATGATCGATCTCTCCTGCCTGTGCGGCGCGGTGCGTGTGCACCTTTCCACCCGCCCCGGTTTCCTCAACGAATGCAACTGCCAGCTGTGCCGCAAGAGCGGCGCGCGCTGGGGCTATTTCGCGCCGGAACACGTCAGCCTGACGGGGCTTACCGCCAGCTACGTGCGCGGTGACAAGCCCGATCCGGGGGCCGAATTGCACTTCTGCCCCACTTGCGGGACGACCACCCACTTCACGCTTACCGCCAGCGCGCAGGCGAAACACGGCAACGTGGTGTGCGGCGTCAACCTGCGGCTGGCGGATGACGCACAGGTGCAAGGCATCGAACTGCGCTTCCCCGATGGGGCCAGCTACAGCGGGGAGGGCGAAGTGCCCTATGTGCGGGCAGCCGAGATACTCTGATGGCAGGCCGGGGGCACACCGCGGCGCGGTCAGCGGCCACCTGGCACTTCCCCGTCGCGACAGGCCTCCTGCTGGTCCTGACGCTGGTCGCCTTTGGCGACAACCTCGTTACCGATGTCCACCAGCCGAGCAATTCCAACCCGGTGATGGTGGTGCACGGCCTGTTCCTGCTGGCATGGATGGCCCTGCTGCTGGCCCAGTCGCTGCTGGTCTTCCAGCGGCGCACAACCTTGCACCGCAAGCTGGGAATTGCCGGTTTCGCCGTCGGCATCGGGGTGGTGCTGAGCACCGTCGTACTGTTCTGGGCGGTGTTTCGCGGGTTTGCAGCCATGTCGCCGCAAGTCATCGCCAACCGGGTGATGTTGCCCAGCTACGCCTTGTGCCTGTTCGCGGCGTGGCGGATGCGGCAGCGGCCCGATTGGCACAAGCGGTTCGTCTATGTTGGCACACTCCTGCTGCTGGAGCCGGTGCTGGCGCGAACCTTCGATCCTCTGGTTGTGCCGCTGCTGCCGCCGATGGCTCCGGCGACGGACGAGGCCGTTTTTACCGGCTACATGCTGGCGACGTGGAACGGGTTCTTCCTGGCCCTGCTGGCCTATGATCGCGCCACCCTCCGGCGGCTCCACCCCGTATCGCTGGGCGCACTGGCGTGGCTGTGGCTGGTCAACCTGTTCGCGTTTTCGGTCTGACCGTCAGTCCGCCTGCCACAGGGTGAAGCGGGCCAGCCGGTCCCGCGCAGGCAGCACGGCGTCGATCCGCCGCGCGGGTTGCAGGGCGGCCAGGATTGCCGGATCGGCCGCGTCCATCCCCCCGGTCAGCGCGCCGAACGCGGGCAGGATCATCCGCCCGGCGCCGCCGGCATCGGCGCTCAGCACCGCGCAGGGGCGGCGGATGCGCTTTTCGCGGACCTTGAGTTGCAGGCGCGGGTGGAAATGGCCGGAGAGTTCGGGCCGCGTCTCCCCCGGCTTCGCCTCGTGCCGCAGGATCATGCCGGCGATGGCCAGTTCCTCCACCGAAGTTCCGCCGACATCGGTGGTGTTGCCGTGATCATGGTTGCCGGTGATCCACACGAAATCCAGCGCGCGGGTGAGCGCGTCCAGCATGCCCGCCGCGTGCGGTTCCAGGCGGGCGGCCCCTTCGGCATCGTGGAAATTGTCCCCCAGCGTGTAGACCCGCCGCGCGCCGGTGGCCTTTACCGCGCGGGCGATGCGTTCCAGCGTTTCCCGGCTGTCATACGGCGGCAGGAACTGGCCGGTGCGGGCAAAGAAGCTGGCCTTTTCCAGGTGCAGGTCCGCCACCAGCAGGGCGTTTTCGCGCGGCCAGAACAGTGCCAGGTTCTCCCGCGCGCCGCCCACCATGCGGAATTCCTCCCCGCAGAACTCGAAAGTGAACGAAACGGGAACCATTCCCCGCACTTGCCCCGCGCGGGCCACTTTGGCAAGGGAGAAACATGACCGACTGGACCCAGCAAACCGCCCGCTCGAAGGAATGGTTCGAAGCCCTGCGTGACCGCATCTGCGCCGAGTTCGAGGCGATCGAGCGGGAGGAGGGATCGGACGCATCGTTCGAATATACCGCCTGGGACCGCGATACCGATGACGGCAGCCATGGCGGCGGCGGCGTGCGCGGGGTGATGAAGGGCAAGGTCTTCGAGAAGGTGGGCGTGAACGTCTCCACCGTCACCGGCGAATTCGCCCCCCAGTTCGCCAAGACCATCAACGGCGCGGATGAAAACAACCGCGGTTTCACCGCCACGGGCATCAGCCTCGTCGCGCACATGGCCAACCCGCACGTGCCCGCCGTGCACATGAACACCCGCTTCCTGACCACGCAGGCCGCCTGGTTCGGCGGCGGGGCGGACCTCAATCCGCCGATTCCGTATGAGGAAGATACCGAGGCCTTCCACGCCGCCTTCCGCGCCGCATGTGCCCGGCACAACCCGACCTATTACGACAAGTTCAAGGCCTGGGCGGACGAATACTTCTTCATCCCCCACCGCGGCGTGGCTCGCGGCGTGGGCGGGATCTTCTACGACCACCTGGAATGCGAGGACGAGGCGGCGTTCGAACGCAACTTCGCCTTCACCCGCGACGTGGGCGAGGCCTTCCTCGACGTGTTCCCCCGCATTGTGCGCACCCGCATGGGCATGGAGTGGACGCCGGAGGAGAAGGCCGCCCAGAAGGAGTGGCGCGGGCGCTATGTGGAGTTCAACCTGGTCTATGACCGGGGGACGCTGTTTGGCCTCAAGACTGGCGGGAATATCGATGCGATCCTGATGAGCTTGCCGCCTGAGGTGACCTGGAGGTGATCGCAATTCGGCGACTAATCGGTGTCTCCGCCCGATGTCCACGCCGGAATGGCTCTGATTGATAACACTTGGGTTGGAATGACTTCGTAGGAGGACTGACCCATGTGGCCATATTCCCCGCCGCAAAGCGATTTGCGCCCCATAATCTCCACATAATATGCAGATAAGGCGTGCGGGTTAGGGGCGCCGGGCGGTTCTATGGGTGGTGGTGAGTCAATGCCATCGAGCCTGAACCATACATCACCGTCGAACACTTCGCCTTCAAGTTCAAGGACGTCACTGTAATCGTGGGCGCCTTCGTAGAATGCGGAATACTCAAATCCCACGAGCCATACGCCGGCCATGTGCGCTGGTTTCGAATAGGGAAAACAGGCTGCGGGGTCGGTCGAAAGGATTTCCCCCATTCTCTCGATGGAGCCGTTGCCGCACCGCCCGATTGCAGCATCCCAGTTCATCAACTGACGGCACTCTGCCGAACTGTAGCTGTCCTTCCATTCCGGGGGTTGCTCAGCTTCTTGTTTGGCTGAACAGGCGCAGATCAAGAGAAGAACTGCGGAAGCGCTGGTCCGGCAGCATACACGTTCAAAAACGCTCGAAATCAAAGGCTTGATTTCCTTTCTCGAAACTCCTTGAACCGCCCCAACGCCTCATCCAGCACGCTCTCCTGCTTGGCAAAGCAGAGCCTGAGATACCCCCGCAGCGCATCATCACGATAAAACGCCGACACCGGTATCGAGGCCACGCCCGCCTCGCGGATCAGACGTTCGGCCACAAGTTCGTCGTCCGCTGACAGGCCGCTGGCGGCAAGATCGATGGTGACGAACCACGTCCCCGCGCCGGGCAGCACCACGTATCCCGCTGCTTCAAGGCCCGCGATCAGTTGCGCGCGCCTTGGCGCGTAGATCGCGGCGTGGGCGTCGTGCCACGCGTCCGGCAGGGCCAGCCCTTCGGCCACGGCCCATTGCAGCGGGGTGGCGGTGGTGAAGGTGAGGAACTGGTGCTGCGCGGCGATCATGTCGGCCAGCGGCGGGGTGGCCACGGCCCAGCCGACTTTCCAACCGGTGAGGCTGAACAGCTTGCCGGCGGACCCCACCTTGATCGCGCGGCCTTTCAGGCTCTCCACGTGCAGCGGGCTGGCGTGGGGGTCGCCGGAAAAAATCATCCCCTCCCACACCTCGTCGCACAGCAGCACGATGTCATGTGCCTCGCACAGCGCGCCCAGACGCTCGAAATCGGCGCGGGTGAGCAGGGTGCCGGTGGGGTTGTTGGGGGTATTGGCAATGATCAGCCGCGTCCTGGGCGTGATGGCGGCTTCCAGTGCATCGAACGGGATCGTCCAGCCCGGCGGGGCGAGGTTCACCGTCACCGCCGTGCCCCCGGCCCGCTCGATCAGCGGGATATAGGCGTCATAGCAGGGTTGCAGCACGATCGCCTCGTCCCCCGGCCCCACGAAGGCGAGGATGGATGCGGCCAGCGCCTCGGTCGCGCCGCTCGTCACCACGACCTGCGCGGGATCAAGGCTGAGGCCCTGCCGCCGTGCGTAGTAATCGCCCACGGCGGCGCGCAATTCGGGCAGGCCGCGCATCGGCGGGTACTGGTTGGACTTTTCCGCCAGCGCCCGCTGCGCCGCTGCCAGCAGTTCCGGCGCGTGTTCGGCATCTGGGAAGCCCTGGCCAAGGTTGATCGCGCCCAGCTCGTTCGCCAGCGCGCTCATGGTGGTGAAGATCGTGGTCTTGACGGGGGACAGGCGCGGCATGGCCGCAGTCTTGCCGCGCCGCTTTCGCCACGGCAAGCGCGCTATTCGCTTGTCGCCTGTTCCATGCGTTCGTCAATATCGCGCAAGGCCAGGTGGCCGGGCATGTTGGCGCTCGAGGCATAGAGGCTGGCGAGGTAGGCGCGGTCAAACTCGGTCATCGCCTGGGGGCTGCGCACCGGATCGTCGAACAGGGCGAGCACGCTGGCGGTGGGGTTCTCGCCGCGCTCCACCGACCGGGTGCGGGCGAGGGCACGCATGGTGGCATAGTCCGCCAGCGCCAGCGCATCGAGGTCCGAGAGCAGATCGCTGTCGATCATCACCACCGACAGCTCCAGGTCCCGCCGGGTGCCCGCTTCGAGGCGGCTGTAGGCGGTGGTGTCGAAAGCGGGCGGGCGGCCGTTGCGGGCCTGCCCGTCGCGAGTGCGGGTGGAGACGAGATACCAGGCCAGCGCCGGGCCTTGCGTGGCGCGCACGCGCTGCTTTTCATCGAAGGAGAGGCCGTTCACGATCTGGTGGCGCGCTGCCACCAGCGCGGCAAATTCCGCCTGCGGATCGGCCACGAAGGCGACGATGACGTTGGCCGCGCAGCCGGGGGTTTCATCCAGCGCCAGGCCGGCGGCTTCGGCGTTGTGGTACACCCGGTCGATCACGAACTGCGCGCTTTGCCCTGACAGGCCCCACACGCCCACGCACAGCGGCTGCTGGAAGCGGGCGAGCGGCTCCCCGATCACGCCGCCGCGCGGGGTGACGGCGCGGGCCTGCTGGCGCACCTCGCCGGTATCGGCCTCGCCCGCCTCAGCCTCGCCCGTCACCACGATATCGGCGCGCGGATCGTCCTCGGCCAGCACCGGGGTGCCGCTGGCCAGCGCCGCGATGGCGAGGAGGAGGGAGGAGAACGGGCGGCGGTTCATGACTGCCGCCATGCCCGCAGTTTGGCCCCGCCGCCAGCCCATTGGGGCAAACGCGCAACCCTGCTCGACGAACGGCGTGTCCGCTTCCGCCAAGGGCCTTGCCTCGCTGCCGCGAGCGGTTACAAACGCAACCGATTTTCCCCCTCCCTGCCGGAGCGACCATGCGCCTGATCCTGTCCGTTGCCACCGCCGTCTCGCTGTTTGCCGCAGCCGCCTGCTCGCCCGAAGCGGGGCAGGCCCCCGCCGAGGTGGCGCCAATCCTGACGAGTGAGCAGGCGCAGGACGAATATTCCTTCGCCCAGCCGCAGGTGGCGCGGGTGACGCACGTTTCGCTCGACCTGTCGCTGGACTTTGCGGCGAAGGAAATCGGCGGAACTGCCACGCTGGATGTGCTGGCGGCAGACGGGGCGGATGAGGTCGTGCTGGACAGCAATGGCCTGCGGATCGAGCAGGTGGCCGACAGCGCCGGTGCGCCGCTGACCTATGACATTGGCGAGACGGTGGAAGGCAAGGGCGCGCCCTTGACCATCGCCCTGCCCGCCGCAGAGGGCGATGCCCCGCGCCGCATCGTCATCACCTACAAGTCCGCAGCCGATGCGGAGGCGCTGCAATGGCTCGCGCCCGAACAGACCGCCGGCAAGCAGCACCCGTTCCTGTTCAGCCAGGGGCAGGCGATCAACAACCGCACGTGGATTCCCACGCAGGATTCCCCCGGCGTGCGCCAGACGTGGGACGCGCGCATCACCGCGCCCGCCAGCCTCAAGGTGGTGATGAGCGGGATCATCCAGGGCGAGGCACAGGATGCCGGGGACGGCCGCCACACCTTTGCTTTCAAGATGGAACGGCCGGTTGCCCCCTACCTCATCGCCATTGCTGCCGGAAACATTGAGTTCCGCGAACTGGGGCCGCGCACCGGTGTGTGGGCGGAGCCGGAAACCATGCCTGCCGCCGCCGCCGAACTGACCGATACCGAAGCGATGGTGGACGCGGCCGAGGGGCTCTACGGCGAATACCGCTGGGGCCGGTATGACATGATCGTGCTGCCGCCCAGCTTCCCCTATGGCGGCATGGAAAACCCGGTGATGACTTTCCTTACCCCCACCTTCATCGCCGGGGACCGCAGCCTTACCGGGCTGGTGGCGCACGAACTGGCGCACTCGTGGTCGGGCAACCTCGTCACCTATGCCAGCTGGCGCGATGGCTGGCTGAACGAAGGCGTCACTTCCTACATCGAGAACCGCATTTCGGAGGTCGTGTTCGGCACCGAGCGCGCCGCGCAGGAACGCGCATTGAGCTTTGCTTCGGTGGAAGAAGCCGTGGCTGATCAGGGTGCCGATGCCCCCGGCACCGCGCTGCGCGTGCCCGCCGGGACCGATCCGATGGAGCAGGATTCGGCCATCACCTATGACAAGGGCGCGCTTTTCCTGCATACGGTGGAACACATCGTGGGCCGTGAAAAGTTCGACGCCTGGCTGAAAAGCTGGTTTGACAACCACGCCTTCCAGCCCGCCACATCCGAAATGTTCCTGGCCGACATGCGCGAGAACCTGATCAAGGGCGATGCCGCGCTGGAAGAACGCCTGATGCTGGACCAGTGGGTCTATGGCACGGGCCTGCCCGACAACGCCGTACGTCCCGATCCGGCCGTGTTTGCCGAAGTGGACCGGGCGGTGGCCAGCTACGCCGCGAGCGGCGCCATCCCGTTCGAGGCGTGGGGCGGCTGGTCCACGGCGGAACGGATGCGCTTCATGCAGGAAGTGCCGCAGCAGCGCACGGCCGCGCAGCTGGCCGCGCTGGACCGGGCGCTGGGCCTGTCTGCCACGGGAAACAACGAAGTACGCTTCCTGTGGCTGCAACTGGCGCTGAACAACCGCTACGATCCGGTGATCCCGCAAGCGCAGCAGTTCCTTGCCACCGTGGGCCGCAATAAGTTCGTGGCTCCGCTGTATCGGGCGATGGTGGACCAGGGCGATTGGGGCAGGGCGATTGCCGGCCCGCTCTACCAGCGCGCGCGCGGCGGCTACCACGCCTTCACCCGCGGCAACGTGGACGAGATCGTGGGCTGGCAGGCGGAAAGCTAGGCGATCCGCCAGCCACATCAGATGGTCCCCGCCGGGCCAGAGTGCCGGTTCCGCCACTCTGATCGCCAAAATCCATGCCGCAGCGCAGAAATCCGTGGCTGTTTGGCGCGGTTTTGCGCATTATCCGGGCAGCATGCTGCGTCAGTACGAACTTGTGGAACGGGTCAAGGCCTATGACCCTGAGGCCGACGAGGCCCTGCTCAACCGCGCCTATGTCTACACCGTGCAGAAGCATGGCAGCCAGAAGCGCGCCAGCGGGGACCCCTATTTCAGCCACCCGGTAGAAGTGGCCGGCCTGATGACGGACCTGAAGCTGGACCAGGAAACCATCATCACCGCGCTGCTGCACGATACGGTGGAGGATACCCTCGCCACGATCGAGGACATCGAAAAGCTGTTCGGCCCGGATGTGGCCAAGCTGGTGGACGGCGTGACCAAGCTGTCCAAGATCGAGCAGATGCCCGAGAACGAGCGGGCGGCGGAAAACCTGCGCAAGTTCCTGCTGGCGATGAGCGAGGATTTGCGCGTGCTGCTGGTCAAGCTGGCGGACCGCCTGCACAACATGCGCACGTTGCACTTCATCTCCAACCCGGACAAGCGCCGCCGCATCGCGCGCGAGACGATGGATATCTACGCCCCGCTGGCCGAGCGGGTGGGCATGTACGAATACATGCGCGAAATGCAGATGCTGGCTTTCGAGCAGCTGGAGCCGGAAGCATACGCCACCATCACCGGGCGGCTGGAACAGATCCGCAGTACCGAAGGCGGGCAGGTTGATGCCATTGCCCTGAAGATCAAGCAGGCGCTGGCCGAAGCGGGTTTGCAGGTGGAGGTCTGGGGGCGGGAAAAGCACCCCTATTCCATCTGGCGCAAGATGGCCGAACGGCATGTCAGCTTCGAACAGATCACCGATATCTTCGCCTTCCGCGTGCTGGCCGCATCGGTGGAGGACTGTTACCGCGCGCTGGGCGTGCTGCACACCACGTGGAAGATGGTGCCGGGCCGGTTCAAGGACTATGTCTCCACCCCCAAGACCAACGGCTACAAGTCGCTCCACACCACGCTGATCCACGAAGGGTCGATGCGCGTTGAAGTGCAGATCCGCACGCGCGAGATGCACCGCACCAACGAATTCGGCCTGGCCGCGCACTGGGCCTACAAGCATGCCGAACAACCCGATGGGCAGGTGGGCTGGCTGCGCGACCTGATCGAGATCGTGGACGCCAGCCACGATGCCGAGGAGCTGCTGGAACACACCAAGCTGGCGATCTACCAGGACCGCATCTTCGCCTTCACCCCCAAGGGTGCGCTGTTCCAGCTGCCCAAGGGGGCAACCGCGGTGGACTTTGCCTTCGCGGTGCACACCAACCTCGGCGCGCAGACCGTGGGTGCCAAGATCAACGGTCGCCACATGCCGCTGCGCACCCCGCTGGGCAACGGCGACGTGGTGGAGATCATCCGCCTGCCGGGCGCCACGCCGCAGCTTTCATGGCTGGGCTTCGTCGTCACCGGCAAGGCGCGCGCCGCCATCCGCCGCGCCGTGCGCCAGAAGGAACGCGCCGAAGTCGCTTCCATCGGCGAAAAGCTGTTTGACGAGATTGCCGAGCGCCTGCCCACCAAGGTCGGCCGCAAGGGCATCAAGGCGGCGCTCGAACGGCTCGACATGGAGGACGAGGAGGACCTGATGTACGCCATCGGGGCCGCCAAGATTTCCGACCGCGCGGTGATGGAGGCGCTGGTGCCCGGCTGCACGTCCGACCTGCCGGATGAACCCATGCAGGGCCGCGCGATCTCTATCAAGGGGCTGACGCCGGGTATGGGCTTTTCGCTTGCCGATTGCTGCCATCCCCTGCCGGGAGACCGCATCGTCGGCCTGCGCCGGCCGGGGAAAGGGGTGGAAGTCCACGCGATCGACTGCATGGAGCTGGCCAACGGGGCGGATGCCGACTGGGTGGACCTGTCATGGGGCAAGGATTCATACGGCGCGGTGGGCCGGGTGCAGGTGGTGCTCTACAATCGCCCCGGCACGCTGGCGGAAATGGCCGGCATCTTCGCGCGCAACAATGCCAACGTGATGAACCTGGAACTGACCCAGCGGGACGATCCGTTCCACACTTACGAGGTGGACCTGGAAGTGCAGGACCTGGCGCACATCACCCGTATCGTGTCCTCCCTGCGGGCCAGTGACAGCGTCGCGCAGGCGGACCGGGTTTGATCCCTTAACCGTCCTCCTGAACTTGTTTCAGGATCCATGGGGCAGCCTTGAACGGATGTTGGCGGGTAGGTGGAACACCGCTGGGCCTTTGTGCAAGTCCGAACACCGCGTAGCTTGGCGAACTGGATCCTGAAACAAGTTCAGGATGACGACTTACAACAATTCCAGCACCACTTCCGCCTGGTCTCCTGCCGCCAGGTCTTCCGCCCGGCGCACGGCCAGTTTGACCGGCAACAGGTAGCCCTGGTGCGATCCGCTGGGAAAGACCGAGGTGGTCCAGCGCGTTTCGCCCACCGTGGCGGCCACTTTTACCGAGCCGAAACCCCGGCCCCTGCCCAGTTCCAGCCGCCGGATCGCTTCATGCGCGCGGATGGCATCGGCGGCAGGGCCATCGATGGTGAGGAAGTGCCACGCGGCGGTGCCTTCCGGCCCGCTCCACAGCCACAGGGTGCCGATATGGGTGACGGTCTCGCTCAAGGCGCAGAAACCCGCCTGATCGGCACCTGCACATTGCACACGTCCACCCCGCCCGCGGGCACCTGGTAGAAGGCATCGTTGCGATTGGCCCGCACCTGCACGTACCGGGCAAAGCTTTCGCTTTCCGTGTCGAGGTATTCGAAGGTAGGCGGATCGGGCAGGTCACTCCCCAGCCGCACTGACAGGATCGGGGTATCTTCCGCCCGCGTGGCATAGACCCCGGCCTCCGCCGTCCCGCGCGGCAGGGTGGAAAGGTGCTCGATCCCCGCGATCACCCGGCCGACCACGGCGATATTGCGATCAAGCTGGCGCGGGGCGTGGCCGATCACGGCGTAGAGCTCGGCCCCGGTGCCGGTGTCAGGGGCAAGGTCGCGGGCAACGCCGACGCTGGCGTAGCAGTGGACGGGCCAGATAAGATTCGCCTCTCGATCCTCGTCGAAAACAAAACCGACGGGCCAGGAATCCACCAGGCCAGGCCGTCCCGATGGAATGTAAGGATCATCAGCCAGGCCGCGTGAACGAAAATCGGGATAGCAGGAGGAAGCATCGCGATCCCTTGCGGAACTTATGCAGTGCATGGAGGATTCGTAGTCCGCCACCGGCGACACTACCCCCTCCGGCAATGGATGCTCCGCAAACCCGGCATCAGCATCCTCGCCCGCCCCCCATTGCGCCACCCAGTTATCGACCACGCGGTAGACCTGCGTCCCGTCCCACCAGTGGGCGCGGGCAAGGGTGCGGATGTTCTCCACCCACGGCTGGCTGAAGGGCGCGGGCATCAGCTGGATCACCACCCGGCGCTGGCGTCCGGCCGCATCGGGGGCAAGGTCCATCACCAGCAGGTCTTCCGGCACGATGACCACCCATTCCTCAGCCCGCGCGGCAGCCACGATGGAGGCGGGCGTGGGCGGTTCGGCCTCCTGTGCAAGAGCGGGATTAGCGAGCAGCAGGGGCAGGGTGAGAAGCGCAAGCCTTCGCATTCAATAGTCTTTCGTCATTGCGAGCGTAGCGAAGCCATCCAGGGCGGAGCCGCAGCGCCCTAGATTGCTTCGTCGCTGCGCTCCTCGCAATGACGAACTGGTGGGCTCAACCCGCCATTTCCTCCAGCGCGTGAATGTCATCGTCCGACAGGCCGAAGTGGTGGCCGATCTCATGGATCAGCACATGCGCCACCAGGTGCTCCAGCGTCTCGTCCCCCCGCTCGGCCCATTCGTCCAGGATCGGGCGGCGAAACAGGGTCACGCGCGGCGGCAGGGTGCCCGAATGCTCGATGCTCATTTCCGCCAGCGAAAGGCCCTCGTAAACACCGGTCAGCTCGAACGGGTCGGCAATGCCCATTTCCTCCAGCAGGTCCTCGCCGGGGAAGTCCTCCACCTGCACGACCAGCCCGCCCAGGTGGGTGCGGAACTCCTGCGGCAGCCGGGCCATGGCGGCCAACGCCAGTTCTTCAAATTCTGCAGCGGAAGGGGCTAGGCCAAACGGTCTTGTCATGCCGCAATAACTAGGGACCGCCACGGCGCTTGTCATCCGCCGCAACCCCCGCTAGGGAGCGCGCCTTGCCTGTCCTGCACTCGAAGCTGCAAAGCGGTAGTGCGCCGGATGGTCATGCGGAGCGGTGGCCGAGTGGTCGAAGGCGCACGCCTGGAAAGTGTGTATACGTCAAAAGCGTATCGAGGGTTCGAATCCCTCCCGCTCCGCCAACATCTCATAGCGAATCAATGAGATGGCCCGCCGCAAGGCCAAAAATCCCCAGCTTCCGCGCCGTTTTGGCTATGCAATCCGAACCTCGGAGACTGCCGGAAACGCCAATATCAGTCTCTGATCGGCTTTTGTCTCTTTTCACCCGAACCTCATCGGAAAAGGTTCGGTCAGAAAGTATCTTTTATTTACAATAGGTTGAGCGATATGGCTCGTCTGTTATTTTCCGTCGTAGCTCGCTAACCGCTTGCATTTGGAGACCCGAGGTGGGCGTTTTGCAGCGAAACGGCGCGGATGGGCCAGTGACCGCATCGACTGGGCTTGGGCCGTTTCCAGACTGTCCGCTTCCGGACTGAAAATGAAAGAAGCAGACATTGAGATGATCGCTGAGGCGCCGTTCTGGCAAAAAACCGACATCGGTCTGTGCTGCCTGACGGCGGCTAGCCGCGGGGAGACCGGCACATACATGTACAGCGTTCATCCGCTCGCAGACGGATCGATCGATCCGAATAGTGTCTCCAACAGCGGGCATTCTGGGGTCTTGCCGTCCGCGCATCGCACGACGGTTTCGGCAAGCACCGACTCCATGGCCTGAAGATCCGCGATCTTGGTACGAATGTCCGTCAGATGGACCACGGCGACCTCGCGCGCTTCGGCGCACGGGCGATCGCGGTCCTCGGCCAGCTGCAGCAGCGCGCGGATCTCGTCCAGCGTGAAGCCCAGCTCCCGCGCGCGCCGCACAAAGCCGAGGCGCATGAGATGGCCATGGCCATAGAGCCGGTGACCGCCGTCGCTGCGCGCAGGCGCGGATAGCAGGCCAATTTTCTCATAGTAGCGGATGGTCTCGATTTTGCACCCGGTGCGCCGCGACAGCATCCCGATTGGAAGCCGGGGCGCTGTGTCCTGCAGATTTTTCCGATCCATGCTGAAATACCTCTTGAACCTGTAGCCGCTACAGATCCTATCTAGGGTCAACAACGTGATTCGGAGAACAGAAAATGACCCAGCCGGAAACGGCTTCCAGACGCGGTACGTGGGTTGCGATTGCCGGAGGAAGTCTCGGCGCGCTTGGCGCAGCCTCCTGCTGCATCGTCCCGCTGGTGCTCTTCACACTGGGCGTCAGTGGCGCATGGATCGGCAACCTGACCGCGCTCGCCCCCTATCAGCCCATCTTCCTTGGGGTGGCCATCGCCTTTCTGGCCGCCGGGTTCTGGCGGATCTATCGTCGGCCGCAGGTGGTCTGCGCCGAGCGCGAATGCGGCACGCCTTCCTCCAACCGCCTGGCGAAGACGGCCTTGTGGCTTGCAACGGCGCTGGTCGGACTCGCCGTCCTCTTCCCCTATCTCGCCCCCCTATTGCTCGAAGTTTGAACAAGGAGACCATCATGAAGAAGCTTGCCCTGCTCGCGACCGTAGCGGTGCTGTTCGCATCCGGCCCGGCCTTTGCCGCAATCCGGACCGTCACCCTGGCCGTCGAGAACATGACTTGCGTGACCTGCGGCCCCGTCGTCAAAAAGAGCCTGTCGCGCGTATCCGGCGTGACCGCCGTCGAAGTTTCAGTCGAAGCACATACCGCGACCGTCACCTATGACGACGCCAAGACCAGCACCAAGGCGTTGATCGCGGCGACCACCAACGCTGGCTACCCTTCGCAAGTCCGCAAGTGAAAGTCGGATCATGAGTGATTGCTGCAATCCGGTCGACCGCCCTCAGGACAAGAAGTACGACCTTATCGTCGTGGGCGGCGGATCGGCTGGGTTCTCGGCCGCGATCACCGCGGCGGAGCAAGGGGCCCAGGTCGCCGTTATCGGTGCCGGCACCATCGGTGGAACCTGCGTCAATGTCGGCTGCGTTCCTTCCAAGGCGCTAATCCGCGCGGTCGAGAGCATCCACCACGCCAATGCCGCGCCGATGCGGTTCAAGGGCATTGAGGCCCGGGCGCGAGCCGCCGATTGGGGCCAGGTGATCGCCGAAAAGGACGCGCTCGTCTCGGGCCTTCGCCAGGCGAAATATGCGGACCTCCTGCCTCTCTACAATAATATCGCCTACCATGAAGGCACGGCGCGGCTCGTCGAAAATGGCGTCGAGGCCGGTGGAAGGCGGTTCACCGCTGACCGGATCGTGATTGCGACAGGTACCCGTCCGGCGGTGCCGGCTATCCCGGGCCTTCCGGATGTCGATGCGCTCGACAGCACTACCGCGCTCGACCTGACCGAGTTGCCGAAATCGATGATCGTCCTCGGAGGCGGCTATGTCGGTGTGGAACTCGCTCAGACGTTCTCCCGCGCCGGTGTCGACGTGACGCTCGTTTTCCGCAGCCGCCTTCTCCCCGAGATGGAGCCGGAGATCGGCGCCGCGCTGACCGACTATCTTTCGAGCGAAGGCATCACCGTCCTGGGCAACCTCGCCTATCAGTCGGTCCACAAGACGGCGGAAGGGGGCGCTGCGCTCACCGTCCTGCGCGACGGGGTCGCCGAAATCATCGTCGCGGAGCGCCTTCTCCTGGCGACCGGGCGCGCCCCGAATGTTGAGGACCTCGGTCTCATCGAGGCGGGGGTGAAGCAGACGCTCAGCGGTGCCATCATTGTCGATGACCATATGCGAACCTCTGTGCGCGGCGTCTATGCCGCCGGCGACGTGACGGGCCGAGACCAGTTCGTCTATATGGCGGCCTATGGCGCAAAGATCGCTGCCAAAAACGCCTTGAACGGCGACAGTCTGAGGTACGACAATTCGGCCATGCCGTCCGTCGTATTCAGCGATCCGCAGGTAGCCAGTGTCGGCTTCACCGAAGCACAGGCTATCGCGGCCGGATATGCAGCGCGAACGTCGACGCTCCCGCTCGAGAATGTCCCGCGCGCATTGGCGGCCCGCGACACGCGTGGCCTGATCAAGCTGGTTGCGGATGGCCGGACCCGCAAACTGCTGGGCGCGCACATCCTGGCACCGGAAGGTGCGGACAGTATCCAGACCGCCGCCATGGCGCTCCGCTGCGGTCTCACGATCGACGATCTGGTGGAGACGATCTTCCCCTATCTGACCACGGTCGAAGGCCTGAAGCTGGCGGCGCAGGCATTCGACCGGGATGTGAATAGACTGTCCTGCTGTGCGGGCTAAGTTCGCTCAGTCGCGTCGCTGCGGTGAGATGACATGAGTAGCCCGCGCTGTTCCGATCCCGGCAGCGGCGCCAGGGATTGGTCGGGTAGCTGGCGAACCGGCGTCACGCTTTGCGGCTTTGCTGGCCTGTGGTGGGGCAGCGAACGGGCTTGGGGCATGTTCTCGCGTTCTAGGGATATTGGTGCTTAGGTTTCGCGCGAGATTGGACGCCCGTCCACTGCCATAGGGGCCTATTTGCAAACGACTGGTTTTGGGCCACGCATCGCTGGCTGTGAATGGCCGGGGTTCGGCGCAAAGTGGACGATGTTTCCTACCCAAACACCGCCGCTTCCTGCTCGGCCCACGGCAGTTCGGCGGCTGCCGTCATGTCCTTGATCGACACGGCCGGGGCCATGCGCCCGACCAGCAGCTTGTCCAGCACGGCCGGGGCGAGATAGGCCAGCCGCAGCATGCGCCCGACATAGCGGTCCGAGATGCCCTCGGCCTGCGCGATGTCTTGTATCGTCGCCGCTTCCCCGCTCTCGAGCTTGCGCCGCCAGCTCCACGCCTTGGCGACCGCCTTCATGACGTGCGGGTCCACCCCGCCGCTGGTTTCCGGTGCGAGGACGGCCGGCGGCATGATCTTCGGTCGCCCGTTGCGCTTGCGGATGGTGAGCGGGATGAACACCCGCATGGTAGTCGGTGCGCTCATGCGGCCAACTCCTGTTTGGGCGTGACCATTTCGCGGACGATCGATCCGAGCCCCTCGGTGCGCAGGTCAACGGCGAGGCCATCGGCGCTGACCGTGACCCGCTCGATGAGCAGCCGGGCGATGCGCGCCTGCTCGGCCGGGAATAGTGACTCCCAGAGGCCATCGAACCCCGACAACGCGGTGACCACATCGCCTTCGGCCATGTCGGGATCAGAGCGCCGCGCAGCCTCCACCGCCCGGGCCACAACCTCCGGGGTGCGCAGCAACGCCCGGATGTGCTGGACCACGGCATTCTCCACCATCCCCGCGTTGAGCCGGACGAACCCGTCGGTGCCTTCACCGGCCCGGTTCCGGATCGCATCCATCGAAGTGTAGTAACGGTAATGCCTGCTGCCCTTTTTCGTCACCGTCGGCGTCATGGCGATGCCGCGGTCGGTGAAGATGAGCCCCTTCAGGAGCGCCGGGGTCTGGGTGCGGGTGTTGGCCGCCCGCTGCCGGGGACTTTCCTGCAGGATGGCATGGACTTGATCCCAGAGTTCAGGCGTGATGATGGCCTGATGCTCGCCGGGATAGCTGGTGCCCTTGTGAACCGCTTCGCCCAGATAGAGCCGGTTGCGGAACAGCTTGTAGAGGAACCCCTTGTCGATCGGCTTGCCCCGCTTGTTGAGGGTGCCGTTCGCCACCAGTTCCCGGGTCAGCAGGGTCGCCGATCCCAGCTCGACAAAGCGCTGGAACATGCCCCGCACCGTGGCGGCTTCGGCCTCGTTGATCACCAGCTTGCGGTCAACCACATCGTAGCCCATCGGCACGAACCCGCCCATCCACATGCCTTTGGCGCGGCTGGCAGCGAACTTGTCACGGATGCGTTCGCCGGTAACCTCGCGTTCGAACTGGGCGAACGACAGCAGGATGTTGAGCGTCAGTCGGCCCATCGAGGTCGTGGTGTTGAACGCCTGCGTCACCGATACAAACGTCACGTTGTTGCGGTCGAACGCCTCGACCAGCTTGGCGAAGTCCATCAGCGAGCGTGACAGGCGGTCGATCTTGTAGACGACGATGACGTCGACCAGGCCGGCCTCGACATCTTCGAGCAGGGCCTTAAGGCCGGGGCGTTCGAGCGACCCGCCGGAATACCCGCCGTCGTCATAGCGTTCGCGCATGCAGACCCAGCCTTCGGCGCGTTGGCTGGCGACATAGGCCTCGCAGGACTCGCGCTGGGCGTCGAGGCTGTTGAACTCCATGTCCAACCCTTCCTCGCTGGATTTGCGGGTGTAGACGGCGCAGCGCAGGCGGCGCCGGGGTACTGTATCGGTCATGCCGCGTCCTTCCGTTCCCGCAGGCCGAAGAACCGGTAGCCGTTCCACTGCGTGCCGGTGATGTCCCGGGCGATGGCCGACAGAGATTTGTAGCGGCGCCCCTGCCAGTCGAACCCGTCTTTCAGCACGTTGATCACGTGCTCGGTGCCGTTCCATTCCCGCACCAGCCGGGTGCCGATGACCGGGTTGCGCGGGTCGCTGATCACCGATTTCCTGACCTTCTTTCCTTCAACCTCGTCGGCCAGCGCGTCGAGCAGCTGACGCACCGGCTTCGATAGACCGCCGAAGGTCAGCTCCTGGATCCGGTAGGCCAAGCGCTGTTCGAGGAACGACCGGCTGTTGTTGGGCGCCTCTGTTTCGAACAGGTTTGCCCACTCGGCCTTCAGCTGTTTGACCGACATCTCCTTCAGCGCCGCCAGCCTGGCCAGCACCTGCGCATTGTCATCCTGTTTTTGCATTATCGTCCTCCGTTCCGGGCCTTTGCCCGGGGACGACTGACGCTCTTGGCCGGCGAGATTGCGAGTGAACTATCTCCACCGTGGGCAGATATAGAACTGGACTGTTCGCGCAGGCGCAGGACGCCGGCGGCAACGATGCGCCCCAACTCGGCGATACGAGCCTCAGCGGTCATCGTGGACGGACAGATGCCGTTTCCTCTGCTCATGCCGCGACCCTCGGCTGTGCTCCGGATACCAGCCGAATGATGGCATCACGGTTCCAGTGGAACTTCAGCTGGCAGTTGGCGTCGTATTTCGAATAGCCGAAGTCCATCGGCGACACCTCGATCCCGGCCCGGCGCAGGCAGCCGAGCTGCTTTGCGGATGCCGGCTCCTTCAGCCAACGCCGGCTCTTGGCCGCTGCCAGGCTGCTTTCGGCCGAGCGCAGAAAATCATCCGCATCAGCCAACGCCTGGACGCGAGTGCCGATCGCGATCTTGCGCGGCGCACCGGCCTTCGGTCCGCCCAGTGCGTGCCACAAGGTGCCATCGTGGAAAACGCCAGCCCAGGCATCAAAGCCGCTCGCGATCAGCGAACCCCCATCGCCGCGGATATCGCACCACTGGAACGGAGACTGGTTGAGCAGATCGATTTCGAGAAGGTCGAAATCGGTCAGAAGGCGCTTTTCACCAACTTCGCGGGCGAAGACATGCCCGCAGAACGGACACTCGCCAGCGCCCAGCGGGATTTCCGCCTGGCAGTCAGGACAGGTCTTGTAGGGCGCTTCCCCCGGCTCGCCGCCATCATCGTCCAGCGAGATTTCCTGTTCGAGGCAGCCGTGACGGATCGCCGCACCGGCAAAGTCGAGAATCACGCAGTCGGTCTTGATGATGCCTGGGTAGCGCTGGGGGTCGACCTTGCGCAGCCCGCGCCCGATGGCCTGAATGAAGGTGCCCTTGTGCAGCATCGGCCGCAGGATGCCGATGCACCCGACCGGCTGGCTGTCGAACCCTTCGGTCAGCACCATGCAGTTGGTTAGGACCTGCACCTCGCCGCGATCAAACCGGGCAATGAGATCGGCGCGTTCGGCACCGGCCATGTCGCCCGAGATGGTCTCGGCAGTGATTCCAGCCGAGCGGAAGGCGGCGGCGACGGCATCGGCATGATCGACAGTGGAGCAGAAGAAGATACTACGCCGATCACCGGCCTTCTCGCGCCAGTGCTGCACCACTGCGTCATTGAGCACTGACCGGTTCAGCACCTTGT
>VFQM010000103.1_pt1 | contig 103734 bp, 87 predicted proteins | sample 3512391 | NCBI WGS metagenome assembly VFQM01 (sample SAMN10412369, study PRJNA504923) | tailings metagenome | isolation source: Replicate 1 from Balatoc abandoned mine | place: Philippines | reverse complement strand
TCACCCTCTGGAATATTTGATATCTAAAATATCAGTTGCCCATGCTGAGCGCACACAATTAAGACGGAGCTGTTTACTCCGTCTTTTTTTATGTCAATGAGAAAGTAAAGATCTGGAAAAGAAAACATTTAAGATCCATTGCAGATATAGCAACTCAAATAAAAATGGAACGATAAACCCAAACCAAAATCCAAGAAGCAATCAAGTGGATAGCAGGACAACCCAGTTGAAGTGAATGGCTAAAACTATTGGTTAAAAACAGTCCAACATCAAAAAAATCAATTCAAAAAAAGAATGCTAAATGATTTTTTAAAGAAGGCCTAAAAAGGACTATCTTGATCTTAGTCTCGTCCAAATTGCAGGCATTCTCACCCAAGATGACCTTTAGTCCAACATTCACAAAACATCTTCCGATCCTACAGTGGCTGCCCGGCTATTCTTGGATTTTCTTTCGATACGACTTGATCGCTGGGATTACCTTGGCCTCTTTTGTCCTGCCTGAGTCGATGGCTTATGCCCGATTGGCCGGTCTTCCGGCTGAAGCAGGCATTTATTGCTGTATCATCGGAGGTCTTTTATTCGCACTTTTCACCACTTCCAAACAAATGGCAGTGGGCCCCACTTCCGCTATTTCGTTGATGGTCGGTACTACTGTGGCGGTTCTTTCAGGTGGAAACCTAGAGCAAACCGTCGCCATTGCTTCCCTCACCGCCTTCTCCATTTTCGCTCTTTGTTTATTGGCTTACTTTCTGAAATTAAGCTCTTTGATGAGCTTTGTAAGTGAAAATATCCTGTTGGGTTTCAAGGCCGGAGCTGCGCTAACCATCATTTCCACCCAGTTGCCCAAGCTATTTTCTATTGAACCCAGTGGCAGCAACTTTTTTATCCGAGTGTTTGAGTTGGGCAAAAACCTGCCAGAAGCCAATCTGACGGTATTCCTTTTCGGAGCCATCGTATTCCTTTTACTCAGGTTAGGTCATCGCTTCTTTCCGGGAAGACCTGTTTCACTGGTGGTCGTATTGGCCACCTTGTTCCTCTTTTGGATCTACCCTCTTGCAGATCATGGGTTCCTTATGGCGGGAAAAATCCCAAGCGGGCTACCCGAATTCCAACTGCCAAGTCTGCGATTTGAAGATATTGACGGGATTTTCGGACTGGCCTTGGGCTGCTTTTTGGTGGGCTATGTAGAGACCGTTTCTGTAGCGCGGACTTTCGCCGAAAAACACAACTACCATATCCATCCCAAGCAGGAACTTTTAGCTCTGGGCATGGCCAATCTTGGCACTAGTCTTACCGGTGCCTATCCTGTTGCTGGGGGACTTTCACAATCTACTGTCAACGATACCGCCGGCGCAAAATCTCCAATGACTTTGATCGTTTGTTCAGGAGTCTTAGTGGCCATTTTGCTCTTCTTCAGTCAACACCTACAAAAACTTCCTGAGGCGCTTTTTGCTGTGGTCGTGATCGATGCCGTGTTGGGACTGATCAAAATCAAAGCTCTTAAAGAACTGTATTACCTCCACAAAGGAGAATTTCAGATAGCCTTGGTCGCAATTTTGGGAGTATTGGTTTTTGGAATTTTGAAAGGGGTGTTGATTGCTGCGCTATTTTCCATTTTGGTATTAATCGTCCGATCAAAGAATCCTCACGTAGCTATTTTGGGCCAAATACCGGGTACAGAGGTCTTTTCGGATGTGGAGCGCAATCCCACCAACACAGAAATCCCGGGAATCAAAATCCTCCGAATAGAATCCAATCTGCTCTACTTCAATTCAGAATTTGTAGAAAATCAAATCCTGATCCTTGCCAATTCTCCGGAAATCCACTCGGTCATTCTTGACCTTTCCTCCTGTCCATCAGTAGATATCTCGGGGGGAAAAGTTTTGGCCAAAATCAATGAAGAACTCAAATCCCAAAATAAGAAATTGAAAATTGTGGGAGCACTAGCAGAAGTTAGAGACATGCTGAGAAAGCTTCATCTGGAAGAAGAAATAGGAAAAATAAGCCGTCGGGACACCATCAAAGATGCCGTTCAGCGAGCCATGAAATAATCATCCCACTTTGAAAAACAGGCTACTTTGTCTAAGTTGAATCCCACCCAAGATTCAACCTATGAAGCAACGCTTGCTCCTCACCCTTTTCACTTTTTTCGCCTCATTCAACCTTCTTCGAGCGCAAACTCAGGTGAAGGATATCTTTCTCAACTCCCTCAATCAAGTCGAAGCGGTTCAGCTTACTGAAAATAAAATCTCTCTTCAGAGCAAAACCCCGCTAGTCAGCTACCTGGTTGGAGAGGAAAAATTTTCATCCGCCAATCCTTCTCCCAAACTCAGCATTGGCATTGAAAAAGTGGTTCGCCCTGATGGAGAACTTGAGTGGATTCTCAGATTCAGAAATACCTCACAGGACACGATCCAAGTCCATAACGTGCATCCTTTCGATGCAAGCCAAACAGATGTGCTGATCACAGGATTGGGAAAGCATTCCCTTTCCCGAACGCACCTTTTTCTACCTAATCGCACTCCTGTCAATGTAATAGTGCCGGACAATTCATGGGAACTGGGCTATGCGGCCATTTCTATTTCAGATAAAGATAAGGTCGCTGCCTTAACTCGCAGAGATCGTGAAAGCATCCAAAACGGTACCCGCCGACGCTTCGAAACCGTCCTTTTTCCAGGTGGAAAAGTGAATTATCACCTCTACGCGTTGAGCTACTCAGGAGACTGGCAAGTGGGTTTGACTCGTGTTTTTCAGGAAAAAATGCTCTTTGATCTTGCCGAATTTGACAATTCACTTTTTGAACGAGAGGATCTCCATTGGATTCGGCACAGCTACGTGATGCATCTCATGTATGCCTGGGACAAGTTTTATTACGACCTGGAAAAGGGAGAATACACCCTTCAGGACTTTCTGAACCGGGGGAAAAAGCTCTACGGTGGAGACGAAGTCATCAGCATTTGGCCGACTTGGCCAACCTTGGGACTGGATCAACGCAACCAGTTTGACCTTTTCAAAGACCTACCCGGAGGACTGGAAGCCATGAAGAATCAAGCAAGGTTAAGCAGGGAAAAAGGTATTCGGTTTTTTGTATGCTACAATCCTTGGGACGAAGGCACCAACAGCAAAAACCACTTTGAAGGGTTGTACGATCTGCTTTTGGCGACTGATGCGGATGGAGTAGTCCTAGACACCAAAGCTGAAGCAGGGAGGGAATTTCAAGACGCGGCAGATCGGGTTAAGCCAGGTGTGGTCATGTACAGCGAGGGAATGGCGATTCCCAAAGCTATGCCGACCATAGTCTCTGGAAGAGTTCATAATGCCCTCTACTACCCTCCCATGCTCAACCTTAACAAGCTGATTAAACCGGAATTTGCCATCTTCCGGGTAGCAGAATTATTTAAGGAAAAGATCAGACGGGAATTCGCCACAGCTTTCTTCAACGGCTATGGCACAGAGCTCAACATCATGGCACCCGGTCAACCTGACTGGGTAGAAGAGCAATATGCTTTCCTCGGAAAAACCAGCCGAATCCTACGGGAAAACACCTTCAATTTTACTTCAAGAGGTTTTACGCCACTGATTCCAACAAGAGTAGATAGCCTATGGGTCAATGAGTGGAAAGGAGAAGGAAAAACTCTGTACACCATCTATAGCATCCGTCCGCAGGGATTTAAAGGTTTGCTGTTTGAGGTGAAGCCAGAAGAGGAAACCCACTTTGTGGATCTTTGGAATCATCGGCTTTTGGAAGCTGCCGAAAAAGAAGGAAAATGGTGGATCGAGGCCCAAACCGAAGCTTTCCCAGAATACGAATTAGGCACCAACAATGAAGGTGCGGTGGATTGCATCGCTCAGTTACCAATGGTTCTAAAGGCGAGTTTGGATGAGGATTTTCTGAATATTCAGTCTAAAAGATCAAGCGGATTGATACGGGTATGGGCAGGATCTCCGAGCTATGCCAAAGAACCTTTGGAACTCGAGGCCCAAAAACAGCAGGTCAAGATTTCAGATCATTTCGGGCGATTTGAAGGGGATTTTGTGATTCAATATTTGGAGGATGGGATTTTGATCGACGAGACGATCGTATATCTCAAGCCCGGTACACCGAGGAGGGTTTCCAAGGAAGAAAAGACTTCATCCCAGAAGTCAACTCCTAAAGATATGATTCGAATTCCTGCTGGAGAATTTCAATTCAAAACCACCAATGGAGACGCTTTTATCCCCTATCCTAAGCAGGATGAAGGAAAAACACTCCGTTTTGAAGGGTTTTGGATGGATAAGCACCCGGTGACCAATGCGCAGTTTGAAGTCTTCCTGAAAGAAAGCAAGTACACACCTTCGGATTCAGCCAACTTCTTGAAGCACTGGAAAAAGGGAAAAATACCGGCAGGCCAAGAAAATCATCCGGTCGTCTATGTCAGCCTAGAAGATGCCAAAGCCTACGCCAAATGGGCGGGGAAGCGATTAACCACCGAAGCTGAGTGGCAGTTTGCCGCACAGGCAGGGCAAACCGGGCGTGAATGGCCTTGGGAGCAAAAGACTTCCGTGACACGCAGGCTGGAACCCGTCACCGAAACCCTGACTTTTGTGCATCTGGAAGGAATCGACTCTACTTTGGTAAATCTTGGCAACGGTCAACTGGATCCAGTCGGAAGCTATCCGAAAGGAGCCAATCCACTTGGAATCGAGGACTTGGTGGGCTCAGTGTGGCAACTTACCCAAGACGAGTATATGTCAGGAAGTCACCGCTACATTATCCTGAAGGGAGGATCCTATTTCAAGCCCTCGGGCAGTTGGTGGTATGTGCAGGGCGGCCCGAGAGAACTGACCCACCGGCAGCAACTGCTTCGAGTCAGTCAAGGATTTGAGCGAAATGAAACAGTAGGATTTCGATGTGTGAGGGATTAAGGATTCATCGCAGAGGTGCTGGAAACGTAGAGACAAAGCTATTTTTCTCACAGATTACTCAGATTTTCACAGATGATTGGTCTGTGTTTATCTCTGAAATCTGCGAGATTTTATCTTAAACTAAGAATCAAAGACTCTCCAAAAAGTGAAGCTTTTACTCTGTGAACTTTCTTTTCCCTTCGTGAACTCTGTGGTTAAAATCCCTCTGCGTCCTTTGCGCCACTCCGGTGAATTAATAAAAAACCTTCGAGGTTTTAGAAACCTCAAAGGTTCTTCCGAAAGCGAAGCTTTGCCTTTGTGACCTCTTTTTTTCTCTTCGTGATCTTTGGGGTAAAAAACAAAAACCTTCGAGGTCCAGAAAAGACCTCAAAGGTTCTCGCATTACTGCTTTCTGAGACTGTTTACTGCCTACTTATCCTTCGGCTTATCCCGCTGCATTTCCACCATATCCACCGGCGGAGGAGTATGATCTCCAAGCAAGTGAGCAACGAAGTAATCCCCCATTTTCCAGAAGAAGTACTCGGTCATATCGCCATAGCCATGTCTTTGGCCGGGCAGGATTACCAATTCAAAACGCTTTCCAGCTTTAATGAGCGCATTTGCCATACGGATGGTGCCCGCAGGATGCACATTGTTGTCCACATCGCCGGTGCTCAGCATCAGGTGACCTTTTAGATTCTTGGCTAGGTCAGGATTTTTCTCGATTTGATACACAAAGGTGGTGTCACCAGTCGGTGAAACCCGCTCCTGCACGCCATGATGCTTCTCAGACCACCAGCGGTTGTAGATGTTATTCTCATGGTTACCAGCTGAGGAAACAGCTACTTTAAATACTTCCGGATACACCAGCATCGCAGCTGTGGACATAAAACCTCCTCCTGAGTGTCCATGGATACCCACTTTGTTTCGGTCGATGAAAGAATATTTGTCTGCCAATTGATCTACCGCAGCCTTTTTATCCGCTAAACCGTAATCTCTCAAATCTCCATAGCCATAATTGTGGTACCACTTAGATCGGGCAGGATGTCCTCCACGGTTACCCAAGGTCACTACCACAAATCCAAACTGAGCCAGTCGATCGGTTCGGTCCATTCCACGGCCAAAGGACTTATTCACGGCCTCGGTTTGCGGGCCCGGATACACATACTGGATCAATGGGTAGGTTCTGGTAGAGTCAAAATCAAAAGGCTTGTACATCACTCCATAAAGATCTGTAATGCCATCATCTGCCTTGAATTTGAAAGGCTCAGGGAATTTGTAGCCTGCGGCAAAAAGCTGACTCAAGTCTGCGGTTTCCAAGTCCATCACTTTGGCACCGTTTCGGTCATAAAGGACTGAGGCAGGAACTGTATTCACTCGGGAGAAATTATTGACAAAGAAACTCGCATTGTCATTGATGCTGATCTCATGGTTGAAGTCGCCCTTATTCAGCAAAGTCACTGCACCACCATCGAGGCTCACACTATACATGTGCTCGTAGTAAGGATCTTCGCCTTTTTCACGACCATTGGCAGTGAAGAACAATCGGCGGGTTTTCGCATCTACTCTAGCCGCTCCGGCCGTGTGGTAAGGACCAGAAGTCAGTTGACGCTTGAGCGAACCGTCTTTTCCATAGAGGTAAAAATGTCCCCAACCGTCACGCTCTGACCACCAGATCAGCTCGTTTCCTACGATTTCCAATTTCTCAAAATCAATGTAGGTATTGCTTCGCTCCTCGATTACTACCTCCTTTTTACCAGAAGCAATATTCCAACGAACCACATCTACACGCTTCAGGTCTCTGGAAGTGATCGCAAAATAGAATTCATTCAAGTCCCCCAGCCAAGTGGCAGGTCTAAAGTCATCATCTCGGGTATTAGTCGCGGGAGTAGTGGACCAGAGAGAAACCGTCTGATCCGTAAAGGTCCAAATCGGAAGGTTTTTAAGCACTTTGGAATCAAAAGAGAAATGCAACAGGTGAGTTTGAGGCTGCTCTTTTTCTCCAGGCATGGCATACTTGTAAGTTTCCAAAGTTGGACGAGGATCACGGGTATTGTGGATGACCCAGAGGTCTTTCACTTTTCGCTGGTCGGTGCGGGTCATGATAAACTGCTTGCTGTCTGCACTCCACAGCACGCCCACTCTTTTGCGATCGTGCTTTTTCTTTTCTACCTCCTCATTGTCATCGCCGAAGTTGCCTCCGCCGTAGGAAAAATCCTTCTCTCCATCGGTAGTCAGTTGGTTTTCTACAATCGTGGAGTCTTTTTCATCCTTCACCGCCTTCAGGAAGTTTGCCTTATCCATCCAGTACAAGTTGAAGTTTTTGACATAGACCACCTTGGATGAATCAGGAGCGATATTCGCCCAAGCCAAGCGCTTTGGATCTTTTTCGGTTTGGATCTGGGTCAGTTGCTGAGAAGTCAGATTGAAGCGGAAGGTATGCACCTTCTTTTCCAAGGAGTCCTTGGCGTTCTTGTTTTTCGCTTTGATCTCCGCCCAGTCACTTTTCACTACATCGGCTGTGCTTTTTACCTTGAATTGGATCGTGTTTTCGTCCTCCAAAAGTTTGAGGTCATCCAATTTCAAATGCTGACCGTCGAAAGGATCTTTAACCGCCTTGGTGATTTCGGCAGCAAGTTTATCTCGGTCAAACATCGGAGATTTTGTCCGGCGAACAGGGTCTACGACATACCAGTTTTTCCCTTCACTGGTCTCATATTCATACCAGAAGCGGTCCGACTTTTTCATCCAGTGCGGATCCACCGAGGTGGAAAAAATCATTTTACGGAGTTTTTCGGGAGAAAATCGAGCCGCAAGCTCATAGTTTCCCTTGTAAACAGGTTCTTGCGCATTTGCCACTCCAAACGCAAATGCCAACATCAAAACAAGTAGTGCTTTTTTCATTTGAGTTTACATTTCAGCAAGACGAAACTAAGCCAAGAAGACCAAGCCTCAAGACCGTTCGAGTAAATTATGAGACTCAAACTCCCAATGAATTATTGGAAGTAGGATCATAACCACCCCACTTTAGGTTACTTATCCTTTGTATTAATCCACATATTTCAATTTACCTTAACCTAATCTTTATTTTCACCAAAGAAAATTCGGAAATCAAAACAGTTACTTAACAACTTCAACATGATGGATTTACATCGTGCACCTAGATTTCGAGTAAAACCAACATCTTGAAAACCCACTACAAGACCCTCATCATCTCTGATGTCCATCTTGGGACAAAGGGATCAAAAGCAAAAGAAATCGCCCGATTTCTGAAGCAGTTTCGCTGCGAAAACCTAATCCTCAACGGTGATATCATCGACGGCTGGCAACTGAAAAAATCCGGCAGTTGGAAAAGAAAACATACCCGATTTTTCAACCGGATCCTCAAACTGATGGAAAACCATCAGACCGATGTCTACTACCTCCGAGGCAATCACGATGACTTTTTGGATCAAATTCTCCCACTCCAAATCGGCAGACTCCAACTGCTCAAAGACATGACCTATGAGTCCCATGGAAAAAAATACTTCATCACACACGGGGATATTTTTGACAGCGTGACTACCCATTTTCGATGGATCGCCTTCTTAGGAGATATTGGCTACACCTTATTACTTTGGCTTAACCGAATCGTGAATTACTACCGATTCAAGGCTGGACTTCCCTACTATTCTTTTTCACAATATGTCAAGGGAAAAGTAAAAAAAGCGGTCTCTTACATCGACGATTACGAATCCGAACTGGCCAAAATGGCTAAATCCAAAGGCTGTGACGGGATCATCTGCGGCCATATTCACAAACCCGAAAACCGAATGATCGATGGGATCCATTACCTCAATTCGGGGGATTGGGTAGAATCCATGAGCGCCTTAGCCGAGGATCACGAGGGCAATTGGGAATTGATTCACTACCGCGAACTGGACTTCAAAAGTATCCGGCCGGTGAGCGAATCAGTCAGGTCGCCTGAGGATGAAATCGCCATCGTACCGCTCAATCAGGTCGCGTTTACAGGCGTCCAAGATGAAACTATCCAACCCAAATCTTTCCGGATTTAAACCATGAAATTTATTTTTCTAGTACAAGGCGAAGGCCGAGGACACATGACCCAAGCCCTTTCTTTTGCTGAATTAATCCGATCTCAGGGCCATGAACTCAAGGCTGTGGTAGTTGGGAAAAGCGAAAGACGGGTGATTCCGGACTTTTTTATCCAAAAAATTGGAGCAGATGTCATCCCTGTCAGCAGCCCGAATTTTGAGTGCGATGGAACCGACAAAAAGATCCTTTTGGGAAAAACCATCCGAAAAAACTTGGGTAAAATCCCTGAATTTTGGACCAGTATCAAGCAAATTCGAGCCGTAATCGATATTCATGAACCGGATGTGGTTGTAAACTTTTATGAAGCCCTTGGTGGGTGGTACCAGCTATTTTTTCAATCCAAGTCCATTTGGTGGGCCATAGGTCACCAATACTTAGAGGCACATCCTGAATTTCACTTCGCTAAAGGCAGACTTTTGGAAAAAATCCTCTTCAGGCTTCATACACGGATCACAGCCTTAGGTGCTGACGAGCGATTAGCCCTTTCTTTTCTTCCAAAAGAACATATAAATCGGGTGCGAGTGGTTCCTCCCTTGCTCCGCAAAGAGGTAAAGCAGCTGGAAGTAAATCAGGAAGATTTTTTCTTGGCCTACATGGTAAACCCCGGCTTTGCAGAGGAGGTACTGACCTATGCAAAAGCTAACCCGAAGGTAAGAATCAAAGCTTTTTGGGATAAAAAAGAAGCTAATGAGATCGAATTCCCCCTGCCCAACCTGAGCTTCCATCGGGTCAATGACCAAACTTTCTTGGAAGCCATGGCAGCCTGCAAAGGCTTGGTGTGCACAGCAGGATTTGAATCCGTATGTGAGGCGATGTATCTAGGCAAACCGGTCCTCATGATCCCCGTAGCCGGTCAGTACGAGCAAGCCTGCAATGCCTTGGATGCGGAGGCTTCAGGAGCTGGGGTTGCCTCCGATTGCTTTGATTTTGGAAAATTAGGAAACCTGCCTCAACCCAATTCCCAAGCAACTTTGGAAGCTCGAGCATGGAATTCCGCTTGGCCAAAGATCTTGTGTGAGCTTATCGAAAGGCATACAATCCAAAATCAGGTAGTTGAAAATGGACCAAACTCCACTTCACCTGCATTTGGTTGAATTTAACAAGCCATATTTTTCTTCTCTTCCTCGGTTAGGTCCGATAGTTTCTTATAAACTACTTGTTTGCCTTGTGTCAACTTAGCAAAAGGAAAGGATGGGCGTTTGGTTTGCATTTTTTCCTCCAGAGGTAATTTGGCAAAATCCGACTCAAGAGCATGAAACTCCTTTTCCAGCTGCCTCATCTCCAACTGACTGAAACTGGAGAAAAATCCACTTTTATTGATTTTAGTTTGGTAGGTAGCATATCGACTCACATAATCGGCAAGTCCAGGTTCGAAGCCTAATATTTTCGAGTCAGAAGTCTGAGGAGGAGTTGGTTTTTTAAGCCTGTGCTTTCGGTTATCTGGGGTTTTGGAATAGGCATCTTCGAGCTCTTCAAAGAGTTGCTGGATTTCTGCCTTCACTTCCGGTTCGTCTGCATTTTGAGACGCTTTAAGCTTTTCATAGCGGGCATTTTTCTGAAGGAAAGCTGTGACAGGATCAGGATATCGGGAAAGATCCTTCATCGAAGTCATCTTCCGCTGGGTAATGGTGATGGTATCCCGATTAGTTCGAGGTCGGAACATATCAGAATTTGGACCAAAGCTTTCTTCAAAGTATTTCGGTGAATATAAATGTACCTGAAACGGCTGCGGAAATCGTGCTGAACGGGCATTGGCTTTAACACCTGATTGAAACCACTTCGCAAAATCCTTGGCTTGGTAATTAGACAATACTTTGTTTGATACAGACCTGCCATCAATCCACACAGCAAACTCCTTGTCATTTTTCCATCGTTCAAGCAATTCATTATCGGGAGTATTTTTTTCCACAGGCTTATCCATGAATAGTAATCCGATCTTCTCTTTTTCAGAAAGTTCAGCATAGCGCTTTTGGGTATATTCCATGTCCACACTCTCAATAAGGAAAATAGCATCTCTAAAGTGCCTTTCTCTTTTTTGCTCTAAGACCACTACTTGGCTGTTGGTTTGGGAATTCTGATATACCACTTGGCGGACATTTTGATTCCTGAGTGCTTCTTGGACATCAGCCAACTGACCCATTTCCACTCCAGATTCTCCAGAAATTACAGCTAAATCATGGGTTGTATATTTTGATTCAATCAATCCTTCCAAGTCCTCTATTTTAACAAGCTGCCCATCTACCACAAGTTGGCCATCGGCTTTGATTAAAATATGGGTCTCTAGCTTCTCTTTCGGCGAATCTTCCATTTCAAGAGAATCTTTTCGATTTTTTTCACCATCCGACTGTGCAGGTACTTTTTTACTAAAAAGATAGATAAGCCCTGCTAAAATGGGCAACACGCTCAACATCTTAATCCATGTTGTAGGCTTTTTCACTTTTCGGTTCATCATTTCAAAACGTTTTTTGGTGAGAGAAAAATTCAAACTACTTCCCAGTGCAACTCCTTGTTGACCGGAAAGAATGGCAAGCAAAAGCGACTGGTACTCACTGACAGGCAATCGCCGGATGACTTGCTGGTCTGCGATAAATTCATGGTTAAGCTTCACGGCTTGCCTGGAGAGGTACAAACCTGGGTGAAACCAAAACACCACCAATAATGCCTCTATAAACAACACATCCCAGCTGTGTCTCTCGCGCACATGACACTGCTCGTGGAGAAAAACAGCTTCAGGAATTCCAGCTTTTTCGAAAGAACTTTTGGAGTAAAAGATGTATCTCAAAAATGAAAACGGCGAGGCAAGTTCTGAAAGCAACACCAAGGTTTCCTGACGGTAAGTCACTTTTAAGTTGCCATGGACTTGGTTATAGATCAATCGAAGATTACGGAGAAACCTAACCAAAAAAACTACCACACCGAGCAGATACACTGCCCACCCGATTTCTTGCCAAGGGATTTGAACCTCAGCAGTATTATTGTTTTCTGCTTCCAAAACTGGCATTTCAACCACCTCTTGGTAAGGCTCAACCAAAGAAACTTCCTCTGAATAAACATCCGCAGAAACAGGTACAAAAGCCACTTCTTGAGCAACCTCAATCGTAACCAAAGGAATCAAAAATGAACCTATCACGGCCGCCAATAGAAAAAAGCGGTTGAAGCGATAAAGCACTTCCTGCTGCAGCACCAATCGGTGAAACAGTAGCAACAGAAGCAAACAGAGGATGGATTTGAGCAGGTATTCCATTAGTTCTTGCGGGTTAGCTGGTCGTCGATCATGGATTTGAGTTCCTGAAGTTGGGCTTCAGTGAGGGAAGTTTGCCGTGCAAAAAAGGAAGCAAACTGAGCAGGAGAATCGTTGAAGAAATTTTTGATTAATCCTTGAATGTGATTACCAAAATAGGTCTCTTTGGTCACCAAGGGAAAATAGGCGCGTGACTTTCCGGAAGTCTCGTAGCCCACAAACTGCTTATCCTGCATTCGCTTGAGCAAGGTAGAAACCGTCGTAGCGGCTGGTTTTGGATCAGGATAAGAATCGATCAAGTCCTTCAAATAGGCCTTTTTCAATTCCCACAGGTAGTTCATCAATTCTTCTTCGGCTTTAGGCAGCATGCTTTAATATGATTATCTTCTACAAATGTAGAATTGAAATTTATTTCTACAAGTGTAGAAGAAAAAAAATTTCTGAATTCAAAAAAATCAATCTGGGGAAGAAAGGTGATATTGGTAACAAGCTGAATTTAAAAATCCCCGAAACTTTCAATATCAATCGGTTTCCATTCGCGATCCGATTGAAATCGGATGGGTCACACCCTGATTTTAGATCAAACCAACTTCGATTTTTCTTTGATTCACTCAGATCATTTTGCCCTTTAATTGGTTGAAAATGATAATTTCGACCCTTCCCAAAAGGTGAATACTACATGTCTGCTGAACATATACGATTACAAGAAGATAAAGAGCGTAAGAAGCATTGGAAGAAGTGGGGGCCTTACCTCACCGACAGGCAATGGGGAACCGTTCGAGAAGACTACAGTCCCGATGGGGCCGCATGGGAAAATGTAACCCATGACGATGCGCGAAGCAAGGCTTACCGATGGGGTGAAGAAGGGATCGGTGGCATCTGCGATCATCGCCAAATCCTTTGCATGGCTTGGGCCTTTTGGAATGGCAAAGATCCCTTTATCAAAGAGCGGTTTTTTGGTCTAACCGGTAATCAGGGTAATCACGGAGAGGACGTCAAAGAGATCTATTATTACCTTGACTCCACGCCTACCCACAGCTATATGAAGATGCTTTACAAGTATCCTCAGAGCGAATTCCCCTATCAAAAACTGGTCGAGGAAAACAAAAAAGCCGGCAAACTCCAAACCGAATACGAGCTGATCGATACCGGGATTTTTGACGAAGACCGATATTTTGACATCTTTCTGGAATACGCCAAAAACGACGCAGAAGACATTGTAGCCACTGCCACCATTCACAATCGAGGTCCTGAAGAGGCTAAAATCTGGGTCATGCCGACCGTTTGGTTTCGTAAATTTTGGTTTACGGGACATGAACCCTTCATGCCCAAGATTACCAAGCTCAATGAGCATTCTTTCAAGGCATTCAACCCCAAGTCTGGCAATTACATTTTTAGCTTTTGCGATAGCTCCAAACTGGTATTCTGCGACAATGAAACCAACCGCGAGCGACTTTACGGAATTCCTAATGAACGCAAATACACCAAAGACGGAATCAATGACTATGTCGTCCATGGCGATGCTTCTAAGCTAAACCCTGCAAACGTAGGAACCAAAGCTGCTGCACTCTATGAATTGACCATCCCCGCTGGAGGACATGTACAAGTAAAAATGCGCATGCAGCATCAAGTGGAAGAGCAACCTCTCAAATCCTGTGGTGCAAGTGTAGAACTTCGAAAAAAAGAAGCAGATGAGTTTTACAACAGCCTTCAGGAAAACATCACCGATCCAGAGCACAAATCCATACAGCGACAAGCTTATGCCGGTCTGATGTGGTCCAAGCAGTTTTACTACTACGATGTCAATCGCTGGCTGGAAGGAGATGCCGGAAGGTATCAACCTCCTCAGCAGCGAAAAAAGGGGCGAAATCACACTTGGACTCACCTCCAAAACTTTGACATCATCTCCATGCCTGACAAGTGGGAGTACCCTTGGTATGCGGCATGGGACCTTGCCTTTCATTGCATTCCAATTGCAAGAATAGATCCTGAGTTTGCCAAAAACCAGCTTCTTCTCCTGCTGAATGAATGGTACATGCATCCTAACGGACAGATTCCGGCTTATGAGTGGAATTTCTCTGATGTCAATCCGCCCGTCCATGCATGGGCGGTGCAGCGGGTGTATCAGATCGATAAAAAACGAAATGGCGGCGTAGGCGACCGGGAGTTTCTCGAGCGGGCGATGCATAAGCTTATGCTCAACTTCACCTGGTGGGTCAATCGAAAGGACAATGAAGGAAATAACATCTTCGAAGGGGGCTTCTTAGGTCTCGACAACATTTCCTTGTTTGACAGAAACCATGCCCAATACTACCAAGGCAAACTGGAACAGGCGGATGGCACCTCTTGGATGGCGATGTTTTCGCTCAATATGCTGCGCATCGCCTTGGACTTGTGCGAGTTCAATACGGTCTATCAATTTAGCGCGACCAAGTTTTTGGAGCACTTCCTCTACATCGCCGGTGCGATGAACAACATCTCCTCTGAGCACATTTCACTTTGGGACGACGAGGATAATTTCTTCTATGATATTTTCCACTATCAGGGAAAAGAACCTAAAAAACTGAAAGTAAGGTCTATCGTAGGTCTGATCCCGCTGTTTGCTGTTGAGCCGATTCGGGAAGACCTGTTTGATAAGCTGACCGAATTCAAAAAGCGCTTGGACTTTTTCCTTCGGGAAAAACCCAAACTTGCCGCCCTGGTCTCCAGCTGGATTCAACCAGGTTACGACAAGCGTCGCTTATTCTCATTACTTCGGGGCCACCGAATGAAAAGCGTCCTTCACCGCATGCTGAGTTCGGATGAGTTTCTGAGTGAGTTTGGCATCCGATCCCTCTCCAAATACCATGAAAAGCATCCTTATGCGATGAAGATCAATGGAGATACCCTTTCCATCAAATACACTCCGGGAGAATCTGACACCCGAATGTTTGGAGGTAACTCCAACTGGAGAGGTCCGATTTGGTTTCCAATCAACTTCCTGATCATTGAGTCCCTGAAAAAGTTTGACTACTACTACGGAGGAGATTTTTCCATCGAGTATCCCACTGGCTCGGGGAATTTCCTTACGATGGATATCATTGCCAAAGAGCTTTCCCTTCGCTGCATGAAGATTTTTATGCGAAATGAAAACGGCGACCGCCCAGTCTATGGAAATCAGCGCAAATTTCAAGACGATCCACACTTCAAGGATTACATCCTGTTTTATGAATATTTCCATGGAGATACGGGCAAAGGACTTGGCGCTTCTCACCAAACCGGCTGGACGGCACTCGTGGCGGAAATGATTCACAAGTATTACAAACCTTCCTACGGGCACAAGGATGTCACTTCTCCCCTATTTAGAAGCTAATCGGATCGAAGCGGGTTGCGATGAAGTCGGAAGAGGCTGCCTAGCTGGACCGGTGGTTGCTGCTTCAGTTATTTTACCTCAGGATTACCATAATCCGTGGATCAATGATTCGAAGAAACTAAGCAAAAGCAACCGTGAAGAACTCATTTCCGAAATCAAGGAAAAGTCCTTGGCTTGGGCGATTGCCGAAGCCAGTGTGGAAGAAATTGATCAGATCAATATCCTTTACGCTTCCTTTCTGGCCATGAAGCGGGCGGTACTTCAGTTGAGCCTTGCACCTGAGCATTTGCTGATCGATGGCAACCGTTGGAAATCTGACCTCAAGCTGCCCTATACCTGTGTGATCAAAGGTGACGGGAAATTTGCATCCATTGCAGCAGCTTCCATCTTAGCCAAAGTCTATCGGGATGAGCTGATGGAAAAACTGGCTTTGGATTTCCCCCATTACGCTTGGGAGCGAAATGCCGGCTATCCCACCAAAGCCCACCGGGATGGAATCCAAATCCATGGCAGCACCATTTGGCATCGAAAAAGCTTTCAGCTTCTACCGAGTCAATTGGGACTTGATTTATAACAATAAAAAAGCCTCCAAAGAATCTTTGGAGGCTTTCCGTTTATTTTAAGGGCGAATTATTTCTTAATGCGTTCAAAGATCAGCTTGCCGGTATTGGCATTTTTACTGATCGGCTGTAGGACAAGTTTTTCAGGAGTCAGCTCGACGATTTGAGCAAGTCTATCTCCTTTTTCATCGTGAATCAGCAGGATATTTCCATTACTCAGTTCGACTTTGGCTTCCTTGCGGACAATCGTTTGATCCTGGAATTCAATGTATTTCAGACTTCCTCCTTCCAAAAATTCATAGACGGTGTTTTCCAGTCTAAACTTGATGCGTGCATCCATGCTCGCACGTTGGGCGGGAGTAGCGTTTTGGTATTGTTCGGAGTAGACGATTTTCTCCATTCCGTCAAAATGAACCAACTGCCAAGATCCGACCAATTCTTTATAATCAACTTGGAAGAAAGCAGTCCAAGTAGTCACCACTGACAACCAAATCGCAAGAAGTACAGAAATTTTCATGAGCCTGACTGGGCAATTATTTTGCCAAAAAAAGAGGCTGAAGAATCAATCTCCAGCCTCTTTTGTGATTAGGACAAATAAACTTGCCCATCAACTCATTTCCTTCATCTCTCCCACCACCTTGGTGATGGTCTGCTTGGCATCGCCAAAAAGCATGAGACAGTTAGGATAGCCGAAAAGCTCGTTTTCGATGCCTGCATAGCCTTTGCCCATGCTTCGCTTGGAGACGATGACCGTTCGGGCTTTGTCAGCATTCAGGATTGGCATACCATAGATCGGGCTGGCAGGATTAGTTCGTGCAGCTGGATTGACCACGTCATTGGCACCCACCACAAAGACGATATCCGTATTAGGAAAATCATCATTGATCGCTTCCATCTCGATCAGCTTGTCATAGCTGATATTTGCCTCTGCCAAAAGCACATTCATGTGACCCGGCATACGACCCGCCACCGGATGAATAGCAAATCGGAAGTCGATGTTTCTTTTTTCACATTGCTCCATAAGTTCGCGGATCACGTGCTGCGCTTGAGCTACCGCCATCCCATAACCTGGAACGACAATTACCGAAGATGCCGAATCAAACAGCATCGCAGCTTCCTCAACTCCTACTTCCTTGATGACGATCTGCGGTCCATCAGCGGCTGGTCCGGCGACTGTCTGTCCAAATCCTCCCAAAAGCACATTGGTCAAGGATCGATTCATGGCCTTACACATGATTTGGGTCAGGATGATTCCTGATGCTCCTACTAGCGATCCTGCTACGATCAAAACGTTATTGTTGAGGATAAAGCCCGTTGCACAGGCAGCCATACCAGAGTAAGAATTAAGCAAAGAAATGACCACCGGCATATCCGCTCCACCGATTGGGATCACAATTAGGACTCCCACCAACAAAGCAACTACCACTAGAATTGAGATATACAACGGATCCACTGGATTGAGGTGAGTGAAAACCGAGATCACCACGAATGAAATTAACAGAATCAAATTGAGCGCATGCTGTCCTTTGAAGGTGATCGGCTGACCGGACATTTTTCCATTCAGCTTGAGCCAAGCAACCATCGAACCCGTGAAAGTTACCCCACCAATCAAGATGGAAGCAATGATGCTGACGGAGTTCACCATATCTATCTCTATGGCCTGGACCTGAGTTTTGAGAAAATGATCTGAAAGGGCGACACCCAGTGAGGCCAATCCACCAAAGCCATTAAACAAAGCCACCATTTCCGGGATTTGGGTCATTTCCACCTTTTTGGCGTAGTAAAGCCCGATCGCTCCTCCTAGGAGCATGGCTGCAAGCATTTCAGGGAATGTAGCCAAATTCATATTGACCAAAGTGGCTGCAATTGCAAGTAGCATACCCACTGCTGAGATGACATTTCCCTTTCGGGCATCTTTCGTTTTGCCAAGAAGTTTGATTCCGATAATGAACAGAACCGAAGAAATCAGATAGGCGATTTGGACGAGATTGCTCATTTTTTCTTAAACATTTTTAGCATACGATCTGTGACAGCATATCCTCCGACCACATTGATGGTGGCGAGGACGAGGGCGAGTAATCCCATCCATTTACTCAGGGTGGTAAAACCCAATTCCGAGGTAGCAATCAAGGCTCCTACGATGGTAATCCCTGAGATGGCGTTGGAACCCGACATCAGAGGGGTGTGTAGAGTAGGCGGAACTTTGGTGATCAATTCAAATCCCAAATAGCTCGCGAGTACCAACACATAAATCAAAATAATCAGTGCTGAAGCATCCATAGGTTTATTTCAGGGTCTAAGCTTGGAGTATACTTTTCGTAAATGGATGGACGAGCTGTCCTTCGTGAGTGATGACTACGCCCTTTGTAATTTCCTCTTCCATATCAAGATTGAGCCCAAGATTGTTGGCAAGATGAAGTAAAAGGGTAGTAATGTTGGTCGCATAGAGGTTACTGGCATTCACAGGTAGCAAAGAAGGCAAATTCGACTCTCCGACCAGGGTTACTCCATGCTTGACCACAGTTTTATTCTTTTCCGATAAAGCACAGTTTCCTCCCGACTCTACCGCCATGTCCACAATGACAGAGCCCATTTTCATACTTTTTACCATGTCTTCCGTGACTAGGATGGGGGATTTTTTCCCCATCACCAAGGCCGTAGTAATGACCAAGTCTGCATCTTTGATTTTGTCACGGATGAGTTGTTGCTGCTTTTCTAAGTATTCGGCAGAGACTTCTTTAGCGTAGCCGCCCTCCACTTTGACACCTTCAGCACCTTCCACGGTGAGGAAACGTCCTCCAAGAGACTCTACTTGCTCCTTGGTCTCAGGCCGCACATCGGTACATTCCACGATTGCTCCAAGCCTTTTGGCAGTTGCAATGGCCTGAAGACCTGCGACACCTGCTCCGAAAATCAGAACTTTGGCAGGAGTAATCGTACCGGAAGCAGTCATCATGAGAGGGAAAATTTTCCCAAGGTGATTTGCTCCCAAAAGCACCGCTTTGTATCCGGCCAAGTTGGCTTGGGAAGAAAGTGCATCCATCTTTTGAGCACGGGAAATGCGGGGCACCGCATCCATGGAGATGGAAGTGATCGATTTGGCATTCAGCGCTTCGATGATTTGAGGATGCTGATAGGCATACATAAACGAGATGCATGCCGATTTATCTTTCATTTGGGCGACTTCCTCGAGCGAAAACAAATTTACTTTGAGTAGTAGATCTGCTTGGAAAACTTCGGAGGTAGATCCCACTTTGGCTCCTGCATCCAGGTAGTCCTGATCTGAGAAATAAGAGGACTGACCTGCGCCTGACTCAATGATGACCTCAAATTCTTTCTTTTTCAATAGTTTGACTGCATCGGGGCTCAAAGCCACTCGATGCTCAAACTCCTTGGTTTCTTTGATGACTCCAATTAGCATTTTTTATATTTTTCAGGGCTATTGCAAAATTTATTTAGGGTAATCATGATAAAGCTAAAGAATGCTTGGCAAAAGAGAAAAGGAACCAAATTGACTTTTGATTGATCAGTAAGAATTCCTTCAACCAAAAGAGTCCAATTTCACCGCTAATCTTTACCGTAATCGATTTCTAATGAGTGCTTCCTTTCTTTAAATTTTCTTCAAAAAAATTACGGAATCCTTACCGATCCGTCTACCACTGTCGGTTTTATTGAACAAAATTTCAAGCACATGAAACCACTTATCTAATTTTTTTGAAAAACTTACTTTTTACCCTCCACAAGGAAAGAGAATTCACTATTTTAAAATCGATTTGTGAAATGCTCATTTTTTCCGGATCAATTGCTTGCCTTATCCTCAAGTAAAAACTGACTTAAACCGTTGTAAAAACCCTAATCCATTAAAGCTAATTGACATAAACCCCATGAAGAAAAACGAATCCCCCTCTTCGGGTCAATCCAGGAGAGACTTTATCAAAAATGCGGCGATCGCTTCGTCGTTTTTTATTGTCCCACGCCACGTGTTGGGTGGGACAGGCTACACCGCCCCTTCTGACCAGCTCAACCTAGCAGCTATCGGTGCAGGTGGAAAAGGTAGGAGTGACATCTTGAATGCCTCCGTTAACGGACGGGAGCGAGTAGTGGCACTTTGTGATGTTGACTTTTCAGGTTCAGCAAAGGACTCTGTAAAAAGCTTCCCAAATGCCAAGCTGTATGCCGACTACCGCAAGATGCTCGAGGAGCAAAAAGACATCGATGCCGTCACTATCTCTACGCCCGACCACGTGCATGGTCCTGCTGCAAAGTTCTGTATGGAGCGTGGCAAGCATGTCTATGTGCAAAAGCCAATGACGCACAACATCCGCGAGGCCCGTATGCTCACCCAAATGGCACGCGACCAAAAAGTTGTAACCCAAATGGGTAATCAAGGTGCTTCCAACCCACTGATGGACATGATCCGAGGCTGGATGGATTCCAATAAAATCGGTAAAGTCTCCAAAGTACAAATCTGGACCAACCGACCGGTATGGCCACAAGGCGGTCCTTTCCCTAAGGCAGACGCAGGCAAAAAGCCAAGCGAGCTCGAGTGGGATCTTTGGTTAGGTCCTGCACCAGAAATCCCTTTTACTCCAAACCTCCATCCATTCAACTGGAGAGGATGGTGGGATTACGGAACAGGCGCACTCGGTGATGTGGGATGTCACTTGATGGATATTCCGTTCAGAATGCTTGGACTCAACTATCCGACAGATGCAGAATGCTCCGTGGGATCTGTATTCTCTCAAATGTGGACCGCAGATTACAATCCTGAAGGTTGCCCTGCTTCCTCTTTCATCACGCTGCACTACGGCCCAACTGCCAAAAACCCAGTGCCTTTGGAAATGACCTGGATGGATGGAGGTATCCGACCTTCGCACCCAGACATTATCCCAGCTGACCATGACCTCGGCGGAGCCAATTCGGCAAACGGTGTGATGATGATCGGTGAAAAAGGAATCATCACCCACAACATCAACGATAGCTCGCCGCTAATGCCAAAACTCTACCTCTATGATGGTACTCAGGAATTTGGGCCAGATCGTATCGAAGGCACGGAACCTGAATATGGACACCAGCGCAAGTGGGTGGATGCCTGCAAAGCTGGATTTGGATCAGCCGAACATAAAGCTTTGACTTCATCATTCGATTACGCCGGACCGATGACCGAGACGGTATTGATGGGTAACTTGGCCATCAGAAGCTACATGCTGAAGCGCCAAAACGCACAAGGCAGAGACGAGTTTTTCGGACGCCGCAAGCTCCTTTGGGATGGCGAAAACATGCGCATCACCAACTTGGAAGAAGCCAATCAGTTTGTGGGAAGAACCTACAGAAAAGGCTTCGAAGTATAATTCAGCAGGCAGTCGCAGTAATCAGATTGCAGATTATTCCAGAAACCGTGGGTGGAAATGCTCACGGTTTTTTTATTACCTCGCAACCGCTTAAGAGATAAAAGAAATTGAATTTTCGTTTTTGTGAACCGTTGACTGTGGTCGGTCAACCATTTTTACTTCAATTTACCAAAGTCAATCTCAGGCTTCTTTCTATTTGCAGGACGCAGATGCATGCTTTGCAACTCGGTATTTTGGTCAAAAAACCCTCCATTTTTCAGGAAAAACTTACCCGAATCGCTACCTCCCGCAAAGTCTTTTCGGTACCCCCTGCGGGCAATATCGTCTCCAGTAAATTTAGCCTCTGTGAGTTCTACCCAATTGCCGTTGGTATCAGCCATCCATTGATTGTCATACAGCACACGACGGGCAAATCTGCCCGATTCGGGAATGAAGTTCTCCAAAAAGGAATGGGGTCTTTTGTACCAAGTATCCGTTTTGGGTCTCAAAAAACTCGCAATCAGCATCCACTCCCCGACTTCAGGTGCAAAGAAATAGGCTGTGTATACCGTATTACCTTTACCGTCAGGCTCCACAGAATTCAAAAAGCGATAGGTTGTTCCAGCTTTCCATGAGTATTTTAAATAACTCTGTCCTCCCGAGCCTTCGTTGCCAAATTCACCCGTGTAGACTCCCTCTCCTTTTTCAAGCAGTTTGATTTTTTGATCCTCCGGGATGGCGTTGGGATTATCGGTGGCAAAAGGGCTCCAAACAGAAAAGAGAATCCTGCGCTCGGTAGGTGAATTGACCTGAATTCCAAAGTAGCCCTCCGCAAATCCATTGGCCATGAAGTAGGAGCCGATGGGATCTTCCCCTTCAGGAATGGTCATTTCGTTGTAAAACCATTTGAAATTACCATCCACAGGAGCCGTGTAACTCAGGTGAACGGATGGGCCTCGCCTTCCCCAATAAAATCGACTGTCGATATTGTCTTTGACAAAGTCTAAAGTTAACTCCACTTGGGAGTTGATTCGGATCGATTTGATTTTGGCAAAATCAGAAGCAGACTTCTGAAAACCACGCAATTTCAACTCGTTATAGCCCTGCACCAAGTTCACTTTTCCCAGGGAAAGAATTCCCGAGTCCCCTGCTTTCAATCCCACTTCCAAGATTTGCCCATTCAATTCCAACCCGATCCGGGAAGATCCTGACTGAGTCAATAGATCGAGCTCAAATTGTACTTCAGGTGCGCTACCGGACTTAAAAAAGAGGCTAAACTCACTATCCGCTCCTTGCCAAGTCATCAAGCCATCTTCCTTGATTTCTTCCTTTTGACTGCCTTTGGTTTGGTAGACATTCCCTCCCAAAGGAATATCAAGGGAATAAGCAAACTTTTCTATCGGGTTAGCATCTTTAAGATCAGTAGCCATACAGGCAGAAGAACTCACCAAAACGAGTGCGCAAAGAAAGAAGGATTTGAATTTCATAGGGGCTGGAACTTGACGGTAAGATAAGAAGCCTTGGAAAATTCAGCCTCTTTTTACCTGGAAAAGAACCTCTGAACTCACGAGTCAGCTGAATCGAAGATTTTTTTAGGCATTCTTTGATGAACAGTTTCTCTGATTACTCAGAGGTTGCCTAAATTTCTCCATTGAAATCACCCACCACATGAAAGCCATCCTCGTCGAATTTTTCCAAGAAAAACCAATAATCACCCAAGTTCCTGATGCCCAAGCTCCCGAGCATGGTGTGGTACTGGAAGTAAAAGCCACCGGACTTTGCCGGAGTGACTGGCACGGCTGGATGGGGCATGATTCGGATATTCGATTGCCACATGTACCGGGTCATGAGTTTGCCGGCGTGATCAGAGAAGTGGGAAAAGGAGTGAAAAACTGGAAAGTGGGTGACCGCGTGACGGTTCCTTTTGTCTGCGCTTGCGGTACTTGTCCCACTTGCCACAGCGGAAACCAGCAGATCTGCGACGACCAATTCCAACCCGGATTCACTCATTGGGGATCATTTGCCGAGTATGTCTCTGTGTATCGTGCGGAAACTAATCTGGTGCGCCTTCCTGATTCGGTAAGTTTTGAGGCAGCTGCTAGTTTGGGTTGTCGATTTGCAACTTCGTTTCGGGGTGTAGTGGCGCAAGGAAAAGTCACCGGAGGCCAATGGGTGGCTGTGCATGGCTGTGGTGGCGTGGGACTTTCGGCAATCATGATCGCAGCAGCCTTAGGCGCCAATGTCATTGCGGTGGACATTTCGGATGAAAAACTAACCTTAGCGAAAGCAGCCGGAGCCAACTTTTTGCTCAATGGAAAAACCAATTCAGACGTACCTGCAGCCATTCTTGAACTGACAAAAGGTGGAGCTCATGTCTCCATCGATGCCTTGGGAAGCAAAATCACTTGTTACAATTCCATCGCCTGTCTTCGAAAGCGAGGAAAACATATCCAAATCGGACTGATGGCAGGAAATCAGGCCAACCCACCCATTCCCATGCACCTGGTGATCGCCAAAGAACTCGAAATTCTCGGCAGTCACGGCATGCAAGCCCACGCCTATCCGGAGATGATGCAGATGATCAGAGAGGGGAAAATCGCTCCTCAAACCCTAATCGGAAAGCGAATCAGTTTGGAAGATGCCGTGGAAGCCTTGATTTCCATGGATAACTTTCAGGAGAATGGAATGGTGATGATTGATCGGTTTTGAGGGATTCACTCGCTTACTTTTCAACTTGTCCATCTTCCTCCTTCAGGCTTGATCGAATATTTATTACCAATTTGATTAATCCAAGGTCACCTTAACTGCTTTTCTGAAATAACCCAATCCATAAGAAACCTCAATTGACTCTCCTTTTTTCCAGGTCAAGGATTGATTTCCATAGGTCAGCTTTTGCTTGGTTATCGGAATTTGACCTTTCAGGATAAGTGAAAAAGGAGACTCTTCTAAAAGAGACACCTTGATTTGCTGGCCTTGCTGATTTTGAATCGTCACCTCCACCTTTTCCTCAACCAAAGGATCAAAATTCAAAGGCGCCTCCAATCGGATCACCAACTGATTTTTGCCTTCAAGTTCGGCTTCTATCTTGGTGTAGTAATTGGCCATGTAGGCCATACTGGTATTGAACGCAGTGTTAAATTGCACCCAACCCTCAGTCCAACCCAAGTTGCCTGCCTCCGGATGGTTAGGATAGTGGAAGGATTTTGGGGAACCGTCAAATACAAAAGGAAGCTCTTCCAAAAGCCCATAGCCTCCTTTATGTCTGCTGTACCATCCTAAATCAACGCCTTCTACTTCCTCGGGGCCTTTGTAAGAAAACTGTCTGCCTGTCGGATTTCGGCCAAAGGAATTTTCAAAGTGGGACCAAGCCAAAATCTCCAAGCTTTTCTTCAGGTCGGAATCATCCATTACTGTCAACGCAGAAAACACCGCAGCAGGAAAACCAAGAATATTGCCTGTCTCATTCCAGCCTGGCGGGGTCCATTCTCTTTCATCGTATTTGCGGAAATCCCAAAAATTATCTGAGCGAGCTATCGCGATAGTCGCCCATTCTTGCACCTTTTCTTTTAAGTCATCAGGAGCTCTATCCGGATAATTGCTTTGGAAGAATGCAAAGGCTCGCATGGTCATGTGCTCGGACATTCGCTGACCTTTGGTAGTCATGGGATCATTCCAATCCAGGTTTTTGATCATCCAATCGAGCTGACGATAAGCCGCATCAAAGTACTTTTCTGCGTCTTTTTCCCCCTCCCTCTTGGCTACTTCATACATCATCAAGTTTGGAATTACTGAAAATCCCGGAGGCATCTCCCCTTTTGTCGTACCCAACTGAGTTTTCAGAGCGAGGAGGTTATGCTCCGGACTCAGGTCATATTGGGAAAGGGAGTGTTTGGAAACACTTTCTTTTTCCCACATGGACGTGACGTAAGCGTAGACCACTTCGAAATTTTGTCTGGGCAACCATTTTTGAAGGTAAGGCCAAGCGTAAAGGAAGTGAGCCAATTCGGCTTTTTGCATCTCATGATCTAGCCCTTTTGAAACTTTCACATCCGCATCCCAATGAATCAATTGAATGATATCGGGGGTATCTGGCCGGAAAGGATCCAGCTTACCCCAAAATCCACGGTAATTTTCGGGGAAAGATGTATTTGAAACATAAGACGAGGTCACTTTCATCCGATCATACGCTTCGGGATTGGAGAGGTACATCGCCACTAGACTTTGCATAGCCCAATTGAAAAAATCACCATCTCTCCACTCAAATGAAATCGGTCTGATCTCAGACACATTGCCCACATAGTGCCTCGCGCCAATCATAAAGTCTACCATGTGGCGGTACGTCACCCGCTCCAGCCAGTTGGGTCCTATCCGGAAGGGGAATGATTCTTGGCCATTTGCCGTAATGGTAAATTCCTCTTGCGTTTCAGGATTGAACTCGGAAAAATCTCCTTTACCTTTTTCGATTATACCAGAAAAAACCACCTTTCGATCACTTTTTCTAAGCACCTCGAAAGGTGTTTTTTGAATCATTTCAGGTGCTGAAAATCGTTTTGGCCTTCCAAGATTGTAACCACTTTGGTTGACGAGAATCTTCTTGACCTCTGTCGCAGTGGAATCCACGTACTGTTGGCCATACACTTCAAATTCGGAAACCTCGATCTGTTCTGCACGTTGTGTCCAAAGCTGAAGCCGATCAATCAGTAGCGGTGGATCAAAGGAAATGGTAACCTGATGCTCCTTGTTGCCGCTGATTTCTTTTGCATTCCTCCAAGAACCGTTCAGAACCGTTTGAATTTTAAAATCAGAAATCGCCGGTGACTCCTGGGGAGTGTGGATAGTAATAGAGACTATCTCTGTGGCACCCGGTAACTTTAGCATCAACCAGGCGGGATTGCCATCGGCTACATTTTTCCAAGAACTCCCAATTCCCGTTTTTCCATCGATAGCCTTGGCAGGTTCAAAACCCTGCTGAAAGGAACTTGCCGTGGCGGTTCCTGTGAGGGAAAGGTTGTTTTTTTGCTGTGCAAAAAGAGAAGTGTAACCCCATCCCCAAAAGAGCAGAATTAGCAAAGGAAGTCGATGGTTCAAAACAAATGATTTCATATTCCGGGTTGCTGTTTGGATTTTTCCTTAGAGGACTAATGCATGCCAAGGAAAAAGTTCTTGTATCTAATTTTAAACCTTAATCGATCAGGTTGATACTCCAATGAGTTCAAATTGAGGTTATTCTATACTTTTTGATGTAGACTCCAATCCATGAAGAAGGAGTTGCACATCCTTTCTTCTTGATTCAGGGGTCACCTTGAGTTCGATTACTTTACCCTCTTTCAATACTCCCTCCACGGTGGTATTGTAAGGTGCATGAAGCTTGTAAGTCACATCCCAGTTTTTTGGCCAGGCTGGGAAAAGGTAGATTTTATCATCCACGGCTTGCATGAGCATCTCCTGAAGCCCGACCATACCGCTACCTCCCCAATTGTGGTCAGGAACCCAGTCATGCCCCGGCCCCCAAAAGGTAGGAAAGCGTCGTTCCGAATCCTGAAGCTTTTTTACTGTGATGGCTGCCGCCTCCTCGGTCAAGCCAAGCCGTGCACAGAAAATCGCGTCCTGATGCCAGCTAATGTAGTTTTTTTGAATGGGCACATCTGTCCCGTACTTCCACGTATTGACCGCTACCTCCAAGTCAGGTCTTCCGATTCCGTACATTCCCCAAGGGTAAACAGGGTATAATTGAGGAATCTCCTGATTATTGATTCTGCCCCAAGTCCAAGCCGGAGAGATGGTCTTGTGTCCCTCTTTCTCACGAAAAGCAATGGGCGGAATCCGACTCAGGACCTCCTGCCAGTGTTTTCTTTTTTCTTCAGTGAGGTACACATCTGGAAGTTCCAATAAACGAGTGAGAATAGTTTTGAGCGCAGCAATGGTCGAAGTGGAATTGTAGGCCATCTTATAAGTCTCCGCACCTGAACCGGGAAAGAGAATCAGATCCCCTTCGCCATCGTAAGTAGAGCGACTTCGCAGATTGGCTTGGTAACGGTAATGCTCATAGAAAAAAGTAAGTCCGCTTTCAATGAAGGGGATGTACTTGCTGATGTCCTCTCCATTAAAGCGCTCCAAGTCTAGCATCATTAAGGCAAACTCAAGCTGCGTGTCCCATTGGTACTCGAGCCAGTAATTATACTCTAAGCCTTTTGCAAAATTCTCAGGTCTTTTCCAGCCATAGGAAGTGGCCAAAGGCAATCCAAACTGCTCCAGCTGCTCGGTAAATGAGGCTCCTTTGTGTCCCCAATACACTTCCGTGCGAATCTCTGCATTTCTAAGGGCCCTCAGGTAAAAGTTGAGTTGAGAAGGAAGCATGTCAAAATCCCCGCTTTTGAACATGGGGAAATAGACCAAGCGCTGATTTTGAGAAGTATGCGTCCCTCCTCCCCAGTTGCGATGATCGGGAGTAAATGGCAGGTTTTGATCTACAAATCCGGGATCAAAGGTGAAAAGTCCTCCGTTGAATTTGGTCGGATAATCTCCATAGGCATTGCACCCTAGTTGATACCGGAAAAGCTGGTAATTGCGTCCCACTTGCCATTGAGGAGAGGCAGAATCTACCTTATCAGGATTGATGAAGATGTAGCTTCGATTCCAAAAGGAGGCCCACCAAGATTGGGACTTGGGTGCAGCTGTTTTTTGTGCGGCTTTTGCCTCTTCCTCAATCGCGGCCAAACCACTCCTCCACTCTCCTAAGTTCGGAGTAGTGTCGATATGCAAAAAGACCTGCAGATGATTTTTGCGAGTGGGTGATACGCTTTTGAGTTTCCATCCTTTGTATGGGATATCGGCATAGGTGCCCGAGGTAGTTCCGGCGGGTTTCATTTGGTCACCTGTCATCATTCCTCCAAAAGTCAGGTGCTTCAATGGATTCCAAAGTTGATTTTTGACCGAATCCAGCCCTTGTTGGGTTACCGTAAGGTCAAACAGCGATTGATCGCGGTTTCGGTGATAAAAAAGCACTTTTTCACCCTCAAACTGTACAGAATCTGCTCGGATAATCGCATGAAATGGCGCATCGCGGTAGCCAAGACTCGCCCAGGTCTGACTCGGATTGGTCCACTCCAAATCCGCAAATCGCCAGTTTTCATAAGTAGCCTCTACTAGGACAGGTTGTGAACTTTCTGTCTCCACATGAACCACGGGCCGGAATACATCCACCCATATTTTCACCTTTGTACTGAGCCCTTTCGACTTGCCGGTCAGCTCCACATAGCCTTGCTGGAGTTTGAGTTCTTGCCTAAACTCCCCATCATCAAAGGGATTTGGGGTGAGTTTTAACCGTACTCGGCCCAGTTTAGGAAAGACATTGTTTTCATCAAAAGCACCTGCGCGGGAGAGGTAAAACAGGATTTCACCCTTTTCGACCCAGACATTCAGCCCGATATCCCCACCTCCACAAGGCATGGATTCGGAAGAATTTTTACTTTGGGAAGTCCAGACGATATGATAGGGATTCAGGTCAAATTCTTGTCCTTTGACTTTTCCCTCAATGGAAAAGAGAAGGAGTAGTAAAAAGAAAAGTCGATTTGGGAAGATGTTCATTTTTAATTAGTGGATAAAGCTGGCTTACAAAAACATGGGTTAATTGGGGAGTTTTAGGGGTACTGCAACATTGAAGGAAAGGGTTTGCGCTTTGTCCGCGCGTGTGGCGCCATAGAGGTAAGTAGGCACGCCATTTTCCAAAAGGAGACAGGGACGCTCGAGTTTGGAAGCGGATGGGATTCCACCTTCCCAATAAAAAGTGCTACCGATCACCTTGGGATGCTTAGCCGGCTGCCAGTCGGTGCCATTTTGAGAAACCATAAGTGCCCAAGCCCCTTCGTCTCCGGTAAACTTCCCGATCACATCTCTCACTATCGCCAGGTATTGGCCCTGCTGAAACCACACAAAAGGGTCCTCTGCCACCATCCAGTCTTTTCCTCCATCATTGAGTTCGAAGATGGGTTTGTCGTGTTTTTCAAATGGCCCAAAAGGCGATTCAGAAAAAGCTACCCCGAATCGCACCGCACCACCATTGATCTTGTCCGTTTTTACTACCTGCTTGTACAACAAAATGACCCTCCCCTGATCGTCAAACGTGGCAGCAGGATTAGACACCATGAGGGCATCAAATGCAGTGGAGTCCGTACTGACACTAAGAACAGGCTGATCTAGTCGTTTCCATTCCCCTGCGGGATGGTCCGCCACTGCCACACCGATCCGCTGTGTATTGCGATATCGCCACCAGGTATCCGTGTAGGATTCGTGTTTTTTGATCGGTAGATCGCAGCTCGTACCCATGTAATAGAGGTAGTACTTTCCTCGGTGCTTCACCACCGCGGGATTATGCGTGGCCGAACCATCCCAAAATGCCGTCCCTCTTGCTTTCAGTGCCACTTTTACATGCTTGAATGGACCACCGGAGTGATCTGAAACAGCTACGGCCACCTCAGAAGTGACTGGCCACGACTCAAACCCATCCGAAAGCGGCCAGCGAGAATACATCATGTAATACTTCCCATCATCCCCCTTGGTCACTGACCCACACCAGACAAAGTATCCTGGATCTACAAACTTGTGATCCTGAGGAACAGGCATGACCCTTTTGCTAAAATCTAAAAGATCAAAGGAATTATCCGTCTGAGAAAAGGTTGGGGTAGGTGAAAAAATCACGATACAAACCCAGCAGATCAAGACACCATTTATTACAAATCCCTTCATAGTAAGCACCTCATTTGATAGTACCAAAGCAACTCATTCCAAACACACTTACAGGAACAGAATCAACCCTTTTATCAAATTCGAAAGTCAACCGATTGGTCTTCAGCGGGGTCTCAAAAGTGACCTTTTGGATCGTCTGATGAGTGGACGTTTTCTCAAAAATCACACGGCCCGACTCGTCCAAAATCCGGAAGGCTTTCACGCAGAATGGAATTTCACTCTCAGGATGTCCCATGAGCGAGGATTCCATGGGATGATCAAAATCGGTATCAAAATAGAGTCGCACCGTTTTGATTTTTTGAGGCTTGGTCCAAAAAAGCGTCACAAATGGAATTGGATCGTAAAGAGCAGCCACCCAAGCATTAGGCTGGGTAGTGGGTCGAAATACTCCATTTGAAAGCTGATTTACCTCAAAAGGCCGAAGGCTATCTGTCAGTTCAAAAGCAAGATTATGCCCCTCAGGACGGCGCTCTGGAACCCAAAATTCAAAGGATTCTATCCCTATCCCTGGAGGCGGTTCCTGCCTGCTACTAGTTGCAACTGATTTATTGAATTTTTGAAAAACAGTCAGTAGTCCAGTCACTCGTTTTTCAGAGCATTTGACTTCCAACTCTGAGTTGGCCAACAAAGTAACGAATGCATATTGCTTGACTGGAATCTCTTTAGTGAAGGCAAACGAATAAAACTTTACTCCAGGTTCAATGTCTATTTTGAGTCTTTCCAACACCACTTCAGGAGTATAATTTCCAGGTTTTTGGCTCAATCTCAACTCTACGGTGAGTTTGGATTTGACCTGTGACTTAATCAGTATTTTCATCCCAGGCAACAGGCCTGAATCCACAGGAAGCATTTGGGCCATGGAGAAATCCAAGGTTTTCCAAGGCCCGTCAAATGGAAGACCTTTAAGCTCAAACTCTGACGAACCAGTTATTCTTGCTGTTTTCACCAAATCTTCCGGATCATTTAATTGATACCCAGGAATGTATTGCCCGGATTTGGCAAGCCTACTTTGGAGTTCAGCCATATGGCTAGGTTTCAATAAGTCTGCTGGGAAAATTTCTTTCTCGGCACAGATTGCCGCAGCCATAGCTACTGCCTGACCATTGTGTCCACAGGTAGCCATCACCCTCGACGAACCAAAAGCCACATGGGTCGCACTGATGAGTCGGCCACCGAGGAATAGGTTCTTGATGTTTTTGGAATACATCGTACGGAAAGGAATCTGATAGACTCCCTTGCTGTGCCATTGCGTACAGCCAGGCTTATCCCCAAAAACCCCATCAGCAGGATGAAGGTCCAATGCCCAACCTCCAAAGGACACCGCATCTGAATGGGTCCGCTGCTCAATCACGTCTTTTTGCGAAAGCATATAATCCCCTTCAAATCTGCGACTTTCTCGCTTGCCTGGAATCGTGCCCACCCATTCCAAAGTCAGGTTTTCTGAGTCAGGGTATTGCCCTGAGTTTTTGATATGGTTCCAGATGCCATAGATCACTTTCCATAATTCCCATTTGATCTCCTCGGCTTCATGAATGGTGTCCCGCCTGCCACCGTATTCTACCCACCACAGGCGACAGCCAAATTCTTTCAAATTGAAGCTTTTGAACCGTGGCAGCTGGGTAATGTCAATATCTGCATAGGCTGGAGGGACGAACCGAACAGGCTTGCCGGTGTCTTTGCTGTAGAAATAAATCGAGTGTCCCAGCAGCTGTCCATAGTTCTGGTCAGGTGCAAAAGCTTCATCAAATTCATCTTTGGATTCGGCACCCATTCGGAAGGCCGCACCTGCCAGAAATCCAACGATTCCGTCTCCCGTAGCATCCACAAAATATTTTCCCGCAACCTCATATTCCGTAGAATTTTGAGAGCAAAAAGCCCGAATCGACTCAATTTGATCTTCTTTGCTTTTCTTCAGATCATGCACGGCTGTGTTGAGAAGCAAGCGGATGTTGGGTTCTTTGATGACCAATTCCAGGAGGATAGTATCCAGGATCAAGGGATTTCCTTCGGGATTTCGGTAGAGATTTTCTACCAAAATCTCATCCATCACCCCGCCCTCTCTAGCCCAGCGGTTGTTGTTACCCATGTGCGAGGTCGCACCCAAAATCCAAAGCCTCACCTCCGAGGAGGCATTGCCTCCGAGCACCGGTCGATCTTGAATCAGAACTACTTGTAGTCCTTGCCTCGCAGCGGTGATGGCGCAGCACGTACCTGACACACCTCCTCCGACAATCACCAAATCGGCAGCCAGACTTACTTTTTTTAAACTTCTATTTTCCGGTGAAAATGCTTCTTTGATCATCCTATCATTGCTCCATCAGAGCGATTTAAAAGTTCTTAGCTAGATTTTTAACATTCCTTTTTCCCACCTTCCAAACCAGATATCCTCCAAATCCGGTGATCAACACAGAAAGAATGAGTAAGTAGAGGACAGCTTGTACTGCCCAAAGTCCCAAGACCCCGAATAAAATACCTACCGTGACCAAGGAAATCCCAAGAACTTTAATCCCAAAATCATTTTGTTCACTCTCCTCTTTGATCTCTTCTTCGGTAAGCACTTGTGATTTTGCTACCTGAGGTAACACTTGGATTTTTCCGAAAACTTCTACCAATACCAATAGAAGAAAAGGAACTCCGACTCCTAGGAGCAACTCTTCTGTTCGATTCAATGAAAATTGAAATACAGGTGGTGTTAAAAACTTGAAGAATAGATTGATCGCTAAACTGATCAGGGTGACCCCAAAGATGGTTTTACCATTTTGCTTTTTGGAGAAAAGCGACCAAATGGCTGGGCCATAAAGTGCCCCACCTGTCACTGCGGCTATGCTTAGCACCACCTCCACAATTCCACCGGCCGAAGGCACCAAAAAGGCCACTCCGATCGTACCAAGTCCGAAAAGCACGGTAGTAACGCGAGCCACATTCATCAGCGTTTTGTCCGAAGAGTCTGGCCTAAGCGGTTTAAAGATGTCATTGGTCAGCACCGCTGCTGCGAGGTTAAGTGAAGTATTGACGGAGCTGGCTGTGGCGAAAATCATCCCTCCGATCATCAGACCCAAGACTCCCACTGGCAGCACTTGCTTGCAGATCATCAGGTAAGCGCCCTCAGCTTCCAATCCCTCCAAACCTGGATTTAGCACCCGATAGATCATCGGAGGCAGCATCCAGATGACCGGACTCACGAGGTACAAAGCCCCAAATAGATACCCGACTTTACGGGAAGATTTGGCATCCTTGACCGAAGTGTAGCGCTGCACATAAGCCCAATTACCTCCTATGAAGACGATATTGTAAATCGTAAAAGCGACTATGAAAACTGGGGTATATTGCCCATTGAACAGGTTGAAAAAGGTATCTGGAGCTTGATTCACGAACTCAGACAATCCTTTGACTTTATCCAAGGAAAGTGGAATCACCAACAATACCGCAGCTGTAAGAATCACAAATTGTAAGACATCCGTGACCACTACCGCCCACAATCCTCCTACGGCTGTGTATACCATGATCAGCCCTCCAAGTAGCAGAATAGCTAAATTGACATCGAAGCCTGTGGTGACATTGACAATTTTGGCAACAGGATATAGAAATGCACCAGTGTAGCCCAAGGACAAAAACAGAAACAGGTAGGTATAGTACTGTTGGATTTTTTTTCCAAACCGATTGGTCAGAAACTCCGCCACAGTCAGTGCTTTAGATTTCCACCATCGCGGTGCGATAAAGTAACCCACCACAAATCCACCAATGCACATAGACATTTGAATGGTAATGGCTACAAGTCCATATTGGTAAGCGATCGATCCCCAAACCACAAAAGTACCTGCGGAAAAAAAGCTCATGAAAAGCGAGAGTCCATTCATCGACCAAGGCACTGCTCCTCCTGCCGCAAAAAAGGACTTCATATTGGTTCCTTTATTGGTAAATGAGAGTCCTGCGATCAAAATGATCAAAGAGAAAATCAATATGGTGAGGTAATCGAGCAGCTGCATGGATTTACATGAAGGAAGAAATTAAAGAAAAAAGGTAGGCGGAAACTGAAGAATAAAAAATTGTCTTTTCAATAAAAAAATCATTTTTATACCGTAAACGTTAACGATAACGTTTACAATTGATTTTTCGATAATTCTAATTGCAATTTATTGAAGAAATGGAAATTAGATTTTGGGTTTTTCTACAACACTTTGGCAAGAGAAATTTTAGGTAAGAATAATAAAACAAAGACAGACTATCTTAGGCTATCTTATTCGGTTATCAACTAGTGCTCTTGTCAAAATCAGTCCCAAATTGAAAAAGCCAATTACCATAAAGGACATTGCAAAAAGCCTGAATATCTCTGTCGCGACAGTTTCGCGAGCCTTGAGAAATTCAAAGGAAATCAGCGCTGAAACAAAAAAAGCAGTGCTCCAATTGGCAAAGGAAATGGACTATCATCCTAACCTATTGGCTAGAGGGCTGATCAGCCGAAAATCCAAAATTTTGGGAGTAGTTGTTCCCACAATCAATCGGCAGTTTTGGGCAAATGCCATATCCGGTATTGAAAACGTTGCCTACAAAGACGACTACAAGGTCATGATTTTCCAATCAACGGAATCTTTCCAAAAGGAAATTGAGATCGTGGAAACACTGGCGAATAGCCGGGTTGATGGGATTTTAATCGCATTTTCAAAAGAAACTCAAGAATTCGAACACATCCGAAATGTCCTAAAGCGTGATATCCCCGTTGTGCTTTTTGAGCGTGCTTGCGAGGAGCTTGAAGTTTCCAAAGTGGTGACGGATGATTTTCAGGGAGCTAAAAAAATCACTCAACACCTGATCCAACGAGGAAAGAAAAAGATCGCCTACTTGGGAGGACCTCTGACTCTTGGTGTGTGCAGAGATCGTTATTTGGGTTTTGAAAGCGCCCTTGCAGAAGAAGGCTTGGTGGTCGAGCCTAATCACCTAATTGAAACAGAGGAATTCACATTTGAAAACGCCAAGAATGCGATTGTAAAACTTTGGAATTCTAACCCAAAACCAGATGCTGTCTTTTGCTTTGCTGATATCTTGGCTATCGGAGCATTGGATGCTTGCAAGGAATTGGGAATAAAAGTACCGGAGCAACTGGCAATAGCTGGGTTTGGAAATGACGATACCGGGCGATTCATCAGCCCAACCCTGACCACCATGGCACAGCCCTCTTTTGAAATGGGACAACTCGCCGCCAAGCTTCTTTTGCAAGAAATCAACAGTTCATCCGAGCTACTTCAACTGGAAGTTGTCCAGCCAACCTTGATCATCAGAGAGAGTACTTAAAACAAGCTAGAATTCGGAATTGAATCCTAAAAAGTCGCCAAATTTGGGGCAGTCGAAACACTGATTTGCAACAAAACAACTATTGGCTATGACTTCAAAAACCCGCTGGTTTATCCAGTCTGTCGCAGGATTACTTCTTACCGGTACCGGTTTGTGCATGACCGTGGATGCAGGATTCGCCAGATATTCAGGCAATGAATGGTTTTGGTATGGGACGCTTGCCTTGATCATTTTTCAAGCTGGCCTGTGTCTGATCATCGATGGCCTTCGATTCAGAATCAAAAAGTAAGTTTCGGAAATCCCCCCTTTTCATCCCAATTTCATCCTTCGCTAAAATTTTCAAATGAATGAGATAAAAGACAGGATTATGATAGCCATTCGTCATTGATACCTCCATTTTTGAGCAATGGATTAAGTACTTTTATGCTTATCATTAGTTCAACCAGCCATGAAAAAAATCACCCTACTCACGCTCCTTAGTTTGATCCTGATTGCACCCTCTTTTGCACAGGAAGATGCTCCTGCCAAAGAGAAGTATGATAAAAATGTACTGAAAGTCAACCTCACAGGACTTGTATTGAAAAATTACGGCTTCCAATACGAGCGGATGCTTTCACGCAAAACCTCAATCGCCTTGGGATTTCGCACACAGCCCCAAGGTGAATTGCCGCTTATCGGCTTTTTTGAAAACCAAATCGATGATCCGGAGACTATAACTGAGATCAGAAAAATCAGCTACGGAAACACCGCCATCACCCCTGAAATTAGATTTTACCTAGGCAAAAAAGGTGGTCCAAGAGGATTTTACATCGCTCCTTATGCCCGCTACTCAAAGTCACAAGTCAGCATTTCTGATTTTGAATATTCATTTGAAGAAACAGTCAACGGGCAAACAGTTACCGAAACTCGCGAGTTGGAACTCAGTGGCGACATCACCGGAATCACAGGTGGAATCATGTTTGGTTCGCAGTGGAGACTCGGTAAATCAGTCTACCTCGACTGGTGGATTATCGGTGGTTCGGTAGGCACCTCCAATGGCTTGATCAATGCCATCACCAACCTCAACCAAGAGGAGCAAGATGGATTAAGAGAGGAACTGAATGGACTGGATATCCCATTTTTGGATTATACGGTACAGGTAGACGGAAATGGAGCAGAAATGGATTTCAACGGTCCTTTTGCCAGCCTTCGAGGAGGACTTTCACTCGGAATCAAATTCTAAAAATGTAAAAAAGCACCAGTCCAAAGCCGGTACTTTTTTTTGAAAAAACGGATTAGTTTTGACTAGATTGAATACAAATTAGGTCAAGGATCTGTCTAAAATTAAACCATTGATCTAACTTTTGATCCAAACCTAAAATCCCAACACACTATGATCAAAAAAATCACCTTTGCACTTGTGGTCCTTTTGGTGGCCATACAGCTCATCCCGATGGAGAAAAACGAATCCGGACCAACCGAATTTGACATCACCAAAAGTTACAATGTACCGGACAACGTCTCCATGATCCTAAAAGGCGCATGCAACGATTGTCATTCCAACACCACGGTTTACCCTTGGTATAGCAAAGTTCAGCCTGTTGGCTTTTGGCTTAACCACCACGTAGATGAAGGAAAAGGACACTTAAACTTCTCCGAATTCACCAAAATACCCCTACGGGTTCAAAATCATAAGTTTGAAGAAATCGTAGAAACGGTCGAAAGTGGAGAAATGCCTCTGGCGGATTACACCTACCTCGGACTCCATCCTGAAGCCAATTTAAGCGGTGAACAAAGACAAATTCTTGTTGACTGGGCCAAAGAACAAATGGCCATGCTCGCCTCAAAATACCCAGCAGACAGTCTGAAAATGAAACCAAGACCTGCACCGGCACAATAAAGTCTATCTGCCCCGAAAATTTTCGGGGCTTTTTTTTTGCAGTATTTAGAAAAATGGAAGGCTTCAAATTTCCTCTCAAAACTTGACTCCTTAAAGTAGATTTTAAAGCCCATTCGGACCTGAGGAGACCACTTCGATTAGCCACCTCCCAAACATCCTTGATCCCGACATCCTAACCACTTCCTCTTTCAAAAACTTAAATCTTTTCCTACTTTCCAACATGAAGAAGTTTACCGATTCAGAAATCCGATGGGGAGTTTTAGGCGTGGGCAACGTATGCGAACTCAAGTCTGCCCCAGCCATGAACCATATCTCCCACAGCAAACTCGTAGCAGTTATGCGTCGGGATGAAACCAAGGTCAAAGACTTCGCAGCCCGACATGGCGTGGATAAGTGGTACACCTCGGCAAAGGATCTCATTCATGACCCCGAAGTAAATGCTATCTACATTGCCACTCCTCCAAATGCCCATTTGGAATTGACTCGAATGGCTGCTGAAGCTGGCAAGCCTGTCTATGTGGAAAAACCCATGGCTCGCAACCATGCCGAATGCCTTGAAATGATCTCGGTTTGTGAAAAACACGAAGTCCCTCTTTTTGTCGCCTACTACCGTAGGGCACTTACGCATTTTGTCAAAATCAAGCAACTGATGGATGAAGGGGAAATCGGTGAGATACGAACGGTTCATATCAACCTCAAGCAGGTGGTCGAACCTGAAATCATTGCTAAATTGGAAAACAACTGGAGAATTAATCCCGAAATATCCGGTGGAGGGTATTTCTTCGATCTCGCCTCGCATCAACTGGACTTGTTGGATTTCTTTTTTGGGAAAATCACCCATGCCAGTGGTTTTTCATCTAATCAAGCCAAGGCCTATGAAGCCGAAGACATCGTGGTGGGAAGTTTTGTATTTGAAAATGGAGTCCTAGGCACAGGAAATTGGTGCTTCAGCACATCGGCCTCAGCAGAAATCGACGAAGTCACCATCGATGGAGCAAAAGGTCAAATTCGATTTGCCACTTTTGGAAAAGGGGAATTTACCCTGATCAAAGATCATGAGGCACCCATCCATTACCAGATAGAGTTGCCAAAACACATTCAGCAGCCTTTGATTCAGCACATCGTAGGCGAACTCCTCGGGCACGACCAATGCCCAAGCACCGGTGAATCTGGAGCCCGTGCCAATTGGGTGATGGGTGAGTTGGTCAAAAACAGGATTTAATTTCAAACTTCTGGGGTTCAATTTTACCCAAAAATCAACCAATCTTCTTCAAAAACAGATAACACATACCCTTTTGATCTAGGGTTGATTCTATTAGGAGCACTTGATTTTTTTAGAAAGCAATTAATCTTTATAAATCTTTCTCAGCTTTCGTGATTTTGGATTGATTCCAAAATATTTTTTTCGATTGACACTTACATTATTTCCATTCCTCGAAAAACTTGATTTTTTTTTTTCAAAAAACCTTGTCCAAAAAAATCCTCCAAGGCTATCCATCCAAGTGAATTTTATTTTTGGATTCGACGTGCGGTTTTCAAATTTTTAAAATGATCTAAAAATCATCTTTAAATTTTTTAATTAAGTAAAATTTTATTTCAGTAAATGTGATTTTTTACAAAACCTTATTCCGTGTATTCACGAATAAATTTTAAAAACTGGCAGGATTTTAGAACAAAGCCATACAACCACAGAAACTCAACTTGCATCTTAAAGAGTAAGGAAGTTAACCAACTATTACTACCTAAATCCACTACCCACTACTAACCACAAACACCATGAAAACCCTCCTCAGCAAAAACAACCTTGGAGTTCTGGCGCTTTTCTTCGGTCTCCTTTTCGGCTCTCTCTCCACTGCAAATGCCGAATCCAACTTCTATCGCGGAGTATCCTTTCAGGTTTTCTACGACGCCCTCACTCCTTATGGGGATTGGGTCAAAGATGCCCGATATGGCTACATCTGGTTACCGGCCGTGTATGAGGATTTTCATCCATACGGAACCAACGGTCACTGGGTGATGACTGAATACGGCAACACTTGGGTTTCTGATTATGACTGGGGATGGGCGACTTTCCACTACGGCAGATGGTACTTTGACGATTACTACCAAAGCTGGGCTTGGATTCCGGGTTATGACTGGGCACCTGCCTGGGTAAGCTGGAGATCTGGTGGCGGATATTACGGTTGGGCACCACTTGGTCCTGGAGTATCGATCAACGTTAGAATCAATATTCCAACCAGACACTGGGTATTTATCCCTTATGGACGCATTCACCACAGAAATGTATTCAACCACTTCGCTCCTTATGCCCATCACCGCACCAAAATCAAGATTATCAACCGTACCACTGTGATCAACAATACCGTGGTCTATAACAACCACAACTATTACGCTGGCCCAAGCCATCGTGAAGTGGAACGTGTGACCAGACAAGTGGTCCCTGTCTACAACATCAGATCTGCGGATGCCCCGGGAAGAGCTGCAATGGGCCGAAACGAGGTGAGAATGTACCGTCCTGAGGTGGAAGAATCCAGAGGAAGAAATGCGGAAGCCAGACCTTCCAGAGTCTTAGAATCCAACGAAGTTAGATCTGCCAGATCCAGTCGTCAGGTCAGTCCTTCGGATGGTGGAGTCGGTAACCAGCCTAATCGATCTGCTGGCAGTCCAAACGGTTCTTCGGGAAGATCCGCCAATCCTGCAGGCAGCAGAGGAGAAGAAGGATTTGAGCTGAGACCAGCACCTGCAGACACTCGTACTCGTGGTGGAGTCGATCAACCTTCCAGATCAGCGCAACCTTCTCGTCAGGAATCGATCAGGACTCAGCCAGCACCTTCCAGAGAATCTAAAGTGAGAACTCAATCTGCTCCTTCTAGAGAGAGTCAGGTAAGAACTCAACCTGCACCTTCAAGGGAAAGTCAGGTGAGAACCCAACCTCAGCCAGCCCCTAGAGAGCGTGTAGAACAAAGAAGTTCAGCTCCTTCGAGAGGTTCGGAAGTAAGGCAACAGCCAGCTCCTCAAGTGAGAACCGCTCCTTCCAGAGGTTCGGACTCCAGAGTAGAGGCACCTTCTCGACAAGGGAATCAGCCTCAGGTCAGATCTTCCGCTCCAAGTAGAGGATCTGCTCCAGCCGGCAGAACCGAATCCTCCGCACCTAGCAGAGGAAACAGCCGGGAAAGAGGCAATAATTAAGCCCTTTATCAGAGTCAACTAAACCAACTTAGCCCCATCGGTCTTCCGGTGGGGCTTTTCTTTTTCTCTATAGTGCAGAACAAGTTGAAGCTCGAATTCTGATCTTTAAGACTTCTGATTTCAGACTTCAGAATTTTCTTCTACTGACTTTTCCCTAACTTACTTTTTCAAAACCACCGATTTCTTATGAAAAAAGTCCTTGCCATTTTGCTCCTTCTGGGAAGCATCACTGCAACTGCCCAAACCTACGATTCCTCCCTCCCAATCAAGTACCGAAACATCGGCCCCTTCCGAGGCGGGCGCTCGGTAGCTGCGACTGGAGTCGTTAATGACCCTCTCACCTACTACTTTGGGACTACCGGAGGTGGGCTCTGGAAAACAGCAGATGCAGGTCAGCATTGGGAGAATATTTCCGATGGATTTTTCACCACGGGTTCGGTTGGTGCTGTAGCTGTCGCCGAAAGCAATCCCAACATGGTCTATGTCGGCATGGGTGAGCATGCTCCCCGGGGCGTGATGACCTCCTACGGCGACGGCATGTACAAATCCACCGATGCAGGCAAAACCTGGAAAAAACTCGGTTTGGAAAAAACCCAACACATCTCCCGAATCCAAATCCACCCGGCTAATCCTGACATCGTGTATGTAGCCGCTCAAGGGGCATTACATGCTCCTACCGAGGATCGAGGGGTGTATAAGTCCATCGATGGAGGTTTGACTTGGGAAAAAGTCCTCTTCGTGGACAACATGACCGGAGCGGTGGAGCTTTCTATGGACATGAATTACCCGGAAATCCTGTATGCCGCCATGTGGGAGCATCAGCGCTTCCCTTGGCAGGTGAAATCCGGTGGTCCGGGCTCGGGACTTTACAAATCCACAGATTCCGGAAAGACCTGGAAGAAAATCCACAAAGGTCTTCCTGAAGAAAAAGGAAAAATGGCCATCTCCGTCTCCAGAGCAAATTCCAATAAGGTGTATGCCCTGATCGAAAGTGATACTGAAAAGGATTTGGGCGGTCTCTTCGTCTCTGATGACGCAGGAGAAAGCTGGACTTTGATCAATAAAAGCAACCGACTCACGCAGCGGGCTTGGTACTACATCGAGGTTTTTGCCGATCCCGTGAATGAGCATAAAGTCTATGTGCAAAGCGCTCCATTCTTGGTTTCGATCGACGGGGGCAAAACCTTTGAAGACATCGAAGGCCCTCATGGAGATTATCATGATCTCTGGATCAATCCTAAAAATGCCAACAACCTAATCCTGGCCGATGACGGTGGCGGTTCCATTTCTTTCAATGGAGGAAAAACTTGGTCTGTCCAAAGCAATATGCCTACGGCTCAGTTTTACCGAATTAATGTGGACAATCAATTTCCCTATCGCATCTATGGCGGGCAACAGGACAATACCTCTGTAGTGATTTCCAGCATCGCTTTGGGCAGAGGCGGTATTACTCAAGAGCATTGGAACTACTCCGCGGGGGGAGAAAGCGCCTTCTTGGCCTTTGACCCAAATAATCCGAGATATGTATTAGGGGGAAGCTATCAGGGGACGATCGAAGTGCTCGACATGGAGACTCAGGGCTCTACCAATATCATGGCAGCCCCGATCCAATACTTGGGAATGGATGCCAAGGACATGAAGTACCGCTTCAACTGGAACGCACCGATCATCTGGTCCCAGCACGAACCCAATACCTTTTATCATGCCGCGCAAGTTTTATTGAAAACCCAAGATTGGGGCAAAACCTGGACGGAAGTCTCTCCCGACCTCACCCGGAATGAAAAATCCAAGCAAGGCAAAGGCGGTGTACCTTACACCAACGAAGCTGTCGGAGCTGAAAACTACGGCACCATCGCCTATGTGATCGAAAGCCCACACGAAGCCGGTGTGATCTGGACCGGATCTGACGATGGACTGGTCCAACTGACCCGAGACAATGGAAAAACCTGGACCAATGTCACGCCAAATGACTTAAAAGAAACCCTGGTCAATGCCATAGAAGTTTCTCCTCACGATCCGGGTACAGCCTATATCGCCACCACACGATACAAATTCAATGACTATACTCCAGCGCTCTACAAAACCACCGACTACGGAAAAACCTGGACCAATATCTCCAAAGGAATTCCTTACGGAGCGTTCACCCGCGTGGTACGTGAAGACACTAAGGTGAAAAATCTTCTTTTCGCCGGTACGGAAACGGGCATGTATATCTCCAAGGATGGCGGTGCAAATTGGTCATCTTTCCAACTCAACCTTCCACTCACTCCGATTACCGATCTAAAAGTAGCCCATGACGACCTGATCGTGGCGACGGCAGGGCGATCTTATTGGATCCTCGATGAGCTGAATGCCGTGCGGGAAGTTCAGGCCGAAGCAGACAAAATCACGCTCTACACTCCGGAAAAAGCCCTTTTGGGAAGCTGGGGCTCCAGCATGAACGGAGGAAATCTGGATGGATTTACTGGCACCCACCCTTTTCAAGGACACAACCCTGCCAATGGTATGGTGATCTACTACCACCTTCCGGAGACTTTCGCCGACAGCACCGAACTGACCTTGGAAATTCTTGACACCAAGGGAAATCTGGTGCGAAAACTGAGTTCCAAGAAAGACCACGATTTCAAATCCTACGACGGTGGACCTTCACCCGAACCGACAATCTCCACCCGAAAAGGCGTCAACCGATTTGTCTGGAACCTACGCTATCCGACAGTTCCAGGAATCCCTACTGCCTATATCGAATCGAGCTATTCCGGCCACAAAGCCATTCCGGGTACTTACACCCTCCGACTTAGCGGTGGAGGAGTGACAGCCGAAGCCAAAGGCGAAATTGTGGACGTTCCGGGTTACAACCTTACTCCTGCCGACTACCAAGCCTATCACGAATGGATGAGTCAACTGGAAAGCAAGGTCACCACCATGCACACCATGGTGAATACCGCAAAAGCCTACCAAGACCAACTCAAGGACTTGGTCACTCGCTTGGATAAAAAAGCGGAATACAAAGACCTAAAGACCGCTGCCGAAAAACTCATCAAAGAAATCCAGACTTGGGATGAAAACATGATCCAACGGAAGTCTACCGCCTACGATGACGTGGAAAACTTCCCGAATAAGTTTACTGCCAACTTCATGTACATGATGAACCACGGCGAAAGCTCCATCCCGAAAATCAACGAAGGCACCAAAGCTCGCTATGCCGAACTGATGGAGCAGTGGAAACCCCTCAAAGCCGAAGGCGAACGACTGATTCAAACCGCCGTGCCGGCATTTAATAAGCTGGCAAGTGAGAAGGGCGTTGGGGTGTTGTTTGTGAAGTAATTGATCGAAATAATTAATTGCAAAAAGATGAGGCGAGGTGAAATTGCTAATTCCACCTCGCCTCATTAACTTATTAAAATGAATGATTCAATCTCTACCAAAAACAAACGGACCGAGCGACTGGTATTTTTTCTAAGCCTTGGAACTTCGGCTTTTTGGAGCATCGGCCAAGTGATGGATGTTTACCAGTTTGCGTTGGTTGGAGCTATTTATGAGCTGCTTTGGCTACCCTTTTTAGTATTGGTTTTTGGTATTCCTGCAGCCTCTATTTTCTTTTGGGCAAAGGCGAAGTTCAGGATTCGTTCTCTTTTTCTCCCCACGATTTTCATTTCCCTGACCTTACTTGTCTGGATGATTTTGAGCTAAAACCAAAGCGCTAACCTTTCCACTTTACCTCACTTCACACATCGGACACGGTGTCCATCCTTAACATTGCTGGACAGGGTAAATGAAATACCATCCCAGTTTTTCTAAATCTGCAATACCAAGGCCTTGCTCAACTATCTTTAGGTCACTCTTCTTCCTTTAATCCTTTACTATTTTAAAACCTGATTCATTTCGTTTTACCTGCGAGATTTCTCCAAGGCTTACCTAGAATTCCCTATTTTTAACCTATGTCAAGGACAAAAATCAAACTCGCCCATAGCGCGAGCAGAATGATGAGCGGGGTGGTGCAAATCCTGGTAGAGGGCTATATCGAAGAGGATATCCAATCCATTTTAAATCCTTCCATCAAAATCCCCGGCGTGTGGTCAGGTTCAGGATTTTTTGTGAAATACAAAGACCTCGAGGGATACATCGTGACCAATGCCCACGTAGTGCGGAATGCCGTCAAAGTGGAAATCAGCTCCATGCTTACCAGTGAGGAGCGGTTTGAGGCGGAAGTGGTGGGATTGGTTAAGCAGCTGGAGCCGGATGTGGCCCTTATCAGACTGACGGAAAAGGAATTGCTCAGATTCAAAAAGCTGGCCATCCAAGACATCGAATACCTCGAACTCAAGGAAGGTAAAAGTCCATCGCGCGGGGAGGTCATCAAAGCGATTGGCTACCCAATGGGGATGGTTGAACCCAACATTACGGGAGGCGAAATCACCAACTTTATCTCCGGATCGGAGCATACTACAGAGCGCTTTGTCACCAATGCTGCCATCAATCCAGGCAACTCCGGGGGGCCAAGCATCAACGAACAAGGAAAGGTGGTCGGACTGAATACAGCGGTGATGATGGACGCGGAAAACATCGGATTCATCACACCCTCCAGTTTTGTGAAAATCATCATCGAAAACCTCCTTCTGCTCAATGAACCTCACTTTGCCGACCTCGGAGGAAAAGTCCAGAAAAACGCTGAAAACTTTAATCCCTTACTTAAGCAGTCCCAAGCAAAGGGAGTGATTGTATCCAAAGTGATTCCGAAAGGATTCTTGGACGCCGCCCAAATCAAACCCATGGATGTGATCCTTTCGATCAACAAGGTGGAGTTTGACCGACATGGCATCGTCATCGGAAAGGAAGGAATGTACCGGCACAAAAACATTTTTGATGTGATCAAACTGGTGCCTATCGGAGAGTCAACGGAGATCGTGTATAGCAGGGCTGGGGTCATCCATAAGACAAAGGCGATAGCCATGAGAAATCCTGAGAAAGGCATCACCTCCATCCCAATTTTGAATGACAGAATCTACCTCGACCTATTCGGAATGATCGTGCAGCCGCTAAGTTTTGAAATCATCCAAGCCATACAGGAGGTAGATCCCACCGCCCAACTGGATATGTTGCAGACCATCGATCAGGAAAAACCCGAGCTGGTCGTGACTCATATCTACCAAGGAACACTGGCTGACCAGATGGAATGGCCCATTGGCGAATTGATCATCAAAGCCAATAACCGAAGAATTCACACCCTGGACCAGTTGAAAAAAGAAGTAAATAAGCACGTGGGTGGCGCAGTGCTGCTAGAATGCCGAAGTGGCAGAATCGGATATTTTCAAGTCACTGAACGGGTGGAGAGCTAAATCAGGATTTTCAAGAAATTCAGGCGTAAACCTGGAAAAGGAGTCGAAAGTCGCACCCTTCAAATTTTAAATCCTCAATTCAGCGTGTAACTTGAGGAGAAATAAACCCAAGTCACCAGATGATGGATCCATTTCTCCAAGCCGCCATTGAAGAGGCACAGACAGGACTCCAAGAAGGAGGAATCCCGATCGGTTCGGTTCTAGTACATCAGGGCAAAATCCTGGGAAGAGGTCACAATAAGCGTGTTCAACAACACAGTGTCACCCTTCACGGAGAAATGGATGCCTTGGAAAATGCAGGCAGACAACCTGCCTCAGTCTACAAACAATCCGTCCTCTACACCACCCTTTCTCCATGCCCGATGTGCACCGGAGCCATTTTGCTTTATGGCATTCCCAAAGTGATCATTGGAGAAAACCAAACCTTTATGGGTTCGGAACAATTACTCAAGGATCATGGCGTAGAAGTCATCGTAGCAAATGACCCCACCTGTATCCAAATGATGGAGGACTTTATTGACAAAAATCCTGCTCTTTGGAATGAGGATATCGGAAAACCTTAAAACCATTTTCCAACATCGGGCCTGAGATTACACCCAATTTTAACTCGAACTACTCACCCCAATCTTACCTAAATAACCATGCGCATTTTCTTCACCGGAGGATCCGGAAAAGCCGGAAAACACGTCATCCCTTACCTCCTCGAGCAAGGTCACCGCGTGATGAACGTAGATCTCACGCCTCTAAATCATCCCAGAGTAGACAACCTCACCGCTGACATCACCGACTCCGGCCAGATGTTTAATGCCATGAGCATGTATGCAGGATTTGATGAAATGGAACCAGGAACGGGAGTTCCGGCTTTCGATGCGGTGGTGCACTTTGCGGCAGTGCCAAGAATCCTGATCAAGCCGGACAATGAAACCTTCCGCGTCAATACGGTCGGAACCTACAATGTGATCGAAGCCGCTGTCAAGCTTGGGATCAAAAAAATCATCATCGCTTCCTCGGAGACGACTTATGGCATTTGCTTTTCCGATGGAAAAACAGACCCAGCCTACCTTCCGCTGGACGAAAACTACGACGTCAATCCCATGGACAGCTATGGCCTATCCAAAGTGGTCAATGAACAGACCGCCCGTGCTTTCCAGCGACGAACAGGAGTGGACATCTATGCCCTTCGAATCGGCAATGTAATCGAGCCGCATGAATACCAGACGCTTTTCCCCTATTATTTCAAGCATCCTGAAGTGAGACGAAGAAATGCCTTCTGCTATATCGATGCCCGTGATTTGGGTCAGATCGTGGACTTGTGTTTGCAAAAAGACGGTTTGGGCTATCAGGTCTTCAATGCCGGAAATGATCACAATGGGGCGATTATTCCCAGCAAAGAACTTGCAGAACGCTTTTTCCCGGGAGTACCTTTGACTCGGGAATTGGAAGAGCACGAGGCACTTTTCTCCAATCGTAAAATCCGTGAAGTGCTTGGCTTCCAAGAGCAGCATAACTGGAGAAAGTATGTGAAGGGGGAATAAACCTCTGAAAGGGTTATATTTGACTAAATGCAAAATCAAATCAAAAATGAAATCAGAGATATCATTTCAGGAAAGGGCCAAGTTAGGTATGGAACAATTATCCAAGCAGCCACCAACCACCTTGGAAAAGGCTCGCCTTCAAGCCCAAAAGCTGAAGTCTCAAAGCAAGTCCGTGAACAAGAAACAAAAAGCTTAGAGGAATTTATCTCCCAAAATCATCTCTGGATTTCCAACATTGATTTTTCATCTTATGTCAGCGAAGGCGCTGAGCAACGAGTCTATTTGAAAGATGAAAATCATGTTTTAAAGTTGAATGATGAAATTTATTACAGTACTTGGAAAGACTACTTTTCAATCTATTGCTTCACAATTACTTTTTTCCAGATACTGCCTATGAACTTTTGGGCTTTGCAAAAGTAGATGAAACCCTTTTTGCTGTCATCAAACAAAGTTATGTCGCAATCACCGAGCCTACAGATTTACAAAAAGCGAAGAATTCTTGAATTCTAACGGCTTTATAAACACAAAAAACAATGATTACTTAAACCCCGATTTGGGGATTATATTAGAAGATTTGCATGATGAAAATGTTCTCACGCGCAATGGAATTCTATATTTCATAGATACAGTATTCTATTTAACATCAGAATTTTGGAAATAGCCTTTAACTATAAATTTTAATCAAAATCCTATCCTAGCTTTCAACAAGATGAGTCGCTTTTTATTTTTAATTTTTCTCTCCTTACTCTTTGCCTGCAACCCGCAGAAAGAATCATCCGATGAGTCCATTCTGATGGATTCCGTATTCACCACCCCATTAGGAAAAACCTTTGAAATTCCGGCCCCTTCAGAAAAGCTCCTGGCCCAATATGAGGAAGCAAAAGCTACTTTCGAGGCCAATCCAGAGGATGTGGAAGCACTCATTTGGTATGGTCGCCGTATGGCTTATCTCGGTCAATACCGTCAGGCGATTTCCATTTATTCCAAGGGTTTGGAAAAATTCCCCAACGAACCCCGACTTTATCGCCACCGAGGTCATCGCTACCTAAGCATCCGGGAATACGACAATGCCATTGCTGACTTTGAAAGAGCAGCTGAGTTGATCCAAGGAACCGCAGATGATATCGAACCGGACGGCATGCCAAACGCACTCAATATCCCTGTGAGTAGCCTCCACGGGAATATTTACTACCACTTGGGATTGGCCTACTACCTAACTTACCAATACGAAAAGGCTTACCAAGCTTACCTCAAGTGCCGAGAAAGCGGCAACCATTACGACAACATCGTCTCCAGTACCCATTGGCTGTACATGATTCAGCAGCGCTTGGGAAATCCGGCGAAGGCAGACTCACTTTTAGCTCCAATATATGCCGACTCCACCGTGATCGAAAACCAAAGCTATGCCGACCTATGCTTGCTATACAAAGGACTTTTGCCAGTCGATTCACTCTTTCAGGAAGGTCCTGGAAGCCCCTCCAATGATGCTGTACGCTACGGTGTGGCCAACTGGTATTTGTACCATGGTGACTCTACAAAAGCAAAGCGACTCATGGAAGAATTGACCGACAGCAAGGTGTTTTCTTCTTTTGGATACTTGGCCGCAGAGAGCGATTTGATCAAAATTTTCAGAAAGAGGTGAACTCACTTTTCCAAAGTTTTGAACTTTGGAAAAGTTTAGAATTCTGTCTTAAACCTCAACTCGAAGGCCTAGTCAAAGAATCAAATTTTGTAACTATGAGGCTTGCCATTATTCTTTTCGCAGCGATTTTGCTGACGCAACTTTCCTGCAATCCTAACGAAAAACCAACTCCAATTGGAGATCAGGAAATGTACTTCCCTCCCATTTCGGGAACCGAATGGGCAAAAATCGCTCCCTCCGAACTCGGCTGGAATGAAAGTCAAATCTCGGCATTGCTTGACTTTTTGCGCAGCAAAAACTCCAAATCCTTCCTAATCCTAGTGAAAGGAAGAATAGCGATGGAGGAATACTTTGACGGGCACAAGGCAACAGATACTTGGCAGTGGAATAGTGCCGGAAAAACGCTGACCACCGCAACAGTGGGAATTGCACAACAGGAAAAACTGCTGGACATCAACACGCGAGTTTCCCGATACCTCGGTGAAGGCTGGACCAACATGCCTTTGGCCAAAGAGGCTTTGATCACGCCCAAGCACCTGCTTACCATGACCTCTGGCATCAACGATGAAAGCGAGCTCATCATCCGACCGAACCTGACTTACCTTGCCGACGCCGGGGCGAGATGGTCGTACCACAATGTCTTTCAGCGTCTGATGAATGTAGTGGCAAATGCAAGCGGTGAACCCTTTGAAAATTACTTCAATAGCAAACTAAAAAGGAGAATTGGCATGGATGGTTATTGGGACGAGGGGCTCATCTTCACCATCTACCATAGCACCACCCGAAGCATGGCACGTTTTGGTTTGCTTGCATTGAATCATGGAAAGTGGGAAACTGAACAAATCGGCAATGAGGCATTTTTCAAAGAAAGCACCTCTACCTCCCAAAACATCAATCCCTCTTACGGATACCTTTGGTGGCTCAATGGAAAAAGTCAATTTATGCTACCAAGCAGCCAATCGGTGTTTCCGGGCATGCTAATTCCAAATGCCCCGGCAGATATGTACGCCGCGATGGGTGCGGAGGACCAGCGGATCTACGTCATCCCAAGCAAAGAAATGGTCATCATTCGAATGGGAAAAGCTTCCGATCCCGGCAATCCAAACTTCGCAGTCTCAGGCTTTGATCAGGCTCTTTGGGAAAAAATCAATGCTGTGATCAAGTAGAAATCTTTTCCAGCTTGACCAAGCTTTTTCCATTTCTGGAAAATCAGTCCAAAGATTGCTTCTGCTTTTTTATCTTGATGGATAATCCCATCCAGCCATGAAATCTTTCTCTACAGTCTATCTGATGCTTATTCTGAGTGTTCAGATACACGCACAGGAGGTATTCTTTTCCGTCAACCAAATCGGTTTTCATCCTACCGACACCAAAAAAGCAATTGTTTTCTCCAAGGAGAAAATCAAAAACAACATCCACCTGGTTCACCTTCCTGACTCGAGTTCGGCCGCCCGAATCAAACCCGAAACTCTGGAATCCGGTGTTTGGGGGGATTTTTTCTACTACTCCGTGGATTTTTCGGCGATTTCAGATGAGGGCACTTATTTTCTTTGGCACTCAGCAAGCAAATCCAGTTCTGAGAAATTTGAAATCGGCTCAGAATCTTATGCCGGCATTCAGGAAGATCTTTTGGAGTTTATGCGACAGCAGCGATGCGGGTACAATCCGACCATGGACATGGTCTGCCATCAGGAGGATGGCAGGAGTTTCTTTGGTCCCATGCCTGACAGCACCTATGTCGATGCCTCCGGAGGATGGCACGATGCAGGCGATCAACTCAAGTACCTGATCACCGGGAGCTATGCCACGGGACACATGTTGATGGCTTATCAACTTTTCCCTGATCGATTTGAAGACAAAGTCAATGCAATGGGACAACCCGGTTCCAATGGTATTGCGGATGTTTTGGATGAAGCCAAATGGGGATTGGACTGGCTACTCAAGCTTCATCCCGCTCCCGACCAACTCATCCATCAAATCGCCGATGACCGCGACCACCGCGGATTCAAAATCCCAAATCAAGACAATTCCGATTACGGATGGGGAGAAAACAGCTACCGCCCGGCCTACTTTGCGACTGGCAAACCACAGGGTCTAGGCAAGTATAAAAGCGAATCAACCGGCATGGCCAATCTTGCAGGAAGGTCTGCTGCCGCTTTAGCCTTGGGTGCTCAAATCTGGAAAGAAATCGATGCGGACTTTTCGAATCAATGCCTTCGAGCTGCAAAAAGCCTTTATGCTTTGGGAAGAAAACACGAAGGATTCCAACAGGGCAATTCCTACAGCGCACCCTATCGCTACAATGAAGAAACCTGGAATGATGACATGGAATGGGCCGGGGCTGAACTTTACAAAGCGACCCAAGAATCTGCCTATCTGACACAAGCAAAAGAATATGCACTGAAAAGTGCCAATGCTGATTCCTGGACAGTCAGGGATTCCGCAGCCCATTATCAACTGTACCCATTTATCAACTTAGGCCACTTTTCACTTCATGAGGTAGTGGATCAGGATTTCAAAAAGACTTTGGAAAACTACTACCAAGAAGGCATCGAATACACCCTGAAAAAAGCCAAAACAAGTCCTTTCGAGGTGGGGATTCCCTTTATCTGGTGCTCCAATAACCTGATGACCAGCTTGGCCACGCAGTTGATTCTTTATGAAAAAATGAGTGGAAACACCCAATACAACCCTTACTTGATTGCACAGCGAGATTGGCTGTTTGGGAAAAATCCATGGGGTACGAGCATGTTTACAGGTATTCCTCGGCATGGAGATTTCCCCATCTACGTTCACACCGCACCTTATGTAAAGCTCGGACTAGAAATCCCTGGAGGCTTGGTGGATGGGCCGATTTTCCGCACCATCCACTCCAATCTGATCGGATTGACACTGGAGCGGCCGGATGATTATGTGGGACGGCAAAATCCATTTATCGTTTACCATGATGCGGTAGGAGACTACAGCACCAACGAACCCACCATGGACGGAACAGCAGGTTCGATCTTGATGATGGCATATTTTTCAAGGAAATAAAAAAGCTTCTCAGTAAATAAAAAAGCCACAGATGCACAGATAAAAACACTCTGTGAATCTGTGGCAAAACTCAAAAGCAATGGGTAAAATGACAGACTTTACTTTAATTTTTCAATTTTAAAATCTTTCAATTTTTCAACGCTATTCAACAAGTGTAAACACCATCTGACGGAATTTCCATCCTGTCTCATCACCATTTCCAGCTCCGGAAGTCTGCTTAAAGATCAATCCGATGATGCCCGTCTCAGGATCAGCAAAGTATTGAGTATTGAAGTAGCCTCCCCAATCGAAGGTACCCTTGCTTCCCATTCCGCCCATAGCCACTCCTTTGTCAGTCACTACCCCGAATCCGATTCCGTGGTAACGGTCTGCATTCCAAAGGTCACCGACTTGGTTTTGCATCATGGTCTGGATCGTATGTGAACTGAGAATTCTTTTCCCATTGTAAATTCCTCCATTGAGGTACATCTGAAGAAATTTGGCGTAGTCCTCAGTGGTGCTGGATAGCCCTGCTCCACCTGAGAAGAAAGTTTTTGCACCGGTTTTTGGATAGGCAGGATCGTAGAACGTCACAGGATACGACGCCCATTTACCATCCTTCCGTGTATGCACAGTCACCAATCTTGGCGCCTGAGAATCATTGAGGTAAAAGCGAGTATCATTCATCCCGATCGGATCAAAAACCCGCTCTTTGAGAAACACATCAAACGGCTTTCCGGAGATGATTTCGACCAAATAGCCCAAAATGTCCAATCCTTCGCTGTAGGTGTATTTGGTTCCTGGCTCGTGGTGAAGCGGAAGTTTAGCAAGACGCTTTACACTCTGCTCGATTGTCACTTTTTCTGTGGTAAAAAGATCTACCACTCCGGCTTTGTGATAAATCATCTTCATCCGCTCATCTCCATCGATGACGCCATAGCCTAGGCCTGAAGTATGAGTCAACAGGTGACGAATGGTGATTTCCCGACTGCTGAGCTTGGTCGTGTAGGTTGTATCTGCATATCGGAAAGTGTTCAAAACCTGAGGATTTTTAAACTCCGGAATGTATTTGGATATCGGATCATCCAATCGGAATTTGCCTTCTTCCCAGAGAATCATGATCGCAGTTGATGTGATCGCTTTGGTCTGAGAGGCAATTCTGAAAATGGAATTCTTCTCCATTACTTTCTTGCTCTCCACATCCGAAAAGCCCTTGGCTGAATGGTAGACGACCTGACCGTTTTTGACGACCATCGCCACGAGGCCAGGCACTTGTTCTTTTTGGATGGCTTCTTCCAGCATGGCGTCAAGTTTGGCCACACGCTCTTGGATTATTCTGGACACGGGAGTTTTCTCTGCCGGAGTGATCGTCTGTGCAATCAGGCTGCCTCCTAATCCAATTAGGAAAATAAAGCCAGCAAATAGGTGTTTCTTCATAAGGTATCGTGGGTTTAAGAATCCAAAAAGTAGGAAAAAACACAAACAAAAAAGCCGGCTTTCGCCGGCTTTATATGAATGGACTTGGGATTAATCTAAGTTAACTTCGAAATAGTAATCTGTACCATCAGGGAACATTCCCAGCACAACGATTTCTTGGCCTTTAGCATCCTCTAGGAAATCAATCATTTCCTGTGCAGTAGCCACCTTTTTACGACCCGAGTCAGAAATCACTGAAGTAATAATGAAACCATTTCTTGCTCCTGCTTTTCTCCAATTTTCATTGGCATTGGACTTAATCACAGCCCCTCCGGCAATCTTCAATTGGTCTTTAGTCTGCTGCTTCACATCTTCAAATTGCAATCCTTCAAACGTGAAGGTCTTTGGCACTTCTTTCTTGACAATGTTGGTATCGCCGGAAAAGTTTTTCAAGGTAGCCGTAGTTTTTGAAGTCTTTCCATCACGGATGTATTCCACTTCCACTTTGTCTCCTGGACGTTTTCTAGCTACCATTTCTTGAAGCATAGAGACATTGTTTACGGCTTTACCGTCTACAGAGATGATGATATCGCCTTCTTTCAGGCCAGCTGCCTTACCAGCTGAGTTTTCATTGACTCCCCCAACGTACACCCCTTGGTCTACAGGGAATTTTTTATCCAAGTAATCTGCCAGTTCAGGGCTTACACTTTGAATAGAAACGCCCAACAATCCACGCTGTACTGCGCCATACTTCATCAAGTCGTCCATCACCTTTTTCACCAAAGTGCTTGGTACCGCAAAGGAATAGCCTGCGAAAGTACCTGTATTGGAAGCTATGGCGGTATTAATACCAATCAACTCACCTGCAAGGTTAACTAGAGCACCACCTGAGTTACCAGGATTGACCACGGCATCTGTTTGAAGGAAAGATTCAACCTGAAGATTGTTTTCGACATCTCGGAGGATATTGATATTTCTTGCTTTCGCAGAAATAATCCCTGCAGTCACAGTAGAATTCAAGTCAAAAGGATTACCCACAGCAAGGACCCATTCCCCGATTTTGGTCTGATCAGAATCGCCAAATTTCACAAACGGTAAGTTGTCCGCTTCAATCTTTAGCAAAGCCAAGTCGGTCGTCGGATCTGTACCAATGATAGTAGCTTCGTAGCGTTTATTGTTGTCCAAGGAAATATCCACTTTGGTAGCCCCTTCGATCACGTGATTATTAGTCACAATGTAGCCATCAGGTGAAATAATTACCCCAGAACCCGTGCTCATTGGCATAGAACCACCACCTTCCCCTTGTCCGCGATCGCCTCTTGGATCAGGAATTCCAAAAAACTCCTGAATTGGGTCACGCTGTGATCTTGGAGTGTAGGCAACTTGACTTTTCACATGGACTACAGCCGGGGTAACAAGTTGGGCCGAAGCCACAAAATTGATCCCGTCAGGAATGGTGAAGTTTTCATCAGACAGCATATTGACGAAGCTTGCTTGTTGCTTTTCATCAAAGGTGCCAGCGTTTTGAGGTTGGATCAGAAAACTCACTCCCGCCAATGCTACTACTCCGCCTATCAAGGCTGCCAGAAGTATTCCCAGAAAGAACTGTCTTTTGCTCATAGTTATCGTTTTCTTAAATAAGTTTTATACTGCAAATTTTCTATCCTTTAGACTTATTTTAAAAGCTTTTGGATGTATCAAAGCCTTCAAATTAACAAGAATTAACCGCTTTCAACTCGGTAAGTAAGAATAACAAAAATAAAGAGAGCGGGTTTGTCCGCTCATCCTTTATTTGACTTCAATTACAGCTTTCGCAAGCTTCTTTTCCCTCTTTGGCAAACTTAGAAACAAGATTCCATTTTCATAGGAAGCTTCGATTTGATCTGCCAGTACGTCTTCAGGCAGAAAGAATGATCTGCTAAAACTACCGAACTGTGTTTCCACGCTGTGGTATGTTTTGCCTTCTTTTTTTTCTTCCATTTTCCGCTCTCCGGAAACGGTGAGTTTCCCATCAATGAGATTAATCTTAAAATCTGATTTTTTCACACCTGGTACCGCAAGTTGGATGGTGTAGGATTTTTCATCTTCTGCGATATCCACCGCAGGGGTGAACTGCTTCAAGGCAGCACTCATAGAGTCTGTGAAAAACCTGTCTAACATACCGCTGAAGCTTGCCGGAACCTGAGGATCCAAGTGATTATATCTTATCAGTTTCATAGTTGTGTTGGTTTTGTTTTACAACCCTGATCAGATAAATACCATACCACTAGCTGATTTGAGTCATTTTGGCTGAATAAGAAGGTTTTCCAGATAAAAATTCAGTCAAAATGGCTTTCAAAAACACCAAACATATTGCTAGACTGAAAAATTTACACCCCTATTTGAGGAGTATTAAAAGTAAAAATCCCCCGAATCATGCGATCCGGGGGATTTCCTTTGCTAAAACATTCTGTAGAATATATTAGGCCTTTTTGACGTTGATGGCGTTGGGTCCTTTTTTACCATCTTTGATGTCGTAGGTAACTTTGTCGTTTTGAGCAACTTTGTCAACTAACCCAGTGGCGTGTACAAAGACATCGCCTTGAGTCTCGTCATCAACGATAAATCCGAAACCTTTGGCTTCATTGTAAAATTTTACTGTTCCGGTAAACATAATGAATTGTGATAAATTGTAATTGAAAGTGCTCTAAATGTAAAGATTTGATTAAAAAAAACAAAATAATCGTTTTTTTTCTGCCAAAATGAAGAAAATAATTTTGATCCGCCATGCCAAATCCGCCTGGGATAATCCTTGGCTGAACGACCATGATCGACCGCTTGCTGAGCGTGGAATTCATGACGCACCCATGATGGCCAAAAGGCTAAAAAAGAGAAAGATACAACCTAAAATCATCCTTTCTTCCACTGCGGTAAGGGCAGCCGAAACGGCAAAAATCATAGCCAGAGAACTCGAATTTCCTGAGTCTGAAATTACTTTTGAGGAAAATCTTTACCATGCCTCACCAAATAAAATTCTGAAATACATTCATCTGCAAAAAGACTCAAAAGACACCCTTATTGTGGTGGGACACAATCCGGGTTTCAACGAGCTTATAGCATATTTAGGAGGAAAGTTGGATAATCTTCCTACTTCGGGACAAATTGGGTTTATAGTAAAATCTGATCATTGGAGTGATCTTGGACCAAAAACAGCAGAGGTTTGGTTTGTTGATTTTCCCAAGAAAAAGCCTTAAAACTTCCTTACATCTTGAACCACCTCCGGAAACAAACCCGGGTTTTGGATTAGGTGAAAAATTTTGGAGGCAACTTCTTTGGGAGTGCTTAGAAGCCCATCTGATTTATATCCTACAAAACGATCCAATGCAGGAAAATCATCTTGATCGGCTTGCCTGATTTCGGATTGCATCGCAGTATCGACAATTCCGGGAGCTAAGGAAAAAACACTAAAGCCTAAACCTTTCAGATCGTCGCTTGCCACTTGAGAAAACATGGCTAAGCCTGCTTTGCTGGTACAGTACTCTCCCCAACCTGACAGCGGCTTGTGGGCTGCACCTGAACTGATATTACAAATGATTTTCTGACCTTCATTTTGACCATACGCTTTCACAAAAGCATCCATCAAGATCATCGGGGCAACAAGGTTCAAATTAAGCGCCCTTTGAATTCCTTTGGGATTCAGCTTTCCAACAGGTTTCACCTCTCCAATCCAGCCTGCATTATTGATCAATACATAGCGATCAAACTTTTCCTTGGGGAAAAATTTAGTCAGCTGTGATTCCAACGCATTCAAATCGCTGAGATCAAGTGTCCACTCCTTAATCTTAGGATGATTGATTTCCAGACTTCCTCTCGAAATAGCGATGATTTGGATGTCTTCCAACTCGCAGAATTTATCCAAAATAGCATTCCCCAGCCCTTTGGTATGACCGGTCAAAATCAGGAGGGTTTTCATAGCTTAAATCGTAGTAGGTACTCTCTTTACTCAATTATAAAATGTATTGAGAAAGATCCCTGTTTTTCACCAGCGTACTCAATCGCTCTTGGACCATTTCCTTGGTTACCATGATTTTGGAATTAGGCTCGATCATGTCCGGTACTTCAAATAAGAAATCATTCAGTAAATGACTCATGACCGTATGAAGACGACGGGCACCGATATTTTCGACTTCTTGGTTGATAAGGAAAGCCAAATTTGCCACCTCGTCAACTGCTTCATCTGTGAAGGAAAGTGATACCTGCTCAGCTTCAAAAAGCGCCTCGTACTGCTTAGTCAAGGCATTTTTAGGTTCTTTTAAAATCCGTTTGAAATCCTCCTGCGTCAAGCTTTGAAGCTCCACTCTGATTGGAAATCGTCCCTGAAGCTCAGGAATCAAATCCGAAGGCTTGCTCACATGAAATGCTCCTGCGGCTATAAATAAAACATGGTCTGTATTGATCACCCCATATTTGGTATTCACACTTGATCCTTCCACAATCGGAAGTAAATCCCGCTGCACTCCCTCACGGCTTACATCAGGTCCACCTCCACCTTTTCCAGATTTGGAGGCGATTTTATCAATCTCATCGATGAAAATGATCCCGTTATTTTCCGCCAGTCGGATAGCTTCCTCTTTGACTTCGTCAAAATCAATCAGCTTGGACATCTCCTCCTCTAAAAGGACCTTGCGAGCTTCTGCAATGGAAAGTTTTCGCTTTTTGGTCTTCTTAGGCATCATGCCTGATATCATATCCTGAAGTCCAGCCATACTTGCATCGTCCATCATACCATTACCGATCATGCCAATGCCAACCGGAGAAGATGCTTTTACATTGATTTCAATCTTTCGCTCATCAAGTTCTCCGTTCCGGAGCTTTTCACGGAAGCGGTCACGGGTACGCTCATTGAGTTCCGAGTCTGAATTAGGCTCAGATTCCAACTCTGGATTTATAGACATTGGTCTTGTAAAACCGGCGCTTTTCACAGGCGGAATCAAAATATCCAAGATCACTTCCTCTACTGCATCAGCAGCTTTGACCTTGACCTCCTCTTTTTTCACATCCCTTACCAAGTGGACACTTTGTTCCACCAAGTCACGAACCATACTTTCTACATCTCTACCCACATAGCCCACCTCGGTAAATTTCGAGGCTTCTACTTTGGTAAATGGAGCTTGAGCGATTTTGGCCAATCGACGGGCGATTTCAGTTTTACCAACTCCTGTACTTCCGATCATCAGGATGTTGTTTGGTACGATGTCCTTTTGAATATCAGACTTTACCATCATCCTGCGAATCCTGTTTCTGAGTGCAATGGCCACATTTCGCTTAGCGTCTTTCTGGCCGATGATGTACTTGTCTAGCTCTTCGACGATCTGCCTTGGAGTGAGTGACTGAATGGAGTTCATGTTGTAGTGGTTAGGTAAAATGAACCTGAGTTGGCTTGTGAAAAGAGAAAAAGAGGCTTCCTCAAATTCCGAGGAAGCCAAATATTATGAATGAGTTAATCGGTGGTCTTGGCCTCAGAAGAGAATGTAAACTTCAATGGCTCCTCCACTTTGGCTTTGGTCAAAGCGATTTCGAGCACTTCGTCTACCTTTTCTACGAAATGAAACTCGATTCCCTTTATGTATTGCGCATCGATCTCTTCGATATCGCGCTTGTTTTTCTTGCAAAGGATAATCTCTTTGATCCCTGCACGCTTGGCAGCCAGAATTTTCTCCTTGATTCCTCCTACAGGCATAACCTTGCCGATCAGGCTGATTTCACCGGTCATGGCTACTTTCGCCTTTACCTTTCGCTGTGTGTAAACCGAGGCCATGGCTGTAAGCATGGTAATACCAGCTGATGGACCATCTTTAGGAACTGCACCTGCAGGCACGTGAATGTGGAGATCGTACTGATCAAATACGCGGTGATCAATTCCTAGCTTTTCAGCTTTGGATTTGAGGTAAGAGAGTGCAGTCATGGCAGACTCTTTCATCACATCACCCAGCTGACCAGAAAGCGTAAGCTTACCTCTACCCTTGCTCAAGCTGGATTCGATAAAGAGAATTTCGCCTCCTACGCTAGTCCAAGCCAAACCTGTGACCACGCCGGCCACGCTGTTGTCTTGGTAAATTTCCTTATCAAAAATCTCCGAACCCAAAATCTTTCTCACAGCTTCAGGTGAGATCTTGTGGTCGTATTCCTCCTCCATCGCGATGGACTTGGCAATGTTACGGATGACTTTTCCTATTGCACGCTCAAGGCTTCTCACACCTGATTCGCGGGTGTAATCTTCAATAATTTTGATCAAAGCCGCTTTGTCAAAAGAAACATCTTTGGTCTTCAATCCATGTTCCTTTCGCTGCTTGGGCACCAAGTGCTTTTTAGCTATCTCCAGTTTTTCTTCTTGGGTATATCCGGTCACCTCAATGATTTCCATTCGATCACGGAGTGCAGGCTGAATGGTATCCAGTGAGTTGGCCGTAGCGATAAACAAGACTTTGCTCAGGTCATATTCTACCTCGAGGTAATTGTCCAAAAAGGTGCTGTTTTGCTCAGGATCGAGCACTTCCAAAAACGCAGAAGAAGGATCGCCGCGGAAATCCGAAGAAAGCTTATCAATCTCATCCAATACATAGACTGGATTGGAGATTTTCACCTTTTTCATGTTTTGGATGATCTTGCCTGGCATCGCACCCACATAGGTTTTACGATGTCCACGGATTTCGGCTTCATCATGAAGACCTCCCAAGGACATGCGAATGTATTTTCTTCCCAACGCTGAGGCAATGGACTTTCCAAGAGATGTTTTCCCTACTCCTGGAGGGCCATAAAGGCAAAGTATTGGGCCTTTGAGGTCGTTTTTCAACTTCAAAACAGCCAAATACTCAATGATTCGATCTTTGACTTTTTCAAGTCCAAAATGATCGGAATCCAAGATCGCACGGGCATGCTTTAAGTCGAAGTTATCCTGAGTAAACTCATTCCAAGGCAGCTCCACCATCGTTTCAGCATAGTTGAGCGCGATGGGATATTCCGCAGCCGAAGGGTTGATTCGAAGGATTTTGTCCAGCTCTTTTTCAAAATGTTTCTTGACCTCCACAGGCCAGTTTTTCTTTTCTCCTCGGGCACGAAGGTCTTCTACCTCTTTCTCAGGGCCTTCCTCACCTAGTTCTGTCTGAAGTACCTTCATCTGCTGACGAAGGAAATAATCCCGCTGCTGCTGATCGATATCGGTATGGACTTTCTTTTGGATTTCAGATTTCAGCTCCAGCATCTGGATGTCTTTCATCATGAATTCCAGCAAAAGCGTAGCTCGTTCCACCCCATCATTGATCTCCAGCAGACGCTGCTTGGCATCCACAGGTGCGTTGATGTTGGAAGAAAGAAAATGAGTCAAAAACGGGGTGTTATCGATATTATCCAAGGCAACCTGAGCTTCCCTAGGAATCTCTGGATTTAAGTGAAGGATTTTGGTCGCTGCATCTTTGAGAGACTCCTCGAGGGCTTTAATTTTTTTGGAGTTTTTGGGAAAATTTTCTTCCAAAAAATCCACCTTGGCGATAAAATACGGGTCATCCGTAACCTGTTCACGGATTTTGAATCGCTTTTTACCCTGAATGATGATGGTGGTATTTCCGTCAGGAAGAACAATCATTTTGATGATCTTCGCTAAAGTACCTACGTGATAGATATCTTCCCATGAAGGATCATCGTGATTGGGATTGATTTGAGCGCAAACTCCAATGAGTTTATTGCCCTTTTGGGCTTTCTTGACTAAGCGGATAGAGCGCTGCCTTCCGACTGTGATCGGTATGACGACACCTGGAAACAAAACCGTATTTCGGACAGAAAGAATCGGAATTTCTTCACCAAACTCTTCTTTTCCGGGATCATCCTCTTCCTCATCGGTAATCAACTGGATCAGATCTCCCTCACCAGCAAAGTCGCCGTTCATGAGATTTTGGAATAATGAATTTTCGAATTGGCTCATATAGACAGATTGACAGCAGGGCTGTCAGGAAATAGCTAAAATAAAAGAAGAACCTTCAAATTCCGAAGGTTCTTCCAAAAGGTTCAATAGAGGTGCCAAAAGGAAAGCTAGCCAATTTGGCAGAGCACTATTTGATTATTTTAGGTATACTGACCAAAAACTCTGTAAACTCCCCTTCCTTAGATGAAGCATTGATTTCTCCTCCCAATTTGGTGATCATACGCCTAACTATAGATAATCCAAGACCAGTGCCTGGCCTTCCGGAAACATTGGACGCTCTCTTGAATGGCGTGAATAATTTATCCATGTCCTTTTCAGGAATCCCTATTCCATAATCCTTGATCCTAAAATTAACCTGGTTTCCAACTGAAGTAACCTCAAACTCAATTGGAAGAGATTTATCCAGGTATTTGATCGAATTACCCAACAAATTGGTGAAAATATGATGAAGCAGATCTTTGTCAGAATCGATGATCACCCCTTCATCCGGGATCATCAGGAGGACATTGGTATCGGAATTTTTTGATTCTTTAACTTCTGCAATCAAGTCCTCCAGATAGGGTTTAAGGTTAAAAGGTTCAGACTTGACCTCATACTCATCACTTTGTACCCTCTCATAAAGTAGCAAGTCATCCAACATACCGACCAATCGGGTAATGTTGCCTCTTGCATTTTGGACGATTGTTTTAAACCTAAACTGCAAATCCTCCTGAGAAATTCGGGAATAAAGCAGGGAGATCAATTCAATGGAACTTGAAATATTGGATAGCGGAGTTCTGAATTCATGGGAGGTCATGTGCATCAACTGCTCTCGCAACTCTTTCAAGTTCTTCTCTTTATCCAAGTTTTCTCTGGTCTGCTCCAGTACTTGGTATTCACTGGTAATATCAAGAAGAATTCCTTTAAGAATAACCTGACCCTTTTTATCAGGAATCACTCTTGCGATGACTCGCACTATTCTGCGATCACCATCTAGGTTAGTAATGTCAAATTCCTCTTTGAAGAAATCATTGGAACTCGAATAGGTCAAAATGATGCCTTGGAGTTTTTCTTGCTGCGACTTGTCAATGAGACTTTCAAGGGAAAGATTGGACGAACCGCCTTGGCTTGGTTTTACGGCTAGAAGTTTGAAAATAATGTCAGAGATCTCGAGCAGTTCAATTTTTCCATCAGATTTAATCCCCACCTCAAATGTGCCAATTTGGGCGATCTGAAAAGATTTGTCTACCAGTATTTTAAGCTCCTTATTCTTTCTATTTAGATAAATCACCCGAAGAAAAAGGATGAGGATAAAAAACGTAAATACCCCACCAAGGATACTTAAAAGCATTACGGTGGAAAGTCTTGAATTCAGCTGTTCATTTTCCAGTTGGAATCCCTTGTAGAGCGTAAGTTCAGCTGAGAAATTTTTTGACTGCTCTACTTTTCTTCTTTCTAGCTCAGCTTCGAATCTTTCTTTTTCCCAAAAAATCTTACTTGAATTGGTAAAGTCACCTCGAGTTTCGTATAGATTGATTAAATCAATATAAATCTGCCGAGTTAGAGATTCAGAAAGAAAAATAGCTTCAGAAGAAAGCCCCTGCTTTAGGATATTGATTGCTTCATCAAGTTTACCATCTGCCTCATACATTTTTGCCAAAAACAAAGTAGACTCAAAGAAGGCTACAAAGCTTTCTTGCGCCTTATTGGAATAGTAATAATCCAAAGACTCTTGAAAATATTGCTTTGCTTGGGTATAGTCACCTTCCAGATAGGCTATCTTACCCCTCAAACCTTGAGTGACTCCAAACCCAGGTACATCTTCCTTTTTGGTTTTTAATTGCTCTGCGATTTCCAAAAAGTACCTGGATGAATCTAGATTGGGTATGGCCGAATAGGAAAAAGCCAAATTAAAAGCAGCCACTCTCACTCGATCGTACTTATTAAGCTGAGAATAAATCTCGTAAGCTCTTCTGTACGGGCCAATAGCCTTTACGGTATCTCCCATGTAGATATAAAGACTACCGTTGGTATTTTCTATGTCCGCTAGGCCTGAATCATCCCCCAAATCAAGGTAAATCTCTTTCGCTTTTTGAATATAATCCTTGGTAAGCACAAAATTACGAGCCTGCACTGAGGCCAAGGCCAATATTCGGTAGCTATTTCCAAGTCCTTTTTGATAGTCGTATTCTTGGGATTTCGCCAATAGTTCCAGGGTCAGAGCCAAAGACTTTTGAGGATCAATTCTGGACAAATCCCTCGCCTTTATGGAAAGAGAATCTAATTGCTTCATCTCCTTTTCTGAAGGGCCTCCAACTTGTTTTTCAATCCGGTCATAGTTAAGTAGAACAATGAAAAAGGAGAAGAACAATCCGAAAAGGAGGATCGCAAAAGGATTTTTTAAAAAAGAAAAATTTTCGGAAAGCAATTTCATCAGGAAAGTATAAACTCTTAGGTATTTCTCAGAATTAAGGAATTTAATCACGAAAGGTAAGTAATACTAATTTAACCTGAATTATTAAAACATTAAATTTAGATGAGTGGCGTTTTAATGTAAACCAAGTCCAAAAAAGAATCCCAGAAAAAGTATTTCCCTGGGATTTAGCATTGATTAGATAAGCTTAAGATAAATTATAATATCAATACTTATTAATACACTTTAATAATAAATTATTTACAAACATTAATTAAATGAAATATTTTAATAATTAAATGTGTGTTTAATTGAATAATTTCAAAATATCATTTCCAATAGCAAAGACCATCAAAGCCAATAAAATCACCATCCCTACTTTTTGGGCATTTTCCAGAAATTTATCTGAAGGAGCTCTTCCTGATACCATTTCATATAGCAAAAACATCACATGCCCCCCGTCCAATGCCGGAATTGGCAGCAAGTTCATGAAAGCCAAAATCATAGAAATCAATCCGGTAATACTCCAAAACTTCACCCAATCCCAAGAGGCACCATAGATTTTTGCCATGCCGATCGGACCACTGACATTTTTCGCAGATACTTCACCGGTAAACATCTTGCCTAAAGCCTTGGCATTGACAATTACGACTCCGAAAGCTCTAGAAGTTCCCTTTGAAATTGCCTCTCCAAACCCATATTCTCTTCTTACCGGTTCGATTAGCGGATTGATCGCAATTCCTATTCTTGCTTCTTCCGTCACAGGAATAGACAAGGTATCCGTCACAGTACCTCTCTGCCTTACTACCTGAGCAGATTGCCCTTTCAAAGGTTGTAAGGCAGCCTGCATCTCATCAAAGTATTGGATCGGCTGATTATTGACTGCCAAAATCTTATCTCCTACCTCAATCCCAGCTACTTCAGCTCCGCTTCCTTTGTCCACCTCTCCCACTTCAAATGGGAAACGAATCGCCACAAATTTGCTAAAAGACTCCTCTGAATTGAAGGTATTGATAAAGCCACGAGGGATTTCTACCTTGATTTGTTCTCCATTTCGATCCACGGTGTAATATCCATTTTCACTCAAAAGCGCAGAGCCACTGGTCAATTCTGTAATGCTCTGGTAAGGTTGTCCATTGATATCGAGGATCTTATCGCCGGTCTTTAGACCGATTGATTCTCCGTATTCATAAGCGACAATTCCGTTTTGGATGACTTGGTCTCTGGAGAAATAGGTCTCGCCATTGTTATACACCAGCACCACGAAAATGATAATACCCGTGATTACATTGACAATGATCCCACCAAGCATCACGATCAGGCGCTGCCAGGCTGGTTTGGATCGGAATTCCCATGGTTGAGGCTCAGAGGCCATCTGGGCAGTATCCATCGACTCATCGACCATGCCGGAGATTTTTACAAATCCTCCCAAGGGAATTGCTCCAATAGAATACTCAGTTTCCCCCCACTGGAATCCTGCGATTTTTGGAGGAAATCCGATGGAGAATTTTTCAACGCGCATGCCAAACATCTTGGCGGTAAGCAAGTGTCCCAGCTCGTGAAGGCCCACTAGGATTGACAATCCAAGGAGCAGCTGGCCCACCATAATTAAAGTTTCCATTTATACTTTTGACTTAATTAAATTTTCAGTAATCATTCTTGCTTCTGCATCGCTCGCCACATAATCTTCAAGGCTAGGGTGCTTCACAAAGGTAGCTTTTGCCAAAGTCTCCTCAATCAAATCTGACATCTCGAGGAAGCCAACTTCCCGATTCAGAAACGCCGCTACCGCAATTTCGTTGGCAGCATTGAGCACACAAGGAGCATTTCCACCTGTTGCTAAAGCGTCAAAAGCCAGCTGAAGGTTCCGGAAGGTCTTCATATCCGGCTGCTCAAAGGTTAGATTGGGATACTTGGCGAAGTTAAATCGTTCAAAGTCGCTCTTGAATCGATCGGGATAGCTCAAGGCAAATTGAATGGGGATACGCATATCGGGCAATCCAAGTTGTGCCTTGATAGATCCATCCTCAAACTGTACCAGCGAATGCACGATGCTCTGCGGATGGACAACCACCTCAATCTGTTCAGTTTTTAGACCAAAAAGCCACTTGGCTTCAATCACTTCAAGCCCTTTATTCATCAAAGAAGCGGAGTCAATGGTGATTTTGGCTCCCATATCCCAATTGGGATGCTTGAGTGCTTGCTCCCTGGTGACTGTTTCTAAAAACGCTCGGTCTTTTCCTCGAAAAGGTCCTCCGGAAGCGGTTAGGATGATTTTCTCCATCGGGTTGTGAAATTCGCCCACCAAACACTGAAAGATTGCCGAATGCTCGGAATCTACAGGATAGATATTAACGCGGTTTTCTTTGGCTAAAGCAGTGATGATTTCTCCAGCAACCACAAGTGTCTCCTTATTTGCAAGGGCAATCTGCTTTCCTGCCTTAATCGCATGCACGGTTGGTATTAAGCCTGAATAGCCCACCAAAGCAGTCAACACCACATCGATAGTTTCCATTTCAACTACCTGAGCGATTGCCTTCTGACCTGCAAAGACTTTGATGTCATGAGGAATCAAGGCTTCTTTTACTTTCAGATAATTGGCTTCATTGCCTATCACCACTGCATTTGGTTTGAACTCCAATGCTTGAGAAATAAGCAGGTCGCAATTGTTTTGTGCGGTAAGTACCTCTACTGTAAATCGATCTGAATGCTGTCGGATCACATCGAGTGTTTGAGTCCCGATGCTTCCCGTACTTCCCAAAATAGCTACGCGCTTGGTTTCTGTCATGAAAGGTGAATTTGATCAAATAAAAACCTTCCCTCATCAGGAAGGTTGCGATCGATGCTGACAAAATTACCAAATGGACTGAATTTATGGGTACAGTTCGTCAGATTTTAAGTCTTGGGATAGTTTTTGATTTTTAAGTTTAGAATTTTCCTTAAACTATGTGAATCAAGGCAGAGATTAAAACTCTTCCTTCCTCCTTTCAGTAAACGGATCTTATGAACACATTGGTCAAGTCATTCGGAATCCCATTTCTGGCCGGTTTGGCCGGAGCAGCCCTTTGGACAGGAATTTCAGCCAAATCCCAAGAGGATTTCACCAATTTCCAGCCCGCCAGCTCTTCTTATTCTAGTCAGTTTGCATCTGAGTCTTCTCCAAGGACTATCCCAACTGATGCTCCGGTGTCTTTTGTAGAAGCTTCGCAAAACAGCACCGAATCGGTCGTATTTATCAAAAATTTCAGCGGATCAGACTACCGACGTTACAGCATGTTTGATTACTTCTTTGGTACAGGACCCGCCCAACAGGTAAGTACCGGGTCGGGAGTGATCATCTCCAAAGACGGCTATATCATCACCAACAACCACGTCATCGATCGGGCAGAAACCATCGAAGTGGTCCATCAAAAACGAACTTACCAGGCCAAATTGGTTGGAACAGACAAGAATTCCGACATCGCTGTACTTAAGATTGAAGCCGAAAACCTACCCGAAATCAAACGCGGGTCAAGCAGAACACTTCAAATTGGTGAGTGGGTATTGGCTGTAGGCAATCCATTCAATCTTACTTCTACTGTGACTGCGGGAATTGTTTCTGCCAAAGAAAGACAAATCAACATCTTGGGTGGAGATTTTCCCTTGGAAAGCTTTATCCAAACGGACGCACCCATCAATCCCGGCAACTCTGGCGGCGCCTTGGTCAATGTCAGAGGTGAATTGGTCGGTATCAATACCGCCATCCTTTCCCGAACCGGATCATACACCGGGTATGGATTTGCAGTACCAGTAGACGTGGCAATGAAAATTGCCAATGACCTGATCAAATACGGTGAAGTACAAAAAGCCATCCCGGGAGTGGATGTGGTGGAAGTGACACCAGAACTTGCCGAGGAAATGAAACTCAAAACCCTAGACGGCGTCATCGTAACTTACACCCTTAGAAATGGCGCTGCAGAAAATGCTGGGCTTCAGAAAAACGATGTAATCACCCGCATCGGCGATTGGAAAATCACCGGCAAGGGAAGTTTTGAGGAAGCCCTCTCCTATTACTATCCAGGAGACAAGCTGACCATAGAATACCAGCGAGGAACTGAGCTAAAATCCGCAACCCTCACCTTGCAAAACCTGGAAGGTGGCACAGGGATCGTCAAGAGAGAATACTATTCCTCAGCTTTGATTGGAGCCCGACTTGAGGCGGTAAACACCATAGAAAAAGACCGGCTGAAAATCCCATACGGAGTTAAGATCAGTTCTATAACTCGCGGCTATCTCAGAGACCTTGGTTTCAGGGATGGATATGTCATCACGCATGTGAATGAAATGCCTGCCAAAGATCCTAAAGCATTAGGCGGATACTTGGAAAAATTCAGCGGACGACTCAAGCTTGAAGGAGTATCTCCCAACGGGCAACCTTTTATGCAGAGTTATAATGTGCAGTAAATTGGCTGGATTGAGCAATGAAATCTGCTATTTTACTTAACTTTCTTTCAAACAATTTCTCATGAAAACCCTCCCCCAGTCCTGCGAACAATGCCTTGAAATTTATTCAAAAGCATTGGATGATTTAGAGCTGTACGCGGCACGTGCCCGTAAACTCGATACCTCCGAAGCCAATCGGGAGCTGATCACCAATTTTGAAATCACGCATGAGCTTGCACTCAAACTGATGGGGAAGTACTTTGAGAAAATGGGGAAAGGTCCTTTTTCAGGAAGCAGAGATTTGACGGTTGAGGCTTTTCATGCCGAATTGATCCATGATGGCAAAGCCTGGCTGGACATTGTGATCGACCGGATCAAATACAACCCAATCTATGAGATGGATTCTCAACATGATTTTGTAGAAAGAGTCCTCAAGATCTACATCCCGATGCTGGAGAAGTTTGAGGACACCATGACAAAAAAGCTGGATGAATAACAAAAGAGCTGCTTCGATCGAGGCAGCTCTTTTTAATTTGGCTAAATCTAAGTCCTCAAATATGAAGTCCGATTGGTCGTATTCTTAGATACTTTTAGATTCAATTCCACAAAAAGCATTGCTTTTATGGAATACAATCCACAAAAAACTTTACTTTCATGGATTATATACCACCACCTTTGCCTGCAGACCTGCTTGCAGCTGGCAAGTCTCGAAGTAAATTTCGCAGATTAACGCAGAAGCGATTTAATCCAGAGACTGACCACTGAGACTGCTTACTTCTTCCAAACCTCCAAACTCCCCAACTTATTTACCTTACCAAAAATCCGGAAGGCCCCCTTCCCACTTCCATGGTTTTGACTACCGAACCATCTTTACGATAAACCGTGATTTCTCCATTTCCTTGGAATCCTTTGGCATTTGCTACATAAATTTCCTTTCTCGCCTGATCAAAGCCAATTCCGTAAAATCCACTTCCTGTTTTCCAACTTGGAATCAAGGTGGAATCAAAAAGTGAAAGCACCGCGATCCCATCATTGTAATTTGGCCAGCCTGAACTCGTCAAAAGGTAAATCCGGTCATCTTCTCCAAAGGTAATTCGGCTGGTGGCATTGGCGACCGAGAACTGTCGCAACTCCTTTTTAGTAAGATTGGTCGGATTGATTGATTGAAAATAGACCTTTTGGGAATCGTAAGAGTACACCCACAAATCCCCTCGCTGCTCAAAAAACTGAACTGGAGTTCCAGTCACTTCCAGAGTCTTCGTCAACATTTCAGTATCCGCATCGATGATTTCGATTTTCCCTTCTTCCGAACCAGCCACAAACACGTACTTACCAAAGACATACAAATCCTCTGGCTTATTGGAAACCTCGATTTTCTTTTTCACAGTACCTCCAAGTACGCTAGAAACCACAGCCACGTAGGAGTCAGGTGTCCTAAAACTCGGATCATAGGGACCATAATCTGAAATAAAGAGCTTCTCTCGGGACGTGGCTGCAGACCTTGGCTGATCCAAATCACCCACCACGGCGCCGATAGATTTGAAAGTGCCCGGATTCACTATTTCCACTTTGCCGGTATTGGCCACCAGATACAAGTGGTCTTCTTCCAATACCAAATCTTCCAGCAATCCCGCAAATGGACGTCCATTTTCCTGTTCAAAGAGATTTTGGGACAATGTCCCCGAAGCAGGATCAAAGTGGAACACTTCCCCATCGTTGGCACCAAAGGCACCTTCATTCATCAATAAAATTCCCGAGTCATACTTGCCAAGCGGACGCTCATTTCCACTAGGCTCACAGGAGAAAAGAAGGGCGATCAGGGCCAAAGCCCACAGTTGGTTTTTAAACAAATACTTCATAATAAAAGAGTTAGGTTAACTTGATAAGATCGACCTGGCATAGCCCGCAGGTAAAGCACTTGGTAATCCCGATCGAGCAGGTTGAGTACCTGAAAGCTGATCGGGAGTTGGAGTTTTTTCCATCGGAGTTGGGAAAAAGAGAAGCCCGCATTCCAGAGTTGATAGCCTTCCAGCACACGGGCATTACCGGTTCCTATGGATCGCTGTCCTACATAAAACGTGGATAGATTGAACGAAAATCCGTTTCGCTCTGCCTCCAGATTTCCGTTAGCCTGATGCTTTGGCGTGTAGGGAAGCTCTTCGGGATTTTGGGCATCTGAAGTCAGGTCTAAGGCTTGGGAAAAGGTGTAGCTTCCTCGGATTTCCCAGTTCCACTGACCGGTTTTCAAAGTGCCTTTCCCTTGATATTCAAACCCTTGATTTCGGACTTCACGGATATTCTGAGGACTCCAAATGGATCCCTGAGGCAGCCAAATGATCCAATTGTCTACCTGCATGCGGTAGTAAGTCAGACTTTGCTCCCAAGAAAAATTGCCTTTTCGAGTCCAATGAAACCCAATTTCACCGTTTTGGCTTTTCTCGGGTAGCAAATCAGGATTCCCTCCTGGGCTCCAAAAGCGGTCATTGAGCGTGGGTACTTTGAAGCCTTTCCCGGCCGAGGCTTTAAGCAAAAGTTGGTTTTCACCTTTTCTCCAAATCAAAAAATCCATCCCAAGTCCCGGAAGAAAGGGCTCCATCTGATCTTGATAAGCCAACTGTCGGAAATTCGCAGAAATGGACAGACGATCAATTGCCTCCCACTTGGCACTTTGATATAACTCAATCCGCTGATCAGTGGCCGAATAGGTACTCAGATCGCCTTGGGCAGCGGTACCTCGAGCTCCAACTTTGAAAGTCCATTTTTCACTTTGCTGAAGATCCCAATCAGTGGCTAGCAAGAATTGACGAGTTCGGTTTTCGATGGAATTGAAAATGAGTTGATCAGCAACCCAACCTGCTTTGACATTCCAAATCAAACCTTTCCCAAAACGGAAATAGTCCAGCACTGCTCTAAGACTTTGATCTTGCTGCACATCTCGGGTCACCGAACCCATCACCGGTTGAATCTGCCGGTCGGCCCGATTCCACCAAAGGGAGGCTTTGAGCTGACTTTTCTCCGAAAGATTCCAAGCCAAATCCTGCACTAGTCCCATTTGCTCGGTTTGGGCATTTTCAGCTTTGACTTCGGGAGTACCAGGCTTGGAAAGGTCCCGAAAAGGAAAATCATTTCGGGCAAACTGACGGTAAAGCTTGGTTTGGGTGCTGAAGTTTTTCCCAGAAAAACCTCCTGAAATCGTAGCATTGCTTAGTCCAAAACTTCCAAAAGTCTGGCTAAGCCTCCCTTTGAACCCTTGGCCAAATCTCGTCTGCGTACCCAAATGCACGCTTCCCCCGATGGCTTCATTCCCAAAAAGTGCTCCCGAACTCCCAAAATGAACTTCGGCCTGATCGATGGCTTGAATGGGCAAAATACTCAGGTCGCTTTGCCCCAAAGACACGCTATTGATCGGCAAGCCATTCCAAAAAACGGCTGTATGCCCTGCCGATGTCCCTCGAAAAGATGGAGAAGCGAGCATTCCTGCGCCGTATTGGCGTACAAAAACTGGGGATTTTTCTTGTAGCAAATCGCCCAGGGATCGAGCCTCATAGGCTTCCAAGTCCTTTTTTTCAAAGGAAATCACCTTTTGCCCTTGGGCAAAACGATCTAAGGCAGGCGCATACACCGCCACCTCAGCCAAAGCCACTGTGTCCTGATTGGCAGTCATGCCAAACAGCGAAAGCACACAAAATACCAAGGTCATATCCGATCGAATGGATTAAGTCAATTCGATTCGGCCTTGAGAGAAATTAAGAAAGAAATGAAAACAATCTCGTCCGACAACAGTCGGCTGAGAAATCGACAAGTCTTCTTCGCTTTTCCTCCGAAAGCACAGAATCAGCTGATCTAGGCAGGTCTCCTGGCTCGTCTGACTTTTGCCGGCCTTCTCTCCCGTCAAACGGAAAATGGCTAAGTGGTGCAAAAGTACTTCCCCTTGTTGCGAAGAGGCAGACTTACAGTTGCGGGGACAGCTCCGGTTTCACACCGGATTCCCTTTTAATCCCAAGCTCCGAACCCGTCTAATGTTGACTTAGAAAAGCATCGGTTTGGGAACCAAAATCGATTCAAAGTAAAGCGATTTTTATTCGGTAGAAAAATGTCAGGATGTTAAAAATTTTGGAAAGCAGGGAAAATCACGGTTACCTTGGCAGGAAATTTTGCCAATACCTTGAGATGAAGAAAACCATTTACCCCATCACTTCTCCTTATTTTTCAGCACATTACCTACTTTTCTTAGGAATGATGGTTCTCATTTTTTCCTGCGAAAAAAAATCTGAAACCGCCTTGGAAAAAACCCCGGTTCCTTTAGAGTTTGCCCAGGGCTTTGAACTTTTTCGAGGTGAAAATTTCTGGGAAATCCACGTGACCCAAGGCTACACGGGAGCAGAAAAAACCTACCGATATTTGGTTTTGGAGGAAGGTACTCCAGTCGAAAAAAGCGGTTTTGATGCCGTGGTCCAGCTCCCGATTTACAAGGTAGTTTTGACCTCGACCACGCAAATTCCCCACCTTGATATGCTGGGTGAAACAGATAAATTGATTGGATTCCCACAGACCGATTTGATCTCATCTATTCCCACTCGTGCTCGAATAGATGCTGGAAAAGTCACCGATTTGGGCAGCGGACCTTCGGCCAATCCTGAGATGGTGATTGACCTGCAACCGGACTGGATCATGATTTCGACTTTGGGTGAAGATCTGCGGTATTTGGATCTCTTTGCCCAGGCCAATGTACCTGCCTTGATCAATGGAGAATATGTGGAGCAAAATCCGTTAGGAAGAGTCGAATGGATCAAGTTTACGGGGATTTTGCTGGGAAAATACGAGGAGGCAGTTGCGGAATTTGAGAAGATAAAAATGGCCTATCAGGAGGCTGAAAAACTAGCTTCTCAACTCCCAGCGGACAACCGTCCCAAAGTACTCAGCGGGGTCATGTATCAGGACATTTGGTATGCTCCGGGAGCCGAAAGTTGGGGTGCGCAGATTCTTCAAAATGCAGGCGGAGACTATGTTTTTGCAGACCAAAAAGGCTCTGGCAGCTTGCAACTCAACTATGAATTTGTACTCGATCGTGCTGCGGAAGCGGAAGTGTGGATCGGTTCGGCGGACTTTCCAGATGTCAAAGCCATGGGGAGCAATGAACCCAGATACCGAAATTTTCAGGCTTGGAAAACAGGTCAGATCTATACCTACACCGCAAAAAAAGGAGCCACAGGAGGCTTGGAATACTTTGAACTCGGCTATGTGCGTCCCGATCTGATTCTCAAAGACCTGATCAAAATCCTCCACCCAGAACTTTTGCCCGAGTATGAGTTATATTTTTATCAGAAGTTGGAGTGAGGGAATCGGAGTTTACGTCGTCTGAGGTTTTTTGAGTCTTTTTTTTCTGTAGTGCTCTAAAATCTCCTGATTGGAAAGATCAATCAATTCCTTAGAAATTCTTTCGCGCTCTTGACGCATAAATTTTACTGCATCGAATGATTTATCAGCTGTCTTCATATTTCACAAACTCTCTTGGTGATCGTATTTCTAACTGTTGGTAGCCCAATTTAACATTTACCGAATTATAACCTCTAATTCTTTGAATATTAACAATATGCTTAAAGTTCCAACTAACTAGAAAATCAGCATGGTTTACTGTAGCAATTGCAATATGGAGACAATCCGCAAAACTTGTTTTTCCAACTACATTCTCTGAAATGTAGGTCCTCGCCAGATCAATCATTTCTTCCGTAAGAATTAAAAACTCTGAGTTAATCGAATTGAACTTGGATTGCAGATTTCTCACTTTTTCAGGAGCATATTCAAGTTCTTCTATTGTGATTTCAGAGTATAATCCTACGAACTCATAGTTTTCTATTCTTTCAAACAAAGGAATGGTATGCGAGGAAAACTCCACATCGAAATAGCCTCCAAAAACTGATGTGTCTAAATAAAGTCTTTGTTTCACATCTTAATTTACGATTTTTAGAACGGAATTTTAATCCCTTTTAAGTTCTAGATTTCAAAAGGATTGTCTCTATTATCTTCGCAGAGGTTCGTGTCTGTCCATTAGCAAAGTCTTCACGAACCTCTCAACACCAAACAAATGTCCCTTCGTCCCTACCTCTTCCCTATCGCCACTTTTCTCCTAGGACTGAGCTTTCTGCTCAACCTGAGTTTGGGTTCGGTGTGGATTCCCTTTGGAGAGATCGTCGGCGGATTGGTTTCAGGAGATTGGGCCAAAAATTCCTGGGAGCAAATCATCCTAAACCACCGACTACCTAAGTCCTTAGTGGCCATTTTTGCAGGAATCGGACTGAGTTTAAGTGGCTTGCAAATGCAGACATTTTTTCGAAATCCTCTGGCCGGACCCTTCGTTTTGGGCATCAGTTCGGGTGCTGGTTTAGGGGTCGCTATTTTAATGTTGGCAGGCTCGGCTTTGGGTTTTGCACTGAATGGAATCAACTCTTGGGCCATTGCAATGGCGGGGATTTTAGGTGCAGGATTGGTGCTTTCGGGCGTGAGTCTGGTAGCTTGGCGAGTCAAGGACAGCATGACCTTATTGATCGTGGGATTGATGTTTGGAAGTGCGGTTTCGGCGGTAGTTTCGGTCTTGTCCTTTTTCTCAGGAGCTGAAGCACTAAAGCTATACACTGTTTGGTCCATGGGAAGCTTAGGTGCATTGGGATGGTCTCAGGTTTCGATTTTGGGTCTCCTGATTGCCTTGGGAAGCCTGCCCGTTTTTCTTTCTATCAAATCCTACAATGCCTTGTTGCTGGGAGAAAATTACGCCCGAAGTATGGGAATCCAGACAGGGCAAATGCGTTGGCTGATGATTTTGAGCACAGGGATTTTGGCAGGAGGAATCACCGCTTTTTGCGGACCGATTGCCTTCTTGGGAATTGCTGTACCGCATTTGGCAAGAATGGTATGGAGAAGTTCGGATCATAGGGTTCTGTTTCCTGGATCAGCCTTGATTGGGGCTATTTTGCTTTTGCTCTGTGATGCAGTGGGCCAGTTACCGGGTTTGGCGAGTACGTTACCGATTAATGCCGTCACTTCTTTGGTTGGGGCACCGATTGTGATTACCCTGATTTTGAGAAAAAACTTCAGCAAAGACTTTTGATCCGATGAAGCACTCCTTCCAATCCATCGCCTTATCCGGCACAGGACTTTCTCTTGGTTATGTCCACCAAAAAGTCAAAAAGGAAATTCTCTCCGACTTGGATTTTGCGCTTTTTTCGGGCGAACTCACTTGTCTACTCGGCCCAAATGGGGTAGGTAAGTCAACCTTGATCAAAGCCATTTTGGGACAAATCCAGCCTTGGAAAGGACAACTACAACTAGATCAACAATCCATTGGCGGCTTTTCTCTGGAAGAACTCGCCAAGCGAATCGCAGTGGTGCTGACCGATCCGGTTTTTCCCGGAAATATGACCGTTGGGCAATTGGTGGCTTTGGGAAGAACTCCGCATACGGGTTGGTCAGGAAAGCTGAATCCTGCCGATCGAGAAGTGGTGGAAAAGGCACTCTCTGACACCAAAATCACCTACCTCCGCGACGAGCGACTCAGTGAAATCAGCGACGGTCAACGCCAAAAGGCGATGATCGCGCGGGCCCTGGCACAAGATGGACAGGTGATGATTTTGGACGAACCAACTGCCCATTTGGATCTGGTCAATCGCTTTGAGATCATGACGTTGCTCAGGGATATCGCTCATTCCCTGCAAAAAGCGATTTTGGTTGTAACCCATGATTTAGACATTGCGATTGAGACTGCCGATCGCTTTTGGCTGCTCAACTGTGGCACCCCATTGATCTACGGCAAACCCGAAGATCTCATCCTTTCCGGTCAGATCAACCAGCTGCTTCCAAGTAGTAAGTACCGATTTAGCCTCAGTCGGGGAAGGTTGGAAACTGAGATTGAAGATTTGAAATTCGAGATTGAAGGACCTGAGGAATTGGTTTTTTGGGTGAAAAAGGCACTGATCAAGGGTGGAATTCAGAGCTTGGATTCGACGGTTTCGGTTTCGGCAGAACCATTTTTGATCAGGTATGAAAAACATGAGTTTTGGTCAATCGAAGAGTTACTGATTTTTTTGAAATAGTAAGAAATTGAGGGAATTAAGAAGCTGCTAAACTAAATAGATGCCGGCCCCCGCTGTTATGCTGCTTTTCTGAAAGCAGCATTTTTCTTTGACTTAATCCAGTCCAGCGTCTGGAGACGCAGGACAGCCGAGAAAACCCAAAAAATCCTCTCTTAGCGAACTCCTCTTTACCCTCCGAGTCCTCCGTGGTTAAAATTCTTTGCGTTTCTCCGCGTTCTTCGCGTTAAAATTATCCTTCTCCGAAATCAGCATTTTTCTTTGACTGAAATTAGTCCAGCGCCTGGAGAAGCAGGACAGACGAGGAAATCCAACAAATCACCTCTTTGTGTACTCCTCTTTACCCTCTGCGAACTCTGCGGTTAAAATCCTCCGCAGCTAAATTTTCTTTGATCTCAAACGCAATCCCTCTATTTTGTAATTCGATTGATTTTCAAGAGAAATCAATTAAATAACCCCAAAAACCTATGAAAAAACCTATTCTAGCCTTGGCCGCTTTGAGCCTTTTCACTTTTTCATGCGACACCACCAAACCCCAACTTACCCAAGAACAATACGATGCCCTCAGCGATGAGCAAAAGCGCTCGGTGGAATTTGCCCTGGACGGAATCGAAGTCTTGGATGATCGACTTCAGCTGACACTTTTTGCCTCCGAACCCATGATGATGAATCCCACCAACATGGACATTGATGACCGCGGTCGGGTTTGGATCACCGAAGCCTATAACTATCGAAATCAGCTGAATCCGAAAAATCCGGTAAAGGCAGAAGGAGATCGAATTTTGATCCTTGAAGACACCGACGGCGACGGCCAAGCCGATAAATCCACCGTGTTCTACCAAGGCACAGACATCAATGCCGCGTTGGGAATCGGAGTTTTTGGCAATAAAGTTTTCGTCTCCGTCAGTCCGAATGTCTTTGTCTTCACCGACAAAAACGGGGATGATGTTCCCGACAAAAAAGAGGTTCTTTTCACCGGAGTGGGTGGCGTGCAGCACGACCACGGAATGCATGCCTTCACGTTTGGACCAGACGGAAAGCTCTATTTCAATTATGGCAATGAGGGTAAAGGGCTGCATCATGCCGACGGAACTCCGATTTTAGACCCTTTGGGTCGCCCGGTCACTTCCGAAACTGCACCCTACCAAGAAGGCATGGTCTTCCGCTGCGATCCGGACGGAAGCAATCCGGAAGTTCTGGCCTGGAACTTCCGAAACAACTACGAACTCGCCGTGGACAGCTACGGACGCATGTGGCAAAGTGACAACGACGACGATGGCAACCGTTCCACACGGATCAATTTTGTGATGGACTACGGCAATTACGGTTTCAAGGACGAAATGACCAAAGCCGACTGGAGAACCCGACGCGTGAATATGGAGGACTCCGTTTGGCGTCAGCACTGGCACCTCAACGATCCCGGCGTAGTACCAAATTTGGTTCAGAACTATGCGGGTTCGCCCACGGGCATCCTCGTCTACGAAGGAAAACTTTTTCCTACCGAATACCAAAATCAGGTCATCCATGCAGATGCAGGACCCAATGTAATCCGCATGTATCCCGTGCAGGCTTCCGGTGCCGGTTTTACGGGTGAAGTCAAGCCTATTTTGGATGGCAACAAACGCGACAACTGGTTCCGCCCATCCGATGTAACCGTGGCGCCAGATGGGTCAATCTTCATTTCCGATTGGTACGATCCGGGAGTGGGCGGCCATGCCGTGGGGGATTTGGAAAAAGGCAGGATCTATCGCTTGGCTCCGAAAAAGTCCAAGTACAAGGTAGAGGCGCCGGATTATTCTTCTGTGGAATCCCTGATCGAACTCCTCCAAAATCCCAATCGAGCAATTCATTTCAAAGCATTTATGGCCTTGAAGGAAAAGGGAATTGAAGCTAAAGAAGCATTGGAAGAATTGTATTCCTCGGAAGACTCCCGTATGAAAGCCCGTGCTTTCTGGTTGTTGGCCAACCTTCCCAATGGAGAAGAATATATCCGACAAGCTGCAGCAGATGCCGATGAAAACATCCGTGTGGCAGCTGTTCGCGCTTCCCGAATCCACAAATTAACAGATCCAACCTTCCTGCCTGTACTCGCGACGGATCCCTCCGATCAGGTTCGTCGGGAAGTGGCGGTTGCCATCAGATATGAAGATGCACAAGACGTGTGGCTGAAACTGGCCGAAGGCTATCGCAGCGGAGACCGCTGGTATTTGGAGGCTTTGGGCATCGCAGCCGAATACCATTGGGATAGCTATTTGCCGGCCTATTTGGCCAAACTGGGTCAGGGCTGGAGCAATTCACCTGAGGCCAAAGACCTGATTTGGAGGTCGAGATCGGCAGGAACTCCGGCACTTTTGGAGGAACTGATCCTCGCGGAAAATAGCCCCGCAGACCATCGCTACTACCGGGCTTTGGACTTCCAAACCGCTGATCTGAAAAACCAAACCCTAAAAAATCTACTTACCAAAGGCCAAAACGAGGACCAAGTCATCATCCTGAGACAGGCGGCATTTGACTCTAAAAAACCAGATGCCCAACTCCTCAGCTTGGCAAAAGCCCAAGCAGGAGAAATCGCTGATGACCGGGATTTCCTCGAGATCGTCCGCAAATACCAGTTGAAAGATCAGAAGGAACGGCTGCTAGGCTTGGTGTATCAGGAGGAAAACCGGGGCTTGGCCAATCAGTCCGCCGGACTTTTCGCTTCACTTTATGGTATGGGCGAGATCGAGCAAGCGATGAAAAATCCGGATGAGGTGGAGGCAATTACCGCCATCCGCAAGTTTGGCTCAGTGGATACCCCGGATATGGCTAAACTGCTGGCTAAATTCTGGAAAAATGACAAAGCCTCCACGGCTATCCGAACCGCAGCCATGGAAGAAGCCAAAGGCTATCAGTCTGAGGCCGTGCTTTGGGAACTGGCCAAGGAAGACCAGATTCCTGCCGACCTACTTCCTATCGCACAGAAGATCCTGATGAGCAGCTGGAACGGCAATATCCGAGTGCTCGCCCTGGAAAAATATGGGGATAGCATCGCCCAAGGCTATGACTTGGTGAAAATGCTCTCTGCCAAAGGGGAAGTGGAAAAGGGGAAAACTTTGGCGTCCACCTATTGCTTGGCTTGTCATAAGATCGGAAACGAAGGCGTGGACTTCGGCCCTGCCCTAACCCAGATCGGTGGAAAACTAAGCCGAGAAGCCTTGATCAATGCGATCATCAATCCATCGGAAGGCATGGGATTCGGTTACGAAACCCAACTTGTCAAATTTAAAGACGGCAAGGAAATCCGATGCATCGTCAACTCCAAAACCGAAAACGACCTGATCGTGAAGCTCGTCGGCAGCAGCGAACAAACCATCTACAAGCTCGCCGACATCGCCTCCATCACCCAACTCTCCGAATCCCTGATGCCAGCCTTCCCACTAAGCGAGCAGGAACTAGTGGATTTGGTGAGTTATTTGGAGGGGTTGAGGTAAGGGAAGTAGTCAATTGAAAATTAATAAGGATGGCAGTGTGGAATTTGCAATTTCACCCTGCCAAACTATGATTTGCCTAAACCGATGGGTGGTGAGTTTGAAACTTCAATCAACATACAATTTAACTTCAAAGTAGAATAAACTAAACCGAGTCAATAACAAAAAATAAATGGATGAGAAAAGATCTATTCCTTTAGAAATAAAAAGAGAAGTGAGACAGAGATGTGGTTTTGGTTGCGTAATTTGCGGTTGTCCTATATATGAATATGACCACATGATGGATTGGGCTATTTATAAAAGACATATTGCGAGTGAAATAACACTACTATGCGCACAGCATCACTCTGAAAAAACTTCGGGATTGTTACCCATTGAAAAAGTTTTAAAAGCAAACCAAAAGCCCCACAATCTACAAAATGGAATATCCAAACCATATCCATTACATTTTCATGGAAATCAAGCTCATATAGGTTTTGGAGATGATGAAATAACAATTCAAGATCCTGACGCACCATTTTCACAAGTAATTTTGTTTCTTGTATATAACTTTCCTCTTTTTGAATGTTTTATCAAAGATAATTTTTTAAATATATCTCTAATATTATTTGATAAACAAGGAAATCTGATACTACAAATAGTTGAAAATGAATTAACAGTGAAGCCAGACAATTATGATGTGTACTTCAAAAGCAATAGATTAATTGTAAACGAAAGAAAGAAAAAGATACTAATGGAGATTGAATTTAACCCTCCTAATAAAATAATTATTAGAAAAGGTTTGTTTTACTATAAAAATATTGAAATCAAAATATCAAAACTAGGTATAAGAATTACCAATTTAATAAATGGAAGTAAAGCAAATGCCAGATTTTCCAATACTGGCTTCCGGTTCAATTCATTGGTATTAATTCAGGTCGGAAAAAGTGACTTCCCCGGTATTACTTTTATAAAGATGGGAGATGAATTTAATGAAATAAATGGTTAATTGACCCTTCTGGGCATAGTTTGACATATGCCTAGCTACCCCCCATCTGAGCGTAGATTCTACTCAGTATCTTTTAAGTTCAGTTTGGGACTGGGTTGAACCCGACAGGTGTACTGGAGGAATTCGACCCTAGTATTCTAACTCTCATCAAGGTTCATTACCCACTCTAAACCTACACCAAGGAACCACTTCCGCCATGGTTCTCGATTGAACTTGGGCCCCTCCATAGACGAGAATCTTTTGGGTTATCTTTTCATCTGAAATCGCTTCATACTTCACCAATCCTTCCAGAAGATTTGATAGGATGGTTTGGGTTGCTTTGATTTCGACGATCGTTTTTTCTAGACCCTGATCAATAATCAAATCTACCTCGTTGCCGGAAGAGTCCCTCCAAAACCAGATATCCGAAAGATCATTTCGGTGGTGCATCTGCTTGACATAGTCAGCGATGACCATGTTTTCGAATATTGCCCCTTTCAGGGGATCGGTTGTGAGCTGTTCAGGATGTTGGATTTTTAGCAAATGCGCCAACAATCCCGTATCGTAGAAGTACAGTTTGGGAGTCTTGATGATTCTCTTGTTGAAGTTTTTATGATAGGGATACAGCTGGAATGTGATGTAGCTATGTTCCAAGGCAGATAGCCAGGCCTTTGCCGTGGGCTGACTAATTCCGGCTTCGTTGGCAAGGGCATTGAGATTGAGCAGTTGTCCTGCCCTCCCGGCACATAAGGCCAGAAAGTTTTGAAAAAGCCGCATATCCCTCACAGCGATCAGTTCGCTCAAATCTCTGTTGATATAGGTTTGGATATAGTTGCTATAAAAGGTCTTCGAGGGAATATCCTTGTCATATATCGCAGGATAAAAGCCTTTGACCATTTGGTTTAGGTAGTCTTCTGCCAATAGTCCTGCCTGTTGCAGTTCTTGGTTATCCAAAGGGAAAAGTTTGAAGATAGCAACCCTTCCAGCCAGACTTTGAGTGATACGCTCCATAAGGTGGAAATTTTGCGAACCAGAAAGCACATAGATGCCAGTTTCGGGACTTTTCTCATCCACCTTGCTTTGTAGATAGGAAAAAAGTGCGGGGACTCGTTGCACTTCGTCAAAGATCACCTGGTGATCATATTCACTTAGGAATCCATTGGGATCCGTTTCGGCGAAGTTTCTATAATCTGGATTTTCGAGACTAACGTATCGGTATCCCTTAAATAGGCTCTTGAGCAAGGTGGTTTTTCCTGACTGCCTCGGCCCGGTCAGAGCGATGATCGGATACTTTGGGATCATTGCTTCAATAGCTGCTACTATATGTCTGGAAATCAGCATATTTTTTTCTCAAATGTAATTTCAATTTTGAAATAACACAAGTATAATTTTGAATTAACACATACTAAATTTTGAAATAACAGTATAAAAATTTTGAAATTTCAGATTCCAGATTGCTAATTATTCGACTTCGCTCACTAACCGCCGATCACCAACCCACCTAGGCGTAGATTCTGCTAAGCACCTTTGAAGTTCAGTTTTTGGCTGGGTTGATCCCGACAGCTGTACGGGAGTAATTCAACCGTACTCTCCTTGCGATCTGGATTGGTTTCGGGATGCAATGGGTCCTTTCCTACCATTTCCTCATCACAGACAAAATCTTTTATCATTGAGGCAGAAAGATTATAGCGACAGTTTCGCAAGAATTCAATAAATGACAATGAATAATATTATGGAATAAATTGCCTTTTTTCTTCTCAAAAGCTCAACCCCTATCGGGGTTGTTGTCTGGTAATCATTTACATTTTCCCTGGGTTGCACCCAGGGCTATTCAGAAGTTTGATCCTCCCGAAATCGTTACACTTATCGGGACTGCCGTTTCAGGATCTTATCTAATAAAAATTGAATTCCTATTATAACCACGAAGTGGTCAAACTTTTCAATAACCGCGGGTTGTGGGTGAGCAGTTACTGACCTTGTCGAATTATGCGAACTCCAACCCGTGGAAAGACCTGATAATATGGATCCCCACGACCCCGTAGGGTGTCGAACTCTTTCAAACCAAAAAAATCCTGCTTCACAAAAAGGTTTTCCGATCAAACCACGGTTTCACACATCTATTTGCGGTGAAAACCCGTATTTTTCACCGCAAAACCTGCGGCGATAAAATCCATAGGATAAGCGTGGGAACTTAATTTTTCCATCCAACATAATCTCCCCATCCGCGGTTTTTAGGACAAAAATCTGAGCAAACCAATCTCACCATGCCCAAACGAACCTCTGTCAAGGATGTCAGCAGACTGGAAGATCTCAATGAACTGGATCGATTAGTCAAAGACAAACGGAATGAAAAACGGGCCGATACCAAGAAACACCGCCGCAACCGGCATTATGTCAACCTGCTGATCCGTCATCAGCTTAATCATGGGGAATTGGAAGATGATAATGAATGGGTTTGATGATTCTGGATTTTCAGAGTTTTTTACTGGATAACAACTAGCTGAATCAGAAAAACTAAAATTAATTTTACTTTTTACAAAAAGCATTTTGTATTTTTGCTTTATGTAAAAACTATTTTTGGTTTTTGCTTTTTGAAAAAACCAATTTATGGAATACTTGATCGAGAAGTCCGCACGCAAATCCAAACAAGTTCAAAGTAAGAAGAAACGATATCTCTACGAGCAGATTGACTGGCAACAGCGGTTGATTCTACTGCTTGGGTATCGAGGCGCGGGCAAAACAACTATTTTGCTACAGCAGCTACTTGCCTCATCTGAGCAGGGTATTTACATGAGTTTGGATGATTTCTATTTTGAAACCCACCGGTTGGTAGAGACGGTAGCAGAGCTTTATGGAATGGGTTATCGCTTGTTTTTATTGGATGAGGTACATCGGTATGAGATGTGGTCAAAGGATCTCAAGCAGCTGTATGATGACTATGAAGACATCAGAGTAGTAGCCACAGGGTCTTCTATTTTGGATATCAGCCAAGGAAATGCCGACTTGTCAAGAAGGGCGTCCGTCTATCATTTGCACGGATTATCCTTTCGTGAGTATCTGAGTTTTAAGAAAAATCTGGTGCTAAAAAGCCTCCCATTACAGGAAATCCTAACCCACCATCATTTGATCACCCCTGATCTGCTTGACAAATTTGACTTTGAATCTGATTTTCAGAACTATCTCAAATCTGGCTATTTCCCGTTCTTTTTAGAAGCAAACAAAACCTACTTCCAAAAGCTCCAGGAAACTATTCACTTGGTCATCGACTCGGATATTACACCTTACGAACAGTTACAGCACGCCACAACCAAGACTTTAAAAAAACTCTTATTCGTACTGAGTGAATCCGTACCCTTCACACCAAACATCAATAAGCTGGCTGAAAAGCTAGAAACCCCAAGAAACACGGTACTCAGGCTTCTGGTTATTTTGGAAAAAGCCCAGATTTTGCTCCTACTCAGGTCATCTACTTCTGGGATCAGCTATTTGCAGAAACCGGAAAAAATTTACCTCCACAACCCCAATTTCATCCATCTTTTCTCGCCCACCATGGCCAATTTGGGCAATATCAGAGAAACTTTCTTCTTTAATCAGGTAAGTGCTGTGCATGCAGTGACCTCCTCCAAATTTGGAGATTTCATGGTAGACGACACCTTCGTTTTTGAGATTGGAGGACCTTCCAAAACCAGCGAGCAAATCCGTGGAGTTCCCAATTCCTACTTGGCTTTGGATATAGCAGGAGGAAATGATAAAAGAATCCCACTTTGGCTGTTTGGCATGCTGTATTAAAACCAAATCTGAATTAAGCTCAAATAATTTACCCTGAATTTTTCCCACAAAACCAATACATTACTTCTTCCAAACCCAAAAAACCTAAACCCATGACTAACCTTATCAAATCATGCGTATTCGCCTTTTTCCTTGCTTTTTCTGTCCTGGCTTTTGCCCAAGACGGCACCATCTACCCGCTCGAAAATCCTAAGGAACCCAACGCAATCCTCCTTGGCACAGGCGGAGTGGATAATCAGCCTGCTCCGGAGACTTGGTTTCGCCAGTGGGGAGATCCCATGGCGCGGAATATTTCTACAGCTACCTTGACTCCTTTCCTACCCGAACCCGGCAAAGCAAATGGCGCCGCTGTGATTGTGGCACCGGGAGGTGGCTTCAGCTGGCTGTCTATGGGCAATGAAGGTTGGGAAGTGGCTGAAGCGCTCGCCAAACAAGGAATTGCAGCCTTTGTATTAAAGTACAGACTCAATCCAACTCCTCCGTCTCTGGAAGACTTTTCTGCTTGGATGAACCGACCCCGACCTGCCGCTCCTGCACCACCTACTTCTGGCACCTCGGCATCTGCTACTCCAGCTCCTCGACCTCCACAGCGAGATCTTTCCAATCAGTTGGAAGACGCAGAGGCTGCTTACGCGATGATTGTCAGCCGAGCCAAGGAATGGGGAGTGGACATCAACCGTATAGGTATGATCGGCTTTTCTGCAGGAGCAGGACTGACCATGCATGCCACGCTAAATTCCAAAACCATGAAACTGGCCTTTATCGGCCCGATCTATGGTGGCATGGGTCCGGTGGAAGTTCCAAAAGATGCTCCTCCCATGTTTAATGTGATTGCAACAGATGACTTCCTTTTTCAAGGTCAAACAGGCATCATCGAATCCTGGCACAAGGCAGGTCGTCCCGTTGAATTTCACCTTTACCAAAACGGAGGCCATGGCTTTGGTCTAGGTAATCCCAACCGCACGAGCAACCGTTGGTTTGATGCTTTTATCCACTGGCTGGACGTGAATAAGTTTTTGGTGAAAGGTTAAAAAATCAAAGGTTCATCAACCAGCCCAAATCTGAATCAAACCTTCAGATTTGGGCTTTTTTTGTTAACAATTGAAGATTTGGTGAGTTTTTGACATTGAAAAAGAGAAGACTAAAAGACGTTTAGCACATGCCGAAGCGAACCTCTGTCAACGATGTAAGTCGACTGGAACACCTCAATGAGTTGGATAGACTGGTCAAGGACAAGCGCAATGAAAAGCGGGCCGATGCCAAGAAAAACCGGAGAAACCGGCATTATGTCAACCTACTCATACGGCATCAACTCAACCATGGAGGTATGGATGAGGGGGAATAGTGTAAACTAGTTGATCTCCTTAAAATGACCTGAAACCCGGTGGCCGAGCCCGCCCACTGAGCTTGTCGAAGTGTCGAGGTCATTTTGAACTTCTGGCAAAGAAGCGGATAATCAGAAAAAAGAAAACTCGAATACGATAGATCAACTGGGTTCCTCTATTTTTCTACCCCTTTATTGCCCTGTTTTCTCAAACACCAAAAAGTGCTGAATTTTCATAAACTGACCGTTTTGGACGAGTTTGAATCCATTGGCAGTCAGTTCTTTTTCGGCCTGCTTGACAGTCATTTTGTGAAGGGGCTTGATGGCTACTTCGGGATCTTCTCCCCGAAATTCAATCAATAACAGCTTCCCTCTTGGTTTCAAGGATTGGCGGATGGCTGCGAGCATTTCCACGGGAAATTCAAGCTCATGGTACACATCCACCATGATGGCCAAATCCACAGAGGCGGCAGGCAGGTTTGGACTTTGCTCGGTGCCCATCACCGGAATCACATTGGAAAACCCGAGTTCTTTGGATTTAGCCTTGAGGTAATTGATCGCCTGATCTTGGATTTCCACCGCATAGACCTTGCCTTTGGGTACTTTGGGGGCAATTTTAAAGGTGTAATGGCCCGATCCCGCACCGATATCCGCGACCACGCTGGATTCGGTCACGGGTAGATTCTTGATGGCCAACGATACACTTTCCTCTTGTTCGCGACTCCGACGCTCGAGCCATGACATGCCTTCGAAGCCCATCACAAAAGAAATCTCTCTTCCCATATAGACCTTCCCTATACCATCATAGCTTGGGGTTTTGTAAGTATAGACAGGGGCATTTCCTTTTTGGGCTAGCACTTCCCCTGAAACCATCAGCATCACTCCCGCGATTATCCCTATGATTCGTTTTTTCATCTTTGCTCTTTTTGAATGACAACCCTTTTCGGAATCTGGGTGTTTGAAATCCAATTCTTTGCCATCTGATAATTACTGCTTCTCAAGTGAAGGCTCAACATTTTGTCGACATAATCGAGTCATTTATCCCTGTATTTCGAGCATTTAGTCTATTGCTACTTTTTGAAAACACCTTGAAAACAACCAATTACTCAATCATTCAGTATATTGAAATGAGTTTTTACCAAATAAAATTGCATCGTTTAAAATTCTTACAGAAATTCCTTTTTAACCCTTTTATCTCACTATGAAAAAATTAGCCTTTCTCCCCGTTGCTGCCTTGGTTGGGATTCTTTTCCTCCAAGCCAATCCAAAACCTGAAGCAGACACCTTTCACGCCATGCAACCCGAAGCACCGGCTTTACCCGCTGACGTGAAAGCCATCGTGCAGCAAAAATGCTATGGCTGTCACAACCCTCAATCCAAGAATGAAAAAGGCAAAGCCAAGTTGGATTGGGATGCTTTGGAAGCTGCCAAAAAGTCCAAATCACTCGCTACCATGGGCAAAATCAAGGAAACCCTCGAAGAAGGCACCATGCCGCCAGCGAGATTTTTGGAGTCCAATCCGGACAAAAAACTGACCGCAGAAGAAGCAGCTACCCTCCTGCAATGGACCACCGGTAAAAAGAAATAAACCATGAAAGTCTGGCAATACCTGATCGGAGGGCTGGCAGTAATTGGTGCGGCTATTCAATTGGTGCCCAATGAACTGCCCGAAGTAACCACCGATAATCCCGGAGACCTCATCGGAACAGGGGTAGTAGATGGAGAAGTGGCAGGAATTCTAAAGAGTGCCTGCTACCATTGCCACAGCAATGAGACCAAATATCCCTGGTATTCCCATGTGGCGCCGATCTCTTGGCTAGTAGCCAAAGATACCCGAGAAGGACGCGAAGAACTTAATTTTTCCAATTGGACGAATTATGACATGATGGAAAAGCTGGAGAAACTCGATGACATCGCCATCGAAGTAGGTGAAGGCGAAATGCCGATGAAAATCTACACCTATGTACATGCGGAGGCTAAACTCAAAGACTTGGATCGCAAAAAACTCATCGAATGGGCGAACGCACTGATGGATGTGGTAGCCGAGGAAGAGGAAAGCACAGAATAATTCTTACCTACTCCATTTAGAAAGCACAAAAAGGGTAAATCAGAAATGGTTACCCTTTTTCGTTTTAGGTTCAGTCAAAACATATGAAAGCCATCCTTCGAAATCTCCTGATTCTACTTTTCCCGTTCATTTTGATGGTTATCGTCAATGAATACTCGCGAGGAAAAATCGAACCCAGCACCTATCAGAGCCGAGGGCAGGACACCATAAACAGTGCACAGCGAGACCCTGACTACTGCACTTGGGCCTGTCATAACGATACAGGCTATTGTAAAGCGCATCACGTTAAGTTTGAAGATCACTATTTTGACTACACCGATCCACTCTATTTCGGCATGATCACCATCCTAAAAGGATTTGGGAATTATGGCCTAGCCAATATCCTCTTGTTGGTGCTTTTCTTTCCCCTTTTGATCTACACACTGTTAATCAAGTCACTCCGCATCCAAGATCAAATCAACCGACTTCGAAAGCCATGAATGAACTCCTTCAAATTGCCTACTGGGCATATAATTACTGCACCGACTTTGTGATCAACTTGGCCAATATCCTGAATCTGTCTTACTATGAGATCAATTTTATACTATTCATCATTGGCTACCCTACCTTGATTTTTGGGACTGCCTTGTTGCATTTTAATCAAAGGAGGAAACTAAGGAAAATGATCAAATTCAATGGACAAAGAACAAGCTCAATGAGCAATGAGCAAACTCAATGAACAATGAACAAATTCAAGGCTCAAAAGTAACACCAACCTTGCAATTGAAAATTGGTAATTGGCCATTTGCCATTGGTAATTGGTATTTGGCCATTTGCCATTGGTAAATGAAAATTGTTCATTGATCATTGTTAATTGGTCATTGATTATTTCCCCCTATTTTACCCAAAAAACCAAGCTCTATGAAGAAAAGATACCTAATCCTACTCGCGCTTTCCCTTTGCAGCAGCCCAACTTGGGCTCAGAAAAAGGCCAAAAACCCAAAGAACATCATCCTCATGATCGGAGACGGCATGGGAGTTTCGCAGATTTATGCAGGAATGACCGGCAATTTTGGACAGCTCAACTTAGAGCGGATGCCTGTGGTCGGTTTTCATAAAAATCAGGCAAGCAATGCCTTTGTGACGGATTCGGCAGCCGGCGCCACGGCTTTTTCCTGTGGGGTAAAAACCTACAACGGAGCCATTGGAGTCGATGCTGCAGGCAATCCGGTGCCCACCATCCTGGAAATGGCCGAAGAAAACGGACTTGCTACCGGACTCATTGCCACCTGCTCGATCACACATGCCACGCCGGCAAGCTTTATCTCTCATCAGCCTTCCCGATCACTGGATGAAGACATAGCCAAGGACTTTCTCGCTACAGATATCGATGTATTTATCGGGGGAGGAAGAAAGTTTTTTGCTGACCGAAAAGACGGATTAAACCTCGTTGACTCCCTTAAATCCAGAAATTACCAAATCGCCCACTCCATCGAGGAAGTTCAGCAAGTGAAAAGCGGAAAACTCGCAGCATTCCTTGCCGATGAACAGCAGCCCAGATATTCAGCAGGGCGTGGCGACCAACTTGTCAAATCTACCGAGACAGGTCTTGAATTGCTTAAAACCAACAAAAAAGGCATGTTTTTGATGATTGAAGGTTCGCAGATCGACTGGGGCGGCCATGGCAATGACTCCCAATATATCGTGGAAGAAATGATCGATTTTGACCAAGCGATTGGCAAAGTATTGGATTTTGCAGAAAAGGATGGGAACACCCTCGTGATCATCACTGCTGATCATGAGACAGGCGGATTTTCAGTGAACAAGGGCGACACCAAGACCGGGATGGTCGAGGGCAAATTCACCACCGGAAGCCACACCGGCGTGATGATTCCTGTGTTTGCTTATGGTCCCGGATCAGAAAAATTTGCCGGCATCTATGAAAACAACACCATTTTCCATAAAATGGTAGAAGCATTCCGTTTTAAAAAATAAACCTTCTACCTATCATGGATCGATCCCAAAACTGGCCCAATGAAGTACAGCGACTGCTCGAAATCATCCGAAAAACCGGCTTGGAAGAAACCATCAAATGGGGAGAAAAGTCCTTCACCTACAAGGGCAGAAACGTGATAGGCTGCCTGGGTTTCAAAAACCATTTTGTGCTTTGGTTTTACAATGGCGTATTTCTTTCCGATCCGTATAAGGTCTTGCAAAATGCCCAAGAAGGAAAAACCAAGGCCATGAGGCAATGGAGATTTCAGTCAGCAGAGGAAATCGATGAGATCAAAATACTGGAATATATCCGCGAAGCCATTCAAAATGAAGAAGAAGGCAAAGTCTGGAAATCTGAAAAATCAGCTGAGATAGAGATTCCTGCTCTCTTTCAGGAAAAACTGGATCAAGACTCCTATTTAAAATCCTTATTTGAGGCACTCAGTCCCTTCAAGCAAAAAGAATATTTGGAATACCTTGTCACCGCCAAACGGGAGGCTACTCAAGTCAGCCGAATTGAAAAAATCATCCCGATGATCCTAGATGGCAAAGGATTGAACGATAAGTACAGGTAGTGATGGAAAACAGGTGACCGAAGATTTCCAAAAATATGGCTTTTACATGGTCATCTGACATTCTAAAATGCCACGCTCAGGATTTCGTAAACTCATGTTTTTAAATGCGAATCCACCGAAAAAGAGAAAGCCTCCCGAGATTCGAGAGGCTTTCTTGCTTAGGCACCGAGGAGGATTTCCAGATCGAGTTGGTCTTCGACTTTGACCAGTCCTCCAAACTTACTCGGAGGTGTGAGATGAAGCAGATCAAAATTGAGAATCAACTTTCCGCTCAGCCCTTTTGGATTTCGCTCCAGCATCAAGTCCGGAAACTCCAGCTTTCTTCCTACCAGATTCAAACTCAGGTGGCAAAAGATCTTGCCGGATTTTTCTCTGAAGTTGGCCACTTTGACATAAGCAAAAGGATAATCATCCGCTTTGAGGGTAGACCTAAAATCACTGTTGAGAAGGAAGTTTCCGCAGGAAAAGCTTTTCACGGGAATCTTAAACTCTAGGCCTTTTCGTACTTCTGTGGTATTCAATTTAAGCGTATCTGCCATTCCTGCCCTTGAAAAATCACAGTTGAATTTACCTACTGAGGTGTATCCACTGACCTGAATTTTCTGCTGGGTGATAACCAGTTCTTTTCTCTCCTGGATTCCAGAAGAGAAAAGAAGCAGAGCCAAGAGTGCGAGAATACGCATGGGTTTATATTCTGTTTGTTGATTAGAAGCCGATGACGCCTTCTATCATCAAGCCATTGAATTTACCACCATTTCGGATATCATTGGCTGCAAATCCATCATAGTTTTGAACTACATATTCTACTTTGGCTAGGATGTTTTTGGAGATAAACCAACCACCGCCGATCTGAGTACGGTCTAGAGTCACATCCAATCCGCTTCCAGCCAATTTACCTTTTACTTGGTTGTATCTGCCGGCTACGTAGAAGTTTTCATTCATTCCGAATCTGTAGACCAAATCCGCACCAAATTGGTTCCAAGTTCTGTCTTTGGTCTCGTTGGAAGCACGACCTTTTGAAGTTTCAAAGTTACCGAAGAGCTCCAATCCTTTGAACTTCAAGAATGGGTTGATCACAGTAGCAGTGATGTTGTCAGTCTGACCTGGATTGATTCGACCTGAGGTAAACTGAGCATTGGTAGTAGCAAGGGTATTTTCCATCACTAGGTAGTATCTGGAACCTGCACGGTCACCACCGTAAAGGGTATTTCTGGCAGAGCTTGAAGTAGTGTAGATAGATCCGGTCACTCTCAATCTCAAATCATCAGAAAGCTGCTTGTCGTAACCCACTTTACCGATCCAAGACAAAGCTCTGTCTTTGGGTCTGGTGATACCACCTTGGATTTCACCACCGGTCACACCGGCTACGAGGATAAATCCGTTGTTTTGGAAAGTCAAGTCACCCCCCACTTCGGTAGTAAAGGCATCCATGATGTAGTTACCGACAAATGGGTTGTACATCGCGTTACCATTGTCTGTTCTTCTGAAGTGCGCGTCACCGTAATTGATCTCCATGTGACCTACTCGTAGAGTGAGGTATTTAGAGAACCACTCCGGATTGCCCAAGAATGGCAGTTTGTCAAATTGCAAGTAACCGCCTTTCACCCAAGTTTCCTGGTGGTGCCTAGATGACAAATAGGTAATCAAGTTCAAACGCACACCATCCATTACTTCCACGTCAATGTTCAAGTTGGCTGTTGCCAGGTTACTACCTGCTCCAATTTCGATAAGCTGGTTCACATTGACACCGTTAGAAATCACTGGTGTTGCTTTATTCTCATGGCTTAGGCTTTGAAGTTGCTGGGCAAAATGTCCCCCAACTCGTACTTTGACACCTTCAAAGGCTACAGTATCCTGCTTGCCTGTTTCGAAGATGTTTGTACCTCTTTGGTCATACGGTCTCCAATATTGGACGTCTCTTTGTACCCCTTGGGCTAAACCAACGGCAGAAATGCCGGCGGCGAGAATTGCGGAAAATAGATACTTCTTCATAATTATTTGGATTAAATGGTGGGTTGAAATGTTGATTTAAAAGATAGTTTGATATCGTCTTCGGTTTTGACAGTGCCCATCAGCGCGGTAGGCGGAGTCACGTTAAAGGTGGTAAGCTTAGTCGCAAAGCTTCCTTCAAAGGTGAACTTGCCGGCACTTGCAGTTATTTTCACCGGGAAGCTTACAGGCTTAGTCACCCCTGCGATGGTCAGGTCACCTTTGGCAACCATGGAAGCGCCAGCTCCGGTCAATTCTTTGAGCACAAATCGGATCTCTTTATTCTTCTCTGTATTCAGCGCTTTATAGGCATTGGTATCGAGTCCCTTGGTTCCGCTTTTTAGCGTTTCGGCTTGAAGGGAAATGCTGAGGCTTTTGGCTGTTTTGAATTGCCCGCCTTCCACTACAAAAAGACCTTCTCCCTTAGCTGTCGTAGAGACCATGTGCCAATCATGAAGCGTCGACCCGCCATCCACCTTAAATTCAGGTGAGGCAGCCATGACATATTTGGTTTGGGAGAATCCGTTTACTGATCCCAGCAATAGCAAGGCGATCAATACGATTAAAGGGTTGTGCTTGAAAATATTCATCATCATTAGGCTTGATTTGATGATGCTAAACTCCGAATGAACTGCTGCTAAATAGCTGACAAAAGTCAGTTAATCCCATGATTGATGGCAGACAGAAAAATGACTTAATGGAATTTTATACTGTTTATATCTTTTTTTTATAATATATCAATACATAGAATCAGTAATTCAATTATTTTCAGAATATTATTCTATAAATTTATATTTTTCAAACACAACAACTGTCTTTACCCTTAAAAATCAGAACAAACCAAAGAAAAGTGGAATTATTGAAATGAAATGTATTCACCAGTATTCTTAAAAAGCTTCCAAAAAGCCTTTTTTTAAAGCCTTTTCACGATCAAAGAGTAGAGGATAATTGGTTCGTCCGCGTGCAGGCCAGTTGTTCAACCAACTTCTGCCATCATGCAATCCCCAGAAAGTCACCCGGGAAATTTTATCCGAATGCTTCTTAAAAAGCTTAAAAATCCCGACGTACCTATCCACCAGTTGTTGTTCTATCTCTTGAGGAAGTCCATTTTTATACGGATTCCATTGCTCTGATTCAGCAAAGTTTACATTCAGATCTGCTCCATCTATGTCTCCCGGCCGGGGAAGCACCTCCACGTCCAACTCGGTCACATGCACCTCAAACCCCGCGGCATGGACATCCAAAATCGCCTGCTCAATCTGATCCAGCGAGGGTGAGTCGAGCCGGTAATGTCCCTGCATTCCTATGCCATCGATTCGTACCCCCTGATTTTTGAGTTTGGTAGCCATTTCCAAGATGGCCTTCCGCTTAGCCGGTTTCCAGACATTGTAGTCATTGTAATAGAGTGCCGCCTCAGGATCTACCTGATGAGCTTTTTCAAAGGCTTTTTTGATAAAATCTTCCCCTATCTGGTTGTACCAATGCGTTTTCCGCCAAGTACCATCGTCTTCAAAAGCCTCGTTGACTACATCCCAACCATCAATTCTGCCTTTGTACCTTCCCACTACCTGCTCAATATGGTCTTCCATTCGTAGCGTGAGTTCTTTCCCGCTAAGGAGCTGTCCCTCCTCATTTTTGAATACCCAAGCAGGAGTCTGCTGATGCCAAACCAAGGTATGCCCGACAATAAAAGCCCCCATTCGCTCGCCCAACGCCACAAAAGCATCTCCAAATTCAAATCGGTATTCTCCGGGATTGGGATGGACCGAACCCCATTTTAATCCGTTTTCGGCAGTAATGGAGTTGAAATGCAGGTTCAACAACGAATCTGCCCCGGGCTCTTTACCCGTCACCTGAGCCAAGTTGACCGCGGTGCCGAGAAAAAAATCATCCTTGAACTTGTCCTTCAATCCCTTTTGGGGGAGATCTTGGAAAACTAAAAGGAAAATCAGGCAGGCGAGTGTATAAAGTGCTTTAGTCATTCCTAAAAATAAACAACCCACCTGACTCTAGGCGGGTTGTTCACATGAGCAATAGACCGCTGGATAAATTATCGGGCAAAAATCCGTCATTCAAATCCAAATCCCGGCCCTACTCCATTTTCAAATCGATCTAGGAAAGCCAGATAATCAATCTTTCCCGCTTCCCTTAAACTGATCCTCTTTGTAGGCAAACAGGACATTGAAGGTGGTCAGGGAACCGTAGCAGCGGGTGATGTATTGCTGTAAACCTACCCGGTCCTCGTCATCGAGTTTGGGGTGGTTATTGATATTTTGCTCTAGGACTCGAAGCTTTTCCCGTACCATCACAATCTTGTGAAAGAAGGTTTCAATCGGGATTTCTTTTGGCTGTAGGCTTTTATCATAAGGTTCGATCACGACGGTACCACCCATCCATTTTCCGCCCAGAGGCACCAAAGGCGCCCGTTCGGAAGTGGCTTGAAGTGCCTCTCGGATGGCTTTTTCGACATCTTTTAGAGTGAGCATCGGGAAATCAGGCACTTTGGCCTCTTCCACCGTAAAGCCTTCATAGTCTCTGGCTAGGGTCTTTACCTCTTCTGTCGAAGAAAAATAAATCTTGTAATACGTGGCATCCACAGAGACGATCACTCCTGAACCAAATTTGGGATGGGCAATGCGGCTTCCTACCGCTAGTTCACTTGCTGACATGGTATGTGATGGATAAAGTTGGATTTCGAAAATAAGAATATACGCTATTTAGCCTGTTGGATGATAGTACTCTGATAGTGGGCTGGAAGACCGAAGACCGAAGATGTCCAAAATTCAAGCACTAATGTGTTCTTTTGACCTTTAGAAATACTACTGGCAGATTTCTACCTATCCCATATCGAAAATAAGAATAAAGTGATTTGCTCCTCAGATAAATCATTATTTTGAGTTTCAAATCTGCTTTCCTCATTATTCAACTCTAATAATCGATCAACTTTTCTTTGTAAACCTCTCTCAAAGCCGATGAAAACCATTTTTCCCAACCTCCTTTCAGCCTTTCTAGGATTCACCTTTTGGGGTGCCGGCATGTCCAAACTCTATGCAGGCTATCAGTTTATCGGATGGATCGGCCCCCGATGGCTCGTGGAAAGACTCGCCGAATTTAACCTTGGCCTCTATGCCCAATTCATCGCAATCAGTCAAATTGTGATTGGATTTATGCTGCTCACTACCCGATTCAAGCTGATTGGCAGCATCATGCTGGTTCCCATGTTGGTCAATATTCTAATGGTCACCATCTCGCAAAATTGGACGGGTACTCCATATGTCCTTGCGGTATTACTGCTGATGAATGCATGTTTGCTCTGGCAGTACAGAGACTACTTCAAGCCCTTGGTGGATGAGGCTTTTGCACAAGCACCGCAGCGGACCAAATCAATCCGCAGTCTGCCGGGGCATGCCGTGTGGACAGCCGGACTTGGTCTCAATTTACTTTCCATTGCCGTATCCTTCAGCCATCTTTATTCAGCATTCGCTTTGGCCGGGATCGGTGTTATGTTAGGCATTTTGGCTTTCAGCGTAGATCGCTATTCCCTTCCATTCAAAAGCAATCCCCCATCTCAAGCATGAACGAAAAATTTTTCAGCCTTTTACTTTTTCTACACATCCTCGGCGGATCGATCGGATTGCTGTGTGGTTTGCTGGTCTTTATCCTGAAAAAAGGAACTTCCCGACATGCTAACCTGGGCAGGTTGTTTATCCTGGGAATGCTCCTGACCGGGATCACTGCCCAACTCATGGCATTCATCCGGCCCAATGCCTTCCTGTTTATGGTGGGAGTATTTACGATTTACCAAGTGGGAACCGGCGCAAGGGCGATTTACAGCAAAAGCTTCCGAGCCCAGCATTCCATTGACCGATTTCTACAGTTTGGGATGGTCATCGCTGGCTTGAGCTTGATTTATCTGGGGATAAAAAAACTCTGGGTTGGGGATCTATTTGGGATTGTATTTGTGGTTTTTGCCGGAATTGGGATCCTGATGGCGCTACAGGACATTCGATCCACAGCTATTCCCCATGACAAAAAAGCCTATATCCGAAAGCATCTCCAGCGCCTTGGAGGAGGATTTATCGCCTCAGCGACGGCCTTTCTGGTGGTCAATTTTCGAGAACTCCCGGACTGGATGCCTGTTTGGACCCTTTGGCTTTTGCCTACGGTATTGCTTTCTCCCTTGATTTCCTACCATTCCAAAAAATACACCTCAAAACCCAGCACACCCACACGATGAATCTCTATCCCTACCTCAATTTTGACGGCAAGGCCGAAGAAGCCATGTTGTTTTACCAGTCCATTCTAGGCGGAGAATTTGAAGGCGGTATCGGCTATTTCGGAGAAATACCAGGCATGGAACTCCCCGAAGAAGAAAAGACCCGCGTGATGCACGCCTCGCTGAGAATCAGTGAATCTGTCAAAATCATGGCATCGGACACCAGCCCCAGCATGGGCCATGTCTGGATCAAAGGCAACCATAATTACATTTCCATCAATGCGGACAGCAAGGAAGATGGAGAGCGCCTATTCAAAGGCCTATCTGCTGGAGGAAAAATTGAAATGGACTATCAAAAAACCTTCTGGGGAGCCTATTTTGGAAGCTTCGAAGACCAATTCGGAATCGGTTGGATGGTCAATTATGACCTGAAGGAAGGGGAAGAATAAGCGATTTCGGAAATCGGATTTCGGATTTCGGACGGAAGCCCTGCTCCGAAATCCCAAATCTGACATCCGAAATTGAATTCTCTGTTTTGATTCAACAATCCATCGGCACTTATTTGCATTCTCAAACGACTCATACCTGATGATCAAACTCGCCATTCTCGCCTCCGGTAGCGGCTCCAATGCAGAAAAAATCATGGCCCATTTTCAGGGTTCCACCAAAGCAGAAATCGCGCTGATTGCCTCCAACAAGGCCGATGCCTTTGTGCTGGAGCGGGCGAAGAAGTTTGGGGTACCGACCTTTACCTTTTCCCGTAAAGAAATGGAAGCAGGAGTGCTTTTGGCCAAGCTTCAGGAAGAACAGATCGATTGGGTGATTTTGGCGGGCTTTTTACTAAAGATCCCGGAAGCGCTCATTCGTGCTTTCCCCAATCGCATGGTGAATATCCATCCGGCACTGCTCCCGAACTATGGAGGAAAGGGCATGTACGGACACCATGTCCACGAGGCAGTCAAAGCAGCAGGAGATACTGAGACAGGCATTACCATCCACCTGGTCAATGAACATTACGATGAGGGAAAAATCATCTTTCAGGCGGCTACTCCCGTGACCCCGGAAGACACCCCTGATACGATAGCTCAAAAAGTGCATGCTTTGGAACATCGGTATTTTCCAGAGGTAATTGAGAGTTTGGTGGGAAGATAGGATGTCGGATGTCGGATGTCGGATGTCCGATGTCGGATGAGGGACGGAAGACCGAAGACGGGAGACGGAAGTCTGGGGCTGAAAGAGGGATGTCGGATGTGAGACGGAAGACCGAAGACGGGAGACGGAAGTCTGAGGCTGGAAGAGGGATGAGTGATGCTGGATGTCAGATGTCGGATGTCGGATGTCAGATGTCGGATGTCGGATGAGGGACGGAAGACCGGAGACGGGAGACGGAAGTTTGGGACGGGAAGAGGGATGAGTGATGCTGGATGTCCGATGTCGGATGAGGGACGGGAGACGGAAGTTTGAAGGGTAGATAAAATCAATCAATAACAAGATGGAAAGCAGCAACCGCGTATTTATCGCCACCAGCCTCGATGGCTTCATCGCAGATTCAACGGGAAAGCTTGACTTTTTAGACACTTTTCCTGAGATCAACCAAATCGACTCTGACTATGGGGCTTTTATGGCAGAGGTCGATGCCCTAGTCATGGGTAGAACTACCTTTGAAACGGTTTGCGGATTTGACATGGACTGGCCTTACCAAAAGCCGGTTTTTGTGCTAAGCCATACCCTGACCCACCTGCCGGAAAAAGCCAAAGGAAAAGCCGAATTGGTCAGTGGAAATTTGGCTGAAATCCTGGAAGCCATCCATGGAAAAGGATACTCCAAGCTGTACATCGACGGAGGCAAAACCATCCAAAGCTTCTTGAAAGAAGATTTGATCGATGAGATGATCATTACGGTGATTCCTGTCCTCCTGGGTTCGGGCATTCCGTTATTCGGTCCCTTCCAAAATCCCTTGATTTTTGAATGCAAGGAGACCAAGTTGTTTCTGGACAAGATTGTCCAGAATCGATTTGTGAGACAGAAAACCCAAGTTACTCCCTCAATTATTTAGGCGCTAGAAAATCAGATTACTTTTTCTTTACGATTTGCAATCCTGAAGCTTTTTAGAGGTTTTTAAATCTCTTGATCAAATCCTCGGGGAAAGAAAAGCATGGTTGCGGAATGGCATACTCCAAAAGGGAGAACTAGCACAAAACCACCTGGTCTTTTTGCCTCCTTGCAGGAAAAACCTATCTTATCTAACGTTTTTAAGCACATACTTTTATGAATCCTTTTCCCATCTCTCTTTTGGTGACCGAGAAGAAAATTTTTCTCAAAATGCCCAAAAATGAGGCTGACCTTGATTTTGTCCGCAGCCTCAGATACAGCCGTTGGAATGGGGAAAGTTACCATTGGGAAATCCCAAACTATCCCGGTAATCTGGATAAAATCAAGCGCCATTTTGGAGATCGAATCGCTGAACTGACCGAAACCTTGCAGCCTGAGTCTTCAAAAGCGGAAATCTATATTCCCGAAAAAGGCCAAGTCTTGATCATAAAAGAAAAAGGAAGCCTAAAACTTCATTTTCTATACCACGACGAACTGATCAAAGCAGTCAAGCAAATTCCCTTTTACCGATGGGATGCCGCTCAAAAACACTGGGTCCTCCCCTTTTCTCCAAAGTATGAACAGGAGATCCGGCAAAAAATCGCCGACTTGGGCATGGAAATGACCTTCAGGGAAAAGACCGAATCAAGCTTCGAAAAACGGACAAAGCTAAATACGCAAGCATTTACCAAGGCCTGTCCTCCTGAATACATCCAAAAGCTACAAGAGAAGCGATACAGTCCGCAAACCCTGAAAGCCTATTCGGCACTATTTACCGAATTCATCAACTTTTTCCCCGATCGGGAGGTGGATGATCTTGAGGAAAAAGACATCATGGACTTTTCTACTCACCTGGTCCTGAACAGGAAGGTATCTTCTTCCTATCAAAATCTAGCCATTAATGCGATCAAGTTTTATTTTGAAAAGGTAAAAGGCGGCCCCAGAAAATTCTATCCTATTGACCGACCCCAGAGGGAGAAAATTTTACCGGAGGTGTGCAGTGAAGAAGAAGTTGTTAGTATATTGAAAAACACTTCCAACCTTAAGCACCGGGCCATTTTGACTACCATCTACTCCGCAGGACTTCGCATCAGTGAGCTGATAAATTTGAAAATTTCCCATGTCGATTCCAACCGAATGCAAATCCGGATTGAACAGTCTAAGGGTAAAAAAGATCGCTATACCCTGCTGTCTCCAAAAACCCTTAAACTACTCCGAGCATACATCAAGGTGTATACCCCTCATTACTATCTGTTTGAGGGACAGGGAAGCACAAAAGAGCGCCCTCTACCCTATGCAGCACGGAGCATTCAAGCCATTCTAAAGGAATCTGCCAAGAATGCCGGGATAACAAAAAGGATTAGTGTACATACCCTGCGACACTCATTTGCTACCCATCTCTTGGAACATGGAACAGACCTAAGGTACATCCAAAGTCTATTGGGTCATGAGAGTCCCAAAACCACTGAAATCTACACCCATGTAACGACCAAAGGGTTTGATCAAATCAAAAGTCCCCTGGACCAATTGGACCTAGATGACTAAAAACTAATCTAAAAATACCCGCAATAACCTGCGCAATGCATCCAAATAGGAATGCTTAACGCAATAACCTGCGGGAACACAACCGTTATAGCCAAGTTTAAAACAACACATACGCATGGACGAATTAACACTTAAACTTATAATTGGACTGCTTTCAGGACTAATCCTTTTCTTGGTGACAGTTCTAAAGATGTTCCATGACAGATACCGTGAAATTAAACTCAAGCTATCTGACAAAAAATATGAAACATACTCAGAAATTATTGCAACTCTTTTTGACATGGTTAACAGACAAAAGGGACTTAACAAAGTCACTGACGATGAAATTTTGCAACGACTAATGAATGTTAAACGTGACTTGCTTTTGTATGGTAACGACAAAATTGTTCGCAAGTTTTTTGAATGGGAAATTAACCAACTGACAGGTAAACGACTTTGGAACTGGGCAGAACTTGCTGCTTTAGTTCGCAGAGACATGGGCAATCGGTGGACAAATATTACGGCTGACGACATATTGAAATCATTGTTAAGTGCAACTGACAATTACGAAGATTTTAAAAGAGAATTGCTTAATCAAAAAACCTCCTACGAAAAATGATTACTAATATTAATACTACCAGTATGACTGACAAAAAAGCGATTATTGCGTATAACATATTGACTAATTTATTTTGAATTTAACTTATCATATATTGACTGCGTACGACAGAAAACCTGGCTATAACACGGGTTTTGCGTCAGGCGGGCTGACGTGCAAAATTGGAGCTTTGTGCTTCTATTCCAGTTCAGTGCTTGTTGACAGTTTTGTACTCCGAAACCCGCCCGAACGCAAAGCCCGAAACCGTTAGTGGCAAGGCTATGACGACACAACCCGTCAGACAAAATCGGGTTCTCTTTGACATTATTTATTTTAGCAGTTGCTTAAATAAACAAATTGACTACCTTTGTGCTATGGACAACAATTCTTGTATAAGACAACAAGCGGACATTAAACAAATAAACCGCTGTAAAGACCGAGTTTCAGAACTCAACGGCTCGTTTGACTATTTATCGAACGGACTTGAATTGGCAGGAAACAACGTAAGACTGAAAATTCTATTTCTGCTCTATGAAGAAAAACGACTTTGTGTTTGTGATATAAGCGACATTCTCGGTATGACAATTTCAGCAGTTTCACAACACTTGAGAAAACTCAAAGACAGAAAACTTATTGAAACCGAACGAGAAGCACAAACCATTTTTTACTCGTTGACAAAAGAGTATGAAAAAATGCTGAAACCGTTTTTCAAAATACTTGACGAAAACAAAATATTAGAAACATTATGAAAACAGACAACAAACTAATCGGAGCAGGACTTTTAACAGCAATTGCAGCTTCATTGTGTTGCATTACACCTGTCTTGGCTCTCATTGCAGGAACAAGCGGACTTGCTTCTACTTTTTCTTGGCTCGAACCTTTCAGACCGTATTTTATCGGTTTGACAATTTTGGTTCTTGGTTTTGCTTGGTATCAAAAGTTGAAACCTAAAAAGCAAATTGACTGCAACTGTGAGACAGAAGAAAAACCAAAATTCATTCAGTCAAAAATGTTTTTAGGAATTGTAACAGCATTTGCAATCGTTATGCTTGCCTTTCCATACTATTCAAGCATTTTCTACCCAAAGAAAGAAAAGCAAATCATAGTAGTGGACAAATCCAATATTCAAAAAGTAAAATTTACGATTAGCGGAATGACTTGTGCGAGTTGCGAAGAACAAGTAAATCACGAAGTAAATAAATTGACAGGAATAATAAGTTCAAACGCATCTTACGAAAATGGAAATGCAATCGTAGAATTTGACAACTCAAAAACAAACATTTCTGAAATCGAAAAAGCAATAAACTCAACAGGATATTCTGTAGCTGATAAAAAAGAAAATTAAAATGGAAATCAAATTACAATCAACAATAACTTGTCCCAACTGCGGACACAAGAAAGAAGAAACAATGCCGACAGACGCTTGTCAATATTTTTACGAATGTGAAAAATGTAAACAAGTTCTAAAACCAAAACAAGGCGACTGCTGTGTTTATTGTAGTTACGGAAGTGTTGCTTGTCCACCAATTCAGCAGGACAAAAAATGTTGCTAACAGACGAAAAACAAAGAAGCCCAGCCACTAACAGCGGTTTGGCAAAAGTGGCGGTTCAGTGCTTCGTATGACAGTTTTTCGTAAATTTGAAGTGTGTGCTTCGTATGAACATTTGTGGTTAAATCGCCACCTTCGCCAAGCCGCGAAACGTTAGGTGCAATTTTAAAACAAACGACATTGAGTTACGGAAAATTTTTAGACGAATCAGGAGACTTGAATGAATGGAGAAGGAAAAACAATTTTCCTGACCAACATTATGAGAAAACTTTTGCGGATTTAAGGGACATTTGGATAAAGGACAAAAGATATTCCGAATTGATTGCTTTCATTCACGAAAACTGGGATTCTGGACAATGGGACGAATTCTTTGAACCATTAGAAAAACATTTAATCGAAAATAAACTTGAGAAAGAATTCATAAAATTTTGGAAAGGAATCTTAAGGCATCGTTTTTCAAGTTTATGGGATTGGAACAAAGAGTTCGGCAAAAAAACAGAATATTGGGATGGAACGAAAAAAACTTTTGAATGTCAAAAATTGACTTTAGAAGGTTTGTACAGATTCAAACAAGGTTTGACCAAACTTGGAGCAGAAGAGGAATTAAGAAAAACTGACGAACTTATAAAAACGGTTGACAAATTAGAAAAACCCAAACCCAAAAAAACGACTGACAAACGAAATATAGATGAGATACTATTTTGGGAACTAATTAAACAAAACAGAGAAAAATCAGAGGACAAAATAGATTTCATTGAAAAATTATCAAATCAATTAGAGGAATTCAAACCGACAGAAATAAAACGTTTCGAAAGAATTTTTTTGACAAAATATCAAGAATTAAATCGTTGGGAAATTTGGGCTTTAGCTTATATTGTAAGACGTGGTTGTGGAGATGATGCGTTTGATTATTTCAAAGCTTGGGTAATTTCAAAAGGACAAAAAGCATTTGAAGATATTACAAGTCTTAAGGTTTCGGAATTAAAACAACATTTTGACGAGGACCCACAACTTGAAGAAATGTTATATCTTTCAGAGAATGTCTATGAAAATAAAACTGGCGAATTAATGTCGCCTGTGAGAGTTAAAAAACAAAAGTTATTAGGAAAAGAATGGAAAGAAGATAATTTGCAAAATGAATTTCCAGAATTATGGAGAATATTTGGACAATAAAAACTGCACCTAACAGCCGTTTTGCAAAAGCGGGGGTTTCGTGCTTCTATGACAGTGAAGTGCTAA